>Ga0180009_10001437_pt1 | contig 29241 bp, 25 predicted proteins | sample OS_PC_MetaG_FD_123537 | JGI IMG/M metagenome (GOLD analysis project Ga0180009, IMG submission 123537) | Groundwater microbial communities from the Aspo Hard Rock Laboratory (HRL) deep subsurface site, Sweden - OS_PC_MetaG | ecosystem: Environmental > Aquatic > Deep subsurface > Groundwater... | reverse complement strand
TTGTATTGGCTGATAAAAGTGGTGTATTGGCTTATATATTTATTCGGGTCATATCGCAATTATCGCAGGGACACGCGGATTGATTGGCTTCAAAAATTAAAACAAGAAGATCCAGTGTCGCATGATAGCGCGAATTCACATTGGAATGATTTATATCATCTTGTCTTCTTACCGACATTCAAAGAGTCGTTTGAAGTGCTGGATACTACTTTGAAAGGATTGGTTCAAAGCAATTATCCCACGGAAAAAATGATGGTCGCCTTAGGAGTAGAGGAGCGGGACAAGGAAAATGGATTGCGAATAGCGAACAGAATCAAGGAAAAATACGCGAACAATTTTTTTCAATTCTGGATAACAGTGCATCCAAAAAATTTACCCAATGAACAGCCAGGCAAGGGCTCTAATAATGTATTTGCCGCGAAAAACGCGCAAAAGGAGATTGACAAGCTCAATATTGCGTATGAAAAAATTATTGTGTCAACATTTGATATTGACACAATCGCGCATAAAGAATATTTTGGCCATTTGACATATAAATTTTTGACGCACTCTCATCCGCACAACACCAGCTATCAGCCAGTTGCTTTATTTAATAATAATGTGTGGCAGTCAAACGCTTTTACTCGAACTGTGTCAAATGGAACAATGTTCTGGCTTTTGACTGACTTGTCGCGCCCTGACAGGTTATTCACGTTTTCCTCGCATTCTATGAGCTGGAAAACTTTAACTGAAATCGGATTTTGGGAACCAGACCTTGTGACAGAGGATTCACGCATCTTCTTGCAATGTTTTATTCATTTTAACGGCGAATATACCGTGACCCCGATGTATGTGCCAGTGTCAATGGACACTGTTGAGACAGGTACGTTTTGGGGCTCTTTGGCCGCGGTTTACAAACAGCAGAGAAGATGGGCATGGGGCATTGAGCATTTTCCATACATGGTTTGGCATTTCTGGAAAAGCAAAAAGATTCCTTTTTTTAAAAAATTCAAGTATTTTTTCAATATTACAGAAGGAATGTATTCTTGGGCAACTGCGCCTATTTTGATTCTTATTCTTGGCCGGCTTCCTTTGGTTTTTGCCGACAGAACCACGGAATCAACCGTAATCGCGCAGAATGCTCCAACTGTTCTGCATTGGCTTTTAACAACAGCAATGATTGGCTTGTTTGTGACTGCTATTATGTCTCTTGTTTTTCTGCCGCCTTGCCCAAAAAGCGAATCAAAGCATAAGTATATTTATATGCTTTTGCAGTGGGCGTTGTTTCCTATAAATATGATAATATTCGGCTCAATCCCAGCAATAGACGCGCAAACTCGTTTAGCTACTGGCAAATATCTTGGTTTTAATGTGACTAAGAAAAATCGGTAAAATCATCAAATATTTTTGTACTTGACATTTTTTAGTATAGTGTGTATACTATTTACTCGATCATTTAAAAATATAGATTAACCACGCGTAAACCATACCAAAGAAAGGGGCGCATCATGGTAAATCAGAATCACGCGTTAGCGGTTTTTGGGACAGCAAAGATCCGTTAATTCCCTCTAGCGCGACAGTTTTTGGGAAGAATGATTCAGGCGAAGAGTATTCTTTCAGAGCCGAAATCGTAGAAGTAGGGTGGGAGTGTACTTCTGGCGGCAAAAAGATAAGGGTTTGGGTCATAAAAAGGCCGAAAAAGGTCTGTCACGGCTCAATCCTTAACCCTGATTCATGAATTGGTCTATAGAGAATCGCGGGTGGCCTTTGAAAAATTCTTCAAAGGCCATCTTTTTTTTGCCTTGTAATTGGACTTCATCCAATTGCAGAGGTAGGTGCAAGGCATGCCTTGCACCTACGTTGTCATTCAAAGATGCTTTCCAAATAATCAATTTTTTGTTATTCCACTCTGTCCAAGCCCCTGACCAAGGGTTCATTGCTCGTATTTGAGCGTCAATTTTTTCTGGAGCTTGCGACCAGTCAATTTTGCCATCCTTTTTAGTCAATTTTTCAGTGTAGGACGCTTTGTTGTGGTCTTGTTTTTTTGCTTCAATTTTTTTTGCAATATAATCAGGCAGGATTTTAATAAGTAGATCTGCGCCGACTTGCGCGAGTTTGTCGTGAAGTTCACCTGAAGTTTCTGTCTGATTAAGCTTGATTTTTTTTTGCGCAACAATTGGGCCGTGATCCATTTTGTCATCTAGTTTCATGATAGTAACGCCTGTTTCTTTGTCTTGATTCAAAATCGCGGCTTGAATAGGGGATGAGCCGCGGTATTTCGGAAGCAATGATGGATGCAGATTCAGAATCCCCATTGGAAACGAATCAATAATCTTTTTTGGAATAATATCTCCATAAGCAACAAGAACGCCGAGCTTTGCGCCTGTTTTTGTAAATTCATGCGCAACAGATATGCCTGCTTCTTGCGCGACTTTTTTTATAGGTGATGGAATCAGTTTTGAGTGATGCCGTCCAATTGGCTTGTCTGGCTGTGTTATTATTTTTACCACATCGCAAAAATCAGCTTTGAGCAAGGCATTAAGCGCCGGCGCCGCGAATTCAGGCGTGCCAAAGAATATTATTTTTACTTTATCAGCCATTTAAAAAAATTAGTCATTTATTATCTTATCAATAAATAGCATCCCATCCAAATGATCTACTTCATGCTGAATCACGCGGGCAAAGAATCCAGTGGCCTTAATCTTGCGCTCTTGTCCGCTGTGATCAATGTAGCGCACTTTTATTTTTTTGCTCCGTTCAACGATTCCGAACACATCTGGGATTGAAAGGCATCCTTCTTCTCCTTGTTCTGTTTCTTTGGACGCGGAAAAAATTTTTGGGTTTATCATTAGAAGATGGTCTTCAAGAGATTTGTCAGCATCTTTGTGGATCGCGACAATACGTTTGTGTTTTCCAACCTGAACAGCGGATAATCCAACGGCTTTTTCTCTCGCCATTGTATCAATCATATCTGTACACAATTTTTGTACACCCTTAACATTATCAACTTTTGTTGACTTCTTTTTAAGTATATCATTTGGATGTAAGATTATATGCAGTTTCATATTGGTAAATATAGACTCCTCGGCGAGGAAATGAAAAATTTACTTTTCATTTCCTCGCTCTACGTCGTCTATAATACATTTTCAGGGTCTCTATCAACCAGCCAGCCATGCGGCAATGAGCAGATGATAGAGAGGTCTGTGTGGCGCGCGACTTTTAATAGCAGTGATTGTTGATTTTTTTTATCTTTGAAAGGTCCGAGTATTTGAGCTTTGTTTTTTAGCGCGGGTTGCAATGACTTAAGCGCGCGATCAAACTCATATCCTATATTCCCTTGATATGAGAGTTTAATCAATTGCGAAAATGGAGGATAATTAAACTGCTTTCTATTCTGCATCTCTGATTTAATAAATACATCTGTTTCTCCATACGCGAACGCGCGGACTGCCAGATTCTCTGGAGAATATGATTGCAGGATAATGCGCTTAATTTGAAGCTCTGAACACATTATTTTCCAAAAATTCAAACGGTTAAAAGTTCTTTGCCCGCTTCTAAAGTCCGGTATTGCAAGCAATGGTTCAATTGAGCTAAATACTGCTAATGAGAATTTGCGACGCTCTTGAGTTAATTTTAGAGCTTCCAGAGGATAGGCAGTTGTGACAAGTATATTAAAGTCCTGATTTGAGCCATATTTCGTAGCAATTTTACAATTTTTTATTTGATTCGTCAAGGTTTCAGCTAATTTGTTGACTGATACGCCTTGATCAGATTGTTCGCGCAAAGAAATAATTAAAACTTTTCTATTATTTTGTATCGCGCCATTGATCGCGTCAAGCGTGGAATCCGCGATAATGGAGAAATTTTTTTTCTGCATTTCTGTTTTCATGTCAACAAGTTTAATACTCGCTCTTGCGTCAGAAGCAGGCGGTAGATCAGTGTGCTTGTGATTTAGCCAAATAGACGCGGACGCGAAAATCAAATCTGAATCCGTAATATCAGACACCCATGAAGCAACAACGCGCGCGTCATATCTAGGGTGCTGGTCATATTGCTTGAAGTCCTGGGATGTTGATTCAAAAAAAATAATTTTGCCACGCTTTTGAATAGGCAAGAATACGCCTTGCCTGGTGGATAAAATTATTTTCGCGTTGTTGGAAAGTATCTTTTGATACTCTTTCCAGTAGTTTCCTTTGCTTAATTCGCTGTGAATTATCGCGAAATTAGTTGAACACTTTTTTTGTACAACAGAAGCAACCGCGTTTATCATATCAATCGTTGGAAACAGAACAAGAACTTGGCCTTGCGCGTGTTTCATCAAGTGCAGAATCAGCCATACAAAGGATGAGACATCCTGAATTTTAATGTGTTCAACTTTTTTTGTAATCTTTGTTCCGGCTTTTTTTAGTTCAGAAATCTGATTTTTGCGTATTGAGAAATTAATTTGCTCGTGAAACTTAAGAATCGCGCCGGACTTTGAAGATTTGCGCAATGGCTCTGGCGCTATTTTGCGCGCGACATAACCTTGGCTGCAGAAGTAGTAATCAGAAAACTTTTTAATCAGTTTAAATTGCTGGTCCGTGAGAACTGGCCTGTCATGTAAAATTTCTGTCACAGGCCGCGCGCGAAATTTCTCTTTCCCCACCTTAATCCTCCCCTCAGGCAGGGGAGGAGATTTTTTGTTTTGCAAAGACAAAACAACCCCTGTGGTTTTTTTGTTTCTCCAAGGGATTATTACTAGTTGTCCAATTTGTATTTTTTCTCTTAACTCGTCTGGCACAAAATAATCAAATGAATCTACTTTTGAGGGCAGACGAGTCAGAGGTGTAATTTTTGCGATCATATTGCGAATGTTGCGGCCATCATGCCTAATCCATATTTTTGTTCATATCCTTTAAGATCAAAACTATAATTCATCCCATCAACTAATCCTAGAATAACAGCCAAAGGCCTAAAACCACGCACAGAAAACGCAGCCACTTTATCAGGACGATGCTTAATGAAAGAATTTGAATCTTTGTCATGCAGATTTTTTATAATTTCTTGATCTATTTGTTTTGCCTGGTCAATTGTTTTTTTAGATGCTTGCGCAAGGTCTCCCAAAGAAATTACCGCGATTCGTTCTTTAGTGTCTTCTATAGCATCGCGCAATGATTTTCCAAATTCAAATAATTTATCAAAAGGATCTAAAGCATGGGTAATTGGAAGCAAGCGGTATTTTTTGTTAGGCATTTGCATTTGCATCATAGCCGCGCAAGACGCGTTGTCAAGCATTAAATTCGTTATGCTTGAAATTGGATATTTTGTGCCTAATTTTTGCCGTATATAATATGCTGTCACAACATCGCCTTTGATAGTTTTTTTTGTTAAAAAATCCCCAAAGTCCTCAAAACCTATATTAAAATCAGGGCAAACATTTAAAATATACGCTTGTTTGTTCCCATATCCGTTTGGAGTTATCGTAATAATTGTTTCGCACTCCTTTGAGCTGATATCTTTCGCGATTTTTTGTGTTGCTTGGTTCAGTTTTTTAAAATCAGAAAATTTATGCCTAGAGATGTTTTCAAGCAGAACAGGGGAGGATGGGATGTGCGCGACGTATGAAAGCATAAATTTAATTAATATTATCACCTAATATTTCATCCTCTCCATATGATATAATCAAATCCAAAGGATCTCCAATTGGATGCAAGTCAACTACTTTTTGCGGAACTTCATGAATATTGTCCCAATCATATCCTAATTTTTCAAATGCTTCGCCAGATATTACTGGTCTGCGTGTTCCGTCTGAGATGATGTATACTGCTGAAGATTCTGGTGATGTGATAATTGCGCCGTCTTGCAGTTTTAAGCGCCCCGCGTACGCGTATTGATTAAGCTCTTCTGGATGAATAGGCAATGGCTTATGATTTCTGAAATTAAGATTCATAATCGTCCGGTCAATTATGCCTTGTCTTTTTCCATCTTGAACATAGAACACAGCGCCTGTGGAATTGTCTTGAAGCAAAGCGCCTGTTGGGTACGCGCTGGCAATAGTAATGTTCTCGCCTATATTATATAACTCTAAATCTTCTTCATCAACTTCAATTACTTCTTCTGGATTAAATCCAATTGTCCTGAATACTTCCATTGACGTTATGCCGCGGATTGAATCGTCAACCAGCAGATAAATCGCGCCTTGAGGCGAGCGAAGCAGGGAATAGTTGGCGAATTTTATTGAAGGCCCGATTTCATATGTTTCTAACTCATTTTTTGATACTTGTATTATACGACTCGCGTCATATCTGGAGTAAAGCGCTGCTCTTGTTTTGAATGGCCTGCGTTTTCCATTCTGCAGAAGCCATACTCCCATTTCTCCTTGTTCCTGCAAAAGCGTGCCATCAGGATAGTTGCGGACAAAATACCTGTTCCAGATGCGCCAGAAATTATAGTTCGCCCCAACTCCAATACTGCTTCCGCGCCAAGGATTGTATGTGTAAAGCACTGCTGTCGCGTTATTAACAGGAGTTATATCATATCCATCAAGCGTGGTTTTAGTTCTTTTTGGTCCCCATCCAGTCAAAGTTCTGCCAAGCGACTGCAAATCACGCAGATAATTGACGCGGACTTTTTCAGTAAATAATGAAACCTGATTATAAAATCCTTTATATTGCTGTATAGCTGGGTCTGATTTTGAGCATGAGTCGCAGACCGCGAATCCTGTTGCCCAATCAAGCTGGTTCTGGGAAGGGGAATTGTCTGTGATCAAGGATTGCTCTTTTTGGAGCATTGCTAAAATTACTTTAGGATTTACGCGATAAATTTGGGATTCTTCAAAAATAATTTGTGAAGCTGGTTTTCTGATTTTATTGACAACTTCTGTAAATTCAGCCAAAAAAGATCCTTTTGATTCAAGGAAACGCTGAATAGAATTTTCTGACAAGGAAGTATAGTTCTCTAATTCATAATCAGAGATAATATTGTTTGCATTAAATTCAGCCGCACGTAATGGCTGGGCTGTGACTAATAGTAATAATATTGATATTAATATTTGTTTCATGAATTTATTGTAGCATAAAAAAAAGGCGCATACGAGTACTGAACTGGAAATTTAAGTAAGAAATGCTATACTACATTAATATGAAATCAATAAATATACTGGGTTGCGAGGTTAGTGATTTGAGCAATGCAGAGGCCTTGGCTCGAGTGAAAAACTATATAGAAGACGCGCATCAGCATTATATAGTCACGCCAAATCCTGAAATAGTGCTCAAAGCGCAAAAAGATAAAAATCTTAAGCTTATTCTGAATCACGCTGATTTGGCTTTGCCAGATGGATTTGGCTTGAAAATCGCGGGAAAAATTTTAGGACAGAATCCGCATAATCGAATTACTGGCGCGGATTTTACGGAATCCATAATATCTTTATCCGAGCAAGAGAGGTGGCCTATTTTTTTACTTGGGGGCAAAGACGAGAAGATAGCAGAACAGGCAGCATGGCATTTGCGCTATAAATACAAAAACGCGAAAATTGTTGGTACAGCAAGCGGAGGTGTGATAGAATTTAAGCAAGGAAGATGGTGGACATCGGATGAAAAACTTCTGCAAAAAATAAATGAATCACGCGCTAAAATTATATTTGTAGGGTTCGGATGCCCAAAACAGGAAAAATGGATTTTCCAGAATTTAGATAAGCTGCCGAATGTAAAATTAGCAATGACAATCGGCGGAACTTTGGATTTTTTCGCAGGAGAGCGAAAGCGCGCGATTTATGTTCTGCGTAAAATAGGATTAGAATGGCTATGGCGCCTAATTCAAGAGCCAAAGCGCTTTAAGCGGATTTGGAACGCTACTGCAATATTTTTATGGACAGCTATTAAATGGCGCGCGCGGATGACATTTAAATACCGTGAAAATGTCGCGGCATTTATTATAAATATTAACAATGAAGTGCTTTTAGTTAAGAGAAAAGAAACAAAAAAAGATCATTGGCAGATTCCACAAGGCGGAATTGACCAAGGAGAGGATATTGAAAAAGCGCTGTTGCGGGAAGTAAAAGAAGAAACAGGAACAAGCGATGTTGAAATTATAGGTATGCATCCTGATTATCATGTATATGACTGGCCTGAGTGGCATCAGCTCAATGGAGGATATAAAGGACAGAAACAAACAATTTTTTATCTAAAATACAATGGCAATGGGTCTGATATAAAAGTTGATCAAAGGGAAATAGATGATTTCACATGGATTTATATAGATGATGTTGTTGAAACAGGGCATAATGTGCGCAAAGACATGCTTGAAATGGCTGTTGAAGGATATCGCGAAATTATGCAGTCTGAAAAAATATGACAAAACAAAATAAACAAATTAGAACAAGGTTCGCGCCTTCGCCAACAGGCACGCCTCATGTTGGCAATATCCGTACAGCGCTTTTTGCTTATCTTTTCGCGAAGCATTATAAAGGATCATTTATTGTGCGCATAGAAGATACTGACCAATCTCGAGCAGAGCAAGGAAGCGTGCGGACAATTTTGGATGCCTTGGATTGGCTGGGACTTGATATTGATGAAGGTGTTGTCTCTGAAACAGAATCCACCTCCGCTAAAGCTACGGCGGACTTTCAGGAAAAAGGGGACAAGGGCCCATATACGCAGTCAAAGCGATTGAAGATTTATCAGGAATACGCTCAAAAATTAATTGATTCCAAGCATGCTTATTATTGCTTCTGCTCCCAAGAGCGATTATCAGTTTTGCGGGAAATGCAGAAACAAGACAAAAAGCCGCCAAGATATGACGGACATTGTTTGAATTTGAATCCGCGGGAAATAAAAGCAAAGCTAGTAGCGAAAACCCCATTTGTCATCCGCATGAAAATTCCTGAAGGAGAGACAGAGTTTAGAGATCTTGTGAAAGGCAAAATCACGATTAAAAACGAAACAATTGATGACCAAGTTCTTCTTAAATCAGATGGATTTCCTACTTATCATCTGGCAAGCGTTGTAGATGACCATTTGATGGAAATCACGCATGTTCTGCGCGCTGATGAATGGATTGCGTCAACCCCAAAGCATGTTCTGCTTTATAAGTATTTTGGATGGGATGAGCCAAAGTGGGTTCATTTGCCGATTATTCTGGGTGAAGATAAATCAAAACTTTCAAAGCGGCATGGGGCTGTATCAATTTTAGAATACCGCAAACAAGGATATTTAGCAGACGCAATGATAAATTTTTTGGCATTGCTTGGATGGAATCCAAAAACAAACCAGGAAATTTTATCTCGCGAAGAATTGATCAAGCAGTTTGATGTTGAAAAAATAAATAAAAATAATCCTATTTTTGAAGTTAAAAAATTGAATTGGATGAATAAGCAATATATTAAAACAATTGACCCTGAAAAAGCCCACAGATTGATTTATGAGCTTGATGAGATTTCGGATAATGCAATGGTCTTTTTCAGAAAAAGGGATGTATTTGACAAGGCCTTGGATATTGCCAAAGACAGAATGGAGAAATTAGCTGATTTTGAAAAAATTGTAAGCTTTTTATGGGATATGCCGAACTATGAAGCAGATATTCTTGTGCCAAAAGGACTTGATAAAATTCAGACAAAAGCTAATTTAAAAAAAGCTCTTGAATTGATGGATAAGGATGATTTGCGTGAAACCTTTTTAGATTATTGCGATAAAAAAGGTATAAAAAGAGGGGACTTGCTCTGGTGTTTGCGCGTTGCTGTCACAGGCATGGAGCATTCTCCGGAAGTTTTTGCTGTGATAGATATTATTGGGAAAAAAGAAGCAATCGCGCGAATAGAGCATGCAATTGAAAAATTATAATTAGCTGGATGGGCTTGTTTTTTTGTGGTATAATGCAGGTACAAATATGCCAGCCAAAGGCTGGTCAGCCTCTGGCTGAAATGCGCACATACGAATTATGGAAAATAGGACTAAGCGCCCTCCTTCGCTGAAGCTATGGAGGGTAAAAAAAATAATGGCTTTTTTGCTGTTTTTGGGATTGATGATTACCTCAAACCCTGCTTTTGCAGTGGCGCAAGATGAGGGAGCCACTGGAAAAGACCCGGAAATTCAGGATATTGCGCAAGAACTTAAACAACAAAGAGACGCAATTGATGAAATCCAGAAAAAGGTAGATGCTTATGAAAAAAAGATCCAATCAAAAAGAAACGAATCATTAACTATCCGCGATCAACTTGATTCTTTAGGCGATAATATTGACCAAACAAAATGGCAGATTGAATTAAAAAAAGAAGAAATAAAAGAAATTAATTTAAAAATCGCTGAAACAGACAAAAGAATAAAATTAAAACAAGATGAAATTAGCGCGCAAAAGGAAAAAATTGCTGAATTTATTCGTCTCTTATACCAAACAAGGCAAAAAAGCCCCATAGAAATTTTACTCGCGAATGACGCATTTTCAGAATTTTTTGACCAGGCCCAGTATATGGAAACAATTGAGCAGGATTTATCTGTTATTTTGAAAAAGCTGAAAGCAGTGCAAAAAAAGCTGGAAAGCGAACACAAAGAATTAGAAAACCAAAAGAAAGAATTAAATAATCTCAAAGACCAATTAACTGACACGCAAGTTGATTTGGAAGAAAAAGTAACAGTCAAGAATGTAATTTTAGAAGCGACTCAAGCTGACGAAGCAAAATTCCAGGCGCTTTTGCTGGAAGTGCGCGCAGAACAGGCGCAGATTAACAATGATATCATTGCTTTGGAAAAACAGCTTCGCGCGCGGCTTGAAGCTAAAGGAGATAAAACTTTATCAGAACTTTCTGGACAGGGATTTATATGGCCAGTGCCTTCTAGGCATGTTACTTCTGGATTTCATGATCCTGATTATCCTTTCCGAAGATATTTTGAGCATCCGGCAATTGATATACGCGCGAAACAGGGGACACCGATTAATGCGATTGGATCTGGGTATGTTGCCCGCGCAAGCGATGCTGGGCTAGGGTATAGCTATATATCAATTATCCACGCTGATGGATTGTCAAGCGTGTATGGGCATGTAAGCTGTATTTTAGTGCAGGAAGATGAATATGTTGTTCAAGGGCAAGTTGTGGGATGTTCTGGCGGCACTCCAGGAACCCCTGGAGCAGGGCGTTTAACCACTGGTCCGCACTTGCATTTGGAAATTAGGTTGAATGGTATTCCAGTTAATCCGTTGAATTACCTGCCATAGTTGAATCTTAATTGGAAATATCATTCCCTCCATGAAACTTTTCATGGATATCTTTGAGCCGCTTATTTGTCAGATGAGTGTATACTTGGGTTGTTGCAACGCTTTTATGGCCCAAAAATTCCTGCACGCTTCTTAAATCAGCGCCTTTGGAAAGAAGGTCAGTCGCGTAAGTATGGCGCAGAGTATGAGGGGTTACTTTTTTTGAAAGTCCTGCCAATTTAGCGCACTTTGATATCATTATTTGAATAGATCTGGGAGAAAGCCGTTTTTCATCTGGATTTTTAGAGCGCGCGTTGACAAAAAGCGGTTTTATAAATATATTTGATCTTACTCCAAGATATTTTTTTATCCACTCGCAAGCGCGGGAAGAAATGTATACAGTGCGCGCGCGATTTCCTTTTCCAATTATTGAAAGTTCAATGGTCTTATTCGCTTCCTTTTTTAAAAGAAAAGATACTTGCTCTATATTCAAAGACACGAGCTCTGAAATACGCAGGCCAGTGGAAAAAAGAACTTCTAAAATCGTTCTATCGCGCAATCCAGTGAATGTTGATACATCTGGAATCATAAGAATTTTTTCCATCTCATGCAGTTCTAGAAACGCAACATGGTTTTCGTTTCGCGATTTCGCAAGCTTTATTTTTGAAGAGGGGACGCAAGTAATATCTCTTTCTGTAAAAAATTCAAAAAGGGCCCTTAAAGCGATTAAATAATAATTTTGCGATTTTTTCGATAAATATGAATTTCTGGGAGTTTTATATGTTCTGGCCAAGTAAAGCCTGTAATCCCAAATATCCTTCGCGGTTAATTCTTGGGGGAGTATATTCTTTTTATTGACTTTATGCAGCCAGCGCACGAACAGGTTTAGATATTGGCTGTAATTTTTTTGGGTATTATTGGATAAACCTTTTTCAATCTCGCAATAGTCTAAAAACAGGATGACGTAATTTTTAACAGGCTTTTGCGCGCTTAGGATTTTCATATGTGTATACAGAATAGGTGATATGCTTATTGTTCTATTTTATCACAAAAGCTTTATTCGCACAATATACATAAAGCGAATAAAAACAAACTTACTCTAACGCGTCAAACTCGGCGCTATATTTATCAGCTATTTAAAATAAACCCTATCTTTTATTCTTAAGTCCACATACTGCAATTCATGGCGTTTATCCTTTATCTTTTCTTGCAGGGCTAATTCAAGCTTCTTAATTTGCGTTTCTAAGGATACCTGGGTACTCAAGAGTCCCTGCCAGCCTTCCTTAGTCACAAAGGTCATCTCATTAGATACATCAAGATCTAAGACTACATAGGCCACTGAGACGTTTTCTCGCGAGCTATGTATTGCTTCATATGCTTCAAATACGAATTCTATCTTCTCTCTGCTAAGTATAATATCTCCAGAATTTATTTTGGTTTGATCTGAAGTTTGAATTTCTATGACTGGAAATTTTAACAAGTCGTTTTGATGATCCATAGCAGAAGACACAACAATGCCGTTTACGTCTAAGTAATAGTAGTCTTCTGAATATTTGATTTCCTCTTCTCTCTTTTCATTTTGTTCTTCTCCATCCTCAATATTGTGCGACACATGCTCCCCAGCGATTGTTCCCTGCTTGTCCTCTGTGTTTTCTTCTTCTTCTTCTTCATTGCTTTGGGTTATACTGATTGGAGTTTTAGCGCGTAAAACCACTCTAGCTAGTTTCTCCTCTAATTCTATTGATAGCGTAAATGGCAGTTTTTTCTTTATTTTAATGTTTTCAATAATATATTTATCTTCAATATCAGAAATCAGATCTTGCTTGTCAAAAAGGAGTATATTTTTACCTGGAAATATAAGCCATCTTTTTTGTTCAAGCCGCGCGCGCACAATTTTTTGTAAATCATTTTTGGGTATATTTTCATTTCCTGATATATTTATTGCTTTAATAAAAAAATTATCAGATAAAAGAAAAAAATAAACAAACCAAATAAAGCAGCAGCAGAAAAATATTGCGCTAATAATTTTTTTGATTATTAATGGATTAACTTTTTTTTCTGTTTGCGGCTGATGCCTGCTTCTTTGAGGCGTGGGCAGATTATATTGCCTCCGTTTTGGTTTGTAGTATCTATGTTTTCGTATCATACTTGTTTTCCATGGGCGTGATTAATTGTTGTACCAGTCAACTTTTGGCTGATATGATACTTTAAGTTTAGATTTTTCTTGTGTTCTTTGCATTGCTAATTGAATAAGTTCATCCAGCAACTTTGAATATGATAATCCTGAGGCCTCCCAAAGTTTTGGATACATGCTGATTGAAGTAAATCCTGGGATTGTATTTAATTCATTCAGGTATAATGTTCCATCTTTGGCGAGCAAAAAATCAACCCGAGCCATGCCCTCGCAGTTTAACGCTTTATACGCATGTATCGCTGTTTGCTGGATTTGCTTGATTAATTTATCATCAAGGTCAGCCGGGATTTTGATATCTGATTTTCCATCAACATATTTCGCGTCATAATCATAAAATTCATTTGAAGGGATGATTTCGCCCGGAACTGATGCCTTTGGCTTTTGATTGCCGAGTATCGCGACCTCAATTTCTCTTGGATCTTCCACTCCTTGTTCTATAATAATTTTTCGGTCATATCGCAGAGCTTCTTCTGCCGCGTTAATCAGCTCTCCCCTATCTTTTGCTTTTGATATACCAACGCTTGATCCCGTATTCGCGGGTTTTACAAATACAGGATATATAAGCGACAGATCATCTAAAATTTTATCTTTGCGCGCTTCCCAATCTTTTGTCCAAAACCAGACGTATGGAGTTTGCTGTATATTTTCAGATTCAAGCACTTTTTTTTGCATTACTTTATCCATACAAATTGAAGATGCTAATGTACTGCATCCAACATACGGCAAGCCAGTCAACTCTAAAAATCCTTGCACTGTTCCATCTTCTCCATATGACCCATGCAGTACTGGGAACACGACGTCAATCTGCTTAAAGTTATGCTCAATAAGCCCTTTCCCTTGCTTTGTGATTTTAATAGGCGTAATTTCGTACTTTTTTTTATCTAAATTTTCAATTATTGACGCAGCTGAAACCAAGGAAACTTCATGTTCCCCGCTTCGCCCGCCGAATAGCACAGCAACTCTTGTTTTTTGATTATTAGATGGCATTAAATTAACTTTCTTTTGGCCGCAAAGTCGGGAAAAGAATTACTTCTTTGATGTTTTTCTTATCAGTAAGCAAGCTAGTTAACCTATCAATACCCATTCCAAAACCTGCGCATGGAGGCATGCCATGCTCTAATGCCTCAATAAAGTCTTCGTCAACTGGATGCGCCTCGTCATCCCCCGCAATTGCGGCCTCTTGCTGTTCATTAAATCTCTCTCTTTGGTCAATTGGGTCATTAAGCTCTGAAAACGCATTTACTAACTCAATTCCGTGGCCAAGCACTAGTTGGAATCTTTCAACATATAGCCCATCTTCTGGCTTCTTTTTTGCTAAAGGTGATAATTCTACTGGATGATCAATGATGTAAGTCGGCTGGACAATGTTCTTGCGCACAAATTCTTTATACATTTCATCACAAATTCTTCCACGGTGATCTTTTGGTGAAACATCTTTTAGGCCTAACTCTTTTGCTTTGTTATAAATAGATTTTTGATCAGGATAGGCCTCAATATCAATATCAGCAGCGTCTATGAGCGCTTGCCTGAATGTAATTCGTTTAAATGGCTTTTTAAATTTAATTTTTTTATGATCATATTCAATTTCGTTTTTTTCAGTCACTTCTTTTACAATATAAATAATCAAATCCTCCGTAAAATCCATCAAATCTTCATAGTCAGCGTATGCCATATAAAATTCTACTTGCGTGAATTCCGGATTATGGGACCAGTCCATTCCTTCATTTCTAAAACAGCGGGCTATTTCGTATACGCGTTCAAATCCCCCGACAATAAGACGTTTATGATAAAGTTCTGGCGCAATGCGGAGATATAAGCCAACATCAAGCGTATTGTGATGCGTTTTAAATGGTTTTGCTAAAGCCCCGCCCGCGAGCGGCTGCAAGATTGGTGTTTCAACTTCTAAAAATCCTTGCGCGTCTAAAAATTTTCTAATAGAAGACAATATGATTGAGCGGACAATAAATACATCGCGAACTTTTTCGTTTGCGATTAAATCCAAATACCTTTTTCGAAATCTTGCTTCTATATCCTGCAAACCATGCCATTTTTCCGGCAATGGCTGAAGCGCTTTTGAAAGCAATGCCCATTCTTTAACAAGTAAAGTTTCTTCGCCTCGCTTTGTTTTGAATATTTTTCCTTTTGCCTGAATAAAGTCCCCTACATCAACAAATTTTTTAAATTCATCATATTGCCCATCTTTGAGCTCATCTTTTTTTAAATAAACCTGAAATTTGCCAGTTCCATCTTCAATATGCGCGAAACAAGATCCGCCATGCCCGCGAATTGACCTGATTCTGCCGACTATTGTTGTTTTACCCTTGCTTTTTAGCTCAGCGATAACATGCGTTCGCTCGCATTTGGCAGGAAAAGGATTTATTCCTGCTTTATATATTTTTTCAAGGCACTGGGCCCTTATTAGGGACTCATCTTGATAGCAGTTTTTTTGTGGGTTTTCTTTTGACATAATGGATTTATTATACTGCAAATTCTATATTTTCGCAATAAAAAACCCGCTGAATCAACGGGTTCTATTCAGAATGATTATATGAGTTATACTGGTGGTTTGATTTTTATAATTTTCCATTTTGATTCGTGTTTTGGTGTTTTTATGCTTACTTCTTCATTCTCGCATTTTCCAAGCAAAGCTTCTCCAATTGGCGAAACATTTGAAATTCTGCCTTCTGCTGGATTTGCTTCATTTGACCCGACAATTATATACGTGCTTGTGGATCCGTCTTTTTTAACCGTAACTTCATCCCCTACTTGCACAAAAGATGGGTCAGATTCATCTGATTTAATTACTTGCGCGTTTTTGAGCACGTTTTCCAATTCTAAAATTCGGCCTTCTGTAAACGACTGTTCTTCTCGCGCGTCCGCGTATTCCGCGTTTTCTGACAAATCTCCAAGTTCTTTCGCGTCTTTTATCCTGCTTATGATTTCAGGACGTTTTACCTTCTTAAGATGCTCTATTTCATCTTTTGCTTTTTTATATCCTTCTTCTGTTAAATATTGTGTTTGGTCTGGCATATTTTTAAAACCTGCTTTAGGCAGGCAGTTAATAACAACCTATTTATAATACTAAAAAATAGAAATGTGTCAAATCTTGTCTAATTCCTGAAAATACCATTCAAAGATTTTCTTCGCGATTGGGGCAGCTGAAATATCTCCTCCCTCGCCTTCTTCAACTAGAACTGTGACAACAATCTCTGGCTCACGATACGGCGCGTAACCAGTAAACCAAGCGTGCGGTTTTTTTTCGCTTGAAAACTGCGCAGTGCCTGTCTTGCCCGCGACATCAACGCTTAACGCGGATAAAGAACGCGCAGTGCCATAAGTTACAGCAGCGCGAAGGCCTTGTTGAATTACATTAATATTATATTTATCAATAAAATTTTCATTTAAAATGCGCAGTTCATTGATTCGTGCGTTTTCGTAATCCCTGCCAATCCTGTCCACAATTCGCGGAGCATATAAAGTGCCTCCATTAGCCACAGCAGCAGTGAAATTAGCAACCTGCAAAGGAGTGACAAGAACATCCCCTTGGCCGATAGCTAAATGATAAGTGTCTCCCAAATACCAGCGCTCATGCTTTACTTCTTCTTTCCATTCCTTGCTAGGCAAAAAACCATCTGCTTCGCTCGGCAGATCAATGCCTGTTTGACGGGCTAATCCAAAAGCGCGTCCATATTCAGTAATTTGCTCGACACCTAAACCATCAATATTTTCATATCCTCCTCCAAGAACGTAAAAGAAAGTATTTACTGATTCAGCTAAAGCATGAATAATATCTGTTTCACCATGTCCGCCGTATTTCCAATCAGGAAACCAGTAATTATTAACATCAATGCCGCCAGTGCTTAATACTAAATCATATCTGCTGATAATTCCCTCTTCTAAGCCAGCCGCGCCAACAACAAGTTTTATTGTAGAACCAGAAGGATATTCACCTGTGATTGATCTGTTAAAAAGCGGCTCTCTAGTGTCTTTTAAAAGTTCATCATATGCTTTTGAGCTTATGCCGCGCGCGAACGACTCATTATCAAAACCAGGAAAACTGACTAAAGCTCGCACGCTTCCATCCCTAGGATCTAAAACAATAATACTTCCGCCTGGAGATTCTTTTTCCTCAACCATTTCTTTTAATGCATCCCAAGCAAACATCTGTAATTCGGAATCAAGATTCAAGTAAAGATTATTTCCAATTTTCGGCTCTTTTTTATCTAGCTCTCTTGTTACTTTGTTATGAGAGTCAACTTCAACTAATTGAATTCCTAATTCTCCGCGCAGATCATTTTGATACTGTTTTTCTAAACCTGTTTTGCCTACATGCTCAATCAAAATATATCCTTGCTCAAAAAAATAATCATAATCTTTGTCTGAAATTTTTCCTGTGTATCCTAAAACATGCGAAAGCGACTCTTTAATTTCATAAGTTCTCTGCTGTACAGGCTCAAGAGATACGCCTGACCAGTTTTCTACATGTCTGGTAATTACCACTGCCTGCGCCTGAGGAATTCCTCGGATAAGTTCAAATGATGAAATAGAAGTGCGGGGAATGTGCGCGAATGCTTCAACTAAGTCAAAATGAGCAATACCTAAAGTTTCAGATAAAACAAAAAATATTTCATCTTCTTGAGCTTGTTCTTTCGGCAGATCAGCGGGCACAACTATTAAAGCAAAGTCAGGAATATTGTAAGCCAAACGTTTTCCTGTTTTATCAAAAATAACTCCGCGGGGAGACAAGATTGCTATATTTTTTATACGATTGCCTTCTGCTGCCCCATAATATTCAGATCCTCTTACAACTTGCAAGTAATAAAGCCTGCTAAGCAAACAAATAAAAGCAACTATAGAAAAAATAGTTAATACGCGCATTCCTAAAGTATTTTTCCAAATATGCGTTGCTTTTTTCCTGTATGAGTCAGCGATAATTATATCTCCATCAATTTGTCCCGAAAATATATTTAGTTTCGTGTCTTTTATGTCTGCTGCCTCTTGTTTTACGAAAAACGGATCATAAGCCATATTATTTTATGAAAAACCATCTGCTAAAAATATAATATCCAAAATGCGCGATTATAATAAATAAAAATACTATAAAAGCAGATAAAATCGCGCTTGAAAATATTAAATCAAAAGAAAACAAACTTTCAAAATTTGTGGAAAATTCAGTAAAAACATTAATTCCTATATATTGTATTATGTTTAAAACTGCAATATATAAACCTGAACTAAAAAATATTAATAAAATAAAAATTTTATTTGATATATTAGTAAAAATATTAATTATATGTTTCAATATTAGCCACATAAGCAGATGCACTATTATAAATGTGCCAAAAGGGGAAATTGGAGAAATTATATCAAGTAAAATTCCATAAACAACTGCTATAAACAAGGCATTATTATGAAATCCATGGATCATTAAAAAAACAATAATTAAAAATCCTGTATTTAAATAAAGATCAGATATTGATCTTGCTAAAAAGAAATCAATACATACAGTTAATAAGGCCGTTAATAAACAAACAAACCACATATTATTGTTTTAAATCAATTGGGATAATAACTCCAACATTTGAGAGAGACGAGATAGAAACAAATGGAGATAAAGTTGCTGTTTTAAAAAGCTCGCCTTCTGTATATTTAACTGAAGCGATTTGTCCAATAAGCAGTCCTTGCGGAGTATTTTCTTCAAGCAAAGATGTAACAACAATGTTCCCTGTCTGAAGATCAGCGTCTTGCGGAATTAGCTCCATATCCAAGCTTATCCCCTTCTTTCCGCGGACAATTGATTGTACTGACATATCAGAAGACAAAGCGCTTGCAATAGCGCTGGATGAATCAGTTACTAAAAGAATTGCTGAAGAATTTTTATCAACTTGTATAACTTTTCCTACGAATATTGCCTGCTCTGTTATTACTGGAGCGCCTGCAACAATCCCATCTTTTGTTCCCTTGTTAATTAAAATTATGTGTTTTCCCGCGTTAAATTGCGAAGAAATAACCTTGGATTCTATTATTGTTGAAACAAATAGATTTGAAAGCTCTGTAAAATTTTTGCCATAAAATTTGTTGTTTGCTTTTATTTGTTCGAGCTCAAAAATTAGCGACACAATCTGCTTTTCTTGTTGTTCTTGTCTTTTGATTAGATCTGTTCCTTTTGTTATGGCAAAGACAAAATTATTAATTGGTTTTCCAGCTGAATAAAAAAACGAACCTGCCCATGCGATGGGTCTTTTTATAATAGAAAACGCGCCAGATATGGGCGTTGTATTATATAGCGCTATAAGTATAATTAAAAGAATTATACCCACCCGGCTTTTATGCTGCAATAGATCGCGCATAAGTTATTAGATTATTGTTATGTTCCCTAATGACTCTACCTCTTTTAAAAGAGAATTATCTTCAAGAAGTATGCCAGTTCCTCTGACTACTGTTGTTAAAGGATCGTCAACTACATTAACAGGTATTTGAAGCTCCTTTTTTATAAGTTCGTCAATTCCACGCAAAAGCGCTCCTCCGCCTGAAAGGAGTATGCCGCTTTCATAAAGGTCGCTCATTAGTTCTGATGGCGCGTTTTCAACTGTTGTTCTTATTGAGTCAACAATACTCCTGACCGGCCGCTTTATCGCTTCCCTTACCTGCGCGTCAGATATGCTGAATTCTTTTGGAAGACCTGTAAGCATATTTCTTCCTTTTGCGGTCATTTCATGAATTTCTTCCGACGCGACAACTGATCCGATTTTTATTTTTATTTCTTCTGACGCTTTGCGGCCTATGATTATATTAAAGTTTTCTCTTACAAATTGGCAGATTGCGCTGTCAAATTCATCTCCAGCTATTTTTAATGATTTAGCCGCGACAATTCCTGATAAAGATATTATGGCAATTGAAGTTTTGCCTCCACCTATCTCAACAACCATTCTTCCATATGATTCTTGAAGATTTAAGCGAGCCCCAACCGCGGTTGCAATAGGCTCGTCAACCAGCCTTACTTCCCTTGCTCCAGCATTCGCGACAGCATCTTGCACTGCCTTTCTCTCAACTTCCGTAATATCAAGAGGTATGCTCACGATAGTTTTGGGTCTTGGCACGATTGTGAAGCTTCCTCTGTGAATTTTTTCAATACAATGCTTTATGAATTTTTCAGTTATTTCAAAATCCGAAATAACGCCGTTTACGATTGGCGCGTTCACTTCAATATGGGCAGGGGTTTTCCCTAACATTTTTTTCGCGTCAATTCCAACAGCAATTAATTGATCTGTTCTTGTATTTATGGCAACAATAGTCGGCTCGTTTATTACAATACCTTTGTCGCGCACGTAAAATAAAGTATTTGAGGTCCCTAAATCAATGCCAATATCTTTAGAAAGCTTTCCTAAAATTTTTTTTATCATATCATACTATCCTATCACCCTCTGCCAGATTCGTCCACCAAAACGAAGAATATCGCGATATGTGATAAAAATCGCTAAAAGCATGAATAGGATAAATCCAATTCTATGGAACCATGCCTCAACTTCCTTCTTAGACGGCTTTCCCCTAACTGCTTCTACGGCCATAAAAATTAAACGTCCTCCGTCAAGAGCTGGAAAAGGCAGGATATTTAAAATCGCGAGGTTAAATGAAAGTATTGCCGTAAAAATTAATACCCTAGAAAACCCTAAATCAATCATATCATTCGTAATCACGGCAATCGCTACAGGACCGCCCACGCCTTGAAGGCCTTGACCAGAAAACGCGCCTTTTATAATGCCGCAAAACGCTTTAACTATCCTTTCTAGATATCCATACGCGGCTTCAGTGCCCGCGATAAACGCTTTATGAATAGGATATCTAACATTGCCCATTTTTGACAAAGCAACGCCAATAACTTTTCTATCTTCCGAAATATCTTGAATAATTTTCGGATTTACATTTATTGTCTTGTTTTTTTTTGATCGCATAAAATCAATAACAACTTCTGATTCCGCGCTAGCGATTATATTTTGAAATTCTATAATTGTTTCTACTCTTTTCCCTTGTATCGCGATAATCTCATCTCCGGGTTTTAAGCCCTGCTCTTGAGCGGGAGAATCCACAATAATCTCGCTGATAATAATTTTTTCATTCAAAAGATATTTTTCATCAATTGTTTCATTTATTTCAACAGGCGCGGATATTGCGAACAAAATAACAAAAATAAGCCATCCAGCGATAATATTCATTACAACTCCAGCAATAACTGTTAAAGCGCGTTTGTAAATAGGTTTCGCGCTAAAACTGTCCTCATCTTGCGCGTATTGGCTGTCTTCGCCTTTAATTTTTACATAACCTCCCAAAGGTATTAAATTAATGCAATATTTTGTTTCATTTATTCGTTTTTTATAAATTGTAGGCGGAAACCCTAATCCAAATTCTTCTACTTTCATTCCTGTTTTTTTCGCAACAATAAAATGGCCTAGTTCATGAATTAATACAAGAAAGCCAATAATTAAAATAAAAACAACTATTGTTAGGAACATATTAAATTGTCATTATTTCTTTTTCTTTTTCAGATGTTGTTTGCTCAAGAGATGAAACAACGTCTTTTGTGTCTTGGTCCAGACTTTTGATTTGATCGCGCTTATCGTCTTCAGTTATTGACCCTGATTTTTCATTTGACTCAATTCTTTTCTTTTGCTCTTCTCTTGCTCTTCGAATAGACACGCGCGCTTCTTCAAGCTTTTTATTTAATAATTTAACTAAATCACGCCGTGTTTCTTCTGTTGTCTCTGGAATGCTTACGCGGATTATATTTCCGTCAACAGATGAAGACACATTTCTGTCGGATGATATAATCGCCTTTTCAATGTTTTTTATAATTGACTTATCCCAAGCTTCAACAACAAGCATGTGCGCGTCCTGCACTCCAATGCTGGTTAATTGCGACAATGGCTGGCTTGCGCCATATGCTTCAACCTGGATATCAGAAATTAAATCAACACTGGCTCTTCCAGTTCTGAATGATTTTAATTCCTCCTTAAAACGTTCTTGTGTTTTTTTTATTGATTCTTTAAATAACATATATTATCTTAATCTACTTACGCCCATATATAATGTATCTGGATCATCTGGATGTATAATAATCTCGCTAGATGATCGAGCGCTAGGCAAAGACCTTGGAATCCAATTAAATCCCCCATCAACTGAATGATATAAAGTTGACCGAGAGCCGTAAAAAATTTCAAGAGGATCTTCTGGGTTTATGGCAAGCGCGTATATATTAGCGTCATTTTTTCCAGAAATCAAGGGCAAGCTGGTCCAGTCTTTGCCAAAATTCAAGCTTCTGAAAAGACCAGAACTTGAAGCATATACAACGCCAGAAGGTATTAATTTATAATCACGGGGCTCGCCAGCTATGTCAAAAAGCTCCCAAGTTTTACCTGCATCTTTAGATTTAAATAATCCTTTTGTTTGGGCAATAGCATAAATAGATCTTTGTTTGCTGTCTAAATCTAATTCATTAGAATGGAACTGCATATTTTCTAAAATAATTCCACGTGGAAGTTCTGTATGTACGCGCCATGAAATCCCGCTATTTTCTGAAATAAGTATATTTTGTTTATTGGTTGCCGCGTATAAAACATTTGAATTATCAGGATCTAGGACCAAACTTGTGATAAAAGCAGTCGTGTCATCGCTTATATATGTTGATTTCCAGTGCACTCCTTCATCATTTGAAACAGCAATGTTATGGCCAAATGCCAAGTATAGTCTGCGAGGATTTTCGCGATCTATTGCCATGTCGTTTATAGAAGTATTTCTAAATATTAAATCCCAATTATACCCGCTATTCCAAGTTACCCAAAGCCCGTTTTTTTCTGATATAATAAATATTTTCCTATTATCTTGCGAAGAAAATATAATTTCTTTAATATCCAGATTGCCTATTGTTTTTGCCCCTGCTCTGTCATAATAAATATTAATTCTTTGCTCCCAAATTTCTCCATTGTTTTCTGATACCCAAATTCCACCGTCAGAATCATTAGAAATTACTGTTGGCGCGCACGCAGCTCCAATGAGCGCCGCAGAAAGCAGTATAATTAAAAATTTTATTTTTTCCATAAAAGTTTTCTAAATTGAAATTATTAAATTTTCAGCTGTTAACTGCCAATTTTGGGATTTAGGATTTGATAATCTCTCTAATAAATCCCGCGTTGCTTGAGCTGTTTTTTTTGACCTATTTGTAATAATATCTTTCCGCAATACTGGCACGCTCTGCCGCAGCCATTCATGAATTTTGTCTTTGTCCATTTTTGCCTGCGTCCAAATTCTCATTCTTGTCTGCGCGTCGCGCGCGCCCATAATCTCATCTATAAGAGACGAATCCGCATTCACAGATTCTTCGCGCTTTAAACTGAAATAAATCGGCACTGTTCTTGAATATACTGTCGGTAATACCTGGTCTTTGTGGTTGATTATTAAAAAAATGTACGTATTTTCCGCTGGCTCTTCCAGAATTTTCAAAAACGCGTTTTGCGCTTCTGTATTCATTGCGTGCGCTCTGTCTATAATAAGCACTTTTTTATCTGATGATATCGGCGTCATTGACAGCCAGGATCGCGCGGATCTTATAGTGTCTATGGAAATAATCGTCTTTTCTGGAAATATAAGCTTAATGTCTGGATGATTATTTATGTCTGATGATATGAATTCACTTAAAAAATTCTCCAAAGTGCTCATTTTTCCAATATTGTTCGCGCCTATAAACGCGTATGCGTGGGACAATGTCTGATTCTTCGCGCAAGTATTCAGATATGACAGGATGTTCTGATGTGCTTGTTTGTCTAACATGTCTTTATTATACAAGTTATCTATGATTTGAGTCAATAAAAAAATCCAGCCAAACAACTGATTGTGTTTTTCTTTTTATCAACTTGTAGCTAAAATACTGCGCTTATAGGATTCTAGATTTTCCAAAGCAACGCCAGTTCCTTTTGCAACGCAAAGCAAGGGCTCATCAGCAGTATATGCTGGCACTCCTGTTGCTTGGGCAATTAATCTATCCATATTTCTAAGCAAAGAAGATCCGCCGGATAAAACAATCCCTTTATCAATGACATCTGCTGATAATTCTGGCGGCGTGCTTTGTAGAACAGATTTTACTGAAGAAATTATTCCTTCCAATTCTGCTTGAATAGCTTCTGTAACATCATCAGAGCTTACTGTAACAGTTCTTGGCATTCCAGAAATCATATCTCTGCCTCGAACTTCCATGCTCATTTTTTTCTGCAAATATAGAGCAGAGCCAATTCCAATTTTTATGTCTTCCGCGCTTCGTTCGCCTATCGCAAGATTGTATTTGCGCCTTACATGCTCTGAAATCGCGCTGTCAAATCTATTGCCTCCAATTCTAACAGAAGTATTGGTCACGATTCCACCTAAAGATATTACAGCCATCTCGCTTGTTCCGCCTCCCAAATCAATAATCATGTGCCCTGATGCTGATCCAATTGGAATATTCGCGCCGATTGCGGCTGCGATCGGTTCTTTAATTATAAAAGCGGCTTTAGCGCCTGCGGCAATTGTGGCATCTATCGCGGCCCTTCTTTCTGTTGAAGTAATGCCAGCTGGGACAGCTACCATGACTTCTGGCCTAAAAAGCCTTATATTGCCGACTGCTTTATTAATAAAATATTTAAGCATTGCTTCTGTTGTTTTATAATCAGCTATTACTCCCTCGCGCAAAGGACGGGAAGCGACAATTGTATCAGGCGTGCGCCCGAGCATTTCCTTTGCTTCATCGCCAACCGCTAAAATCTCTTTATCATTCAAAGATATCGCGACAACAGACGGCTCATTCAAAACAATGCCCCTGCCAGGCACAAAAACTAAAGTATTCGCTGTTCCTAAATCAATTCCAATCTTTTTGGTAAACATAAGCATACTCATCTTAAGGCAAAGGCGCGGTCTAGTCAATACTAAAAAGCCCGGCGTTTCGCGAGGCGTTTATCATTTATTTTTGTGTAATTATGATTTTCCTGTCAACTGATAAATTCCACTCTCCAGAAACTTGATTTCCTCCTTTTTTATCAAATATATTGGATGGACTTATATCATCAATATCAAACGGAAGAATAATATCTATATTAAGATCATGCGCTCTAGCGCCTGCTTGTTTTTGGACTAACAAGGAATAATCGCCTTGCAAAATGCGGGATGCCACATCATCTGGCAGAATATATGTGAAAGAAAGTGTTTCTGTGTCCATTGGCTCAATTGAAATGAATGTGCCGAATACGGTTTTGTTATGCTCATCAGTAATTGCAAGTTCTTCTTCATTTCCTTTAGCGGAGAGCAAGGTTGATCCTAATGGAACATATAAGCGCGTGTAAGTTCTATATCTTGTTGTCTTCCAGTCAAAATTTCCAGTATGCTCATATGTAATTGACGCTGTTGATTCTAATCTGCCATTGCCATTCACATTTAGCGTATAATCAATTGTGCGATTTATTGCGGGATCTGATTTTAGTGACCCAAGATTAGCATCAACAACATACAGATAATCTTTATCAGATGGCAAGATTCGTCCGCCCCATTCTAAATCGCGCACAATTTTCTGCGCATCTTCATCTTCAAAGAAAAGCATTAATTGCTTTTCGTCCAGAGCGGAAAATATTATAGGAGTAAGAGCGCGCATCTGATCAATTGATAATGCAAAGAGCTTCTCTTTAAGCTGCTGGGCCACATCATCAATAATCTGCTTGCGGTTATGGATTGTAATCCTTTCGTCTTTAAATCCTTTTTCAACATGATACGCCAAAGTATCAATCAAATTATCTGATGTAAATTCTTTATCATCAACATATACTGGACCAAGCACTGACATCAGATTCTCAACAACCGATGGAGTTAAAGCAATTACGCCATCAAAATGCTTAACAGGTCCGCGTTCATCGTTATAAAACTGAATTGCGTTTTGAGCAGTTGTGGGAAAGTCAGGATCCCAGTTTACGTCCCTAAAAAACCATTGGGACTGCTTAATATACTTCTGTATGGGCAATGGCGGAACCTTTGTATTATATGCCTTAGCTGGCTCATCTAAATTATACACATTATCTGTCGCAAAAGATGAGACAGATCCATTGCGAATTTTCAAAACTCCATATGTCCCGATAAATCCGCCTGTTGGCCTAAGCTCTGTATTATTCTGCAGCAAAAGAAGATAAGTTTTCTCCTGCGGATATCCAAGAATGCTTGGCGCTGCTGCTATCCATGGCTGTACTTGCGCAAATAATTCCTGGGCTTGAACGAGCTTTGATCCAATGCTGTTTATCTGCACGTTGATTATTGGCATTCTGGTTGTCTCTCTCGCGCTTGATAAAAATTCAAGAGACAAAGTCGTCTGATTATTAACTCGCTCCCAAAGAGCGGATGATTCAGACAATGCCTTAAGAAGCTCTATTTTATCTGATTCCTTCAATTCGCTGAATGAATCAAACTCTATTTCATTTATAATTGGAACATCTTTAATCCAGTCTATGACCAAAACCCCAGAAGCAATTGAAATTTTGGATGCTGTGATAATTGACTGCGCTGCCCGCGCTTCTTGAGAAATTCCCGGCAATAATGTAAAAGGATAAAGCTTATTAACTGATGATTCAAGCTCATTTATATTTGTGTTTATGCTTCTTAAAACTTTATCCGCGAGTTTCCAGTCTTTTGAAACAATAGATTGTTTTAATTCTGGAATAAGGCCTTGCATCTGCTTTGCGTTAGCGTACGCGTCAAACGCGTGATATCCATAAAAAGTCATCAAAAAAATAAGCACCAAAACAGTTGCCCATGCAAAATGATTTTTTTTTGGAATAATCTGGGAAATGTCTATCTTATCGCGTAAATCCCCATTTTTTAAAATATTTAATAGCTGAAATAACATGTATCCAAGACAATTTATTAAATAAAGTTTTATAAAATTTATCAGCTGACGCGCGCGCGTGATAATGCACAATCTCTACATTTGAAATATACCATACTTCCCAGCGCTTTTGCCAGAATCTTCTGCACCAATCAGTGTCTTCCATAAACATAAAATATCTGTCATCCATCAGCCCTACATCGTCAATAGCGCTCTTGCGAACTATCATGCAAGAGCCCTGCACCCAGTCAACTTTTTTATCATTTTTATGATCCCAATCCCGCATTAAATATTTGTTTATTGCTTTTTGCGCGAATCTAAATCTAGACAATGGCGTTCTGCGATATAACAACACCCTTGGATTTGGAAAGCGATAACAGAAATATTGCAGTGTTCCGTCTGGATGCAAAAGCCTTGGACCTGCTATGGCTGCGTTAGGGTGCGCGTCCATAAAATCTACCATATATTTTAGCGCGTTATTCCAGATTAAAATATCAGAATTTAAAATAAGCCCATATCTTCCGCGCGCTTGTCTTATTCCAAGATTGTTTCCAGCTGAAAATCCTATGTTTGATCCTGCCTCAATTAACCGCGCCTGGCCAAAGCGCGGCATTAAATTATGTTTTATATATTTAGCGCTCTGATCTGTTGAAGCATTATCAACTAAAATAATCTCATAGTCCAAATTATGAGTATTTTCTGTAATTCCTTTTATGCATGGAAGCAGGAAATCACGAGTGTTGTAGTTTACGATAATAATTGATAGATCCATACAAATTATAAGACATAAGTCATAAGTCGTAAGTTTTGTGCCTTAGACACTCTCTTAAGTCTTATGACTTACGACTTAAGACTTTTATATGCTTTCAAATTTTGTCTCTCGAACAATGCAACATATATAAATTTCGCAAATTCATATCCAATAATCATCTTTATTCTCCAGTCATGCCATTTAAGATTTTTCTTCAGCATCAGAAGATGATTGCGGATTGAAGTCTGCTTATCTTCATCTGGCCGATTTTTTCTATCATTGCCTATTCCAGTTCTTCGCGAATGATACGCGATTGCTAGTGGAGCTATTTTTGCTTTGTACTTGGCATTATTTAATCTCCATGCTAAGTCTGCGTCATCTTTAAGAGAATATAGGCCAAATCTTTCATCTAAAATTCCATGTTTATCTTTTACTTGTTTTAAGGATGATAAGCGATATAACGCGCAAGCTCCAGTCACCCCAAAAACATCTATTTTAGGGCTAAAATCTGGCTTCTGGCGCGTGTTTTGGCCAATATCTAGTATTTGTCCATTTATCCGCATTTTCAGGCCTAAACTATCTATTACGCCACTTTTCCCTTCTTCTGGCAATTGCTGATAAAGTATGCCTCCAACTGACGCAATTTGCTCATCTGACTCTATCATATCCACGCATTCCCGCAAAAAACCTTCCTGTAATTCTGTGTCAGGATTAAGCATTAAAACATACGAAGATTCTGATTTTTCAAATCCTTGGTTATGGCCTGCCGCGAATCCCCTATTTTCAGTGTTTTGTATAATTTGCGTATTTGGTTGATTAGCGCGAATCCAATCCATTGTCCCATCTTCTGACGCATTATCAATTACTAGAACAGAATATTCTACTCCTTTCTGTATCTGGATTCCGCGAAAAAGCTGCTCAAGATGCTTTCTTGAATTCCATGTCACGATTTGTATTTGTACTTTTGTTGGCATATTTAATATATAACTATACTACATCATTTTAAATAAAAAAACAGCCCAGCATCAAAAATAAAATATATAAAAAAGACCCGAGAGCTGTTGCTATCGGGTCTATATGAAAAGAAATGGCATTGACTAAAATGTTGCGCTCACTTTATTTCATGAGCAGGAATTCCTCGGCGCGGATGGTCTTCAAGTTCAGGATAGTAGATGAAGTCTTCATCAAGACGAAAACCAAACGGCGAGTTTATCGCGCCTTCTGTGAGAACTACGCACTCACGATCACACTCATGGCAACGCCATACAG
>Ga0180009_10001436_pt1 | contig 29241 bp, 21 predicted proteins | sample OS_PC_MetaG_FD_123537 | JGI IMG/M metagenome (GOLD analysis project Ga0180009, IMG submission 123537) | Groundwater microbial communities from the Aspo Hard Rock Laboratory (HRL) deep subsurface site, Sweden - OS_PC_MetaG | ecosystem: Environmental > Aquatic > Deep subsurface > Groundwater... | reverse complement strand
TCGCTTACAGTATTTATAATATCAGAGAATACAATTCCTGCTTTCAAAAATGAAACCGTATTTTCAAATTCAACAGGTCCTCCGGGATAATATAAATCTTGTCTAATCTCCGCGTTTGCCAAAACGCCGTGACCGAACCGGCCCTGATAACCGATATTATGAATTGTAAAAAGCGTTGCAGTTTTGCTGAACAATTTATCCCAACCGTAATTATCTTTTATATATAAAGGGATTAATCCGGTCTGCCAGTCATTGCAATGAATAACGTCCGGCGCCCAGCCTAAACGCTGAATTGATTCAATAACGGCTTTTGAAAAAAGAATAAAGCGCTGATCCTCGTCCCAGTCGTTTGTATAAAATTTATCCCGGTGAAAATAATTTGGGTAATGTATAAAATATATTTCAACGCTTGAGTTTGGAAGCCTACCTTTAAATAAATGAACCGAGTGTGTGTGACCAGCGACTCTAACAGGGATATCTCCCACATCAGAAAGATATTGATGTCCGTACTCGTGCTCATTAATAGAATAATATTTCGGCATAAACACTTTAACATCGTGTCCCATTTTCGCAAGTTCAATTGGCAATGCTCCGGCAACATCCGCGAGTCCGCCCGTTTTTGCAAATGGAACAACCTCGCTGGCGACAAACGCAATACGCATAAATACCTTTCTTTAATTGTTCCGCAAAGATAGTAATTATGAAGGATACATAAAACAATTGGAATGTAGTGGACGCAAAGTTTACGTCCACTACATTAAGAGGATAAATCATTCCCATTTAATTCTAATATCAACCGCGTGAATTGAATTGTCCTCAGAAATTATAAGCGGGTTTAAATCGAACTCGCTTATGTTATTGTTTTCGATAAGCATCTGGGCGGATGATTTTATAATTTCTTTTAGTTTTTTTATATCGCAAGGAGATTCACCCCGCACGCCATTTAATATTTTCCCTATTACTGTTGAGTTTATCATCTCATCAATATCGTTATCGGAAAGATAAGCCGATTTAATAGCGGTATCGCAAATTACTTCAACGTATTTTCCTCCCGTTCCGAACATAATAACCGGGCCAAAAGAAGGATCGCGGAATCCGCCGATTAATACTTCATGTTTAAGTTTTATATACGGCTGAACAAGAAAATCTTCAACTTCAAAACTATATTTAGTAAAGTTGTTTTTAATTTCGTCGGAAGCTTTAAGAAGTTCATCTTTGTTCTGAATGTTTAATTTAACCGCGTTTAATTCCGATTTATGAATAACATCCTTATTAATTCCTTTTATTACAAGAGGATAAATAAAATTATTAAGATTTCTAATTTCGTCATATTTCAAAAGTTCATTTTTAATAATTGGGATTCCGTAATCTTTACAGATAATATCAATTTCATTTTGTTTTAAAAAGCCTTTCCCGAAAATGTATTTGTTTTCAACAAATTGATTTTCACCTGTTAAAATTTTCCCGTACTCTTTTCTGTGTTTATCCATTAGAGCTTTTGACTCGGAATAATAAATCATATTTGACAACACTTCCGCAGGGTCTTCGGGGTTTCTAAAAACAGGCAAATGTTTTTTTGAATCGCGGCGGTATGTATCCCAAAATTCAGGAAGAGGCATATAAACCTGAAGAATCGGTTTGTCGGTTTTTACATCGTATACGGATTCAACGACATCAAATGGCTGTACCATTACAGGCTCAACAAATATTGAAATCACCGCGTCAACATTTTCATCAGCCGCCACAAACTCGTTTACTTTTTTATAGGTTTCTGCGTTCGCTCCCGGCAAAAGATCAACAGGGTTATTTACGCTTCCTTCGGGATGCACCACGGTTCTTAATTTCTTTTTCGTATCTTCTGAAAGTTCGGCTAACTCTAGATTTTCTTTTTCTAAACTATCGACAGTTAATATCGCGGGTCCGCCCGCGTTTGTAACTACCGCAACTCTTCTTCCTTTTGGAGGGGAAAAATTCTCAAATCCTTTTGCAGTATTAAACATTTCATCAATATTGTTAACGCGTACAATTCCGAATTGTTTTAACGAAGCGTCAACAACCTTATCCATACTGCTTAAAGCGCCCGTATGCGATGATGCTGCTTTCATTCCGCCCGAAGTTTTTCCTGCTTTTAATATTATAACAGGCTTGGTTATTTCGCCTTTTATAAATGGAAGAAGAAAATTTTCGCCGTTTACAAAACTTTCAAGATAAAACGTAAGCGTTTTTATATTTTGATCAACCTGCCAGAAACGTAAGAGATCATTTTCATTTATATCAGCTTTATTGCCGGCACTGATAAAATGCGCGAACTTAACATCCGTTTCACGCAATGAATTTAATACCGCCGCGCCCAAAGCGCCGCTTTGTGAAAAAAATCCTGTGCTTCCCGTTTCAGGTTTTTCGGCTACGAATGTTGCGTTTAGTTTTATTTCCGGCAGCGTATTAATTACACCCATACAGTTTGGTCCAACCAACCGCGCACCTGCGGATTTTATTTTCTCAACAATTCTGTTTTCAACTTCTTCGCCGTCTTTACCGATCTCTTTGAATCCTGCAGTAATTAATAGAATTGATTTTACATTTTTTTTCAGCAGTTCGTCAACCGAATCTTCGGCAAATTGCTTCGGTACAACAATTATCGCCAAATCAATATTGTCCTTTATCTCTTCAATTGATCTGTAGCATTTATAACCCAACACGCTTTCGGCTTTCGGGTTAACAGGAAGAATCATCCCCTTGTAACCGTAATTACTAATCGTGTGCAGAAGTTCGTAACCGATACTTTTTTCCTTTGTCGAAGCTCCAACAATGCATATTGAACGGGGGTAAAAAAAATTTTTAATTTCAGAATTCATAAACTATCACCAATAATGGAAAAATCAATTTGTAGTGTTAAAATAGCACAAAGACGTATTTTTTACCTATGAAAAATAAAGAATTATAAAAAGAGATTCTGATAATAATGACTAACGTGAATAAGAATTGACTGCTTAAATAAGATGTGTTATATTTTATTCGAAGCAATAAAGGAAAATATGAACGAAGAACAAAAACTTGCCGATTTTGAAGCGCGTATTGAACGCGGCGAAATAATAGAACCGAAAGATTGGATGCCGGAAAGATACCGCAGACAATTAATAAGAATGATGAGTCAGCACGCTCATTCCGAATATGTTGGCATGCTACCAGAGGGAAACTGGATAACACGCGCGCCTAGTCTGCGCCGTAAAATGGTGCTGCTAGCAAAAGTGCAAGACGAAGCGGGGCACGGGTTGTATATTTACAGCGCTACCGAAACCTTGGGAATCGACAGAAAAGAGCTTCTTGACCAACTGCTGAACGGAACTGCGAAGTATTCTAGTATATTTAACTATCCTTCTCTTAGTTGGGCGGATATGGGAACAATAGGCTGGTTTGTTGACGGAGCCGCGATAGTTAATCAAACAATGCTCGCGAAAAGTTCTTACGGACCGTATGCCCGCGCGATGATAAGAATCTGCAAAGAAGAAAATTTTCATAAGAAACAAGGTTATGAAATAATTACAACCCTTGCAAACGGTACGGCAGAACAAAAAAAAATGGCGCAGGATGCGGTGAACAGATGGTGGTGGCCTTCGCTAATGATGTTCGGTCCAACGGATAAAGAATCTCCAAACTCGGCAGAACTTATGAAATGGAAGGTGAAAATAAAAAGCAACGACGAACTTCGTCAGCGATTTGTTGATTTAACGGTACCCCAAGCCAAAGCTGTAAATTTAACATTACCCGATCCTGATTTAAAATTAAACGAAGAAACCGGCCACTGGGAATTCGGTCATATAAATTGGCAGGAGTTTTACAATGTTATTAAAGGAAACGGGCCTATGAATAAAGAAAGATTAAAAGCAAGAAACGAAGCGTTTGAAAAAGGAAAATGGGTTAGAGAAGCGGCTCTTGCGTATGCGAAAAAGCACAACAATTAAAGTCAATTCCGTGAATGCGGGAATAAGCAATCTCAAGAAAAATTTCAGGCAAACAGATGACCCTAATGACAATCTAAAAGAGGATTTAATAAATGAATGATGAAGGAAGATTGTGGGAGGTTTTCACTCAATCAAAACAAGGGGCCCCGCACGAACATGCGGGAAATGTTCACGCGGCGGATGCTGAAATGGCATTACAAAATGCGCGTGATGTATATTCACGAAGAGGAGAGGCTGTTAGCATTTGGGTTGTTCCGTCGGATCAGATATTCGCGACAAGTCCTTCGGACGAAGGACCTTTTTTTGATCCATCCAACAATAAAGCATACAGACATCCTCAGTTTTATTCTGTTCCTAAAGGAGTGAGGGGAATTTAATGACTAATATTTTGGATAAAAACATACAGAATGCATTGTTTAATTATATATTGGGCTTAGGAGACGACAGATTAATTCTCGGTCACAGGTTATCCGAATGGTGCGGGCATGCGCATATACTTGAAGAAGATATCGCGCTTGGAAATATAGGATTAGATTTAATTGGACAGGCATCAGCCTATTTATCATTAGCCGCTGAAGTAGAGAATAAAAACAGAACCGAGGATGATTTAGCCTATTTTAGGAATGAATATGAATTTAAAAATTTTCAGCTTGTTGAACAGCCGAACATTGATTTTGCATATACGATTGTAAGACAGTTCTTTTTTGATGTTTATGAAGGAATATTTTTAGAAGAACTTGCTAAAAGTAAATTTGAACAAATGGCGGGAATTGCGAAAAAATCGATAAAAGAAAATATATATCATACCCGTCATAGCAGAAACTGGATTTTAAGATTAGGGGATGGGACAGAAGAAAGTCATGTTAAAACTCAAACGGCAATTAATGATTTATGGAAATTTACCGGCGAAATTTTTTCGGAAAACGAAAACGACAATATTTTAATAAATGAAAATTTTGCGCCAGACTTAAAACCGTTAAAATCCAAATGGAATGAAATTATAAAATCAGTTTTAAATGAAGCAACTTTAGAGATGCCGGAAAACATAGGTTTTTCAAGCGGAAGCAGAAGCGGGATTCATACCGAGCATCTTGGTCATTTGCTTGCCGAGATGCAGATTGTTGCGCGTTCATTTCCGGGCGCAAAATGGTAATTGAGTTATATTTTAAATGAGGAGGCAGGATGCCGGAATCAATTAAACTTACCGCAGCTTTTTTAGTTAAACCCAATGTAATTTATAATGCTTGGCTTAACGGAAAAGAACATACGGCAATGACAGGAGGCAAAGCAACCGCAAGCAAAGAAGTAGGCGGAAATTTTACAGCATGGGAAAAATACATAAAAGGAAAAAACCTTGAACTCGTCAAAAACAAAAGAATACTTCAATCTTGGCGTTCGCAGGAATTTCCCGAAAACAGTTTGAGCTCATTATTATTAATAAAATTGGACGAAACGCCGAAAGGAACAAAACTTACGCTTGTGCATTCCGAAATACCGGACAAGCAGGGAAATAAATATAAGAAAGGCTGGGTTGAACATTATTTTGTTCCAATGAAAAAATATTTTAACAAGCAGAAATAAATGAATCAATCAGAAGAAGAAATACTAAGATTACTAGAGAACGTATTTGATCCCGAAATTCCGGTTCTAAATATTGTAGAAATGGGAATTGTAAGGAGCGTAAATATTGTTCAAAACGAATATAGAATTGAGATTACCCCAACATATTCGGGCTGTCCGGCGATGCATACAATTGAAAAAGATATTTTGGATCTATTAAATTCGCATGGAATCAAAAATGTAAAAATAAAAAGGATTTATTCGCCTGCATGGACAACCGATTGTTTTAGCGAAAGCACAAAAACAAAACTGAAAGAATATGGTATAGCTCCGCCCGTTATTAATATAAAGGAAGAATTTTTAAAAATTAACAGAACATGTCCCTTCTGCGATTCAGATAAAACAAAAACTATAAGCGAGTTCGGGTCTACCTCCTGCAAGTCGCTACACTATTGCGATGATTGTAGACAACCGTTTGAGTATTTTAAATGTATTTGAAGTTTATAAATTTAACCGAACGATTCTGTTTCGGGGAATTCAATTACAACCACGGTTCCGTTACCTAATGATGAATCTATACTTATGTTTCCTTTAAATGCTTCAACTCTTTCCGTTATACTTATCAATCCCATTCCTCTTAGTTTTGAATCATTATAATTTACCCTGGGTTTTTCAAAACCAATTCCGTTATCATCAATTATTAATTTTATAGAATTGCTGTCCTGAAGAATTTGAATTGAAAAAATTGTAGCCTTTGAATGCTTAATAATATTATTAAGCAGCTCCTGACAAATTCTAAAAATTGTAATTTCAAGCCGGGGTTTTAAATTACCGACATCAAAATGTTCAAATGTTCCTTTAATATTTTCCGCGCTGGAAATTTGTTCGACCAGCAAACGAAGAGTAGGAATTAAACCGTAAATTTCAAGCATCCTGGGTTTTAAATCATAAGAGATGTTTTTTAATTCCATTACGGCATTATTTATTGAAAGGTTTAGTTCTTCAAGAATTTTTCTTTTTTCGTTTTCTTCGCCTGAATTATTTCGCAGAGAATCCAATTTCAAACTTAAAAAAGAGAGCGTCTGACCAATTCCGTCATGAAGCTCTTTTGAGATTCTGCTTCTTTCGGTTTCAAGTATAGTCTGAAGATGACTTGATAATTCTGCAAGTTTTTCTTTTGAAGCGGTTAATTCTTCTTCGTAGTTTTTTATTTTTGTTATATCGTTAAAATAAATCTGTACCGCATTAATATTGGGAATGCCTTTAATTATTAAATTAAAAATTCTTGTATTTATTGCATACTCAAAACTTATTTCAGACGATTCTTCTATAAAGTTTTGAAAATCTATTTTTATTAAATCAGGAAACAGGTCTACTATATTTTTCCCGATTAAATCATTGCCTAATTTAGCCCCGGCATTATTAACGAAAATAATTTCACCCTCAACATTTGCTCTTAATACCGGATCGGGAGCCGCTTCGGCAAGCTGAGCCATTGAACTTGTATGCCTGTTTTCCATTTTGATTTTTTCAAGCTCATACTCCTTGATAAGAGGAACAAACTGTTTATTAATAACAATATAAGAGAGCACAATGATGCACAGAAGAACCAGAATAGAGATAAAGATAGGGTTATTAAAACTAAAGAAAAGGTCGGCTGAGTTTTCAGAAAATAAATCAACGCCTGTTTCATTTTGAAAATCAATGATTAATAATTTTAAAACAATAAATTTCATTAGTATTTAATGTATAATTATATTTGTTAAATATGTGAAAAACATATCACGATTAAATGAGCTGTATAATTTAATAAATAATAGAAAGCATAAAACATTAAAAATAAAACACCCACCTAAACTGCGCTTTTATTTTTATAATTGGACATAATTTAGAGAAGAAAGGTGTTAAAAATTTAGAAAATAAAATAATTTCTAACAATAAATATTTTATAAAAACATTAAGGATACTCAATAAATATACTGATTAAATTTATATCCCCACCATCTAGTACAGTTAAATTCTTTATTATAAGTTTAACAGGTAAAACAAACTAACTAAGAAAACCATTTTATCTGACTATTTTTATTTATTACAAAACGGAAAAACATGTAAGAGAAAAAAACTGCAGTATTTTCGGTCGATATATATTGATAAAAAATTTAAATAAGACTCCTGATAAACAGGAGTCTTATTACGTGTTTATTTTTATTTGATTTTCTTTAATTCTTCTTCAAGCCGGCTTACTAGGTCATTCATCTGTTCAACAACCGCATTAATTGTTTCCGGTTTTGATAGATCTACTCCTGCGGTTTTTAATAACTCCATTGGATAATCGCTTCCGCCTGATTTTAGTAAATTTAAATATTTTTCTTTCGCTGATTCTTTTTCGCTTTCTGTTCCTGTTGTTATTGATTTATATAGCTGCGCAGATGAGGCAAAACAGGTGGCATACTGATATACATAAAACGGTGTTCTGTACATATGAGGAATTCTTGCCCAAACAGAATTTATTAGTTCATCTTTTTCCATCGAGTCGCCGTAGTATGCGTTATATAAATCTTCCATTATTCCGTTTAAAACTTTTGCCGTAACAGGTTTCCCGTCTTCAACTAATTTATGTACCTGCAGCTCAAAATCCGCGAGAAGCGATTGAAAATAAAAAGAGCCGGTTAGATTATCAATTGCCTGTTTTAATAACGACGCCCGTACTTTCGGATCATCAGTTTTGCTCATTAAATAATCAAGAAGCAATGCTTCGTTAAATGTTGAAGCCACTTCCGCGACAAATATTGTGTAAGAAGCAGTTGAAAAAGGCTGGTTTTCATTTGCCAAAACCGTATGGATTGTATGCCCAAGTTCGTGTCCCAAAGTAAAAACCGAGCGGAGAGTTCCGTTATAATTGAGCAGCATATAAGGATGTACACCATAAACATTTGCAGAATAAGCGCCGGATCTTTTTCCGTCTGTTTCGTAAACGTCAAGCCATCCGCCCGACAATGCTTTTTCTAATTTTGACTGGTATTCTTTGCCAAGCGGAGCAACCGATTCAATTACCATTTTTGATGCTTCTTCGTAATCATAGGTTTTATCCGACTCAAACAATGAAATTGATCCGTCGTATGTATGATATTTTTCCAATCCCAAAACTTTTTTGCGAAGAAGATTATATTTTTTCAGCGGCTCGGTGTTTGCCTTTACTGTGGAAACCAAATTTTCATAAACGTTTACCGGAATATTATTTCCGTCTAATGTCGCATGAAGAGAAGAAGTGTAATTTCTCGCCTGTGCATTTGCCCAGTCTCTTTGACAAACGCCCGTATATATTGAAGCGTATGTATTTTCATATTCTTTATATACATTATAATGACTTTCAAAAGCAATTTTTCTGTCTTCTTGATTTTCGTTTGTTGCTAATGTTAAACTATAGTTCCCGCTGGTCATTTTTATTTCTTCGCCTGTGGATAGTTTAACTGTCGGGAATTTAATATCAGTTGTAGAAATCTCCGTATAAATATTACCGGGTGAACTATTTGCCTGACTGAAATAGGAAAGTATGGTTTCCTTATCCTCGTCAAGCACGTGTTTTTGCTGCCTGAAAAGATCTTCTAAATTAAATTTATATGCGGCAAAATCAGGATTTGAAATCCATTCCTTCATTGTATCCCATGGAATTTGAAGAAGTTCGGGATTATCCAGGAGGTAGCGGTTCCGAATTTTGAGAACAATATTTGTACCTGCTGAAGTTTTGATGAAACTTCCTGGTCTCTTGTATCTGTATCCCGCATCAATTGAGGGTATCGGTAAACTTTATAAGAAAGAATGTTCATTTCATCCTGCAGCTTTAAAGCGCTAAGCAGATTTTCCGGACTTTTCGACAATGTACCTTTAAGCGAGGCAACTTCATCCATCATTTTTTCAAGGTCGTTAAAACCTTTCTGCCATTCATCCCAGCTCGTGTAAATGTCATTAAAATTCCATTTGTATTTTTCGGGAATTTCATCCCTGCTCGAATATTTTTGCTGTGCGTTCATAGAAGTTATAAGAATTAGTATTAGTGAAAATATTTTTATTAATGTAACAAATTGATTCTTTTTCGACATTTTGCCCCGTCCCCTTGTTTGTTAATATTTTTTATACAAGATAATAAAATTATAAAAAACCGCCCGCTTAAATTATAATTTATACTTATCCGGCAATACAGCATTTAGATGTTTTAATTATCTTTTTGTTATATAAAAAATACAACCAGAAGGTATGGTTAAAAACTTTTAAAAATCCCTGCCTAATATTAATAAGTAAAACTAAATTCAATAATAATAAACGCAATTAAATTGTCTCCCGGTTTATATTTAACAATGCAGAACCGGCTTGTTGATTTTATTATTGATTGAATTTATTCACGCTAATTAATGATTATGTTTTCCGGAATCATCACTTAATATTTTTATAAGAAACTACCGCTTAAATTTTATAAAAAAACTCCTTAAAAGAGGACGCGATCTTAATTCGATCCTAAAATCAATTATATAACTATAACTTAAAACCGATTTTTTTTTATTGCCTTCCTTAATAAGAATTATAAAATTGGTTATATTGATTTCCCCTCTATTAAAATAAATTTTTAATATAAAAGGAAATTGCAAAATGAGTATATATAAATATATTTCTTTTTATAAAGATGAAAATGTGGCGGTAATTAAATTAAACCGACCTGAGGTTCTTAACAGTTTCAACAAACAAATGGGATCTGATTTAAAAGAAATTCTTTCTCAATGTGAATATGACTCAACCACCAGAGCTATACTTCTTTCGGGCGTTGGGCAAGGGTTTTGTGCCGGACAGGATCTTGAAGAAGTTCTTCCTAAGGGAGATAAGCCGCCTGCCGATCTTGGCGAGATATTAAAAGAAAATTATAATCCCATAATAAAACTTTTCCGTTCAAGTGAAAAACCAATTGTTTGCGCTGTGAATGGAGTTGCCGCCGGCGCCGGCGCAAACCTAGCAATTGCGTGCGATATTGTTACGGCTTCCGATTCAGCTTATTTTATTCAGTCGTTTTCAAAAATCGGCGTTATACCTGACTGCGGCGGCACATATTATTTACCGCGTTTGGTGGGACTTGCCAAAGCCACTTCGCTTATGATGCTTGCTGAAAAAATATCGGCAGAAGAAGCATTAAAATTAGGTATGATATATAAGGTTTTCCCCGGTGAAACTTTATTTGGCGAATCATTAAAAATAGCGAAACATCTTTCAAATCAGCCAACTAAAGCACTTGGATATATTAAAAAATTACTAAATAAAAGTTATGAAAATACACTTGAACAGCAGTTGGAATTAGAACGGGAGTTTCAGTCACTTGCTGGCAAAACAGTTGATTTTGCTGAAGGAGTAAATGCATTTAAGGAAAAACGGAAACCCGTATTTAAAGGCAAATAGAAATAATAAAACGGAAATAAAATGAAATTATTTATCTCGATTATTACAGTAATGGCATTGTTTACTTCATGTACAGAAGAAAAAACAGAAACCGCAGATCTGATACTAATTAACGGGAAAATTATAACTGTTGATGAATCACTTCCCGAAGCAGAAGCAATTGCCGTAAAAGGAGATACTATCTGGGCAATTGGAACATCGCACGAGATAGAGAAATTATCAGGTTCTGAAACTAAGGTAATAGATTTAAACGGAGCTTATGCGTATCCCGGATTTATTGAAAGCCACGCTCACTTTTTGGGACTCGGAAACGCGAAACTGAACCTGGATTTAACAAAAGCAAAAAACTGGGATGAAGTGATTTTCCAAGTCGCCGAGGCGGTTCATAATGTTCAGCCAGGTCAATGGATAATAGGCCGCGGATGGCATCAAGAAAAATGGGATCCGGTTCCCCAGCCTAATGTTGAAGGTTATCCTGTTCATACAATATTAAGTCAGGCCTCTCCGTATAATCCTGTAATGTTAACGCACGCAAGCGGACACGCAATATTCGCAAACGCAAAAGCAATGGAGCTTGCTGGAATAGACACTTCAACCCCAGACCCGGAAGGCGGAAAAATTGTAAGAGACAGTTTGGGTTACGCGGTTGGTGTATTTGAAGAAACAGCGGAAGATTTGATCTCGGTTAAACTTTATGAATATCTGAATTCAAGAACAGAAGATATAATAAAAAATGAAAAACTAAGTAAAATTAAGCTCGCTTCAGAAGAATGTTTGTCTAAAGGAATTACATCCTTTCACGACGCAGGGGAAAGCTTTGAAGACATTGATTTATTCAAAGAACTTGCCGGTAAATCTCATCTTGATGTTAGATTATATGTAATGATTGGCGAATCAAATCAGGAACTAAAGAAAAAAATTAATGATTATAAAATGATCGGTTACGGGAATAATTATTTAACCGTACGCGCAATAAAAAAATACATGGACGGCGCTTTGGGAAGCCGCGGAGCGTGGATGATTGAACCATATGATGATTTGTCTGAACACTCGGGGCTAAATGTAACGCCGATTAATGAGCTTAAAGAAACTGCAAAGATTGCAGCCGAAAACGGATTTCAGCTTTGTACCCATGCTATAGGTGATAGAGGCAATAAAGAAGTTCTTGATTTATATGAAAATGTTCTAAAAAAATACAGCGATCAAAAAGATATGCGGTGGAGAATTGAACATGCGCAGCATCTTTCAAATGAGGATATATCAAGATTCTTTAATCTCGGAGTAATTGCGGCTATGCAGGCCGTTCATTGTACATCTGACGCGTCGTTTGTTCCAAAAAGAATTGGTAATATTAGGGCGGAAGAAGGTGCATACGTCTGGAGAAAATTAATAGATTCTGGAGCAACTATCTGCAACGGTACCGACGCGCCGGTTGAGGACGTGAACCCGATTCAAAATTTTTACGCATCTGTAACGCGGAAATTAATTGACGGCACTGAATTTTACGCCGGACAAAAAATGTCGAGAATGGAAGCGCTTTTATCTTACACAAAAAACGGGGCTTATGCAGCGTTCGAAGAAAACACTAAAGGAAGTCTGTCAACGGGAAAATTGGCGGATATAACAGTATTATCAAACAATCTTTTAACGTGCTCTGAAGAAGAAATCCTAAATACAAATGTTTTGTACACTATTGTCGGCGGTAAAATTAAATATCAATCTTCTTTCGCTTCTGCCGATAGGTAGGAATTAAATTTATAATTATAAGGAGAATAATTATGGCGAGAGTAGTTCATTTTGAAATCCACGCGCAAGAACCAGCGCGTGCGGCTGAATTTTATAAAAATGTTTTCAACTGGGAAATTTCACAATGGGGAAACGAACAGTATTGGATTGTTAAAACCGGAGAAAAAGACGAACCCGGAATTGACGGCGGAATTATGAAGCGGCACGGAGAAGTTGACGGAGAGGCTGTAATAGCTTATGTTTGCACCATTGATGTCGACTCTCTTGATTATTATGGCGAGAAGGTAATAAATTCAGGCGGCGAGAATGTAGTGGCAAAAATGGCTGTGCCGGGCATCGGATGGCTCGCTTATTTTAAGGATACGGAAAAAAACATCTTTGGAATAATGCAGAGCGATCCGGAAGCAAAATAAAATAAAAAAAATTTGGGGAAATTGTGAAAGGCATTGTATCTTTTTTAATGCTATTAGTATTTTTTGTGCTGTTTTGCGGAAGCATGTATGCTCAAAATGAAAAAAGAGTTGTGGCCGTTACGTTTGATGATCTGCCGTTTGTTAATCACTTAAAATTTTCGCCGCAGGATCAGAAAGAAAGAACATTAAAACTTCTAAAAGTTTTTGAAAACTTTAGTATCCCCGCAGTCGGTTTTGTTAATGAATATAAATTATTTGTAAATGATTCCTTAAAGAATGACCGACTTTCCTTATTAAATCTTTGGATAAGTAATAACCTGGAGCTAGGCAACCATACGTTTTCACATCCAAGCTTAAACAAAGTAAGCGCGGAGGAATATAAAACCGATATCTTAAAAGGAGAAAAAATAACGAAGCCTCTTCTTGCCGGAAAAGGAAAAAACATACGTTATTTCAGGTATCCTTATCTTCAAAAAGGCAATGAAGAAATTAAAAAGAAAGAGATTGAAAATTATCTATTAAACCTTGGGTACATAAACGCTCCTGTAACGCTTGATAATTCCGATTGGGTTTTTGCTAGAGCGTATGATAATGCAATTGAAGAAAACGACAGCGTAAAAATGAAAATGCTGGGCGAAAATTATATTAAATACATGAATACTGTTTTTGAATATTTTGAAAATCAATCAAAACTTATTTTCAACAGAGAAATTAAACAGATACTTCTTCTTCACGCAAATGCGATTAATTCCGATTATTTCGACGAACTATGCATCATGATAAAAAACAGAAATTATAACTTTATTTCACTTGAAGAGGCTTTAACCGATCCCGTTTATGATTTAGAAGAAACTTATGTGGGTAATTGGGGATTCTCTTGGATCAACAGGTGGGCAATAACACAAGGCAGAGGAAAAGAATTTTATAAAGACGAACCCGAACCTTCGGAAGAAATATTTAAACTCGCCGGAATAAATTATTAATGAAATTTATAAATTCGGATTTAGAAAAAAATGCCGTAGTTCAAAGAATAGAACTCCCAGGATTAGCAGATTATAAAAACGTATTTATAAAAAGGGAAGATTTAATTCATCCGGAAATTTCAGGAAATAAGTGGCGCAAGTTGAAGTATAATTTGCTTGAAGCTGAAAGACTCCAAAAGAAAACTCTCCTTACTTTCGGCGGCGCATACTCAAATCATATTTATTCCGTGGCTGCCGCAGGAAAAGAATACGGATTTAAAACAATTGGTTTCATCAGAGGCGAGGCATATAATCCTTTAAATCCCACCTTAAGTTTTGCCGAAGCAAACGGAATGGAACTCCGATATTTAAATCGCGCGGATTATAAAAACATAAATAGCATTAATTTTCAAAATGATATAATAAAACAATTTAACGATGCTTATCTTATTCCTGAAGGCGGATCAAATTCATTAGCAGTAAAAGGCTGCGCTGAAATTATTAATGATATAGAAATAGAATTTGATTATATATGCTGCGCATGCGGTACTGGGGGTACGCTTGCCGGAATTACCGCGGGTTTAAAAAACACTCGTAATTCTATTGGTTTTTCAATTTTAAAAGGAGGCGGCTTTTTAAAAGAAGATGTTAAAAATTTAATAAAAAATTATAACGGAAAAGAATTCAACAACTGGGATATAATATTGGATTATCACTTCGGGGGATATGCTAAAATTAATTATGAATTAATAAATTTTATAGGCGACTTTGAAAAAACGAATAAAATTCAACTCGATCCGGTTTACACCGGGAAAATGTTTTTTGGGATCCGGGATTTAATAATTAAAGGATATTTCAAAAAGCATGATAAAATAATAGCCGTTCACACAGGCGGAATTCAAGGCATAGAAGGAATGAAAAATAAAATAAAAAAAATATTGGCATCCCACCTATCTGTTTCTTAAAATAATATAACACGTCTATTAAAAGTTGAGTAAGTATTTTTATGAATCAATTAAATAATAAAATTCAAATAGGAATATTAGGTTCCGGAACAATGGGCAGCGGAATTGCTCAAGCAGCGGCAGAGTCCGGACATAATGTTGTTCTTTATGACATTGAAAAATCGGCATTGCAAAAAGCAAAATTAAATCATAAAAAAACATTTGAAAGACTTGTTGAAAAAAATAAATATAAAAAAGAAGAATCATCCGAAATATTAATTAACATTAATTACGAATCGGAAATAGAAACGTTAAAGAACTGCGGATTTATAATTGAAGCGGTTGCCGAAAACCTGGATACAAAAAGAAATTTATTTAAAGACCTTGAAAAAATTATTAAAGAAGATGCGATCCTGGCCACAAATACATCTTCTCTTTCAATTACATCAATTGCTTCGTCATGTAATATTCCGGGCAGAGTTATAGGCACGCATTTTTTTAATCCGGCACCGCTTATGCCTCTTGTTGAAATTATCCCGGGTATTCAAACAGAAAAAGATACAGTTAATTCCGCAGCAGAATTATTAAGCGGGTGGGGAAAGATATGTGTTAAAGCGAAAGACACACCGGGGTTTATTGTTAATCGTATTGCACGCCCTTTTTACGGAGAAGCATTGCGGATATTAGAAGAAGGTATTGCCGATGCGGTTACAATTGATTATGCCATGAAAGAAACCGGCAAATTTAAAATGGGTCCTTTTGAATTAATGGATTTAATTGGAAACGATATCAATTATAAGGTTACGGAAACAGTGTTCGAACAATTCTATTTTGATCCCCGCTTTAAACCTTCCGTTACTCAAAAAAGAATGGTTGAAGCGAAACTATACGGAAGAAAAACCGGAAAAGGATTTTATGATTATAACGATAAATCTGTTAACCCAGAACCTGACAAAGATGAAAATCTTAATATAGAAATCTTTTTTAGAATTTTATCGATGCTGATAAACGAAGCGGCCGACGCTGTATTTATGAATATCGCTTCAATTGAAGATATTGATTTAGCAATGACGAAGGGATTAAACTATCCCAAAGGATTGCTCAAGTGGGCCGATGAAAGAGGTATTGATAAAATAGTAAAAAGATTAAACATGCTTTATGATGATTATGGAGAAGACAGATACAGGGTAAATCCTTTATTAAGGAAAATGGCAAAAGAAAACAAAAAATTTTATATGTAGTATAGATATCCGCCGTGGCGGATTACACTCACTTCTTTGTTATGGAGAAATTTGAATGAAATCGGAAGCATATATAATAGACGGTATAAGAACACCAATTGGAAAGCTGGGAGGGTCTTTATCTTCGGTAAGAGCAGATGACTTAGCCGCTTTAACAATGAGAGAAATTTTAAAAAGGAATCTATCAATTAATCCCGCGGAAATAGATGAAGTAATTTTCGGATGCGCGAATCAGGCAGGAGAAGACAACCGCAATGTGGCCAGAATGGCGCTTCTGTTGGCCGGGATACCTTTTTCCGTACCGGGAGAAACCGTAAATCGTCTTTGCGCTTCCGGAATGAGCGCTGTAATTCATGCTGCGCGCGCAATTAAAATGGGTGATGGCGGTTTGTTTTTATCAGGAGGAGTTGAGCATATGACACGCGCTCCGCTTGTGCAATCCAAAGCGCCTTCGGCTTATTCGGGAAATGTAGAGATTTTTGATTCAACGTTAGGGTGGAGATTTATAAACCCTAAAATGAAAGAATTGTTCGGCACACATGCTATGGGTGAAACCGCCGAAAACCTGGCGGAGAAATATAATATAAGCAGGGAAGAACAGGATTTATTCGCATATAATTCGCAAATGAAAGCTGTTAAAGCAAAGAAGAACGGAAGACTTGCTAAAGAAATTATGCATGTTGAAATTCCTCAAAGAAAAAAAGAAGCATTTATTTTTAAAGAGGATGAATTTATAAAACCTGATACAACATTAGAGATTCTTTCAAAATTGAAACCTGCTTTTAAAAATAACGGATCTGTAACCGCGGGCAATTCATCGGGATTAAATGACGCGTCCTGTTCGTTATTAATTACTTCCGAAGAAGTCTGTAAGAAATACAATTTAAACCCCCGCGTTAAAATTATTTCATCGGCAGTAATAGGGGTTGAGCCAAGGATAATGGGCATAGGACCTGTTGATGCGACAAACAAAGCATTAAAAAAAGCAGGATTAACTTTAGACAAAATTGATATAATTGAACTAAATGAAGCGTTCGCTTCTCAAAGTTTAGCCGTACTTCGTGAATTAAAAATTAACGACAATGATCCACGCGTAAATCCGAACGGCGGCGCGATTGCGCTTGGTCATCCCTTGGGAATGTCGGGCGCGCGGCTTCTTCAAACTGCAATGATCGAACTAGAGGAGCAGAATAAAAAATTCGCATTGTGTACAATGTGTGTAGGCGTAGGACAGGGATACGCAACAATTCTTGAAAAAGTTTAACTGATTACTTATAAAAATTTAAAACTGCTCAACAAATTATAATGCATTATTATAAACTGCAAAGCCATTGAACCATTTTGCTTTATATAAAAACAAAAACTATTAAAATATTATAACAACTGAAGAAGTCTTAAAATTAAACAATTATTCCGATCTTAAAGATTTTACCGGATTGGAATATGCGGCTTTAAACGCCTGATAACTTACCGTAAGTATAGTTATTATTAACGCTGTCAAACCCGCAATTACAAAAAAGTAAATACTCAAATTAATTCTATAAGCAAAAGTATCAAGCCAGTCTTTCATTAAATAAAACGAAAGAGGCCAAGCGATTAAATTAGAAAGAGAAACTAGAATTACAAACTCTTTTGAAATAAGCAATGCAAGATTAAATTCAGAAGCTCCCAGCACTTTTCTTATTCCTATTTCTTTTGTTCTTTGTTCGGCGGCAAAGGAAGCAAGTCCGTACAAACCCAGACATGCAATAATAATCGCTACGATAGCGAAATATTTTAATAGATCAAACATTCTTGTTTCTGATCTGTACATTTTATCTAGGTCGTCATTTAAGAATTTAAACTCGAAAGGATAATCGGAATATATATTATGCCACGCCTCCGTTAACTGATCCATTGTGCTTGTTAAGTTATCCGGTTTAATTTTTAGAATGATATAATTAATAGTCTCTTCGCTTAAATATAAGGCCAGCGGCTGTATTTTACTGCTTACTTTAGAAAAATGATAATCCTCCATTACACCAACAATCTGTCCCTTTAATCCAAGAAAATCTAAGGATTTACCAAGTGCCGAACCGTCACCCATAATTTTTGCTAATGATTCATTTACTAAAAAATTTCCCAACGAATCAATTTCCATGTCGGCAGGAAACTGCGGACTAAATGATCTTCCTTCTTTCATTTTAATTTCTAAAGTCTCGGTATAATCATAATCAACACCGGAAAATGAAACAAGTACAGTTGCTTCGGGATCCTTTCCCTGCCAGTTTATTCCGCCCGAATTACTTCCGTAAAGAGCCGGCCTGTCTCTTGAACCGGTAACATTTAACACCGAAGATACTTTTGCAAACTCGTTTTTAATTGTTTTATAATTTTCTTTTAATTTTCCGTTAACGCTGACATAAACAAGCTGCTCCTGATTATAACCGAGATTCTTATTTCTCATAAAATTTAACTGATTAAAAACAATTGCCGTTGATACTATTAAACCAATTGAAACGGTAAACTGTATAACAACTAATGATTTTCTAAATTTCGAACTTTTTGATCCGCCGCTTAGTGTTCCGCGCAATACTTTTATTGGCTGAAACGATGAAAGATATAGAGCGGGATAACTGCCCGAAATAATTCCTGTCAGCAGGGTAATAGCAAAAAAGCCGAACAGAAAATCGGGTTTTATTAATTCAATAAAAGAAATTGATTTGCTTGTAATATCATTAAAAGGCGAAAGCAATAAAACAACAATAATAAAAGCGGCCAAAGAACTTAACAGCGCCATTATTATTGACTCACCGTAAAATTGTTTTACTAAACTTGCTCTTAATCCGCCAATTGCTTTTCGAACTCCTATTTCTTTTGCGCGGTTTGCCGATTTTGCGGTTGAAAGATTCATAAAATTAATACACGCTATTAAAAGCACAAACAAAGCTATAGCTGAAAAAACATAAACATATTTTACCGCCGTATCGGGTTTTCCGTATCCGCCGTATGAATAAAGATGTTTATCTTTAAATGGGAATAATAAAAATTCTGTTGAAGTTCCTTCGTTATTTCTTTTAAGAATTTCAGTCATTTTTTTATTTACGTCAGGAATTGAAGCGCCCGGCTGTAGAGCAACAAATGAAAATATGGAATTATTTCCCCAGGAATCGCTCCAGATATCCATTGCTTTTAAATCCGTAAACGGAAAAACCATATTAAAAGTATATGTTGAATTTGAGGGTACTTTTTCCATTACGGCCGTAACTTCAAAATCGAATGTATTGTTTATTGTTAAGGTTTTTCCTACAGGGTTTTCATTTCCGAAATATTTATTAGCAATTTCTTCGTCAATTACAATTGATTTGGAATTTACAAGCGCGGTCTCTTTATTTCCCTGAATAAATTTGTAGGAAAAAATTTTAAAAAATTCTGCGTCGGCGGCTACAACATTAATTTCGGGAAAAATTTTATCATTATGTCTTACAAAAACTTCACCAAGCCAGGGCATATATCTAGCAGTTTCTAAAATTTCGGGTATTTCGTCTTCCAATACCGGAGCCGAAGGAAAGGGCGTTACGGTTGTGTGAAATCTTTCGCCGGAATAATACTGGTCTTCTTCAATTTGATAAATATTTTCAAGGTTACTATGATAATTATCATAACTTAATTCATCCTGTACCCACAATAAAATTAGTGTAGAAAAAGACAAACCGATTGCAAGACCTGCAATATTGATAAACGAATAACCTTTTTGACGATAAATGTTTCTGAAAGCTATTTTTAAAAGGTGTGAAAGCACTTTACCCCCGGCTAATAATTTTATTTAATAAGACCGTAACATAATTAAAATGGTTGTAATGTAAGACGAAATAAAAAAGATTGTGTTACAGGTTTTGAACTAATTTATTCTATTTACTGTCAACCTCTATTTTATATAAAACGTAAAACTTTCGCCGGCTTATGATTTGCAGGTTGAAAATACGGAAAATATTTCTTACCCTTTGAATAAAATAAGCGACGGCTAGTATGATTTACGAATTTAACGGTTACAAACCTGTTATCCATGAAAGCTCATTTATTCACCCGCTTGCCGCTGTTACGGGAAATGTAATAATTGGAAAAGATGTTTACGTTGGACCCGGCGCTGCTATCCGGGGCGACTGGGGCGAAATAGTTATAGAGGACGGATGCAATGTTCAGGAAAATTGTATTGTTCATATGTTTCTCGGAATAACTGTTACATTAAAGAAAAATGCTCACATTGGTCATGGCGCAATTATTCACGGCGCAAATATAGGTTTTAATTCATTAATTGGTATGAACGCCGTTATAATGGACAATGCTGTAGTCGGGGATGAATGTATAATTGGAGCATTATGTTTTATTCCAGCCGAAATGAAAATTCCAAACAGGAAAGTTGTTGTCGGAAATCCCGCAAAAATTATTAAGGACGTTCATGATGATATGATTGAATGGAAAACGAAAGGCACAGAATTATATCAAGCTTTGCCAAATCAATTAAAGAATACACTTAAAGAGTGTCTGCCGCTTAATGAGATTCCTGATAACAGATCACAAATGGAATCTACTTATAAAACATGGAAAGAAATAAAAAATAAATAAAATTATTTATTTTTATTCTGATTTAATAACTTATATTAATTTTATTTAACCCGAATCAAATTAAATAATTGTTCTATTAGTATTTTGAAATTTAAAGACCGTTAATTATTATATAAGTCCATTTTGAAAATTAGTCAGAAATTTAGGCATGCGGTGAAGAAGAACCTATTAAATATAGTTTCTGGACTTGTAAAACTAAAAACAGAAGATGAAATAATATCCTGTTTCATCCAAAACATCAACACTCTTTATCCGCAAAACGGATTTTTATTTAATGAGAAAAAACTAAAAACAGAAGACATAGAAGTTTCTTATAATGATAATATTTTCGGTTACATTTCGCCTTCCAATATAGAATTGCTTTCGGAAAACGAACAAGAAGAAATTAATGAGTCGATAATTCTTCTTGGCACGATAATTCATTCCTCGAATAATTCAAACCAAACACAAAAAAACAAACTTAATTTTCTGCAAAATTTAATTAATGCTATTCCCGAACCCGTATTTTATAAAAATGCCGAGGGAAAATATTTAGGCTGCAACCAGGCTTTCGAGGAGTTTGTAGGACTTTCGGCAAATGAAATTATAGGTAAGGATGTTTATGAAATGTCGGAAAAGGAAATAGCCGATAAATATTTTGAAAAAGACAAAGAGCTGTTTGATAATCCCGGCAAACAAAGTTATGAATGGAAAATAATCAACAAAGAAGGCTCTGTTAAAAACGTAAAATTTGACAAAGCTACATTTGCAGGAAGCAACGGCAAGCCCGAAGGTATTGTTGGCGTAATAACAGACATAACTAAAGCGAAAGAAAATGAACTTAAATTAAAATATAGATTGGAAATAGAAAATGTCCTTTCAAATATTTCCTCCTACTTTTTTGAAGAAAGCGAAAGCAAGATTGACGAATCAATTCAATATGCGTTAAAAACGCTTGGTGAATTTGCCGGAGTTGACAGAAGTTATGTTTTTCTTTTTGATGAAAATAATGAAAAAATGACAAACACCCACGAATGGCACTCTCCGCAAGTGAAACCCAACAAAGATAAATTTCAAAATGTTTCCATCGAATTATTTCCATGGGGAATGAACCGCATAATTGGTCAGGATATTTTAATTATAAATAATGTACTTAAACTATCTACTGAGGTGGTTAAAGAAAAACAAAACCTCGTGAAACTAAATATCAGATCTGTTATAATTGTTCCTATTATCCAGCAGAAAAAAACAATAGGTTTTTTAGGATTTAATGCGGAAATAAAGGAAAAAAACTGGGACTTCGGTGACAGCTATGCTTTAAGAGTTGTAAGCGGACTTATAAGCGTTGCGCTTGAGAAACATAAATATATAAGTGAATTAAAAGATGCCGAATATAAATTCAGAGCGCTGGTTGAACAATCATTGTCCGGCATATATATAATTAAAGAAAATAAATTTCATTATGTAAATCCGAAATTTGCGGAAATATTCGGTTACACAATTAATGAGATAATAAATGAATGCGCGGTATCGGATCTTGTTCATGAAGAAGACGTTGAGCTTGTAAGAGAAAATTTGCAGAAAAGATTAAAAGGAAAAACCGAAGCGATTCATTACTCTTTCAAAGGAAGAAAAAAAGACGGATCAATTATTAATGTTGATGTACAGGGAAGAATTTCTTCATTAAAAGGTCAACCCGTAGTCATCGGCGTTCTGCTTGATATAACAGAAAGAGTAATTATTGAAAACAGTTTAAGAAAACTGTCTAAGGCAATGGAACAAAGCTCCGCTTCCGTATTAGTAACAAATTCCAACGGTTTTATTGAATATGTTAATCCCAGCTTTACTAAAATTACAGGTTATGAAAGAGATGAAGTAATTAATAAAAACCCGAAAATACTAAAAAGCGATTTAACCCCCAAAGAGGTTTATAACGATCTTTGGAATACAATTAAAACCGGAAATAATTGGCGCGGAGAATTGCTCAACAAAACAAAAAACGGCGAATTATACTGGGAGTATAATTCAATTTCTTCAATTAAAGACGATAAAGGAAAGATAACCCATTTTGTCGCCGTAAAAGAAGATGTTTCAAACCAGAAAAAAATGATTGAAGAATTACGGCTTGCTAAAGAAACTGCAGAAAAAGCAAATAAACTAAAAACTGAATTTCTCGCTCAAATTTCTCATGAAATTAGAACTCCCGTTAATATATTGCTGAGTTTTTCAAGCCTCATTTGGGAAGAGGTTAAAGGAAATATTAGCAAAGACCTTGAAGAAAACTTTACGTTAATTAAAAGAGCCGGGAACCGAATAATTCGTACAATAGATTTGATTTTAAATCTCTCGCAAATTCAAATTGGTTCTTATGAACTGAACCCAAAAAAAATTGATGTTACAAAACAATTTAAAGAAATGATAATACCGGAATATGAGTATAAGTGCGGAATAAAAGGCCTTAAATTGTATTTTAATTGCAATCTTAAAAATGTTTTTATTCATTCCGATGAATATATGTTCGAGCAGATTTTTACTAATCTAATGGATAACGCAATTAAATATACCGAGTCGGGTCAAATAAATGTTGTTGTTGATAAAGACGAAAAAAATTCTGTTTATGTGGATGTAATAGATACAGGTATCGGGATTTCTAAACATTATCTGCCATATTTGTTTGACGTGTTTTCACAGGAAGAACAAGGATACACAAGAAAATTTGAAGGCACGGGACTTGGGTTAGCTCTTGTAAAAAATTACTGTGAATTAAACGGCGCTAACATATCTGTAGAAAGCGAAAAAGGAAAAGGATCAAAATTCAGGGTAGCCTTTCTAAATACGACACAAATAAAAAATTGAGAGCACCGCTTCTAAATTAAGAAATTATTATTCTTATCCGGTTATTAAATAAACAAGATATCTGTGATTCCTATTGGGAAATAGATAGCCGTAATAAATTAATGCTTATTTCTTTTCCCCCGTTTATCTTTATTTTCACCATCAATTCTTTTAGTAAGCTGCTCAAGTTTTTCAACCTGCTCTTCGTCAAGAATTTGTGAAAACAGGATATGATATTTTTCGTTTAATTCTTTTATTTTATCACCAACCGCTGAACGATCTTCCTTAAAGAAATCTTTTACATCCTTCATCTCTTTCATTTTTTTGTTAAATAGAGATTCAAATTTTTCAGCTTGCTCTGCGGTTAGGTTTAATTCCAATTTCAGTTTTTCAAAATTCGGAAGCGGCCTATTTTCGCGCGGCTGAGAACTTGTTTGTATTGAAAAAACAAATAAGATCGTAATTACAAAAAACAGTTTATTCATATTTTTTCCTTTTTAACAGGTTCGACAATTTATATTTGTTTTTGGTTTAAAATCCGCAAAAATATATTTAGTATTCTGCTCATTAATTACTTCAGAAAAAAAGTTTTAGATAATATTGAAATTTGTGAAGTAATAAAAATTAGGCTAAATTATACGTCGTATCTTTAAAGTTCAATTCAATAAAACACAATATTTATCAAATCTACGGGGATAAAAACATCCAAAAAGTAAGTATAAATTTTTTCTTATTTATAAAAGTAATAACAGCGGTAATCCTTTTTTTTACAGCAGTTTCTTGTAATTATGAAAACAGTTCTCAAATAAAAAAGAAGATAAAATTCTATGGAGATGAAGTTTGGTTCAAACAAGCAACACTTTCACTTGGCCATAGAATTGAAATGTTAAACACTGAGATCGGTTTCGCTATATCAAGAGGAAAAGGCGATCCGGAAAACGGCGGAGAGAAAGGTGAGTTTTTAATTTTCGAAAACGGCAGATGGACGGCTTTTGATAATTTTAACTATTCCGATTACCCGAATGTAAAAAAAGTAAATGAAAAAACAATCTGGTATTTAACTCACTCTAACTATGATAACAGTTACAAGCCGCACTTATATTCTTATTCTCAAAGCCGGATAAAAGAAATTGAATTGCCAAAAGTAATGTGGGACGAAACTGATTATTCAATGTGGCTTTCGCTTTCCATTACGCCCGGCGGCAATGCCTATATGGTCGGCCAAAGAGGAAATATAATTTTTTATAACGGGAAAAAGTGGAAAGAAGTTTACAGTCCCGTAAAAAATGAAAATGCCTCCAATATAATAACCGGCGATCTTCACGATGTTTTTATGATTTCCGATTCACTCGGCTGGGCAGTAGGAAAGGCCGGAATTATCTTGAAATATTATAACGGCAGTTGGCATAATTATGATTCGCCGGTAAACGTAGAACTTAATAAAATTTCCTTTATAAATAAAAAAACCGGTTGGATTGCTGGCGAAAAAGGAACTGTTTTAAAATATGAAAACGGCACATGGAATAAAATGATAACCGATTTCAGGATTAATTTTTACTCAATAAAAGCCATTAATGAAAATAAAATATATATAGCGGGCGCAAGGTCGTCGTTAATTTTGTTTGAAAATGGAGAGTGGAAACAAAATGAAAGCATTAAAATTTTTGAAGATGATTTTCAAGATATTTCTGTTATAGAAGAAAACGGCGCCGATAAAATCTGGCTAGTCGGAATAAACGGAATTTATACAAACACGCAAAGCCATAATTTTTCTTTTACGGATATTACTGCCCAAGCGTCTTTAAGAAAAGAAGGAGCAGGCGGAGTTTTTTTTGATTACAACAATGATGATTATCCTGAACTGTTTTTGATCAAAGAAAAAAGTCCTAATCTTTTTTATGAAAATCGTTATAACAATTCTTTTAGCGAAGTAAAAGCATTTTTGAGTTCCGGCGAGACTCAGTTTTTCAGCCAGGTTAATGCGTTGGGGGATGTTAACAACGACGGATACACAGATGTTCTAGAAATCATGGATGATTTAAATTTCCGATTGTTATTCGGAACCGGAGGTTTAGATTTTAAAGAAAACAAAAACAGTGATTATTTAAAACTCGATTATATTCAGTCTGATTTACTTGCAACTCTATCTGCAAAGTTTGTCGATTTTGATAACGACGGAAATCTTGATTTATACATTTCAAATTTTAATGCCGAAGACATGCTTTTTAAAAACAACGGGACAGGTGATTTTAAAAATGTTTATAATAATTCTGGTATTAACAAATATCTCAACCACAGATCGTATGGAACAATATTCGGATATTTTAACAACGACAACTTGGTCGACGTTGTAATAATTTACAGAGCGGCAAAAAACGAAAAACATATTTCTCTCTTTCTCAACAAGGGTAATTTTAAGTTTACAGAAAAAGACGATTCCACGTTTTATGCAAAAGTTTCACCAGGAACGTTTTCTGGAATAGCCGAAGATTTTAATAACGACGGGTTCACTGATTTATTCGTTTTTAACGCAGGCGAAAAATTAAAAATGCTTATTAATAATGGAGACGCTTCCTTTAAAGATTTTTCCGAATCGGTTGGTTTTTCGGATCCGGTAACTCACCCGCAGCCCATTAATGGAATTGTTGCTGCGGCAGATGTAAATAACGACGGCTGGCTCGATTTATTTATCGGGTCGAAATTATTTATTAACTCTCCCCAATTTTATTTTACAGAAATAACCGAGGAAGTAGGAATTAATTTTACAGGCAGTCCTTCTTTTGCGGATACCGACAACGACGGCGATATGGATTTGTTTATCGGCAGTTATGTTTTATCAATGGGCGAAGGAGTTAGAGTCGCATTTTACCGAAACAATTTAATTTCCGGAAATTATTTAAAAGTAAAATTGTATCCGGACTTAAGCAACCGTAGCGGAATAGGAACAAAAATATATTTAACAGGATTTGATAAAAATGGAAACCAAAAATATAAAACAATAAGAGAAGCCGGGCTCGGATCATCTCCGATGCTGCAAAAAGACTTTACAAACATTCATTTCGGCTTAGACACTTCGTTAACATATTCTCTTGAAGTTAAATTTCCATCCGGTAATACAAAAACGGTTAACAACCCAGGTACAAATCAAATAATTGAAATTAAAGAATCGAGCATGCTGGCGCATTTATTAATTTTATCTGGTAAATCTTTTCAGCGCTCAATACTGCTTGTTGATTGGTTGACCGAAATTGTAAAATTCATTCTTTTTATTTTGATTTTGTACTTATTGATTATATACGGGTTGAAAACTAAAGCGAAACAAATTGTTAAAAAATGGTACGTGACCGGATTGTTGCTTTTATTTTATGTTTTGTTGATTCATTTTATAGTTGAAAGCGAAGTATATTTTTCAGTTCTAATTTCCTTTATTTCTCCCGTCGCATTATATTTGCTGTTCATAAAAATAGCTTCCGAATATATTGAACGAAAAGAAAGCCGGTTTATATCTCATTACAAGTTGCTCGAAATACTCGGCGTTGGTGGTACAGGTAAAGTTTTTAAAGCTTTAGACATTCACGAAAATAAAACTGTTGCCGTAAAAGTTTTAAACCCGCAATTACTGAAAGATGAAGAAAACAGGAAACGTTTAAATTCAGAAGGCAGATTTCTATCTTCAATGAATCATTTGAATATTGTAAAAGTTTTTGAGTTCGGAGAAACGGAGAAGCATTCTTTTGTTGCGATGGAATATTTAAGCGGTGGAACACTTGATGAATATATAGAGAAAAATTATCCTCTTTCATTTCAAACAATTTTAATTATTGCCGAACAGGTTTGCTCCGGGCTAAAAGAAATTCATAATAAAAATATAATTCACCGCGATTTAAAATCGCAGAACATTATGTTTGATGAAAAAGGAATTATACGAATAATGGATTTCGGACTTTCAAAATCGCCGCTGGTTTCAACAATGACTTCACTTGGTACGGTTGTTGGTACGCTTGGTTATGTTGCTCCGGAACAGGTTACAAATATGAATATTGACCAGCGATGCGATATTTTTTCCTTCGGTGTTGTGCTGTATCAAATGGTTACAAAAAAACTTCCGTTCACGGGAGAAAACGAAATTGCGTTAATTCATTCTATCTTTAATACCGAGCCGGAAAAACCAAGTTTAATAAATTACAAATGCCCGGCAGAACTTGAAAATATTATAATCAAATGTATAATGAAAGATCCTGAAAAAAGATTTTCAAATGCAGATGAAATATTAGGCGAATTTATAAAAATAAAAAACATGAATTGAGCTTTATATGGATTTATTCGAAAAGAGACAAGCATTAAATAAATACCTAGGCGACTTTGTAAGCAGGACTTCAGAAGATTTTATGAATCTTACATCGTCAATAAAATCAATTGAAAGCGGCAGTACGGCTTTAAAAAAAGTTGATTCGCTTTTCAGAAAATTAATGGAATACAACAGGCAGGTAACAAAAGAAATAAATGCAATTTTTGACAGTTATGAATCTTTAAACGACAAGCTTGAAAATAAGGAACGGGAAAGAAACAGACTCGAAAGATTATATTCATCCGGAATTTTGTTCCAATCAGAAACGGAAATGAAAGCATTAATGGAAAAGGCTATTGACACGGTAATAAAAGAATTAAGCGCTGATGAAGGTTTTATCGTTTTATTAAACGATAAAGGCGGGATAGAAGAAATAGTTGCGAAAAATATGGATCCGGAGAAAAATAGTTCCGCTAAAGAATTAAGCACAACAATAATTAAAAACACAATAAAAAATTTAAAGCCAGTGCAGTTAAGCGATATAAAAAGTGAGATAGAGTTTTCATCGAAACACAGCATTATATCGCTTGGTTTAACGGCAGCAATGTGTGTGCCTTTAATTTCCGGCAATAAAGTCTACGGTGCGGTTTACCTCGATAGAAGAAATAAAGAAGAAGCGTTTGTTGATTATGATTTAACTTTTTTAATAGCGTTCGCGAAACAGATTGTAAAAGGAATAGAGGTATCAAAAGAAATTAATGCATTAGAAGAAAAATTGATTGAAAAACCACATGCGGAATTTAAACAACTACGCGAACAATTCGTTTCGGAAGATATGATAGGAACAGGAAAAAAATTATTCAATGTTTTAAAGATTGCATCAAAAGTTTCAAACACAGACGCTTCAATTTTTATTCTTGGTGAAAACGGAACCGGGAAAGAATTACTCGCACGCGCTATTCACGCGAACAGCGCAAGGAGCAGTAAACCTTTTGTTGCCGTTAACTGCGGAGCAATTCCGGCTGATTTATTGGAATCGGAATTATTCGGATATGAGAGCGGGGCATTTACCGGTGCGGTTAAAAGCAAGCCTGGCAGGTTGGAAATGGCCGACGGAGGAACGGTTTTTCTCGATGAAATAGGCGAGATGAGTTTTAATCTTCAGGCAAAACTTCTTCGTGTTATTCAAACAAAAGAAATTGAAAGATTAGGCGGAGTTAGTTCTCGGAAAATTGATGTTAGGTTTATATCCGCGACAAATAAAAAT
>Ga0180009_10001435_pt1 | contig 29252 bp, 17 predicted proteins | sample OS_PC_MetaG_FD_123537 | JGI IMG/M metagenome (GOLD analysis project Ga0180009, IMG submission 123537) | Groundwater microbial communities from the Aspo Hard Rock Laboratory (HRL) deep subsurface site, Sweden - OS_PC_MetaG | ecosystem: Environmental > Aquatic > Deep subsurface > Groundwater... | reverse complement strand
TCCACGCATAGTCACTCAGATCAATGCTCACCTGGTACCATACCGCGCCATTATTGGTGGACTGATGGACCTGTGTCCAGGTTGACCCGTCATCCGTACTTACATAGACAAGCCTTTTATCATAATACGTCCCGCCTTCCGTATGTTCCCAGGACCAGAAAGTCAGCATGGGCTGAGACCCTAAATTAATAAAAGGAGAGATGAGCGCACCTTTGTTGGAAACGCCCGTATTATAATTTTCACCGGTTTCCTGGCCATACCACCAGCTGTAACTACTATTGTGAGCATCTGTGGTTGTGATATGCCATAACCCGTCAGTAGACCATTCTTCTCCTGCGCCGGATTCCATATTGTCCGAGAAATCGGCGTCTTCGGCCGCTGCGCTGGTAACGGTGATGCTTGCGGCAACCGGATCTCCCCAGTTGCCCAGAGCATCTTTGGCTCTTATGTTAATAGTATTGGTACCGGCAGACCATGAAGAGGTAACAATATCGAAAGATACATTTACATAAGGGCCGGGAGTGCCGACAATAACGACTGTACCTGCGCCCTCGCCCGGTTCCGAACCTGTGAAATATTCGGCAGCAATAACATTGGAATATCCCGCCAGAGTGTCATCTGCAGCAAAGGTGATATTGATTGAGGCTGCACCCTCCACAATTGAGGAAGGGGACTGGCTGATAACTACAAACGGGCCAACAGTATCGGAATTGGGATCCGTTTCATCCTGATATTCGCCAAGATTTGTCACGCCGTCGCTATCCCAGTCCTCAAACGCATCTTCAGGATTATATGGGTCCAAACCATAATCAAGTTCCCAAGTATTCGGGATGCCGTCGCCATCAAAGTCAGATTCACTGGCTCCAGAAAGATATGCACTCAGGCTAAACTTTACTGACTTACCGGGAAGCGCGGCTGATGTAGCTAAAATTTCTATACTGCCAGCCTGATCTCCCAGAGTAACAGATATCTGGGCTTCCCCATCTGCATCCGTTACAGCCTCATATTGATAAAGATCAGCCAAACCCTGGGTTACTGCGAACTGAACTGTCACACCGGGGACGGGAACATAGTTATTGTCACTAACCTTGACAACAAGGGAGTTGGAAAGATCCGTTCCCGCCTCTCCTGCCTGACCATCCCCGGAAACTTTAGCAATCTGGCTTGGCTGTAAGACTTCTCCCCCCGCACCTGTTCCTGCAGTGGTTATAGTTACATCATCGATAAACCAGCCTATATAGTTATTGTTCACACTGTCAATGGTGTCAAAAAAGAAATTTATCTTGACCACACTCCATTCATAGTCGCTCAGATCAATGACAACCTCATGCCATGCCCCATCATTATTGACAGACTGATATACCAATGTCCAGGTCATGCCACCATCCTTGCTCACATAAACACGTCTCTTATCATAAGTAGTGCCGCTGCTCTCGGTCTCTTCCCATGACCAAAAACTGAGCTTCGGGTCAGAGCCAAGTGTGATGGCAGGAGTAATGATAGAGCCATAATTAGAGGCTCCCGTATCATAATCGCCGAACATTTCCTGGCCATACCAACAACTGTAACTTCCGCTGTGAGCATTCGTGCTTGTGATGTGCCACAAACCATCAGCTGCCCAGTCACTAACATTGCCTTCCATGTCATAAAAAACAGCTCCTTGAGACACAAAAGGCGTTAAAAAAAATAACAAGAAAGCCGTTAAAAAGAATATTGTGGTTCGAATCGCATACCTTCTGATTCCATCTTTAATTCTCATGCTGCACCTCCACGCACAAACATTAGTTCAAAGATCTTGCCGGATAAGGTCTACAAGCTGTGAAACTACAACTGGTGAAAAAATCTCTGCCTTGCTTTATCTTCCACACCCTGATTTAATTTATCTTCTTGATCGGATTCAATAGATAAATTTTTAAACCAATCAAAAAATTTGTCAAGAAAAACATGGGGATAGATATATTTTATTACGCTGACACATAGAAATAAAAGTTCTATGTGAAAGTATTTTTTGACGATATTTTGAAGTCAGGACAATTTGAAGTTTGCGCTCCTGTTTTATGTGTGCTACGTTCAACCGGGTGAAAAATATGAGCAAACCTGACAGGGTGAAAAAATATGAACAAACCTGATAACAAAGTTGACTTAAGCATCGTTATTCCTGTTTTTAACGAGGAAGATGTCCTGTCGTCCTTTCTAAAACATCTGCTGAAAATTATCGGAAACATACCTGAAATCTGTGAACTGATTCTGGTGGATGACGGCAGCCAGGACAAGACTTATGAGAAGATCTGCCAATGGGCAGAGACAGACAAGAGAATTCTGGGGCTTAGCTTTTCGAGAAATTTCGGCAAGGAAGCTGCAATGCTGGCCGGACTGGAGCACGCCATTGGGAAAGCCGTTGTCATCATGGATGGCGACGGCCAGCACCCTCCTGAACTTTTACCCGAAATGGTTAAACCCTGGAGTTCTGGAGAGGCCGACATTGTTTCCGGATTCAAACGAGGACGCGAAAAAGATACATGGTTTGCCAGGATAATGGCGCAAGTTTTCAACGGATTGATGAGATCCATGACCGGTCTGGACCTGACCGGCGCCTCTGACTACCGGCTCATGGATAGAAAAGTGGTAAACTCTCTGCTCAGGATGAAAGAACGCGTCAGATTCTTCAGAGGCCTTACCAGCTGGACAGGTTATCGAGAGGTGCGCATCCCGTTTGACGTATCAGAAAGAATGGGGGGTGAGAGCGGGTGGACATCCCGTCAGCTTGTTCAACTTGCCATCACGGCTATCACTTCCTTTACAGCCAAACCTTTGATCTGGGTTTTCGGCATGGGCGCATTTGGTATACTCATCTCCTTTCTTCTTGGAATACAGGCCCTGGTCTCACAGTTCTCAGGCGTAGCCGTAAGCGGCTGGACTTCTCTTACGATAGTGATCCTTTTCTTTGGATCAGCTAATCTTATAGCAACAGGGCTTGTTGGAATCTACCTCGCCCGTGTCTTTGACGAAGTAAAAGCGCGGCCTGTTTATCTGATTCAAAGCACGACTGGAAAAAGATCTACTGATTTGAATATTTAACCGGCGTTGTTCTCTGAAGTCCCTGAATAAAAATAGAGTTCATGGAGAAAGCCTTTAGTTTTTTGTTGTGTTTCTTCCAGGCCGACTCAACCCGGTTTTTGTCCTGTTGCGCCAGGTAATCAATGCCTTTTACAGCCAGTTCTTTTTGAATAATATACATCCATTCTTTTGAAGCATCTTTACGGGCATATGATGCCCAAGTGGAATATGGATCAATTTTAATGGCTTCATCCAGATGCTTTAAACATTCAATTGCATAATTAAACATTAGCTCCAGCGAATCAAGCCCTTTATCGACACCTCCTGTGCGAATGCTTTTAAAAAAATCGTTCATGGCCAGGTCTCTGCTATATTTTCTAATCCGCGCAATCTTTACATGGGCTTCGCTTATATACCTGCTGTATGGGTATTCTGATAAAATTATGTTGTATACGGATTCTGCCTTGTTCCGTTCGTCAAGGTTCTCATAACACATGGCAGTAAACAATATGCTGTTGATCACATCCTGTTGGTCAAGGGATGCCCGCTGCTCAACTATCGGACTCATGATGGTGATGGCCTTTTTAAAATATATATGGGCATCCTCTTGATTTCCCGAGCTGGAAAATTTGCTGGCAATATTAAAAGCCTTATTCCCATTAATAAAAGTCCTGACTGGTTTATTCCTGTTTACAGCACCACCAATGCTCAGGGCAAAAGCCGCCAGGATCACAAAAACCAGGGCAAAGGGTCGAATTCGTGTCAGGACTCTTTCCAAAGGATTAAAGATGAGCCTGTCCATGGCTGATGTTGCCCGTAAGATATGCGCCCCAAATCCACCAAAGAACCTACCTGCCATAAACAAAAGTATAAAAATAAGAGTTGCCGTTGTTATCCAAATTCCGATCCTATCCCACAGTGTATAGCCATAGGTGAGAATCACTTCAGGCTGTCTCGGAATTACCATCATCAGGTTGGGACTTACAGGGTAAACTCCATTTGCGCCGCTCACCTTCCAGTTTGGGAAAAAAGATACTTTTATCAGATGGGGAATGCCTATTTTGTTTGTCGTAAATCGTATTTTGAGGTGTTCAATATCTGTTTTAATAATCAGATTGCTCAAATCAATGGTTTTATTTTTAAAACGTGCAATATCTGTAATGGAAGCAGTTTTACCCGAAAAAACAGCCCTGTCATCCGCATCTTTAATAAAGGCTTCTGGAACAAGGAGAACATCCGTGAGATCAGGATTTTTATACCATTTGTAAAAATTATCGACCCAGTCTTTTCCAGTATAAATAACTGGCAAAATCCGTGGTACGTCCACATACTGCTCATTGCATCCTTTGTATCTGTAAATGGATATTGCCCCAAAGGCTGCCTCTTTTTCAAACAAAGGCGACAAGGCTATTGCCTTTTTTGCTTCGCTTGTCATCAGGATCAATTGAGAGATGTTGTAAAGATCAAAATGCCTTGGAAGGACTTCGGGATTCATCCTTGAAAAAATATAACTTGTGGGTGCCTTGATGTCTCTGGAATATTCAGTCTGAAGAAAGGCTATAAATCTTGATGCAAAAGATGATGCGTAATGAACCCCTTCCGTGGTCTGCCTGCCTGAAAAAAATGGAAGAGACTCAAACGCGCGATCTCCTCCGTATGCTCCGTAAGCATCGCATTTCTCGTAGGCCACCCTGGGAGCATTCAGTGGATCATGGTGTGATTCTTTATAAGCCTCTTTCAGGTAGTTATTGGCCGCAGTGAATTCTCCATAGCCGGCTGTGTATTCATACCCTTTGTTGTTATACGCAAACCAGTTGTCTGCATTTTTACCCACAAATATAACAAATACCAGGCAAGAACAGCAGATAAGCATTGCCGCAATTATTTTTATCTTCTGGCTGGATAATGTAAAGAATGGGCCCAGGATCTCCACAAAAAAAATCATGATAAGGATAAATAATAACGGAGGCAAAAAACGTATATCTGGAATTTTCAGGAAATGAGATGAAAAATACATTGTCAGGCACCCAAAAACAAGACCGAGAAACATTTTAAATTTATCGTTTTTGACGGATTCCCAGCCTATAGTGGAAAGAGCCAGTCTTGCTCCTGAAAGCAATAATATGATGCCGATCCCTATCAATGCATGGCGCCAGTTAGCAAAGTCCTGCCATATCATATATACTGGCGTGGTATAAGGGGTGCGAAAGGCAATCAAAGGCAATATCCAGAATGCCATAAGTCCGAAACCTGTTATAGACATTTTCACAAGATATTTGATATTTTTTCCTGCAAGAAACCAGTAAATAACAAGAAATACTGCCGGAATAAATACAAACAAATGTGACAGGCCAATGAACCCCAGGAGAAGACCGTTTTTCAGCACCCCCGTTCCTGTCCGAAGACCATTATACAAAGAACCGATAAAATAAATAAAAAAAGCAAAGGCAAACATATAACCAAATTCCCCTGCAAAGGTGCTGAGAGCATTTCCGCCAAACATGGTATATGACTCGTTAAACAGAAATAGCAGAGAGGCGCTCGCCCCGATAACAGGAACTGGAAACCGGTATTGCATAGCCTTTAAGCTGAAATATGTCACAATGGGCAGCAGGAAGATGCCGGTCATTATGGCCAGCTTTAAAGTGATGGTGAGGGGAAGCCCAAAAAGGTAGCTGGGGAGAACTGCCAATAGGAAAGGCGGAATAAAATAAAAAGTAAAATTGGGATACCCGCACAGATTCCCCATGTCCCAGCCTGTCAGACGACCATTGGGTAACAAAACTTTCAGCATGTGGTCGGCAACGCCATGCCAGCTTGCAGTATCACCTCCAGTGACAATGGTATCATAAAACAGGTACCGGACATCAAAATAAACCATCATGAATGCCACGATAACACAAAGCAAACCCGCATCTATGATATTGTTTTTATCAGAAACTTGAAACCTCATTTTTTAATCGCTGCCTGCCCGTAGGTTTGAACATTTAATAAAAAGGCATCCCCCTTAATCTTTTACGAACAAGAAGAATGCCTTTTGTGTACTAAAAATTTCTGCATTAAACCTGTGAATTAAATCCAGCAATTCACAAAAATATGCATAATCTGTGAATTACATCAGGACATAATTTCACGTTTTTGTTTTAAGTAGTAACGTATACCGCCAAAACCCAGCACCATAGCCATCAATACAAACATCAGGCCAACACGGGATCCGCTGTTGGAATCAAAACTCGCAGTATTGATGAAACAGGTACCGCCATCATCAACAGCAGGGGCAGCAGTAGGAAGAGCCGAGCTGGCTACATAACTGGACATGTGGTCCATCAGAACCGCAACAGTATATGTTGTCTTCCCGGCTACAGGGGTATCCACCTGGGTTGCAAGGATGGTTCCGCCTTTTGCAATACTCACGTCCTCACCACCAATTGATGCAGTTCCGTCTATACCCGCAAGTTCAGGATCTGCGTTTTCAGGTAAATAATAGATTTTCACAGCAGCAGCATCTGAAGCTCTAACAATAGTCAAGGTCACCAGCATGGGCTTGTCCAACACCAGTTTGGTTGTGGGGTTACCCATTGTGAAAGCAACCAGGTCTGTATCATCCTGCCAGACAGTGTCGAGTTTTGCCTTTTGCTCAGTAGTCAAAGCCACCACCTTCGGGGGCATAATAAGTCCAGCGTAAACCGTGCCATCTTCTGATTTCACAGTAGTACCGGCTGGTATTTTAGCTTCAATATTGCCGGCTGTGGTATCAACAGGTTTCAGTACCAGGTCAAATGTGGCCGGCGTGGTACCAGCAGTCAGAGTGATGGGGGCTTTAATGTCAGCACCCGTTGTTTCATCCAGCGTGTCGGGATCTACGGGATCATCAACGGCGGTCACGCCCGTTAGATTTAATTTAGCAAAATCCATTAAGACAGGGGCATTCTTCCTGAGGTTTAAACTCGCGTTAAAAGCCTTGCCGCCAAAATTAATATAACCAGATGTGGCAGTGGCTCCCACAGTTCCCTTGATGTTAAAAAGAACTCCATCTGAAAGTCCACCTGTCAATTCAGAAGTGGCATAGGGTCCATAAAGATAAATTTTTACCTTTGACCCTAAAACCTCGTAATTAATGGCTGCATCCTTGGTGGCTTCCCAGCCGCTTTTGTCTATCAGGTCCTGCAAAATCGCCGCAGTGCTGTAATCTTCAAGACCATTCGGAAAAACAGTCCCGTTTTCAATGGTGATATCTTCCAAAGCAGTATCTCCAAAATCAAATACAAATTCCCCTGCCAGGAAGTCGTTAAAACCAGTGATGTTAACTGGAATGGAGACATTCGCGCCCACACCCTCAAGGTTATCAATAGTAACCGTTACCGCAGCAAAACCTGCAGAAACAGTGACCATCAACAACGCCAGCAGGATAGCAAATATTTTCTTCTTCATTTAATCCTCCTTATGTTGGTTTGGTTTACCATTCTGCAAGCCTATTTCAGTTTGAGATAACGGATAATAAGGGCTGCATCCAGAGCATTTACTTCTCCATCGCCATTTACATCAAAATTATAACCACTCATACTGTCTAAAGTCGGCAACGGCGGTACTGTTGTGGTTGTAGTAGTGGTTGTAGTGGTGGTTGTTGTTGTAGGAGCTACAGTTGTGGTTGTTGTAGGAGCTACAGTTGTGGTTGTTGTAGGAGCTACAGTTGTGGTTGTTGTAGGAGCTACAGTTGTGGTTGTGGTTGTTGTCGTGGTTCCAGCAGCAGGAGTTGCGCTGTAAGCTGATGAGTATGCTCCATATTGAGCTGAGTCTTCATCATTCAAATTTTCAGTGCAAACCTTAAATTGTAATTCCGATCCATTTGCAACCGTAATTGTCTTTGTGCCAGAAGTAATGGTTCCTGTTGCAGTATACGTAACTGTTACGTTTGTTTTATAAATGATACTTGTTCCATCATTAATTGCCACCTTATAGCCAGTGGCACCAGTAACCGCATCCCAAGTTACGACCACCTGGCCATCACTTGGTGTGGCAACTATATTACTCGGCGCGCCAAGCGTTCCAGCAGGAGGTGGCGTAGCTGTCGGCCAATTACCAAAATCAGCCGCCCAAAGGTTGACACTTCCAAAGACCATAAAAATAAAGGCTACAAAAACCGCTAAACATAATTTTTTCTGCATTCTCTTTCCTCCTCTTTATCAAGTTCTATGTTATTTAACCAGGTACTTATTTGTCAGGTACTATTTGTCTAATTATAGCTTCTGTCAATTTTCTTTGATTGAACTTAATCTCATACCACCCCCTTGTTTTTGATTGCCCAATTAAACTATTAAATGGTCTAATGGACTACCTTCTTCCCAAAAGGGGAGTAAGGATTTAAGTTTTAAAAACAAACTTTCTTAAAAGCGCAAAGCCGGCTATTCCGACCATTGTGAAAATGATCAGCCCTTTTAAAAAAAAACCGATATTACTTACTTTGCCGCTTGTTGCAACTCCGATGGCACATACTTTGGAGCTTTGATCCTCATCTGCAACCTCAGCTTCTTTATCTTCGGATGGAGCATAAGAATCAGATTGCGTCTCTTTTTCCAGAGACACAGATGTTTCAGTCTCTGTAACAGATTGTTCTGTCCCGCTTTTGGCCTCGGCTTCGGGCGAAGGGGGGCTGGAATCCGGCGTACCCTCGTTACTTTGATCTGGTTTTGATTCAACCTCTGGTTCAGTCTTTGATTCAGCCTCAGGTTCTAATTCAGGCGTGCTGAATCCTCTTAGTAGTACCTTTGTTTCCTGTTTGATCTGCTCATCCATTTTTTTCACGGCAGGCGGAAGGGATTCAACATCTTCTGGCTCTTGGCCAGGTTCAGATGATTTATGATAAACCTGCCCTGGTACGGGAGGCATTTCTACTGCAAAAGCTGCGGATATCCCAGTGGGTCCACCAAGAACCAACATTAAAAAGAACAGGGTGATAAGAATTAAGATATTGAATTTTATTTGTTCACATCCCGACATATTTTTTTGCCTTTATCCTGCAAATTATATAGATCATTTTAGTTGTTTATTACTACAACCATAATCTTAGAATATCAAGTAAAAGTTGATGAAGTTCATTATTACAACCATAATCCTGGAATATCAAGATAAAATTTGATGTTTTTATAAAAAGTCGAAATGCGCATAATTTTGTCGTTCGCATTTAAGATAAACTATGAGGAGCGACGTTGGCCGCTCCTCATAGTTTGGTTAAAAGGTTAAAGGTTTATTATTCTGCGCTTCTGACGGGCGCTTTCCACCAGTAATTAGAGCTCTCAAGAATGAATGGAAGTCCGCTGTCTGCATTCAGAATTGACACATCATCAACTCCCCAGCCTCTAAAGCCGTTAAACAAAGAATCCTTGCTGTCGAAGTAAAACTGGAGCTTGATTTTGTGACCGGCAAATGCGTTCAGGTTCTTCTGTACCTTGATCCAGATCGGTACCACATCGTTTCCACCTGAACTGTAATTGATTGCCGCACTCTGGATGGCAGCTTCATTATCCGGATTCATGAAAGCCACGATCTTATAATCCGTCGCGCTCTCAAAGGTGTAGTCACCAATGGTCACTGGATAGGAATCAGCAACAACAGCTACCATCACCTTCAACTGGTCATACTGCCATTTGGCAACATCAACACTTTCAACTTCAAACCAGGATGCAAGATCAAGGGTTGCAAAGGAGAAGTCAGTGAGGTCGATTTCAGGCGATGTAAGCTTGCCGTTCTTGGAGCCACTGGATGTGTTGCCTGTGCTATCACTGAATGTCCAGGTTGTTTTGCTGCCGAACCATGCCTGGTTAGTTGCACTAAAGGCATCTAAAAGGTTAGCAGGATCACCATCCTCAAGAACTGGATAGTCAACACCCTGGGCAGCCGGTCCGTTTGAACCATTGGCAAGCAACCACCACTGGATGTCAGTAAGATCGTTTCCTTCAACTGTCCAGCCCCCATTATTTGTGGTAATCCCCTGAGCAGACTGGGTTGATCCTCCTTCAAAGGTCTCAATCCAATCCGGAACTTCGGTCTTGCCTGCAGGCGGGGTAATGGGATCAAGTCCCAGATCAGCTGCTGTGATCCAGCCCTTAAGCAGAGGATAGGTTTCTTCTGCCAGAAAAATGCTGTTCGGCTTGTAAGCATCAGCCGCAGCATACAGGCCCAGAAGACCGCTCAACTGGGGATCCAGGAAGGTAAAGAGATAATCGCCTTCAGTATCTGTTTCCTGCACAGCCTCAAACGCCATGGTCGTATTAGGCGTAATCTGGAGCTTTCCAACCACGAGGGTGGCCAGGGGATCATCTGCCGTTATATCGAATTCGGCAAACGGTGTCTTTGTCACTTCTTCTTTACCATCTACAGTTGGCCATTCATACACGGCCGTCATCTGGATCCTGACTGAAAAACCATATTCCAGATATGACATACCCGCTGCAGCTGGATCATTAAACCCACCATCCGGCGCACCCAAAAGGGTAAGATAATTTTTCTGCACCAGGTTAATGGCGTCAATGAACCAGTAGAATGCAAAGTCTGTTGCATCTGAACTGGCTATGGTTGTAACCTCTCCATCGTCCTGTACGTCATCAGAATTAGCATCATCCCAAATTCTCAGTTGGGCCTGCCATTGGTAGCTCTCGGCATAACCAGATGGTAAATTCGGGACAGTTGCATAATAGAAGCCTATGTCACCGCCACCAAATACTGACACCTGCCCTAAGTTGGCCATGGCGATAGATGCAGTTTTAAATTTATCAAAATCAATGGTAATATCCAGATAACCTGTGGCGCTCTCCACGTAAGCTTCGCCCGTTCCAAACGGGTGGCTTACAGTGATCTTCACATCATAGGTGCCGATGGGATTTGCACCGACGGCTGCTGCATCTTCAGAAGAAAGCGATGCAAAGTTGGTTATAAGTTTTGTTTTGATATCCGTCTTGGTGATCTGGTTCTTGCCAGCGCTGCCCAGACCTTCATCAATTGTTACCCATGTATCTGAACCCTGCTTTTTGATCTCCCAGGTATAAGTGGCTTCACCATCAAGACCTACCTGAATGGTTTCGCCATCGTCGGCAATCTTGTCCAGAACGATGGGGTTTTTAAGGGTTACTTTGGCTTTGGCAATACCGACGGTGGTTTCCGTGTCGTAAATATTACCGCCCACTGCAGCAGTATCCGGTCGTTCCAGCATTGCAACAGTCTTAGCAGTGTCATCCACCACATTGACGGTGACACTTGCATCAAAATAACCATCTTTCTTGATGATCAGCGCAATGTTGGGGTTGTCCGGCGGCAGCACATAATTGATGGTGGCAGTACCGTTAGCGGCAGTGGCACCAAAATCATCTGAACTGTCTGCTGTTACCATGGCCCCCACAACTGGGTCGCCAAAGCTTTCTTCAATGACAACGCCTTTGCCTTCCGTGCCTTCAGTAACCAGGGTGTCACCTGTGGCAGCCTGATACAGGAGACCACCGTTGGTCAGGGTCACATCAATGCTGCCGATGAGGTATTCCATTTTAAAAACAAATAAAAACGGGTAAAGGCTGTTATTTGGCTGTACACCGCTGGCAACTTTGAGATAGTAATTTTTTGCCCCGGCTGCAAGTGTATCATCATCTGCCGCAGGCTTGACCTGGCTGGTCTCTTCTGCTATTGCAGCGTCACCAATCTTTGTCCAGACACCATCTACGTACTGCAAGAGATGCAGAGAGCCAACTCCATTAGCCACATAGTTGGTCAGGTTTTCACCGGTCACCTCACCGAGAAAATTGGAGGCCTGAGGATAGACAATTCCCTCAAAACCTGCCTCCGTCAGACTGATGTTTTCGCCGTTAGCATCCACATAGATGACATCGGCGCCTGCAACCACCACATATTGGGGATCAATAGCCTTAACACCGGCTACATTTGGCGCAGATATCGCTGTTTTATAAGGAGTTACTGCAACAGTGATATCCTTGACAAGTTTCATGCTGGTTATGGTAATGGATGCTTTCCCGTCAGAACTTGTAATTTTCTTTGGTGTGGGTTTTTCAATTGAATCAACGACTAACAACTTCACCTTGTTCGTATCCTGGTCCTGGGCGAACATATAAAGAGCACCGTCCACGATCTGTGAGGCTGAAACAGTAAAAGACTCGCCAGAACCAATTGTAATAACATCCGTTGTCTTTATGTCGCTGGGCAGTTGGAAATTACCATTGGAGTCGGTATTGACGAGGAATACCCCGTTTACGTACACGGGCACATTGGCCAGTGCCACATAAGCATTTTCACCAGTAGTCTTGTATGCTTTTCCCACAGTAGGCGGAGTTTCAGTTACAGAAGCTCCATCAGATGTATTTACCCAGAAACCAGATGTTGAGGCTATGGCTGCCATTGCATTGAAGCCTTTTCCCCCAATATAAGTTGCCAGTTCAGTGGATGTATAAGAAGGAATAGCAACATCCCAAGTGGCATTGTCCGCATCCCAGGCCCATAAAGTCTGGGCATTCACGCCAGATGTGGTCAGCATGGACAGCACTGATGAAACTGTCTTGGATTCATCCTTTTTTGAGCCGATGAGATTCCAGCCTTTAACCAGGGTGTGATCTGTGGTTCCAGGTGCAGCCCCACCAATGGTCAGGGTAGCTGCAGTGGTCACATTCACCCAGATACCTTCGCCGGCTGAAATCGTGGAAAGTTCGGCAAATCCCTTGCTTGCCGCATAGGTACCCGGAGTTGCCTCATCTGGCAGGTATACACGCCATTTAGATTGGGCGGCATCCCAGCTCCATGCACTTGCGTAACTGATACCGGACAAGACATCAGCTATCCCAGTACTTGTCGGCTGAATGGGCGTGTTAATCAAATTCCACCCAGACACCAATGGAATAGTTTTAGTTGCTGCCTGAACGTTCCCTATGGTAAAAATCATCACCATAAAAATGGCAGCAAGCAACACACTTAATTTTTTGTGTCTCATATTATCTCCTCCTCACTTAATTAAATTAATCAATGCGGTTAAAATTATTACGTTTATCCTAGTCAAACATTAAAACCCGGCTTCACCTCCCCTCAATCAATTATTAATTTAGTTAAATCGCTTCTTGGTCTTAAAGCTCATTTATAATTATAGACGCTTTTATTTGTTATTTCTTACAGCAAAATTAAAAAAAAGGCACAAAGGCACAAAGGCACAAAGTTTATTTGGCTCTTACTTTATTAATCAAGCTGCTAAGTATTCGTTCAATTTCTCGACTTAATTCATAATTTTCTTCAAACAAACTTGATGATAAATACTTAAGATTTTTAACGATCTCCATCTGGGTTTGTAACTCGTAGACCGATCCCATTGCTATTTGCAAAAAACGAAGATAATCATTGGTTGACCTTTGACCATAACCTTCTGCTATATTGCTTGGAATAGAAACAGCACAACGTCTCATCTGCGAAACCAATCCAAAGACTTCATCTTTAGGGAATGTCTTTGTTGTTTGATATATTACAGTGACAAAATTTACAGATTTTTGCCAAACAATAAGGTCTCTGTAGTTTCTCATTTTTTCTATCCTTTGTACCTCTGTGCCTCTGTGCCTCTGTGCCTCTGTGCCTCTGTGCCTCTGTTTATTCCAAAATCAGCTCGGCATCAGGTTCCAGGCTGTTAATCCAGAACCCTTCCCCATAATATATCCTGTAAAGTTTTAAAAAACCCTTGCTTTCTACATACTCTTTCAGTGTTTCGCTGTCAAACCCGGAAAGATAAATTTCCCAGGTATTTTGAAAACTGTTCCACTTCCAGATGCTATTACACCACGGGCTGTCCTTTAAGGCTGAAACATCATAAGATGTCAGCTTGTTAATTCCCGCTAAATTCCATCCTTTATTAAGAGGAATCGATTGGATCTGGGCTGGCTCGGAAAAAGTGACTTCAACCCCTTTTTCCTGTGACAAAATCCATACCCCGTCGTTACTCCCAAAATCCGTAAGCTTTGTCAGCCCCTTTTTCGAAATATAAAGGTCTGTAAATTCATCCTCTTGGTTGGGGAAACTGACCTGCCAGTTCTGATTATCGCTGTCCCACCGCCAGGCGCTTGTTGTTGAGGGCTGGATCTGTTCAAAATCCTCCTTTCCGCTGGCAGGGATATTGACCAGATTCCACCCGCCCGTCAGACGCGTGGCCACATAGCTGTTTGTATTAAAATTATAGGCAAACTTCTTGGCCGTATTAAACACCTGATCCTGGGCAGGAGTTGCAGTAATCACAACATGGGCTGCTCTGTATAATCTGGTGTCTTCCTTGATAAAAGCCCCCTGGTCATTGCTTCCCACATCTACCTGCATAGCAGAATAAAGAGTCCCGTCCTCTCCCTCGGGTATAATAAAGACATTCCATTGGGGCTGGGTACTATCCTGTGAGCCTTCTCCTTTAAAGTTGAATATCAGGCGGTTTGACAGAGCGCTTATATCATTGTCTTTCAAAGCAACCTTAATGTAGTTTGCCCCATAAAGCTCTGGAAGATCATTATCACTTATCTGATCTTCATTCAAAGTATCATACAGGGTCTCCTGAAAAGTATCCATTTCAAAATCCATCACAAAATAAACGGGATTATAGAGACTCCCGTCTGCATAATTGTTTTTTATATCCAGATTTTTAAGGGCAAAATCAACATAAGCACCATCAAAATCCTTAATTGGATTGACAGTCTGTTCAGCCAGAAAAAGATTGATAGCCTCAATAGGGTCGGCCGTCTGGGCTGCATGTTCCCATATTGTCCTGATGATCTGGCTCCCATCCAGATCATCCGGCAGATTATAGTTTTCAGTCAGATATTTCTGGAAGATAACCCCTCCATAGTGGGGAAAACTATCAGAAGAAAACAGGGATTGTTCGGGCCAGGCTGTCCAGTAATCAACATATTGCTTGTAATCATTTATAGTCGGATAGATGGCATCTTCCATCCAGACTGCCGTGCTCTCGGCCAGCCACAGATTCATATCCTGAAGCAGGTTTTCAAGCGGCAGATAGGAAAACTGGATATTATGGAAAAATTCATGGGCAAATGTAACCTTGAGCGCATTTATGCCCATATCCTGATTTAATACAATATATGGCGTGTCGTTCTGATAGGTTGCAGCCATGCCATAAACCTGATCCGGCAGCTCAATAAAGCCGGAATCAACTGCCGTGTTTTTTACTCCAGTATCTGCTATATACACGTCTATGTAGTGCTCATCGCTCCCGTCAGGCAGGTTAAACCCCATCTCCTCAATTTCTTTGGCCCAGACCGTTTCACAGATTCCATTACTGAAATCTGGATTGTCCCCTGGATCATCAGCATTGTAAGGATCCGTTCCCGCAAGTCTTTCTACGAATGTCGGAAAGCCATCCAGGTCTGGGTCACCCCAATAGGTGTAATAGGCACTATATTTGTTTACATATTCCTTATAATTCTCTCCCCAGATGATTCTGAAATGATCCGTCGTCAGGGTCTTTGCTCCTTGAATTGAAGTGGGAAAAATTGTTTTCCAGAATGCAAAAACCGGCCTGGCAGTTTCAGCCAAAGGTTGGGGCACATAATACCGGCTTAATTTAGCCTTTGCCTCATCAGACAGATCATTCCAGTTTTGTTTTATTTCGGCTATCTCAAAGGTGATACTTTGTCTACCCTGCAATTTTTCAATAAACTGGTCAGCATCAAAGGATGCCAATTCAAAAGCGCATGCATTTTGACAGGACGCTGCCCACTCAAGGATCGCAAATAACAAGAATATAGATATGACCCTCATAGTAGATACCATTTTCAAGATAGCCTTAAAAAATAAAATTCACATATTTTAATCATCACTTCCAGTATTCCTATTCAAAAGATTCCCCAGGCATAATACCCCGCAGACTTATTGACCCAAGAGCCTGCTCTTCTGGCTGGGATGACATATTGACAATAAAGTCCAGATCACTCTTTTCATTAGTGATAGAGCAATCATCGATGGTCCAGCCCCTGTAGCCATTATATGAACTGTCCTTGGAAGCAAAAGAAAATTTAAGCCTTATCTTATGACCTGCAAAGGGATTCAGATTCAATTCCTTATTGACCCATATCGGTATTGCATTCACCCCGCCTGAACTATAGTTAAAAAAGTCTTTCTGCATACCCGGAGGTTCTTCCGAGGGATTGAGTGTGATCAATTCAAAATAGGTTCCCTTTGTAAACTGATAAAGGTTATTGCCGTCATATATCGGGATGTCGACATCCTCTGTCTGGTCATCTACTACAGCTACAAAAATCCTCATCTGGTCATACTGCCCGCCGGCCACGTCCACGCTTTCCACCTCATACCAGGTTTTCATATTACCAGTGGCATAACTGAAATTAGTAAGATCAATTACCGGCGTTGTGGCTTCTCCTGAATTGGACTCTGTAGATGTGTTACTGTCCTCATCGCTGAAGGTGCCAGTACCAGTATAGCCATACCAGAGAACTGTATCGCCGCCAAAAGCGGGCAAAAGTGATATCTCTGTGTCTAAAGGATCAGGATAAGAAACCATGACCTGACTATTGACGGTTAATTCCTCTGCGTAACTTTGCAGCCAGACATCGTACTGGGCTGTTTCATAAGTGCTGTAATTATTTGTTACATTATCAAACAATTGGTCTCCATTGGTATCTGTGAGCGTCACACTGACTGTGGTCGGCTCTGTTTCCCCATCTTTTGTAAAGCTGACTATTGCCGTGGAATCCGTTATGGATGTAATCGTTCCTGCTACATCGACATTCTTCCTGTCTGGAAACAATATTCCATTTACAATCCCTTCAGAGACCGTTACCATCTCAGGATTGCTCAGGACCTGCCACCCAACCAGGCTGGAGGTATTCTCCAAAGTCCAGTTCTGATCTATGGCCTCAGTCTCAAAGCCTTCACTATAAAGACCCGTTACAGCTGTTTCACCTACCTGACTTGCAAGAATAATATTCTCAGACAACTGGTTTTCACTTATATTCCCGGCAGGTGGAAAAATCAGAGCCGAAGGTTGATACCCTATTGCCTCACCCTTTAAAGACAAGAGCCCGTCCATGTTCTGGTCCAGGTTCTCAAACAGATAATAACCCGAACCATCGGCCTTTACGGTAAGTTTAGAAGGATAAAGACTTGTAGGATCGATTATAGCAGTGTAAGTGGTGCCAGCCTTGAGAATAATGCCTGTTTGCGATTCAGTGTAGGTGTTGCCGGAGATGGTATGAACTATAGTAACCTTCAGGTTATAGGCTCCATCCAAGGTCATAACAGCCTGTGCAGATGAATCCAGAGCAAAGATGTTCTTCCCTTCCGCTCCCGTTCCCGAGTCCGTGTAAATAATAGTTCCATTATCCATGATATCCCAGGTATAGGTCGCAGTGCTGTCCAGGCCTGTGGTAATTGTTGTGCCATTTATAGTAATATTATCCAGGACCACGGGAGTATTCAGTGTAACAAGAGCTCCGCCAATGCCTACAGACACTCCACCAACCATCTTTTTTACCTGTCCGCTGAGATCAAAGAAGTTTTGAATCTTTTCCAATTGAATATCAATACCTGTCAGATTCGGCAAGGTGCTGTTCACCTGTGTGGCCTGGATTGCATCCAGGTAATCAGACTTTTTGAAGCTCAGGATATGGGTAACTGGTTCTTCACTTATAAAGGATTTGTACGGTATTTCAAAGAAGCCTTTGTTAGTTTCGGCAGAAGCGGTCACTGCAAAGACGTCGCTTCCTTTAAGCCCTACAAAAACACCCTTGAGAGGATTGCCACCTTTATCCGTTACCGTTCCACTGATGCTGCCTGTAAAAATAAGCTCAGCCTTTGGTTTAAAGACAAAAACAAATGGATACAACCTTAAAGACTTACCCATGTTTTGCTTTAATGCATAAGTTCCACCCCCCTGATCCGTTATGATGATCTGAGGTTGATCCACCATTTGCCATTTTTTTTCCTTAAATACCAACAGATGAAGGGTCCCTTCCCCGCCCGTGACTTTATTGTAAATAGCCTGGCCAGTCATCTCCCCAATAATCCTGGCAGATATGAACCTTATATTTGCACAAAAGCAGGCCGCAGCCGCAGTAACTGGTATACCGTTAGAGTCAACAATATTAACATCCCCTCCAGAGATGACTATTACGGAAGTATCTCCTATGTCTTTCCCGATCTGGTTCAATTGCGGAACATACAGGGGAGATTTGTAAGGAGTAACGGCTATGGTAATATCCTTCTTCAACTTCATGTCAGTTATTACCACAGAGGTTGATGCATCAGAAGAGGATATGGTTTTTGGTGTTGGTTTTTCAGTTGATTCGGCAACAGAAAAAACGGTTTTGGTCAATCCTGATCCTGATAACTGCTCATTACATTCCTCACAGACAAGCTCTTCTGCAACTATCTTGATCTTGTTCTTGTCCACCTTCTGGACAAAGAGATACATATCATCTCCAGTTGTGCCTGTAGACGACCCATAGGTGTAGTCCGGAGAAATTACCTCGGCCGTAACTATCCCATCCTTTTCACTTACGTTTATGCCTGCCGATGTAAGGGGATTATTTTCCAGACTTACCTTTATATCACTACCCTCATACTTTAATAAACCCTGAGAAGTTGTTTTCTTTATCTCTGGTATGGGTAGGAGAATCAGATTTAAATCTGTTTCTATCCCCTTAAATCCGGGAATAGATTCAAGACTGGTAATAATTGCTGCTGCATCACCATTCTTACCAATGCCAGCTACAATACCGATAATATAAGCATTCAATTTTCCTGTTAACCCGTCAAGCAGGGCTATGTCTGCCGGAATCAAGACATCCTTATCAAGAAGTTCTTTCATCTGGCTTTCAGTAACCTGCCAGTCCTGGCTTCCTGAGGCAGACAGGTTCTTGGCCATAAGCTCAATCAGTTTTAAAGGATCAAAAGCGTTAAACCCTGCATCTTGAATGGTTTTACTTAGTTTCATAATTGCTGCATTAAACAGCAAAAATTTGGCATTAGCGGCATTCTCGATCCCGCTTATGTCAGCGATATCTAATTTCTTAAGATAATCTTTTGGTTCTTCTGCTCCCAGGGTGGTAAATTCAGCCTCTGTGATAAAAGAAAAAAGAGAAGCAACCTCAGAACTTGCCTGATCAACAGCTTCTTTTGCCTCTTTTCCCTCGGCCATCAGCTTCTTGGCTTTTTCAGAAGCCAGTGTGGTGGCTATATTTACATTTCCTGTAAAACTCTCTTCAGAACCTACATAAAAAACAGCCTTGATGGGAACAGCAGCATTTTCATAAACACCTGTCAACTCGTTAAGATAGCTGCCCGTCACTTGCACTTCTACAGCGCCGGAATATGACCCCAAATCAATAGAAAAATTTCCCTGGTCGTCGCTGGTAGATCCCGTCCAGGATGGTTCCGTCTTAAGGGTGCCGTCTGCATTTATTTCATAAACTTCAACTGTGGAGCCGGTTTTAAATGGGCCTTTGACCGCCGCCCCCCCCACTGATGAACTGACCGCACTAGGATCAGTCCTGGAACAACCGGAAAAGGTTAATACGACTGCAAAAAGCACAACAATAAAGAATGCGCTGAGTGGCAATGACTTATAGTTTTTTACACTAAATAAACTCATGATGAAATCCCCCTTCCTTTTTGGAGACAAATAACGGGCTAAGGTTATTCGCCCCTGATTTTGTATATCATATAAATCATATCAGTTGTATGTTTACCCATAAAATCCATATATACATTGAACAGCGCTTTTTCAAACTCAAGGTGCCTATTTTTTTCGATCTCTTCTTTTAGCTTTTTTTCGAAAAAAATGATGGATGTCATTGCATCTTTTTTAAGATCAGCCTTGATCGGCAATGCGCCAATGTCTTTGAAACTCACGTTTTCATGCAATAACTGGCTTCCCGGCGGAATCAGGTGAATATGGCTGGTAAGTTTGACGATATTTTTATTTAGAAACTCAATTTCGTAGAATTTTTTCTTGCTCTCTGTTGGTGATTTATCCCCGTAAGCCGTAGAAATGCCGCATAAAACAAAAAACATCAGCAGACATATCCATCGTATTTTTCTCATTAAGAATCTCCGATATTATGTAATGACTATAGCTTTTTTATATACTTATTCTAATTTTCGTGTTTTTATAAAATTATTTTGTACTGCGAAAGCAGGTTAAAGTCAACCCTTTATAACTCAAGATTTTAATTTCACCCATGAGGTATTTAGTACTGCGAAAGCAGCATAAAATCAACATTTTTGATCAAGCCATCATAGTTCCGGATTTGTATTTCTTTAACCAATTTTAAATGTGGCTTGCACATTTTGAAAAATATTTCGATATTCCAGCGCTTACCATATAACCGGACTATTTCTTTGCCGTTGAATTGAATATCTCTTTACATATATTTTAATCATTGATACTAATTTATTGATTAATAGAGTCTGAATACTAAGATTTTTTTTAAGTTTCATTAAATTATCTTTTGATTAGAGGAGAAGAAAATGTGGTTTGTCTCTCAAAAACGATTGTTATTGTTAATTGTGTTAATATTATTTTCTTTTTTGGGCTGTGTTGGGATGCAAGGAGTACCTATCCAGGAAGGATCAAGTTCCTTTCAAAATGGATATAAAGATGGTGCCAACTCCGGATTTGTTGTAGCTGGTAATTCTCAAAACAAATGGGAAAAAGACGATAAACTTTTTTCGTCTGACATGGATTACAAAAGAGGTTGGGAAGAAGGCTTTTTCAAAGGCTTAGGGAAACAGAAAACCAGTGCAAAAACAGATCGTGCTATTAGTCTAATCAATAGCGAAGACAAAGTGCTTGAAGCTTTAGTGGTAAGTTTCTTTTCATTAAAACCCCATAAAGCATTTGCCCTTAACCCATCAGATCAGCAAAACTATTATTTGGGTTATAAATATAATTCCAAGCCATCAGCCAAAAGCGATACATTAAAAAAATGTGGCACTCTTTGTACTCTTTTTGCTGAAGATGATAATATTGTCTGGGAAAAAAACCTGGATGAATGGGAAAAAACATATATAGAAGATAGATCCAACTCTACAAAACATTTGGATGAGCATCATAATACCATCTTTCACTATTTAATGAGAGGGAAAAAATTTAAATATGCTAACTACCTTCTCAAAAACGGTGCTGATATCAATATAGGAAACAAATATAATTCCACAGCATTATTGATTGCCGCAGAAAATGGGAACTTTGACAGCGTTAAATTTCTAATTGACTATGGTGCGGATATAAACAAACCCAACATCTATAATGCAACTCCACTTCTTTTTGCAGCTTCAAAGGGGTATACGGATATCGTAAAACTATTAATCGAGAACGGAGCTGATTTAAATATAAAAACCAGGGATGGAAACTCACCATTAGGGATTGCAAAAATTAAAGGACACTGGGAAATTATAAGATTATTAAAAACTCAACTTTCAAAGGAGTAAATTCAACTCCAGTCCCCCTCCAATTGGGGTGCTTGCCTACTATTCAGACCAAAAGTCAGCTTTCCCTTCTGCTTTGACTGGCAAAAGGTTATAAAATGACCACGATTCCGCGTCCATTAAGATATCAAAGAAATGGTAAAAATAGCTATATTGCCAAGGACATGGATAGTGATGGGAGCTATCAGGTTCCCTTCTACTTCATAGGCCACAGCAAAAACAATTCCTCCAGCCACTTGGGTCAAAGGAATTCTGGAAAGAACGGGATGGGCCAGCACAAAAACCAGGACGCTCAGAACCAGAGCAAACAGCATGCCCCAACGCCTAAAAAATCCATAAATTATTCCCCGGAAAAAAAGCTCTTCTGCTATGGGCCCGATTATTCCGGCGATAAAGAAAAAAAGTATAATTTCACTGGGATTTTCCGGCAAGCCGGTCTGTATAAATATCAGAGGATTTGTACCAATAAAAAACAATATAACAAAAATAAAAAAAATAATGATTCCAAAACCGGCCGACCAGATCAAACCTTTTTTAAACCCTGAAGCCATCTCGGATCGACCCAGCCCTAAGGAAGATATTCCTTTTCCCCAGATCAAAACAATTAGTATAATTTCAAGGAGCCGTGTTGCACCAAGAATGATGATCAAATGGTCCTGGGTCATTGAAATTATAATTTTCGCAACCGCTTCAATGGAAATGATTGTTGCAAAGGTTATAAAAAGGGTTTTTATTTCGACCTGTTTTGTTTCCATCCAAGAGTCCTCAATGCCTTATAAGCATATAATTGGTTGTACCAGTGATCAGAGCCATTAATACTTTTTATAATCTCCTTGACAGCTCTTGTGTCTCCCCTCTGACCCAGGGCATAAAAGGCCATGCAAACTACATTGGGCTGAGGATCATTTAAAAAGACCAACAGATCCTTATATGTTTCAGACCGGCGGCTAACACCCAAAGCCCCGGCCAGCCAGTAGCGCTCAAGTGTATGAGGACTTGCCGACATCTTTTGATAAGCCTTAAAATTACCTGCCTCAATTCCTTTTTGCTCTATGATTTTCAAGGCTGCGACCCTCTCCTGCCAACGCTCCGATTCCATAGCTTTGGCCAGATCCTTTGTATCAAGCTTTTTGTCTGTATTAAAATAAAAAGGAACCAGGAAAGCCGCGCCAGCCAGAAAACAGAGGGTTGAGGCAATAATTAAGGAAGTCCTTAAATCAAGAAAAACGCGCAGAACTAAACTAAACAGAGCGTGGCAAATAATGTACAGAGTGATGGATGATCCTGTCAAAAGGGAAAAAAGGACAACCTGACGAAAAAAATAGTGCCGGTCACTTTTTAAAGAAAATTCTTTTAATAAAATTGCCGGCCTGGAAAGAAAATCCTTAATTGAAGTTTGAAGAATTATTTTGCCCCTGTTTTCAAAAACCAGAATATTTTCTTCTTGTGATATCTTCAGGTCAACTTTGCCATCTTTGCCTAGATTAAGGTAATCGTGTTTGAGCAATTCTCTTTCCAGCAATGCCGCTGAAGAGCCTTCCTTAATGTGTTCCAAGTCGCAGGTTTTAAGTGTCTTCTGACTCAAAGTTTTGAAAACCTGCGCAGGATAAAGAGTATATTTATAGTACAAATTATTGATCTTTGTTCCCAAAGAATTGGATAAAAGAAGATTGTCCCTTATGTCATAAAACATGTTATTGTTCATTTGAAATATCCACAAAAGCCCAAGCAGAGCGAGAGGAATAAGATGAAGCAAAACACTTTGCCTGTCTTTGGCAGGCATCCATTTCAAAGCAAATACAAAGATCACAGCAGGTATGACAATAAAATAGGAGGTAACCATGGGACAAAAACCCCTGTGATTCACGCCTGCGACACATCCAATCAAGAACAGAAAAAAGAGTATCAGAAAAAATTTGTTCCTGGAAAAAAAACGATCCCAGACCCAGACCACGGCAAGTGTTAAGATGGAGAGGCCCGCACCCAAAGTCAAGGTAAAAAAAAGACCTCCGAAAAAAGCAGGGCCAAATTCATGCAGAAGGGCCATTATCTGCTGGTTTGGCACCACAAGATAACCAGCATCTTCTATTGCAATAAGATTGCGATAAAGATCGGCATTGGACAGATAAACCTGTATGAAGGCTATAATCTGGGCTGTAAACAGTCCCAAAAGAAGTGTCTTGATTATGTAAAAGTATCTGCTCATTTTAATAAGTTATGCTGATTATTTCAATTTTAAATCAAGGCCAAAGTAGCTGCACCCTATGTTTCCCCTATACTCCGGATTTTTTTCAAGCCTGAAAGAAAGGATATATTAAAAGGCAGGAAGATCAAACCCAGGCCAACTGCCATACCAATGGACAGAAAATGATAGAGAACGGCGTAGGTAACAGCATCGACCTTTGGAATTCCAAAAAGACCGAGTCCAAGAATACAGAAAAAATGAAAGTTTCCCACAAAACCCGGCGCTGTTGGTATTGTAGTACCCACTATAACGACAACCATTACACCAAGTGCGGCAATAAAAGAAAGCTGAAAATCAAAGGCGCTGAACAAAATATAGATAGCCAGCGCTCCTGCAACCCATATCAACAACGACAGAAAAGCGACATACACAATTAGTCCGGGATTGGCAACAATCTTAAAGCCACTGATAAATCTATCAATTATATCTTCTACCCTGTGAAAATATTTTTCAGGTAGTTTTTTGAGAACGGGATTTACTATTCTAAAAAACGCAGATCTGTTGATTAGAAGAAGTATCATAAGGGCAATGATAACCAGAATTATCACAAAAAAGACTATGCCTGCCTTCATCAACCATGAAGGCATAGGGGTTAAAAATGCAACAATGAATAACATAATGAGAATGGTCAGAACGTCGAATACACGCTCCAGAAAAACAGAACCCAACGCAGATGTCATGGTTACATTACTTTTGTGGGTTATAAGATAAGGCCGTGCCAGTTCACCTATCCTTGCCGGAATCGCAACTATCGCTAAAAACCCGACACATGTTACAGAAAAAAGACAAAACTGATCAACCTTTTCCATGGAACTTAAGATCACCCCCCATCTATATGACCGCAGATAATGCACAAAAAACAGAATGAACAGCACGGGGATTATATATATATAGTGAACAGCCCTGAGACTTGTTGCTACCTCTTCAAAATTTATACCTCTGAGAGAAAGGTATAGAAAAATGGTGCCGAGCAAAAGTCCTAAAATCAGTCTTTTCTTCAAATTCCTGGTCGCCCCTTTTTTCTTTTTTGCCTTTATCCCGAAGACTACACGAATCATTTTAGTCGTTTGTTAATACAACCATAATCTTGGAATATCAAGATAAAAGTTAGGAGAAAACTCTGCATTCTAAGGGATTGGGCAATCCAGGACCTTTATGTATCTTTTAAGAGCTGCCCAACTCGGGGAAGTTACAGTCTCTGTCTGGCCCAAAGTACTATAGAATATTTGTGCAGGACACAATATACATGTACTTGAATAATGACTCTTGCAGGCAGGAGACATGTGCTTAAACTGCGCTGATTCTCTCTGTTTCAAAAAGTGAGCACCAGGTGCCCATGAGCTTTTCTGTTCTGCTGTTGAGTCTCTGAGCGATGATGATGTTGATCCTGGAGCTTAACAGATATCCAAGTTCCGGGTCATTGTTGAAAATCTGTTTTAGATCAGAAGCAGGGATTAAAACAATTTCACAATCACTTGCACACCTTGCAGTGGCTGTCATTCTTCCGGGTTCCACCAGGGCAGACCATCCGAAAATATCATGACTTTTAACCTTTTCAATAATGATGGACTTTTCAAGATTTTTTACATTGACGCTGATATACTCTTCATGTTTAATATCTTTTGTAATAATTTCTTCCTTAAACAGGATGGACAGGTCAACATCACCTTGAATAAGACCATACAGATTTCGTGCCGGTTCACTGCTTTGAAAGATAACAGCTCCTTTTTCATAGTTTTGTACAATGCTGAATGCCTCGATTTCAGCAAGCCTGTCCCCGTATATACCCGAGAAAAATGGGAAAAGTGACAAATCTGGATTTTTGTTCATGGCAGTCTCCTTTTAATTAAAAAAATATTTGTTTTTTTCTCAACAGGAACAGGAGAATCAGAAAAATATAGAGTATTATTTTAAATATCATCTTGCTGAAAAATCGTCAAGTGATCCTCTCCAGAATCGAGAATTTTAACGTTACCCTTCATCTTATAAGAATTAAGCCAGTTTCCCACAAGACGGACAGCACATTTGCTGGTTCCGCCAATTTCGAACCTTGCATTCCTGCCGACAGTATCAAGGCAATAAAGGAAAATATGCCTGATCACCATGGGAGGGATCTCTTTTCGCTGGAACATATAGCTGATTGCATTGATCAAAGCCGTTGGTACGCGGTCATACTCTAAACCTGGTAATGGAGTGGCTCAAAGGGCTATTACAGGAATATTGGTCTTGTCCTGCAAAGTTCTTCCAGGAGATGAACAAAATAATTTTTGTGATGTAAAAAGATTTTCGAAACATGTTTCTTAGGCGAATCTATAACACCAATAAAGGTTCATGGGATTTTGATTCTTTTGATTGTGCGGTATCCCATATAATGGAATTTTACTTCATGGATTTATCGTCTCTTTTTTGATTATTCCCAATTATTTTGATGTGATTTTGAAATATAACACTAAGGCACTCACACGCCTTGCAAAAAGCGTGCTTCTTAAAAATTCACTGCTTCTCTTGTTCAAAAAAAGATATTTCACTATATGAAGTAACCGGACTTGTCCAACCTTAGGATATGATTGTGGTTCGTTCTTCACACAATCCTAATTCGTTAAAAGGCTGCTCCCGTTGTATAGAGCAGCCTTTTAAAATTTATGTTATTTTGTCTCCTATTGGTTCCCATAAGAGTAACTAACAATATTCCCACCACTGTTTGCTCCGGCGCTGCCAGTATTAGGAGTTGCTTCTACTGTTATCGTAATAGTCCCTGTGGGAGGGTCAGCAGGATCGTCGGCAGCAGGTATAATTAATGAAAAAGAATATGTTTGTCCGAGCCCAGGAGAATCAGGTGTAGTATAATTAGTAGCACCAGCCAATTCACCTCCGGTAAAGGAGCCTGATTTGGTGACACTGATACTGGTTCCGCCAACCAAGGCGTTATCATACACATCACCTAGGTAATATGTAAATAAATACGTTCCCCCGTTAATTCCATCAAAGACGAAACTAGCAGGACTCAAATTAAGTGCTGCCTGATCAGCAGAAAAAAGGACGTTCATACTGTCCCATATTATGGTATTCGACTGATATTGTCCATCAGCTTCTGTAAACGATCCGTTTCCATCGCTGTCAATATATTTCTCCCCACTATCATACTGTCCGTTATCGTTGGCATCAATGTAGGGTTCACTCATATCCACTGTCAAAATATCTATGCCTTCATCATAAACATTGTTACCATTAATATCGCTAAAGCCTTCATCTCCCGGAGTATAGGCAACAACTTTACATAAGCCGGGATTACCTAGTGCGGAGCCTATAACTCCTCCAAGACCCGGAGTGGTTGGAGGGGAAGTTTGCAAAATTGCTTGGGCAACTCCAAAGACCGTAGAAGGGTCAAAACCGTCGCTGGTACCAACAGTCCCGCCCTCGGACATGAAGCTTACACTTGTTCCATCCGGCACAACGTTGCCGTATCTATCCCCCAAATATGCTTCAATTGTGTCCTGAAGTCCAAATGTCTTACCGCCTGCAATATTAAAAAATTCAACAGCCATACCAAACTGCTCTGCAGCCGGCAGACCACTTACAATCGTGACCTTTGCCTCCGTGGTAATTGAAATGTTCGTATTTACATCATTGTAGCTGGCATTAATTCCCACAGTGCCTGAAACAGTACCGCTGATCAGGGAAACCCAAGCCTTACCATTCGTTGTCTCTGTTTGGGCTGCTGATAGTTCTTCTCCCCCCCCTAAGGGTGTGGAAATATTAAGTGTAACCACAGTACCATCAGGGACAGGGTTGCCTAAATTGTCAGTAACTGTGAAAGTAATGATAGATATGTTTTGGGTGCCGGAACCTGCAACACCAATAGTCTCGGGAGTAACACTGTCAATAAGAATAGCAGTCGGCAGAGCTTCAATGTTGGCAACCTCAAATAAAATAACATCATTTGCACTATTTGTTTCACTCGGATCAGTTGTAGCATATATTTTAACTTCACCCCCATAGCTTTCTGCTTGATAAACAGCATCAGCATAGCCATTCACGGTTGTTTTAATGGGTTTAATTGTTCCGGAATCGGTTATCGCATCACCTTCAGCAACTCCATAAATTGAAATAATGAAAAAGTTAATTATTGTACCATCTTCCACAGGGGTACTTACTTCAGCACCATTCTCATAAGTTGTTGTCTTAAAAACATATGCCCGTATGGTTGCTTGGCCGCCGGGGGAAAGCAAATCACCGGCATTAAGGCTAGGAGTTGAGAGTTTCAAACCATAAGAAGTAGAAACTTCGGTAGGATTCGGATTCACATAGTCTGAACCACAACTGGTTACCAACAATAGTACGAATAATATCACGATTAAGTGTTTTATTGATATCATTTTGTCGCCTCATGATTATAAAATTTCAATACATTCAATATGTAATAGTATTGTACTACTTATCATTTAGGATGATTAAGTGTTGTCAAAATCATCACTTAGGATGATTAAGATGCTGTTGTCAAGAAAAATGTAAAGCCAAAATGTTTTTGTTATATCAAGTATGTGTATTGAGAGATATAAAAAAACCATGGATTCAAAAGAACCCTTTGATATGGTAATTTTATATCTAACCAATAAAATCGGAATGGGAGGTCAAGAGACCATGAGAGGACTTCTTGAAATTGATCCTGATGTTAAGGAGATAATTATCACTGGTTATAATCTTGCTTGACAAAAAAGGTTTAGACATCATTATGTTTGGATAGTGTCCAAATCACTGAGGAGACAAAAATGCTTTTGAAACTGTTTTTATGTTTTACCCTTATTCCTGTAATTGAACTTTATCTATTAATAAAAGTTGGAACGATCATTGGAGGTCTTAATACGATTCTCCTGGTCATTCTGACAGGATTTTTAGGTGCCTGGCTTGCCAGGATTGAGGGCATGAACACCATGATGAAATTAAAGATGAATTTACAGCAGGGGCTCATGCCGGCTGAAGAATTGATCGATGCCGTCATTATTTTTGGTGCCGGCCTGGTCTTGATCACACCCGGGCTTATCACTGATGTTTTTGGATTGCTCCTTTTATGGCCTTTGACCCGGAATAAATTTAAAAGAATCTTGAGAAAAAAATTCGATGAAATGCAATTGCAGGGCAATATTAATATTACCCGTTTTCATTGATTTTTAGAGGACGACCAATGTTTTTAGATCTAATTAAAACAAGAAGAAGTACAAGAAAGTTCAGTGAAAAACCTGTTGCAAAAGAAAAAATAACCACACTTATTGAAGCAGCTTTAAGATCATTTTCTTCAAGAGGCATTAATCCCTGGCAATTTATTGTTATTGATGACAAAATTATCCTTGAAAAACTTTCAAAAGCCAAACCCCACGGCTCAGGTTTTTTAAAGGGCGCCCCTCTTGGTATCGTTATATGCGGTGACGTATCCCAAAGCGACGTATGGGTTGAAGATGCATCCATTGCTTCCGCC
>Ga0180009_10001434_pt1 | contig 29278 bp, 34 predicted proteins | sample OS_PC_MetaG_FD_123537 | JGI IMG/M metagenome (GOLD analysis project Ga0180009, IMG submission 123537) | Groundwater microbial communities from the Aspo Hard Rock Laboratory (HRL) deep subsurface site, Sweden - OS_PC_MetaG | ecosystem: Environmental > Aquatic > Deep subsurface > Groundwater... | reverse complement strand
TCAACCTCATAGTTATCAAAGGTTGTCTTTTGGGGAAGGATGGTTTCCAGTAGTTCCCGCAGCTTGGGGATATTCCACTGTTTATTGCCCAGGTCATAAATAAGCTGCCCCACAGTCTCTTCATCCTCTACCTTAAAAACACCGTAGAAGGAACGACTGACAGAGACTACTCTTAAATCTTGGTCCAGAGCAATTAATGGTTCACGTACGGTGTTGATGATGCTTTCGGCATAGTTAAGGGCATCATGGGCTACTCGCTCTGTATCCTTACGCTGTTCAATTTCTTGGTGGAGCTGCTTAATAATCATTCTTTCTGCGGCGGTGCGAATTTCTACCTTGCTCTGGAGTTTTCTCTTAAACAATTCTTTGTTTTTATTTTTCATGATTTCGCCTCATAAGGTTTCCCTAAATCTGTCTAAGCATATTTTCATAAATTGATCAGGGAAGGCATCAAATATCCTTTCTGCATGGCCGCCATCTTTAATAATTGTCAGGGCTTTAGGATCCTTTGCCTTGTCAAATAAAACCTGACTATGGTTTAGCTTGACTAGCCAATCTTTTTCACCATGAAGGAAAAGAACCGGCGTAGGCGATATCTTATCAACGATATCGCGAGGCCGAATTTTTTGTAAAGACGGGCTGCCCCACCTGATACCCTTCCCTCGCCCCTTGATACCAAAATTGAGCACAAGATCTTCCCAAAAATCTTTTTCCCAAAAATGGTAATTGATGCTTCCTAAATCTGCTGGGGCGCTAACAGCTATTACGCTATCAATATTCTGATGACAACTAGCTTCAATCAATGCGATTACCGCGCCAAGTGAAAAACCGATCACACCGATCTTCGCATAGTGATTTTCTTTAGCGTAGGTAGTGATTGCTCGCAGGTCTTTTTGTTCATGCGCTGTCCACGTAAACACGTCACTACTCTTACCGTGCCCTCGAAAATCAAACACGATAATATCGTACTCTTTACTGAATGCATCAGCCATTTTTTTAAACAAAACTGTATCCTTATTGGTGTAAAAGCCGTGCGCGATAATAACAACCTTGGAAAACCCTCCTTTAACATGATTAAAGGCGATGCGCTTCCCATCTTCGGTCATCACGTAACGATCAGGTTCACTCTCTCTCGCAGGACAAGACGCTGCGCTCTCGGAGAGATCGCCAGTCGTATCACAAATCTTTATGGGTTCTGTTTCCTGAAATTTTCCTTTGAATACTGATGTGGCTGCGGATTTAATATAATTACTGCAAATATCCCACTCCGCTTTCATGCGCCACAGAAATAGGAACTTAGAACTATTTCTCTTGCCAACGGAAATAGATTTCCTTGATCTAACATTTTCATAAATTTCTAACATGCGCTTGGCAGAAGCACTGATCGGGTATTTCTGTACCATCATTCTTGTGACCTGCTTTATGGTTTGTAGCTCTTCAGGAGTTCTAGATAAAGCCCAGATAAGGGCATCAACAAAACTTTGCTGATCCATCTCATTGAGCAATCTGCCGTTGTGATAATCTTCTATGACCTCCCGCACTCCAGGTGCATCCAATGCTACCACAGGAATGCCTGCTGCCAGGGCTTCAATAAGAACAATCCCTTGAGTTTCGCTTAATGAGGCGAATGCGAAAACATTCATGGCAAAATAAGCATCAACCAAATGTTGATAATGCAAGACCCCTGTTAAGTGTAATCTTTTTTCAAGGCCAGCTTGACTAAAGGTATCCTTGATCATTTTTTCTAATGGACCAAGGCCCACGATCAAAGCATGAACCCTTGGGTCTTTTTTTAACACTTCGACCATACAATTTGTCAAGAATTCCAAATTCTTTTCTGGCGCCAGCCGCCCAGCATGGCCGACCACTAAGGCATCTGGAGGAATCTGATTCTCGACGCGAAAAGCTTTTCCATTGCCTTTTGAAAAACGTTCCAAATCTACCCCTGTCGAGACAGCCTCTATGGGGGTCTTAACGCCTCTTTTAAACAAGATTTCCCGTATGCTTTCACTGGGAACAATCACTTGGTCCACCGAATTGGCATATCCGGCAGCAAGCTTTACAATAAATCTTTTAACTCCCTCATTTTGGATCGGCCAATCATGCATGTACTGCTCAAACATCGTGTGATAAGTAAATACAAGCGGTATGGCGTGCTGTCGGCTGAGGCGAAGCGCAAGGTCTCCCATGAAAAACGGAGCGTGGCTATGCACTATATCCGGACAGAATTCTTTCATTACTCGCGTTAAGAGTCCGGAAACTGGAAAGTTAACGGAGAAAACAGTTCCGTTAAATTTTTGGATAGCCGGGATACGAATAACACCTGGTTCCTCTGTCGGCATTCCCTCGAAGGCCGGGGTAACAATCAAAACCTCATGCCCTAAAGTTTTAAATTCTTCACTAAAAGAATAGACCGATTGCTCTAACCCTCCTACAATCGGAAAATAGGTATTCGTCATCATGAGAATTCTCATTATTTACCCTTTAATTTCACGAGCGCTTTTCTAGCTGCCACGCATATTGCTTCGTAACAATTTTTCGAACCCATGGCAAAACCTTCTTTTTCTAAATCTTCTGGGAGAAGAGGTTTGCCAAATCTCACTCTAATCGGATGGTATCTGGGATACTTTGCCGTACTAGCCCATGCCTCATGAGCTCCTTCTATAGCCACAGGCACGAGTTTTGCCCCGGTCTCTTTGGCCAAGACACCAAACCCTTTTTTAAATTTTCCAATTTTGCCGGTACTACTGCGCAATCCTTCCGGGAAGAAACACAAACCTTTACCGCGTTGTAATACAAAATAAGAGCTGCGCAGCGCCTCCAGAAAATGCGTTGAAAAATCAAATGGAATAAACCTCCCCATCTTTAATAAATTTCTCAATACACGGGATTTTTCAAACGGCCTGAAAAAATAAGGACCGAAGACGAAGTAAAAAAGCTGAAACACTGGCCTGCGCGGCAGACTTGCGCCAATGGCCGGCCCATCAAGAAAACTCGTGTGATTGGCATATATGATATAAGCTCCTTCTCTAGGCACATTCTCTGCTCCTTCTTCCTTAATACTGAAAAACAATTTGAAAATCAAACAATCTATGGCTGTTAGAATAAATCGAAACAGCCAGGCGTAATAACCGGTACTTAGTTCGAGCATCTCCAGGCTTTCTTTTTTCGGCAACACCTGTAAATGTTCTTTCCAGTAGCCTGGCCCTAAAGATACTTTTTGATCCTCAATGGGAATGTTTTTGGCTCCTCTCAACGCATCTGTTATTTCCAGAATAAGGTCCTTTACGCTAAAAGCTCTCGAGATTGCCTCATCTTTTATATCGACATTAAAAGCTACTTCAAGGCGCGTAGCAAGTACTACCCTGCCTAATGAATCTATGCCAAGGTCCAGTTCTAAAGAATCCTCAAGTATTATCGGTCTTTTAACATCGCATTGCTCTTCTATACAGTGCTCCCTTAAACATTTCAAAATTTTTACGCCTGTTTCAGATTCTATCAATAGAAGGTCGTCTGCCGAAAGCTCTTCTGATACAGGAAGAGCGCCTTCTATCCCCTTAATCACCCTAGGTTCATATATTTTCTTGACCGCATATCTTTCTAACTTACCTAACAGATTATGCGGCAGATCCTCAAGCGCAATAGTAAAACCCTTAAGCCTTTTGTAAGTTGGTAGAGACAGTGAAGCATTATCAAATCTCTCCTTAAGGACGAAGCGCAAATTCACTTCGCTGAATTCTCTGAACTTATCAAGATCTGGCTGGATTACAGCCCAAAGAACTTTCGATTTTCCTGCGCCTTTCATTCCAGAGACTGTAAAAACGCACATCTCTTTGACAGGGGCAACCTTTGTATAAAACGCCTCAATCTCTTCCGGGTAAATTTTCCTCCCAAAATTTAATATGATAAAATCTTTAACTCTAGCTGTAAGGACTTCTATCATTTATCCGCCTCATATTTTAATTCAATAGAATTAGTTCCTGGTGAAACTCTCACTTTCATGAAACCAGGTAATTGAATATCAATATGCGGTTCGTTCACGAACCATTTTCCGCTCCATTCGATAAGAATATTTTGCGCTTGAGGCTTTATGGAAATATTAATATCCCCAAAATTTGTTGGCGCAGGGCCAAAGGTAATAGGTTGTTTTTTATCAATCCAGATTCTCGGAATCCCAGAACATAAAATTAATAAATTGTCTTCTTCTCGCACAAAACAATTTCTTACGATCATTACCCATTCCGCCGCGGCCCATACATGCTGTCCGTCTCCCATACATCCTCCGCCAGTGCGAGGATGAATCGCCTCTGGCCATTGTCCCGTGGATGTGGCGAGATTCGCCACCGCAGTCATTAAATCAAAATATCTCGGATCACCTGAGCGTAAAAGCACTTGGGCCAAATGCAAAGTTAGATAGGGGTTAATTCCAGAATGGGTCATATCATGAAAAAATCCGCCATGAACTAAGCAATTTTTCATTAAAAAATCAGCCGTGTCTAAAATCCTTGGATCGTTCTGTTCAAAAACACGAAGCGGATAGCTGGCAGCCAAAGAACCGATCGCTCCAGAATCCATGCGACGATAAGGAGAAGCTGGTATCGCAGGTCTATTTAAACGAACGTCTACTTTTTTTAAGCTTTGATTGATGCTCTCCAGCAATACGCGTGACTGGTTTTCAAAATAAATAGCATCATCATTATCCTTGTAAGAGCTGCATAAAAATGCCGCTGCTTTTAATCCACCAACAGACCAAAAGTCATCCCAGTAATAAAAATCATTGGGCCCTAGATGCTCTGCGCTAAAACCTGCCGGCAACAAACCGGCATGTAGAAATTTTAGATCCGGAGACAAGCGTTTGTTACAAATCCACCTACCGGCTTTCTGTATAGATTCTCTCCATTCCCCAGGAGGGGTATTCCCAGTCATTTCACAATATTGACGGATAATCCACAAGGCCTCGCCGTTAGAATCCCATTCCCCTTCCTGAGAGAGAAAATAACCCTGGGCTGTTTGACGGGAGCGAAAACAATCCAAGGCGCGTCGAACACGTTCCTTTAACCCTACGCATAACAAAGCATATAATATAAAAGCAGCATCGCGAAACCAAAACCTTCGGTAAATAAACGGCCCGGGATATACTTCCTTTGGAGAATGCAAAATCATGGTGTGAATAGCAGCTTCGTAAAGAAACTGAAAGTGTTTATCTGGAATTTGCAATTGGGCCGCGCCTTGAAGACTTTTTTCCCATGCTAGCTTCGCAGTTTCTTGATAATCTCGATAAGATTCCTTTTCAACTTTGTTTGTTGCTAAAGGCACCTGCACTATCATTTTCCTGGGAAGCCCCGCTTCCAGTTTATACAACGCTGCTGCGGAAGCCATGCCAACCTTGCACCATATTTCTTTTGTATCTTCCTGCTCTGACAAATGTCTATAAACATCGCCATGACGATAATATGCAAACTCGCATCGGTCCGGAGAAACATTAAAATATATTAAATCTTTTTTATTTACCTGCCAGCCCATTCTGTTTTCAAACAACGCAATATCATGGATAAAGCTCACGCCTTCGGGATTATACGGCCTCAGCGAAATAACAAGCCACGCTGTTTGATGAGCAAACCCTTCAACTTGGATCTGACAGACCGGGAATTGCGCCGAGCCAATAACCTGGACTTTAGTTTGAAGCTTTAATTTATCAAGGACAGACTCTGTAATAACGCAAAGGCCTCCGTCCATAACCATCTTTTGTGATATACTTGGACTGCGCGACGGGATTAATGGTTCTCCCTCCTTTGGAATAATCCAAACATCAATAGACCAGCTATCGTAATATGGGGTAACAAGGCCACGAGGATCTACAAGAGGAAATTCAACGCCGTCTGGAACTCCCAAAGCTGTCCAATTTCTATGAGTAAGATTAATCTGAGTTAATGAAAAAGACCGCGGGATAAATGCCTCGTTCAGAGGATCATATTGACATTCCACCCAATAAGGCCAGATCCAATCAAGGTTATGCTGGATAGCTAAACTATTTATCAAACCACGAGCATGTAAAACAACACCTGAACGCACCAGTTCCATTGGGGCTAATACCTCTGAGGGTTGCACAAAATTCTGTAACTGAGAAAGGACCTTAATAGGATCTACAAAACCCTGCTTGGCCGCAACATCTCTTACTAAAAATCTCCACGGAATCCATTTCCACCACATAAAATAAATCCCCTTTTGCAACAAAGTTCTAAAAACCCACCATTTAAAGCAAATAAAGGTAAACAAGCCTGTTAACATCGAGGCAATGATTAAAGCTAAAAAAATAGTGCCTGGCCAACGCTCGAGAATACTTTGATTCGTTACAACATTAATTCCTAAGGCTAAAAAATTAACTAGTATATAGCGGCCTATTTCAGGATACGATGACGACCTGTTGTATCGAAATATCCAGTATTTATTAAGCAAATACGAGACAATACCTGCGCACGTAAAAGAAATTCCTTTCGCCAGGGGAAAAGATAAAAAGTGAATTAAAAAATAATAAATGCCAAAATCTGTTGCGCCAACAATGGTCCCCGCAATTGAAAACCGGATAACCTCTTTTCTAGCCTTTATATCAATTTTCAAGAAAATTTCTCCTCATGCTCTCCCGACAAAGATTCCAATAACAAATCCTATCAATATTACTATGGGCAGCAAAATAATCTGTGACATACTTAGCTGCCAAAACAAAAATCTCAGAGAAACTACCTGTGTATTCTGAAGTAAAATAATCAAAAACAAACCTCCCGATACAAACATGGTAATCATTTTTGGTTTCATTATAATGCCTCCTTATTCCTTTCAATGCGTATCCGCGGTAAACATTCCGGGAAGCGTTGTTGCAAAAACTCCAGAAGTTTTTCCCTGACTTCACAACGTAAGTTCCAGGCAGTAGGAGAATCCACTGCGCTCATAAGTGCCCGCAATTCAACTGTTTTTTCAGTCATATTGGTTACCTGCAGCATATTAACCTTTTTATCCCAATGGGGGCTATTTTCCAGGATACGCGTTAATTCATTGCGGACTTCTTTCACAGGTATGGTGTAATCGGCATAGATAAGAACAGTCCCCAATAAATCTGCTGAAGTCCGCGTCCAATTCTGAAAGGGCTTTTCCAGAAAATAGGATATCGGAACTACCAATCGCCTTAGATCCCAGATACGCACTACTACAAAAGTAAGGGTAATTTCCTCGATCCAACCCCATTCATTCTCAATAATTACCACATCATCCAGCCGAATTGGCTGAGCAATGGCTATCTGAATGCCTGCAATAAGATTCCCCAGTGTTTTTTGCGCAGCAAAGCCTATAACTATCCCGATAACTCCTGCCGAAGCCAATATGCTTACCCCTATATGCCTGACTCGTGAGAAGCTCATTAGAATAAAAGAAACGGTTAACAAAACTATAACCACGACTATAATGTTTGAAATCATACGTATTTGTGTATGCATACCACGAGCGCGCACATTGTCCCGAACATTGATATTATAATGGTTCAAAAACGCATCGCGAAAAATATAGACAATCTTTACAGCAGCCCAACCGAACAGCGCAATAAGCAGGATTTGAATAAAATAGCTGATAAACCCGCACATCTCTTCCGGTAGCCGCAATAAAGGGATAACCCCGGCGATACACAAAATGGGTATCAAAAAACGTAACGGACTTTTGAGAAGCCCCAGATTGACCTTGAGTAATTTTAAAGAAACAGTACCCCGCCGTTTAATTAAGGTTGCGACAAAAAAATAAAGTATCCATCCGACAACAAAACCAGAAGCTATTAGAATACCAGAAAACAGATAATCGCTCATAATTTTAACCTCTTTCTTTACAGGACTTATTCCACGACATAAAATCCAAAACCATTACATTTGTTTTGTAAATGAGACAAGCGTTAAAAAGCCTTTGCCAATTATCCATGCGACAATAATGATTATCGCCGCAATAATCAATGGCTTTAAAAATCCGGTGTTTGACTTCAATGAATCATTCTTATCTGCCATGTGTTCCTCCTCCTTGTTCGGAATTCGATTTATTACAGTTTATCTACTATCTGATACAAAACCCCTCCTGCGATATCAGGCTTGGGGAACATGTATTTGCGGCAGGAAATCGTTATTTCAGTCTTATTATCTGCAGCCTTCCTAAGTATAAGCGCTGTCATCGTTCCATTAATATTGGCTTTGATCACTCCATTTGGCGCTTCATCTTTCGTAATCTTGCCCATGCGCTTTATTACCTCAAGGCTTATTTCATACGCATGTTCAAAACTGGTATCAATGATTTGCTGTACACTATCTTTGCCTATAAATGTTGCTGCTACGGCAACCGGCAGCACTGCCACTCCCGCTACTATAGCAACCCCGTAAATCTTGGCACCTTGTATCCCTGCAGCCTTCATAGGTTCTGCCAAAACAAGTAAAGCCAACTGTTCAGCAGTAGGAATGCTCTTATAGCTTTTGTGTCTATTAACATCGTAGACTCGCACACTGGGTTCCGTACCCATCGCGTAGTCCTTGTAAATAATTTTGCCGATACTTAGGGTAAGGAGATCAATTTGCATGGGTATAGATGAAGAAGGCTTTGACTCTTGCGCTATTTTTAATGAATCTACATTGAGTTTTCCTTCTTTATTTTTGGTAAGTCCCATCTCTTTTAATTTAATCTCCACAAGTAAAAAGTGCCGTTTCTGCTTAAATAAGGTAGTACGATCATATATGACTTTTATTTCTGGGCAAGATACAAGTATGCCTTCCGGGAAGCCACTGGGATTATACATTTTAAAACCGGATATATGTATAGTTGAACTTAAAATATTCAATTGAAACCTGTCCATATGTACCGGCGCTCCTGTAATGCGAGAAGCGACCGTTGTTACCACAGATTTAATAATAAGATTTTTAAAAATTGTGATGCCCGTCAAAGAAATGGCTACTATCCCTAGCACTATAAGAAATTTCTTCATAAGCGTCTCCAAACCCCTCTTACTTTCGAGCTAACCCTAAAAAACCAACTATACCAGCGACAAATCCACCAATCAGAAGCCATAGCGCCCTGTCTGTAGGCGCTCCCGTGAAAAAGCGCGAGACATCAGAACTAGCCGAATGATAGGCGTTAAACCCAAAAACTAACAAGATAATTCCTATAACCAGAAGTGCAGCTGATATACTTTTATTCATATATCCTCCGTAATCTATTGCTTCTTGCCGATTAAAAAATAAAGCACCATACCGACAACAGGCAAAACAAGTATCAGAATAATCCACAATGCCTTTTTACCTGTGTCCATGGAACTTTTTAGAGCATCAACAATGGCAATAATGTCCAGAATCAGGACTAGCAGCCCTAATATCCCTCCCATAGACCCTCCTTTTTACTATCACCCGCACCACGCCTTATCTCTTATTTAACAAGGCGACATGGGTATTTTGTATTCCCGGTAAAACTTCTGCAAAGCGCGCCATCATATCATCTAAAGATTTCAATTTGTAAACCTGCATGTTATTCCGGCTTAATTTTATCGCATACCCGGTTTCTCTTTTGATGATTTTTTCAATTGTTGCAGCGTTATAATGCTTTGGATCAAATTTTACCTGTTTTATATCTTTTACATCTAAAGAACTTCTAGATGTTCCTGGAAGATAAATCGTTCCATTAGAAAAGTCAACAGCATAGGCGATAATACCCGGGATTATAAAAAACAATAACCCAATACCATCTAAAACAGCAACCCCTGCGTCTATTCTCCCACCTCTTTGTCCTCTGCGTTCAGGATACATAAGAGTGCCGCAACCTACTAGTTGAGCAATTAAAACAATACAGACTGAAATTTGTAACGTTTGCAATAACTTTTTACCATAACTCCTCCCTTTTCATTAGTTTAGTTTTTAACTTTACCACTTCACGCTGAGCGTCCCATCCGAATTTTTCTCAGTCCTTTCGCCTTCAAGTCTCAGTTGATTGTCCACGCTTTTAACTCCGCGCAATTTCTCTACAGTTTTCTGCGCCAATAATTTATGGGATTCGTCCGCAACAGTCCCTGTCAAAATAACAATCCCATCTCTGGACCGAACCGTAATCAGATCATCTTTAAGATCGGTTTTGAAGAATAGAGACCTTTTGGCGGATGACTCAATACGGTTATCTCTCTCGGAAGCGCTGGCAAAAAATATGCCGGCGTTCCCAACCTTCGTAAACCCAAACACCACCGCGATAATCGCGATAAAAAACAATACAGCTCCTCGATGCAACATAGTTCCCTCCTCCTTTATTTTTGTACATTTCTTACGATGAAGCGTGTCAGGCCAACTAAAACCACTGCGCCTACGAGCGCCATTAGAAACGCGCCTATCGAACTACCGGTAGACAATCCGAGTACCCTGGCCATCCATCCGCCAAGCATAGCTCCAACTATTCCTACCACGATATCTCCGATAATACCAAACCCCCGGCCTGTGGTGATTATTCCAGCCAACCACCCTATCACTCCACCGATAAAAAGAAACCACACCCAATATCCTATAGTATTATTTTCCATGTTTGCTTTCCTCCTTTTTACTGTTACCCGTTACTGCGTTGTAGTTGTGCTCGTTGTCGTTACAGTGGTTGTACTTGCAGGTACAGGCTCTACTGGATACAGCGTAATAGAGCGCGCATGCCGCTTCTCATTTTTTACCACAAATTCAACCTTCACTAAATCACCTGGCTTTAGCATTAATTGCACAGACTCCATACTTGGACTTTGCATGACTACGATGTTTTTGGGTTCATAAACAAAATAGGTCAGATTGCCGGTTCCCGGTTTCTCCTCCAAGGTAAATGTCCCGGATTGGTCATCTATAGCTTTAAGCTCGCCAGAAACTTCCTGGAAAATAGGCTTCGGCATAGGTTCAGCGATAATTTTTTGGGCAACCGGCTGTATTCCCAGCTCGCCTTGAATATAATTAAATTCAACTGTGACATGTTGGCCTACCTGCAAATCTTCGAGTTTTAGAAACTTCTTATCTTGTGGGTCAACTACACGGGTGTCATTCTGATTAATTTTGTACCTTGTCGGGTCTTTTTTATCCCGGGATGCATCTAGTTCCAACAGCAGCTTGCCGAGAGAAACATCTATCTGCGCAATTTCTCCCGAAACCTTGATAACTTTTACATCCCCTGCTTTATCGGAAGCATGCAAAGACATGCTGGTGACTAGTAGAGCGGCTACAACCGCTATAAGCACCCTTGGACAATAGTTTGTGTTCATAGAACACCTCTCTTTCTATTTTTTAGTTTTTGCATTTATTAATTAAATCGACTAACGCCTGGTCATTAAACGGTTTTTGTAAAAAACCCATGGCCCCTCCTTTTGAAGCCCTCTCTTGAAGCCTTTCATTTTTATCCGCAGAAATCATAATTACCGGACGACTAGATCCTGATGTAAGAAGACGTTGCAGCGTTTCCCATCCATCCAGTCCAGACATATGGATGTCCAAGATCAAACAACCGGGAATACTATTGGGCACAGCGTTAAAAAATTCCTCAGCGGAATTAAATATATCCACGTTAAATCCGTACGTAGCCAAAAGGATGCTGAGCGCGCGGCATACTGATTCGTCATCATCCACAATAAAAATTTGCTTATTCTCGGATAACACTTCTCCGCCCTTCTTAAGACACAATTTTTCTAGTTTCATGGTGTCATTATAGGATCAACAGGGATTAAATCAATTGTACCTGGGTATCATCTTGGAATTTCACGGTCTCGTGTAGAAAATTTTGTCTTTGAAGTTACTAAGAAGGTATTAGCCTTGAGAAGAGGTGAGGCCTGCTTTTTGGGCGAAATGGATAAGTTCTGTTACAGTTTTAGCCTGCATCTTCTGCATGACCCGGCTGCGGTGAACCTTGATCGTTTGGAGGGAGATTCCCCGCTTGAAGGCAATCTGTTTACTTAACATCCCTTTGGCTACGAGTTGAAAAACTTCCAGTTCTCGCGGAGACAAGGTCTTGATGCGTCGCTTTATTTTTGATATTTCGGCTTGTTCTTTAATTTGAATTTTGTTTTTTGAGAGAGCCTGTGTAATGGCATTAAACAGTTTTTTTTCAGTGAACGGCTTGAGTAGAAAGTCTATTGCTCCGGCCTTCATAGCTCTCACGCTCATCGGGATATCCCCATGCCCTGTGATAAAGATGATAGGAATAGTAAGTTTTCGGTCTGCCATAGCATCTTGAAGGCTAAGTCCATTGATATCAGGCAACTGGATATCCAAAACCAAGCAGGATGGCTGTCTAAGATGCTTAAATGCCAAGAAGTCTTCTGCGCGTATAAACGTCTTAACCTTAAACCCGTGTGATTTTAACAATAAGGATAGGGCCCTGCATACAGAAACATCGTCATCAACTATATAGATAGTATGTCCAGGATTATTCACTTAGGCATCCTTTATATCAACAGGAATTGTAAAATAAAAGGTTGCGCCGTGATCGGAATTATTCTCTGCATTTAATTGTCCGCCATGCGACTCAACGATGGAACGGCTGATAGACAACCCCATGCCCAAACCATCTGGTTTGCTCGTAAAAAAGTGAGTGAAGATCTTAGGTATATTTTGCGTGGGGATTCCGCATCCAGAATCCTTTACCGCTACGATAATCGTGTCGGTATCTTTACGTGATGTGCGAATCAATATTTCTCTGGAATTTTGACTGCTCTCCAAAGCATCGAAACTATTGCTGATAAGATTCAGGAGGACCTGCTGCAGCTGTATTTTGTCGCCACGGACAAGTGGAAGATTAGCGTCCAACTCAGTTTTAATGACACTGTTCCTTACAGCGGCATCAGTAGCAATAAGCATAATAGTTTCATTAATAAGGTTATTTATGTCTAGCGGTTTTATTTCAGGCACACTCTTCTTTAAGAGTGACCGCAATCGCTTAATAACCTCAGTCGCCCGCTTATCATCATTAACGATGTACGAAAGAATCTTCTGTATTTCTGGTTCTCTGTTTAAGAGCATCCGTTGAGCAGCTTGAGCGTAAGAAAGGATAGCTGTAAGAGGCTGGCTAATTTCATGAGCCAAGGACGAAACGAATTCCGCGAGTTTTCCTACCCTGGTGACATGTAAAAGCTCCTCGCGTTGTTTAATAATCTCTATATCTTTTTCCAGTATCAAGGCAGTATCGAACTGCATCCGCGCTTCTGACCTTATCTGCTTCTCTGCCCCATTCCTTAACTCCCCATTCTTTACCTTCAACTCATCGGTTTGCTGTTGAATTTTATGTTTCAAATAGCTGCGATCTTTACGTAAACCAGCAACTAATCCTTTAAGATGCACGCGCTTTCCGTTTTGGATTTTATTTTTCGATAACAGCTTTTTCGTTTTCTTTTGCTTTATCGTTTTCATGTATAATAAAAAGTTCTGCGACTACATCTCCCCTGGGTTATATTTTACCACGCACAACAAAACTTTCCAAGAAATTTTATACAGCTGCATTACAAGATATGAAGTTCATTACAAGCCGAGGTAACTCAAGATATTCTCTCTTTTCCAATTCTTTCTCCGTTGGAAGCGAAAACCTGATGTCACCGTCTCTCAGAATATCTTTAAATTTTCTATTGAATCACGGAATGAAAGCGCCCCTAGCCCCTTATTAGTTTTTAGTTTTGATGTCTGACCCAGTTATTTCTGTTTATAAAAAGTACTTTCGCAATACAGCGTATATCTTATCGTTGCGGACAAAATTCTCCGTCCGCCACGAGAGCGTCATTCTGCCCTTTTCCTTTGGCCACAATTCGGCAAAGGTCTCGCATCCCGATACAGGCCCCTGCCTATTTACCCACGCAGGATTAGCAAGATACCTATATATACCGTCGGGGAACGCGTAATTTGCTATCGTCTTGTAAGTCCAGTACGTCCAGCTAAAATGATTCTCAGTGAAGATACTAATGATATCCTTCACCCACTTTACTTCTCCGGCATGGCCGTCTCGGGCATTCACGCCAAACTCGCCCACATATAGCGGCACCTTGTGCTTGTTCATAAAACTTATATACGTCTTAGCAAGAAGTTCAAGGCTATTGCGATCCCACATTATACTATGTGCCTTACCCGGATATTTTAATCCTATTTCGAAGTTGTGAGTAAAGTCAAGCGGCTGGTAAGTATGAATGCTGTAAACCGTATTGTGGTCGGCGGGTTTGCCCATAAAGTTGATACGCTGGGCCAGGATGTTGCCCTCAAGAAATATGATATGTTTTTTGTCGGTATCACGTATCTCTTTTACGACTCTGTTATAGAGATCCTTTACTGCTCCCTCTTCCGGAAGCCCGACTACGGGCTCATTCAGCACGTCGTATCCGGCTACAGCGCTAGATCCTTTATAGCGGTCCGCTAAGAAATGCCACAACCTTAAGTAGCGGTCCTTATTTGATTCGCTGGTAAATAGCTCTGCCTTTCCGTAGGAGTCGGAGTGCCACGCAGAATTCTGCGCGCCCGGCGCCGCATGCATGTCAAGGATGCAATAAATATTATTCTTCTCGCACCACTCCACGGCGCGGTCAAGATAAGACAGCCCCTCCTTGTTTAAGCCAAACGTCCTATCCTCAAATTCTATCAGGCGGTAATTAAACGGTATCCTGATGCAATTAGCGCCCCAACTCTTTATAGTCTTGATATCGTCCTCGCGAATGAATGTATCGCGGAACGCTCTTGTGAACTCCGCAAGCGCGTCTTTGCCCAGCTTCTTCTCGATGGATGCGCGCAGCTCGTGCTCCGAGATATTGCGGCCGCCGAACATATAGCCTTCCATCATGAGCCAGCCACCAAGGTTCAGGCCTTTTAGGACGATGCGCTTTCCGCGTTCGTCAACGATGCTCGTTCCTTCCGTATTCAGATATGTTATTTTATATGCCATAACTCATTCTTTGTTGTTGTTCCTCGCCGTCTGTGTTTGACGCCCCCCCTACCCTAAACATGGCATTTTACAATATTTCGCATCTAAGAACTAACACCTTATAAAGATAAAACAGCCTGACTTTTTGGCTGAGTCTATTTTTACGTAATTATATTATTCGCAATAACTTACGATAAGTGTGGCTGGAGGAGATGGATTCGAACCATCACAACAGGTTCCAGAGACCTGTGTCCTACCATTAGACGATCCTCCAAAAAATCTATGTCTTTCTTCTTTCCTTTATTTCATTCTCGATATACATCTTGAGCCGTTTCTGGTCATTCTGGCTAACGCCTTTAAAAACTACTCCTATCTCAAACATCTTGGCATTTTCCTCGCCTACTTTTTTTATCCACATAACTTCGCCTTTAGCAAATAAAGGCATTGAATCAAAAGGCACTTCAAGCTGCACTTCTAATTTAGTGCCTTTCATAAGCCGTTCGTAAACTATAAACCGCGCCCCGCCTTCGCTTATATCTCTGCCTACAATCTGATCCTGAGCGCGAGGCTCCTCTATGGTTTTATATTTTATTATAACAGGCCATTCTATCCTTACAAATTTTCTATTCTCTTCCATAATCTTTATGTTTGAGTTAAGACGCGCTCCAACCTTGTTACGACTCTGTCCTTGCCCAGAAGAGCCAGCACTTCGAATACGCCTGCTGAAACAGCCTTGCCTGTCACTGCAACCCTTAACGGATGTATCAGATCAGCGCTTTCTATCTTCAACTCCTCTATCAGGTCTCTGGATTCTTTTTCTATATTTTCCTGCGTAAAGGGGTCCAATTTTTCAAGCCGTTCTCTTGTTATGCTTAGTATACTTGAAACCTTGTCTTTTTTCAAAAATTTTTCTACTGCATCTTGATTGTACTGCACATCATCTGACATAAATATGCCGAACTCTTCTTTGAATTCAACCAAGGTCTTAACCCTGTGATGATAAAGCTCTGCAAATTTCCTGAACCACGCCTCGTCGCATTCAGGCCTGATAAAATCCATCCCTATCTTTACAAAGTCATCTAGAGAAAGTTTTCTTATATGCTCTCCGTTGATCCATCTTAGTTTATCCTGATTAAATTCAGCGCCTGTTTTATTTATGCGTTTCAGGCTGAATCTTTTTACAATCTCGCTCACGCTCATAAATTCCTTGTTATCTCCCGGCGACCACCCTAAAAGTGAAAGGTAATTTATGATTGCCTGCGGCAGATAGCCCATACTGCGGTAATCAGTTATCGAAACAGCGCCAAAACGCTTGGATAGAGGCGCTTTATCAGGTCCTAATATTAAAGGTATATGCGCAAATTTAGGAGGCTTTACTCCAAGCGCGTTATAAAGCGCCACTTGTTTATTGGTATTTGAAATATGATCATCCCCCCTTATCACATGCGATATCTGCATCTCTATATCATCTATAACGCACGCAAAGTTATACGCAGGGCTTCCGTCTGATTTCATTAACACAAGATCATCTATAAGGGTATTATCCACCTCTATCTCACCATGCACAAGATCGTATATTTTTATCTTTTCATCCAGTATCTTAAAAATAATTGCTTCTCCGTCTTTATAGGCTAGTTCTTTTTCAAGCAGCTTCTGGGCATAAGATCTGTAAATATCAAATCTTTTTGTCTGAAAATAAGGCCCTTCGTCCCAATTTAACCCTAGCCATTTTAAATCTGTGATAATTTCTTCCAGGTAAACATCGCTTGAGCGTTTTTGGTCAGTATCTTCTATTCTCAATATAAATACGCCGGCTTGAGATCTTGCGTACAGCCAATTAAAAAGCGCTGTCCTGACGCTTCCTATATGCAGATAGCCTGTCGGGCTTGGAGCAAATCTAACGCGAACCATATTCAAAACCCTTTCTTATTGCTTTTTCATTGATGGGAAGCAGGTTATGATAAGTGCTGGAAACAATATCCTTAAGTCCATTTATTAATGACTCCGGATTAACGACTTTTCTTTTCGAGAGCAATGCCCCAAGAGCAACCATATTGCCTATCCTGTGATCGCCTGCTTCTGAAGCGAGCTCTGTAACTGGAATATTCAAAATCTCCAGGTCTTTTCTTTCAGGCTTAATATCTATGATAGACTTGTTTACTACAAGCAACCCGTTTGTTTTTATTTTTGCTTCGTATTTTCTGAGAGAGGGGCTGTTCATAGCAACGCATATAGTAGGATCTTTAATAAGAGGGGAAGCAATAGCCTTGTCTGAAATAACCACCATAGAATATGCTGTGCCGCCTCTTACCTCTGCGCCATAAGAAGGTATCCATGTAACATATTTCCCTTCATTCATGGCTGCATAAGCAATGGCCTTACCCATAAACATGATGCCCTGACCGCCGAAACCTGCGAATATTATTTCTTCTTTCACGCTACACCTTTATATATACCTAAGGGGTATTCCTTTGTCAATTCTCCTCCTATCCATTTCACTGCATCCTGCGGAGAAAGACCGAGATACGTAGGGCACGGAGAAAGAACCTCAACAATTGAAAAACCCAGGCCTTTTATCTGATTTTCAAATGCCTTTTTTATCGCCTTTTTAGCCTTTAAAACATTCTGCGGGTTATGAATAGAAACTCTTTCCGCATACACAACGCCCGGCAATACAGATAATAATTCGCATACCTTTAAAGGAAAACCGTGAATCTTTTGTTCTCTGCCTGAAGGCGTAGTCGCGGTTTTCTGTTTCAAAATAGTGGTTGGCGCCATCTGTCCACCGGTCATGCCATATACTGTATTATTAACGAATATAATTGTAATGTTTTCGCCTCTATTTGCCGCATGTATTATCTCAGCTGTCCCTATGGCTCCTAGATCTCCGTCGCCCTGATAACCAAACACTATCCTGTCAGGAAGCGATCGTTTTATACCAGTAGCAACCGCAGGAACTCTGCCATGCGCCGCCTCTGTCACGTCAAAATCCCAGTAATCATACGCTATAACAGCGCACCCTACAGGCGCGATTCCTATAAGTTTTTCTCTTATAGCCAAGTCATCTACAACCTCGCATATAACGCGATGCACAATGCCATGGCCGCATCCCGGACAATAGTGAGTGCCTGCATTCCTGATGCTTTCCGGTTTTTTAAAAATCTTATCCATACATTTACAAGACCAGGTCTTGAGCACAGTAATTACTAAGATCAAGACCTGGTCTTGATCTTAGTAATTTTCTATTGCTTTGATTATTCCGTCTTCAGACGGGATTTCGCCGCCTGTGCGGCCGTAAAAATACACAGGCCTCGTGCAATCTATGGCCAGCTTCACGTCTTCTATCATCTGGCCGCAGCTCATCTCCACTACTAAAAATGATTTAACATTTTTTCCCAGTTTCTTAAACGCATCTTCAGGAAACGGCCACAATGTTATCGGCCTAATCATGCCTATCGATCTACCTTTCTTACGCATATTTTCCACAACGCTTCTACATATTCTACTAGATGTACCATAAGCAACCAACATTATCTCGCTGTCATCTCCATACAAAACTTCGCATCTTTGCTCTTTATTCTTTATCTCTTTATATCTTTTTTGCAATTTTAAATTAAATTTTTCAAGCGCTGCTTCGTTCAGAATAAGCGACTTTATAATTCTTGGCTTTCTTCCTTTGCACCCGTCCAATATCCAGTCTTTTTTGATTTGAGGCTTTGTTACGGCCTTGAATTCCACTGGCTCCATCATTTGACCTAATATTCCATCGCCCAGTATCATAACAGGCATTCTGTATTTATCCGCTAGGTCAAACGAAAGCATTGTTAAATCAGCTATCTCCTGCACAGATGCTGGCGCAATAACTATCTGGTGATAATCGCCATGGCCTCCGCCTTTAACTGCCTGAAAATAATCGCTTTGGCTTGGCCCGATATTGCCTAATCCCGGTCCGCCTCTCATAATATTAACAATAACAGCCGGAAGCTCACATGCTGCCAGATAAGATATTCCTTCCTGTTTTAAACTTATACCAGGGCTCGAAGAAGATGTCATTGCCCTTGTGCCTGTAAGCGACGAGCCGAATACCATATTTATGGCCGCAAGCTCGCTTTCGGATTGTATAAAAATTCCTCCTGCTGCCTCTGGCATGCGCTTTGACATATAAGCAGGTATTTCATTTTGAGGCGTAATAGGGTATCCTGCGTAAAACCTGCAGCCTGCTATTATAGCTGCCTCTGCAATCGCTTCATTTCCGCACATTAAGACTTTTTTCATTTCCAACCTACGAGGTTTATTTATAAATCGTTATGCATAGATCAGGACATATAATTGCGCAAAAAGAGCACCCTGAACATCCGTCTTTTTCTATAAATTCAACAGGATACGCGCCTTTTTTATTGAGCGACTTGGATTGTTTTATATGGCCTTTTGGACAATATAAAATACAAAGCCCACAACCCTTGCATTTCTCTATATCAATCTTTATCTTTGCCATAGTTATTCTTTATAGTTTCTGCTATTTTTTTAGAGGACAGTCCGTACTTATCTAATAATAAAGCCCTGTCTCCATGTTCAATAAATTTATCAGGCAAGGCTATATTTTTAATTATAATATCTTTCTTTATTTTATCAATGATTAATTCTAAAACGCCTGAACCAAACCCTCCTTCAAGAACGCCTTCCTCTATTGTAAACAATCTGCCTGTCTTAAAAACTGACTGCGTTATTAATTCTATGTCCATGGGCTTTATAAATCTTGTGTTTATAACCTCGGAATCTATACCTTCATTCATTAAAAAAGATGCTGCTTCCAATGCGATGTTAGACATATAACCAATACTCGCTATTGTAACATCTTTGCCTTTTTTTAATAGTTCTCCTTTGCCTAAAATTATAGGAGTTCTCGACTCATCCGCCAATGTTGTAATGACGGACTTGCTCGAACAATACTTGTAACTTGTGCCACGCGGATATCTTATTGCAACAGGGCCTTTATCATAAGAAACAGCCCAGCTAAACATATTATTCAATTCTTCTTCATTTCTTGGGGCCATATACACAATATTCGGCAAATGCCTTATATAACTTATGTCAAATGCCCCGTGATGTGTAGGCCCGTCTTCTCCCACAAGGCCTGCCCTATCAAGCATTAAAACTACATTTAAATTCTGGAGGCACACATCATGGAGTAACTGGTCGTAAGAGCGCTGTAGAAAAGTAGAATATATGGCCACCACGGGTTTAAAACCAGCTCTTGCCAAGCCCGCTGCAAACCCCACAGCATGTTGTTCAGCCATGCCTACGTCAAAAAATCTATCAGGAAAAAAATTCGCAAATTTATCAAGGCCTGTGCCTTCCGGCATTGCAGCTGTTATAGCTACTATCCTTTTATTATCTTTAGCGCTTTCTACTATTTTATTGCCGAATGCCTCTGTGAAACTTTCTTCAGGCACAACATCTTTCACTACGGCTATTTTCTCGCCCGTATTAACATTAAAGCTAGATATGCCGTGAAATTTTTCAGGGACGTTTTCTGCAAAACTATAGCCTTTTCCCTTTTTTGTAACCACATGCAACAGAATAGGCTCATCCAGGTTTATAATATTTTTCATGGTATCTATAACCGCTGTCACGTCATTTCCGTCAATCGGCCCAAAATACCTGAACCCAAGTTCTTCAAAAAGCATTCCAGGGACAAGAAGATTTTTAAGCCCTTCTTCCAGCCTTCTTGCTGAACGTATAACGCTGAAACCAAAGCGAGGAACTTTTGAAAGAAGGCCTTCAATATCTTTTCTTATCTTGTTATACGCAGGCGCCGTAATGATTCTATTTAAATATTTACTCAACGCCCCAATGCTTTTGGATATACTCATCTCGTTATCATTCAGGATAACCAGCATGTTTTTACGCAAATGGCCTGCGTGATTTAATGCCTCCAATGCCATTCCTCCTCCGAGAGACGCGTCTCCTATAACTGCCACAACTTTATAATTTTTCTGCTCCATATCTCTTGCCGCAGCCATACCAAGCGCTGTAGAAATAGAAGTTGAGCCGTGGCCTGTGGTAAATACGTCATACTCGCTTTCATATTTATTCGGAAATCCGCTTAAACCCCCTGTCTTACGAAGCGTGAAAAATCTATCTTTTCTTCCTGTCAAAATCTTATGGGCATATGCCTGATGCCCCACGTCCCATATAATAATATCTTCAGGCGCGTTTAAACAGTAATGTATTCCTATAATAAGCTCTACCGCGCCAAGGCTTGACGCCAGATGTCCGCCTGAAGAAGCCACCGTATTTATGATAGCATCGCGTATTTCCTGCGCTAAAATAGGTAATTTATCTACGCTGAGTTTCTTTAAATCTAGTGGGCTATTTATATTATCCAACAATCTCTGTGTCATATTTTTGCATAGACCCAAACAACTTTACACTTCTGACAATGTCACAAGTGTAAAGTTGTTTATTAATTAGGCGCTGAGTTCAATATTAAATCAGCTAGTTCTGACAATCTATCTACTCTTTTGCCGAAAATTTTCAAATAATTCTTTGCTTTTCTTGCTAAGAGTTCAGCTTTTTCTTTTGTGCGTTTCTCACCATAAAGTTTCACATAGCCATCTTTATCTTTTATGTCATCCAGAAGTTGAAAGGTAAGGCCTATATGCCTGCCGAAATTACTAAGGGCATTTATTTCCAACTCGCTTGCGCCTTTAATAATCCCGCCTGATTTAACTGCAACTTCAAATAGCGTTGCTGTCTTATTAAGATTTATGTATTCGATATGTTTTCTTTGAGCCTTGAGCCTTGAGCCTTGAGCCAATATATCCGCGACCTGTCCGCCTATTGTGCCGCGAGTCCCAACTGCTTTTGCTATCTCTTTTACTGCCTCTATGCTGCCTGATTCTGCTATCACCTGAAATGCCAGCGTCAGAAGTCCGTCCCCTGTCAGAAGCGCTATATCTTCTCCGTATTTTTTATGGCATGTTTTCTTGCCGCGCCTGAAATTATCATCATCCATACATGGCATATCATCGTGCACAAGGGTATAGGAATGCGCTAATTCTATGCCGCACGCAACAGGTATTATCGAATTACCTTTCCCTCCGCACGCCTCAAATCCTGCAACAGCGAATATAGGCCTTATTCTTTTGCCTCCTGGAAATACTGAATACCTCATGGCCCTGTGTATAATCTGGGGTTTCAGTGAACATGAAGGAAGGTATCTATCCAAAGTCCTATCTATTATCTTCTTTTTATCTAATATATAGTTTTCAATATCCATGCGATCATTCTTTAAAAGGTTCCAGCGTAACCTTGCCGTCTTTCTTAATAAGTACTTCTATTTTACGTTTTGTTTCGTCCAGCTTTTTTCTGCAAGCCTGGATCAATTTTACTCCCTCTTCATATTTTTTTAATGACTCTTCTAGAGGCATATTCCCGCTCTCGAGCTCACTTACAATCTCTTCCAGCTTTTTCATCATCTCTTCAAATTTTAATTCTTTTGCCATATGTCCTCCTACTCAATCCTGCTTATAAAACTACCCTTCGAAACCCTCGTCTCTATCAAATTCCCTTTTTTAATATCCCTGTTATTTTTTATTATCTTTCTATCGGAAAGTTTGAAACTAATGCTATAGCCTCTATCTAAAATTCCAACGGGGCTAAGTATGCCTAATTTTTCTGAAAGCAATTTAAAATTTTCTTCTTTTAATTCCATATAATGCCTAAACCTCAAGACCAGGTCATCTCCTATCTCATCTAACCTCTGCTCGTATTCCCTAACTATATCTATAGGAAAATCTGTAATCTTTTTTTCTATCTCGTCTAGCCTGTCTGAGAGTTCGCTTTTCTTAGCTATAACTATCTCCGCTGCCACCGAAGGAGTCGGCGCTCTCATATCCGCTACAAAATCGCTTATTGTCCAATCTATCTCGTGGCCAACTGCGCTTATAACAGGTATCTTTGAATTATATATGGCCCTTGCCACTATCTCTTCGTTAAAAGCCCATAAATCTTCTAAGCTTCCGCCTCCTCTCCCAACTATCATGACATCCACATTTTTAAGAGCGTTGAATTCTTCTATTGCAGAGGCAATATCTTCCTTTGCCCTATCTCCCTGGACTTTTACAGGATTAATAATCACCTCTACATTAGAAAATCTTTTATTTAAAACATGCAGGATATCTCTTACAGCAGCGCCTGTAATAGAGGTTACTATCCCTATTCTTTCAGGAAGAAGAGGTATCTCTTTTTTATGCCCCTCTTCAAAAAGCCCCTCCTTGAAAAGTTTTTCTTTCAGTTGTTCAAATGCAAGCTGCAGCTCTCCTACGCCCCTTGGCTCCATCTTTGTTACATAAAGCTGATAAACGCCTCTTTTTTCATATATACTGATTCTTCCGCAGCATAAAACCTGCATGCCGTCTTTTATTTCAAATTTTATCTTTTCGTTACTGTTTTTAAAAAATACGCATTTTAATTCACTTTTTTCATCCTTTAATGTAAAATAAAAATGGCCCGAAGAGGGCCTGTCAAAATTCGATATCTCTCCTTCAATCCATATGCTTTGGAATGAGTCCTCCAGCACTATTTTTATGCTGGCGCTCAACTGGCTTACTGTATAAATATATCTTCCCTTATCTTCCATATTAACGATAATTCTCTATCTTTTCTTTTACCCTTTCTATCAAAAGACACTTGCCGCTTTCATCATCTATCTTCACTATAGCTCCCTGCAACTCTAAGTTTTTATCCGCTATTTCAAATTTTTTCGGCAGAAGGGTTAAAAAATGCTCTACGATTGCATCGCTTCTTCTGCCTATTACTGAATCTTGAGGCCCTGTCATGCCTAAATCAGTGATATATCCAGTACCCTGAGAAAATATCTTTTCATCTGCTGTTTGAACATGCGTATGAGTGCCGAATACAACGCTGACTCTAGAATCCAAGAATATTCCCATGGCTATTTTTTCGCTGGTAGCTTCTGCGTGCATATCCACTAAAATGATCTTTGTAACTCTATTGATTTTTTCGATCTCTTTCTCAGCTGCTGTAAAAGGGCAGTCAACCGGATGCATAAAAACCCTGCCAAGAAGATTTATCACAGCCACCTTTTTCCCGTTCTCCAGAGAGACAACTGTCATGCCTGAGCCAGGAGAAGTCTGAGGATAATTCGCAGGCCTTAAAATACGATTGTCCTTTGAAAGCCTCTCATATATCTCCTTTTTCTTCCAGACATGGTCTCCTGAAGTTATAACGTCTATCTTATTCTGAAACAGTTCATCTACTGTTTCAGGGGTAAGCCCTGAGCCTCCTGCAACATTCTCTGCATTAGCAATGACAAAATCAATATCCCTTTCCCTGCGCAATCCCGGCACTATCTTTTTGACAGCTTCTCTGCCAGGGCTCCCGACTATGTCGCCTATTAACAGTATTCTCACTTAGCGTACTCCACTGCTCTTGTTTCGCGTATCACAGTAACTCTTATCTGCCCGGGATATTCAAGACCTTCTTCTATTTTCTTTGTTATCTCCCTGGCTAATCCCATAGCCTGAAGGTCACTTATCTTTTCAGGCTGTACAACCACCCTTATCTCTCTCCCGGCCTGTATTGCAAATGCCTTCTCAACACCTTTAAATGAATCAGCGATAGATTCCAGTTTTTCAAGCCGCTTTATATAATTCTCAAGGGACTCGCGCCTTGCGCCTGGCCTTGTAGCGCTAACAGTATCCGCAGCCTGCAAAAGCACTGCATAAATAGTCCCAGGCGCCTCTTCCTCATGATGGGACGCTATTGCATTTATAATATCCGGTGCCTCGCCGTATTTTTTGGCCAGGTCTGCGCCTATCTTTGCATGTGGGCCTTCCACTTCATGAGTCACTGCCTTGCCTATATCATGCAAAAGCCCTATTCGTTTTGCAAGAGTCACATCCAAATTAAGTTCTCCTGCCATAACTCCCATAATAACGCTTACCTCTTTCATATGTTGAAGCGCATTTTGCCCGTAGCTAGTCCTGTATTTTAACCTGCCTATAAGCCTCACTATTTCAGGATGTATCTTTTGCAGCCCTAATTCAAAAAGTGTCCTCTCTCCCTCTTCTTTAATATTAACTTCCATTTCCTGTTTGACTTTATTGACAACTTCTTCTATGCGACCAGGGTGAATACGTCCATCCTGCAAAAGCCGCTCTAAACTTATCCTTGCTATCTCGCGCTTCACAATATCAAAACCAGAAAGTATTACAGCTTCCGGGGTATCATCAATAATCACATCCACTCCTGTGGCTATTTCAAGCGCCCGAATATTGCGGCCTTCTCTTCCTATAATCCTGCCTTTCATCTCGTCGTTTGGTAAATTTACAACAGATACAGTAGTATTTATAACATGTTCTGCGGCGCACTTCTGCATGCTGAGCGAAAGAATTTCCTTGGATTTTTTATCCGCAGATTCCCTGGTCCTGTCCTCTATTGCTTTAAAAAGTATTTGCGCTTCTCTTTGAGCATCAGTCTCCACTCTCTGTAAAAACAGCTTCTTTGCTTCTTCAACGCTCAAGCCGGATATCCTTTGCAGTTTCACTTTTTCTTCTTCAATAAGCCTTAAAAATTCGTTATGCCTTGATTCAATGGATTTTTCCTTGTCCACCAAAAGAGATTCTCTTCTCTGTATTTCCTTTTCTTTTCTGTCAAGGATATCCACTTTTCTATCTATATTTTCTTCCTTTTGCACAAGCCTTTTTTCAAGATTGGTCATCTCCTGGCGTCTATCTTTTGTAGTTTGTTCAAAGTCTGACTGTATCTTGAACTTCAGATCTTTTACTTCCAGCTCTACCTCTTTTTTTCTGTTCTCAAATTCTTTCCTGGAATCCTCGAGGCTCTTTTTTGCCCTGTCCTCCATCTCTTTTAGATGTCTCTCTCCAAAAAACTTCCTTATGAAATACCCTGCGAAAAATATCAGGATAAAAACCAGGACTTCTATTGCATAAATTATTATTTTAAGATTCGAACTCATCTCAACACCTCCCAGCTATTTTATGTGAAAGCAGCGTTAGTCGGTTATGACACTGGCGAGAGGGACATCTCTTCTTGTAGCAGGGATTTTATCAAGCAGCTGAAATCTGAAGCTAAGACCTATCTTCGATCTGCCTTTTGGAAGGCGTCTTAGAAAATTATCGTAATAGCCCTTTCCGCGTCCAATACGGTTGTTGCTTTTGTCAAAAGCTATTCCAGGCACTATTACCAGGTCTATGTCTTTCAACGCTACAGATTTTTTATTTAAGGGTCCTTTTGGCTCATAAATGCCATACGGTCCTTTTTCCAATCTCTTGATATCCCTTAGATATACAGGTTTAATATTTTTATCCTTCGCCAATGTAACCGGTAAAACTACTTTTTTGCCCATTGTAAGGGCTTTTTTTATTATTGGTCCTGTTTCTACCTCTCCAGTTCTTTTGGAAACATAAAGCATTACGCATTTGGATTTTAAAAAATCTCCATTCAGAAATAACTTTTTGTGTATAGCTTTGCTCCTTTGTCTCCTTTCCAATCCTTTTTGACTTCTTATTTTTATTCTCATCTTTTTTCTGACAATCTCTTTTGTTTCCATAGCCAACAACTCTATTTCTTGTTCTTTTTCAAATAGTCGTCTATTGCTGATTTAAGGGCCTCTTCCGCAAGCACAGAACAATGCATTTTCACCTTTGGAAGCCCGCCAAGCGCTTCCGCAACAGCCTTGTTGGAAACCTGCAACGCTTCTTCTATTGTCTTTCCCTTTACAATCTCAGTAACCATGCTGCTAGTAGCTATCGCTGCTCCGCAACCGAATGTTTTAAACTTTGCGTCAGTAATTCTGTTATCCTTTACCTTGATGTAAAGCCTCATAATGTCGCCGCACACAGGGTTTCCTACGTTTCCAATCCCGTCTGCGTCAAGGATCTCGCCCACATTCTTTGGATTTTTGAAATGCTCCATTACCTTTTCGCTGTATTGTGTGTGAAAACTTTCCATAACTACTCCTCTGTTATGACTTATTCCCAAGAATGATTTCCCTTGGCCTATTAATCTTGGAATAATCCTTTGCTGGTTTTACATTTTTCAAACTATCCAGCTTGTTTAAATCTTTCAGCCTGTTGTAAATTAATACCCACGCGCAGTCCTTGTTCTTATCAACCTCACACTTGCCCTTATTAGAACCTCCACATGGCCCGTTCAAAAGGCCTTTTGCGCATCTTGTTACAGGACATATGCCTGCTGTCGTATTCAAAACGCACTCCCCGCACATAGCGCATCTTTCAAAAAATCCATAACCAGTAGCATCTAAAATAGATCCGAACATGGTATCGCAACCAATGTAAACAGGCCTTTTAGCCCTGTCATTTTCAAGCACAGATTGCGCTCCTAATCCACAAGCAAGCGCCAAAAATACTTCTGCTTCATCCGCCGCCTTTTTATTCTTGGCAAAATGAAGTTTCATTTGGCTAGCTATGCAAGGAGAATCAGGCATTGCCCATCCCGTAACAGTCTTTCCGTTCGCCTCAAGCATAGCCTTCATCTCCACAATTTCTTTCTCTCCGCCTGAGCGGCATGTAGTAGCGCAATCCCCGCATCCTATTATAAAAATTTTTGACGCAGGGCCAAGTATCTTTAATATCTCTTCGATTGGTTTTTTCTTAGTAACTATCATATTATATAAGCTCCTTTATGTCCCTTTCAAATGTACTTTTATCATTATACCCTATATATTTTTTTCTGATATTGCCATCTTTATCCACAATAAAAGTAGTTGGAATAGCTCTTATGTCTCCGTATAAACCACTCACCTCTTCATTGCCAAGTAAAATAGTGTAATTTATGTTATTATTAGACACAAATTCTGGAACCACCTTCTCTCCGTTAAAATCCAAAGCAATTCCTATTACTTCCAACCCTTGGTCTTTGTATTGATTATAAAGGCTTATAAAATGCGGTATCTCTTCCCTGCAAGGCGGACACCAGGTAGCCCAAAAATCAATAATAATAACTTTGCCTTTAAAATCAGAAAGCTTTTTTTCTCTCCCGTTCACATCCTTAAGCGAAAATTCAGGAGCTGATTTTAAATATGACTTCTTTGCTATGCTCAGTTCTTGTGGAATTTCTTTTTTAGGTGCTGTTTTTATAGGCGCGATATTAATCTTTACTATCCCAAAAACAATTATAGCTCCGATCACTGCCAGAACAATGGTAAAAGTCTTATTGTTCATTTTTACCCTTTCATGAATATGCCTGCAAGCCTGGAAAACTGCCCGAAAAATAATATTGTGCCCACCAATATCAGAAATACGCCTGAAACTAAAGACGCGAAACGCATAAAGTTCTTGAACTTTGCGAAAAGAAACAAAAATTGGTTTATCGCAAGGCCCGCTATAAAAAACGGAAGGCCCAGACCCACAGAATAGGCTAATAAAAGAGTCGTAGCTTTAGGCAAACTTTCAAGTGTAGTCGCATATATAAGGATACTTGATAATATTGGCCCCACGCATGGTGTCCATCCAAATGCAAATGCCATACCTACTAATAAAGACCCCAGATAACCGAAATTCTTTCTCTTTAAACTAATCCCTTTTGCTTGGCTTAAAAACCTTGTTTTTATTACACCCATTATATTAAGGCCGAATAAAATTATTAATACCCCTCCTACCCTTTCAAGCCATATTCTTTTTATTCCAAAAAAACTGCCAAAATATGACAGCATTATTCCCAGCAATACAAAAATTATTGAAAACCCTAGAATAAAAAATAAAGAGTTTAGCGCCGTAAGTTTTGTTATATCAGAAGACTTTCCAGAGGATTTTATATCCTCAAAAGACCTACCTGTGATATAAGTAATATAAGACGGGAAAAGCGGCAAGATACAAGGAGAAAGGAACGAAAGAACGCCTGCAGAAAACGCTATAAGAATAGAGACTTCGCTTCCAGAAAACATGCCTCCCCCTTCAGCTTACCTGCGCGAAGCCCTTACTTTTATAATATCAAGCTCCTGGCGTATGTCAGTGAGCCGTGCGATTATGTCTTCCTGATTCTTTAAAACCCTGTCTATTCTCTCTGAAAGCTTCGTTACGCCATCCTTTGGATCCTGGTTATTTTCTTTGCCAAAGATATTAAACGTAAATATGCTCAGAGATACAAGAATCGCTCCTAGTAGCGATAAAATCCAAACCTTTCTCATCATTTATTACCTCTTTTCCAAGTATATATTATAACAAACCCATCTTGCGCAGTCAACCCAAGTTTTTCAATTTGTCAAGCCAATTTAGAAATGTCCGGTTTTTACCAAATTAGAAATGTCCTGTTTTTATTGTTTAGTTAATACCGGTTCTCCTTGCTTTTGTTTGTAATT
>Ga0180009_10001433_pt1 | contig 29290 bp, 16 predicted proteins | sample OS_PC_MetaG_FD_123537 | JGI IMG/M metagenome (GOLD analysis project Ga0180009, IMG submission 123537) | Groundwater microbial communities from the Aspo Hard Rock Laboratory (HRL) deep subsurface site, Sweden - OS_PC_MetaG | ecosystem: Environmental > Aquatic > Deep subsurface > Groundwater... | reverse complement strand
CTGTCGCGAAGGACTGGGCGGCGAGAGCAAGGCGCGAGGAGGAAGTCATACTTGAGGTATTTCGACGACGAGCAACGCAGCTATCGCCGTTCAGGACCAGCGAGAGGGTATTAGAACTCCCGCTGGGCAGGTCTAGTAGTAGCGGCATTTGTCGAGTTCGCCTTGAACAGGGGTATGTTCATGCGCTAAGAGACCCGAAACTCGAAGATGAGCGGAGTCGAACGATGCTCTCTCCCAAGCTGTTCACCGGCAGCTCGAACCCTCAACTCTGCCACCAGGTCGCCCGGGAGCTGCGGATCGAGGTCGGGGATGTGGATGTCAAGCGTTTCTCCGACGGAGAGGTGGACGTCAGTTTCAACGAAAGCGTCCGCGAGCACGACGTCTTTCTGATGCAGTCGACCTCCTACCCGGGCAACGACCACCTGATGGAGCTGCTGCTGATGACGGATGCGTGTCGCAGAGCGTCCGCCGCACGGATCAACGCGGTGATGCCGTACTTCGGCTACAGTCGACAGGACCGCCTGATGCGTCCTCGCGTGCCGATCTCCTCCAAGGTCGTGGCCAACATGCTGACGTCGGTGGGGGTCGACCACGTGATTACCATCGACATCCACGCGGCCCAGATCCAGGGGTTCTTCGACATCCCGGTCGACCACCTGCCCACGGCCCAGCTGCTGACGGAGCACCTGGCGGGGCTGGGCCTCGAGGAGCCGGTGGTGGTCTCCCCCGACGCCGGCGGCGTCGAGCTCGCCAGCACGATCGCGATGGGCCTGGCCGGGACCATGGCGTTGATCGATCGCCGCCGCGGCGCACCGCCCAAGGCCAAGGCGATGCACCTCGTGGGCGACGTCGAGGAGCGCGACTGCATCCTGGTTGACGACATGATCGACACCGCCGGGACGTTGACCGAGGCGGCCGACCTGCTGATCACCAGCGGCGCGCACAGTGTCCGGGCCGCGGTGACCCACCCTGTTCTGTCGGGCTCGTCGATCGAGCGGCTCAACCGCTCCAAGATATCCGAGCTGATCTGCACCGACTCGATCCTCCTGCCGGTCGAGAAGCAGATCGACAAGATCACGGTGGTCTCGGTCGCTCCGTTGCTGGCCAACGCCATCCGCAACGTCCACACCGGCGAGTCGGTGAGTCAGCTTTCCGGCAACCACCATCCCTGAGAGACGTCCCATGTCCGAACAGTCCAACGAATCACAGTCCGGCAACGTGGGCGCGATCGAACGGGGCCGCGCCGACCTCGCCGCCTGGGAGCGAGACAGGCCTCGCAACTACCTCGAGACCGACCCTGGGTTCCAGCAGATGCTCCGCATGCACCTCGGGGAGCAGCTCTACCGCGGGCACTGGCCCCTGCTCAACCGCGCGGCGGAGCTGGCCGCCGGCTCGATGGACCGCCTCGCGCGCGAGTCGAACCGCGACGAGAACCTGCCGCGGCTCAGCCGGTTCGACGGCATCGGGGAGCGGGTCGAGGAGGTGGTGTTCCACCCGACCTACCACGAGCTCGGCGCCCAGATCTGGAGCACCGGCGTGCTGTCTGTGCTGGCGGAGCCCGGTAATGAGCTGCTGTGCGGCGTTCTGGCCTACTTCGTGGCCCACAACGGCGAGGCGGGCCACGCCTGCCCCGTGGCCTGCACCGCCGGCCTGATAAAGCTGCTGCAGCAGGTGGGGAGCGAGGAACAGCGGGCGCGCTACCTGCCACGGCTGCTGGAGACCGACTACGGCAAACGCCTCCACGCGGCCCAGTTCGTCACCGAGGTCCAGGGGGGTTCGGACGTCGGCTGCAACGACTGCGTCGCTGTGCCCGATCCGGACCGCCCCGGGTACTACCGAATCAGCGGCGAGAAGTGGTTCTGCTCAGTGATGGACGCCCAGCTGTTCGTCGTGACCGCCAGGCCCGAGGGTGCCTCGCCGGGCACCGGCGGCCTCGGGCTGTTCCTCGTTCCGCGTTGCGTCGACGGGCAGCTCAACGCATTCACCATCCGCCGTCTGAAGTACAAGCTCGGCACGCGCTCGATGGCCTCGGGCGAGGCCGACTTCCACGGCGCCCTGGCCGAGTCGATCGGTCTGGTCCATCGCGGGTTCAAGAACCTGATCAGCATCGTCCTCGACACGTCGCGGGTCCACAACGCCATCGCCGCCTGCGCGACGATGCGCCGCGCCTACGTCGAGGCTCGCACCTTCGCCGCCCACCGCGTGGCGTTCGACCGGGCCATCATCGACCACCCCATGGTCCGGGAGCGGCTGGCCCGGATGAAGGTGCTGACCTGCGCCGCCGTGGCCACCACCTTCCGCATCCTGGCCGTCACCGACGAGCTGACCCGCACCGACCGGGACAACGAGGACCTGCTCGCCGCCCGGCGCACGCACGTCAACATCAACAAGTACTGGACCGCCATCAAGTGCACACAGGTGGTCCGCGACGCGATCGAGGTGCTGGGCGGCAACGGCACGATCGAGGAGTTCTCGGTCCTGCCCCGGCTCTACCGCGACGCCATCGTGGTGGAGAGCTGGGAGGGGACCCACAACACCCTGTGCGCCCAGGTCCTGCGCGACTTCGCCCGGCGCGGCATGCACCGCCAGTGGCTGGCCGAGATGCGCAGCTGTGTGGAGGCAGCAGGGCACGACACGCTACGCGAGCACAACGAGCGTGCCTCCGACTTGCTGCGGGAGGTGACCGACCGCATCGACCGGCTGCTGGCCGAGGGCGACGACTACGCCAGCCTGCACATTCGGCGCGTCGTCGACCGGATGTGTCTGCTCAGCGGCTACGTCAGCCTGTTGCTCGAGCTGCGCTGGGAGCTGGAGCACAAGGTCCGCTCGGACAGGGCGGCGGTGGTCGATCTCTACCGCCTGCTCTACATCGACCAGGTCGACCCGATGGATTGCACGGAGCTGGCGTCGCTGTGCGAGCGCGTGACCTAGGGGATCAGGTCCGCCGCGGCGCGTGGCTCGAGGGTGTGGTCGTTCTTGTAGGCGTTGATCACGCCGACGATGGTGCTGAAGGCCTGCCCCACCGTCGAGGCCGGCTTGCCGTCGACCACGCCGCCGTCGTAGATGAAGTCGCTGACCTTGGCGCAGGCCGGGGTGCTGCCGCTGCAGGTCGAGCCGGAGTCGGTGACGAGGAACACGTCGCTTCCGGCCACCTTGACCGCGACGGTGATCAGCTCGACCCGCACCAGCTGGCTCTCGTTTGCCTCGGCGGTCGTGCTCCCGGGCTGGAGCTCGGCGGTGGACAGATCGAGCGGATCGATCAGCCCGCTGCCGCCGACCTTGACCAGCGTCGGCGCGATCAGCTCGTCGATGTCGTTGTAGGTGTCGAGCGTCGCCTCCAGCAGCACCACGTCGCCCAGCTTGAGCGGCGTGCCGCCCTGGTCGGCGGGGATTGCGTTGTTGGTGTAGACCAGGATCGCCTCGAACGCCTCCTTGCCCTCACGGATGTAGAAACCGAAGTTGTTGGCCTTGGTCGTGCGCAGGCCGATGACGGTCGCCCCCTCGACACGCACCAGCGTGCCATCCGGCGGACGCACACCGGTCACGGGGCTCCTCAGCTCCTTGATCTTGTAGGGACAGGCCGTGTTGCCCGGGTTGGGCTTGGGACAGAAGTCGCATGCGTCTCCCACGCCGTCCCCGTCGGCGTCTCCCTGGCTCTTGTTGTGGACCTTGGGACAGTTGTCCTTGCCGTCCTCGACGCCGTCGCCGTCCTGGTCGTTCGGGTCGGTCGTGCACTTGGTCGTGTTCGGGTTCAGCGGGCAGGGGTCGCAGGCGTCCCCCTCCGAGTCCTCGTCGGTGTCGGGCTGTTTTCCGCTCTCCATCGGGCGGACCGGGTTGAACACCGCGGGGCAGTTGTCGCTGGCGTCGACGATGCCGTCGCCGTCCTGGTCCTGGGCCGTCGGCTTCCCGTCGTACTGCCCCGGCCGGCTCGGCACGCAGGTGGGCTCGTCGGGAGGCGCGCCGCAGAAGTAGAGCGGGTAGGTCGCGCTGCCCACCGCGCTCTCCAGCGCACTCAGGGTCATGCCCACCTCCCGCTCGAGGCAGACCCGCCGGGCCTCGTTGCAGACGGTCATCGCCTCGCATCCCGTGGGTGACAGTGCCTGGACCACCGCGTCCTCACCGTAGAGCGTCTCGCCGCCCCGCATCACCAGCAGCACGTCGGGGACGTCTGCGCGCACCACCGCGGCGTGGCCGGTGCGCTTCGAGCCGTCGAAGATCGTGATGTCGGCCCAGTAGCCCGCCTTGAGCTGTCCGAGCTCCCCGTCGAACCCGACGGCGGCGGCGGCGTCCACGGTCACCATCTTCCACAGGTCTCTGTCGCTGAAGACCTTGCCGTAGTGGGTCTGGTTGAGGTAGTCGGCGCAGGCCAGCTCCCGCAACAGGTTGATCGAGCCGGAGGCGCTCCAGTCGGTGCCGAGCGAGAGGCTGACGCCCATGTTGCGCAGCATCACCACGTCGGCGGTGAACCCGTAGAGGCTGATGTTGCTGCGCGGCGACCAGACCGCCCCGGTCTGCCCCAGGGCCATGTCCAGGGCGTCGATCGCGGTGATCCCCACCGAATGGATGAAGGCCGTGTTGTGGCGTGTGATGTCGACCGCCCCGATCTGCTTGCCGCTGAGGCAGAGGAACTCGTTGCGCGCCGGCTTGATCACGCCCTCGGCGACGTGGGGTACGTAGGCCGTCTCAAGCGCCACGGTGTTCTCGTTGGGCAGGGAGGGATAGCCGCAGCCGCCCTGCAGCAGCAGCCCGCCCGAGTCGCCGAGCGGGAAGGTGTCGTAGTCCGCCGGCGGCTTGCTCAGCCCCTCGGTGTCCTTGTCCAGGTTGCGCAGCAGCTTGTCGGTCCCGCCGGAGCCGAAGATCGAGGTGGCCCCGCCAATGATCATCCGCAGCTCGCCCCACTTCACGCCGTGGCCGCTCGAGTTCTGCGATGCGGGGATCTTGGGCTTGCCGTTGAGCCCCTTGCGCCACTCGTGGCGGTGGTCGTAGCGCGTGCTGTTGGTCGCCGGCTTGGCCTGGCAATAGGTGATGTGGTCGTGGGGGTTGATCAGGCCGGGGGAGATCACGCCGTGGGGACAGGCCACGACCGTTGCGCCGGAGAAGCTGGGGTGCGCGCTGCAGTCACAGCTGACGCACAGGATCTTGCCCCCCTCCAGCAGCAGGTGGCCGTTGACCATCACCTTGTCGCGCACCAGCAGCTGGCCGCGCAGCAGCAGCGCTCCCCCGCTGCCTGCGGTCACCCCGCAGGTCCCGCTCGCCGGCGCGGGGATGGCGGCGTTGTTGCAGACTATCACCCCGGGCCCGGCGGCATCGGTCGGCCCGCCGTCGCCGAGATCCGACGTCAGATCGGGCCCATCCCCCAAGGCGTCGACGGCAGCGTCGTGCAGACCCGCCTCGATCGCGGCGTCCGGCGTGGTGGTGTCGTCGCTGCATCCGGAACATGCGAACGACAGGAGCAGGAGCAGGAGCAGGGAGGCTGTCTTGAATGATGTCGAGTTTCTCACCCGGGTATCGTGCCACACGGCCAGCGCCGATGCACCCGGATCCGTGGCTCAGCTGGCAGCGGGGCCGGGCTGGTCGCAGTTGGGGATGAGTGATGGGGGCGCAGGCTGCGCCGCTTCCTGGCGCCGCCGCGCGGACCCACGAGCGAGCAGGACCACTCCCAGCACAAGCGCCGCAGCCGCCATGTACTGCGCCGGGGTCAGACCGAGGTAGGTGCGGTCGGTCGTGCGGAGGAAGTCGAAGCCGAACCGCGCGGGGGCGTAGAGCACCAGTATCAGACCGGTCGCGAACCCACGAAATGGCCGCCTGTTGCGCACCAGCAGCAGGACCACGGTCAGCCCCACGGTCAGCAGCATTTCGTAGAAGCCGAGATCGTGGCGCGCGCCGCCCGGGAATGCGACGGCCAGGGAGAAGTCGCTGCGCAGGCCGGGGTGGTCGTGGACGATGGAGCAGCCGAGGCGACCGAGGATCCAGGCCGGAGCCAGGCCGTACATGATCGCGTCACAGTGCGCGAGCACCGATTCTCCCTTTCGGCGAAAAAAGATGACCATCACCAAGGCGGCGCCGATGAAGCCTCCGAACGAGGAGAGGCCGGTCCAGATCGCCAGCAGCGTCAGCGGTTTCTCCAGCACTCGCTCCGGGTAGTAGAGCAGAACCTCGACCAGGTGCCCGCCGACGAAGGCGGCGGCGACCATCCACACCAACGCGCGGCCGGTCAGCTCCGCGTCGAGACCATCCACACGCGCCCGCCGCTTGGCCAGGTGGTAGCCGAGGTAGATCGCCGCCGCGATCAGCATGCCGAACGGGTGCAGCTTGACTCCGAACAGCGAGAGGTCTGGTGCCTTGAAGTATGGAATCACCGTCTTGCTCCGTGGCTTGGGTGGGACGACATCAGAGTCGAGCAAGGCCCGGGCCAACACACGCCGAGGCGAGTACCCTGTTATTCAAGGGAAGATCGTGACGGTGACTGGGGTTCCGGTCTCCAGCCGGGCGGGAGGACTCCCAGCCTGTCTGCGCGACAGTTGTCGGCAAGGACAACGTCCTCCTCAACAGCTACGCCATCGTCAAGAAGTAGCGCCGCTACTTGACGCGTAGAAATTCCTTGTAGCCGACCTCGTCCCACCCCACGAAGAGGCTGCCGTCCGCCAGCTCGACGGTGGGGACCATGTCCGCCTTCACGCCCTGCTTGGCGCCTTTCTGCAGCAGCTCCACCTTGTGCTTGTAGAAGTCCTTCTCCTCGACCTTGATGCCGTGGGCCTTCATGAACGCCTTGGCCTTGGCCGTGTAGGGGCAGTTGATGTCCGGCTTCGAGTAGAGCACGACGCTCTTGACCGACTCCTTGGACTTGGACTTGCAGTTGACGAGGACGACCACGAGCAACAGGGCGCCGACCAGGGACGCCAGGGTCCGTTTCATGCAGATCTCCTGTATGGTGAAATGGGTGTCTTCGGATCAAGCAGCATTCGGGCCAATTTGCACCCGCAGGATAACAGCTGGTCGGGCGTCATGGCCACGGGCTTTGGGGGCAAGCGATTGCCACGCCGGTGATTCCTTGCGGCCCAGGACGTCACCCGCCGGGCCCCACGCTCGTCCCGCTGCTACTCGCCCTGGTTGGGCCAACGAGCTACCGACCCCGCTCGCCCCGCACGAAGGGTTGCCCCAGCGCCGCGGGCGCCCCCATGCGACGACGCAGCCGGGTGGCGCCGGCCAGCACCAGCACCAATACGGTAGAAACGTAGGGCAGCATGTCGAGGAAGTAGCCCAGGTTGGGGTTGTGGAACAGCGGGAGGCTCTGCACGCCCTGTAGGTCCAGCGGGAGGCGACGGATGGCGCCGAAGAGGTAGGCACCCAGGGCCGCGCGTAGCGGGTCCCAGCCACCGAAGATCACCAGGCCGACGGCGATCCAGCCCTGACCCGAGGTCATGCCGTCCACCCAGCCGGGGGTGATCGCGAGGCTGAGGGAGGCGCCGGCCAGCCCCGCCAGGGCGCCGCCCAGCGCCACGTGGCCGTAGCGCAGCCTCGAGACCCCGATCCCGAGGGCATCGGCCGCGGCGGGGCTCTCGCCCACGGCGCGCAGCTCGAGCCCGATGCGCGTGCGATACAGATAGAACCAGCACAGCGCCACCAGCAGGAAGCCGAGGTAGACCACGACATTCTGGCCAAAGAGCGCCGGACCCAGCAGCGGGATGCTCGAAAGCCCCGCCAGCTCGAAGGCGGGGAACCGCGGCACGTTCGACAGCCCGACCAGGTCCGCCCCCACCACCGAGGCCAGGCCGGCGCCGAAGAAACCGAGCCCGAGGCCGGAGACGACCTGGTCGGCGGTGAGGGTGACGCTGACCAGGGCGTGGATCAGCGACAGCAGGGCGGAGGCGGTCATCGCCGCCAGCAGGCCCAGCGCCGCGCTGCCGGTCAGGTGGGCCACGCCGAAGCCGCTCGCGGCCCCCAGCAGCATCATGCCCTCGACGCCGAGGTTGAGCACGCCGGAGCGCTCCGCGAGCACCTCGCCCAGCGTGGCGAACAGCAGCGGAGTGCCCCGGGCCACGCCCGCGCCCAGGAGGTTCTCGAAGAAGACGAGCGGGCCGATAGGAGGTTGATTCACGACACTCTCCCGTCGCTGCTGTCCGAGGTCATGAATCAAGCTCCTGGCCACTGCCGGCCTCCTGGAGCGGAGCTCGGTGGAAGCGGTAGCGCAGCAGGAAGTCGCCGGCCACCACCGTCAGCATCACCACACCCTGCAGCATCATCGAGATGCCACCGGGCTGCACCTCCTTGGCCCCGACCAGCAGAGCCGCGAAGAGGAAGGCCCCGAGCAGCACGCCCCAGGGGTTGAGCCGCGCCAGCCAGGCCACGGCGATGGCGACGAAGCCGTAGCCGGGCGAGAAGCGGTCTTGCAGCCGGTGCACCACCCCGGCCACCTCCACCATGCCGGCGAGCCCCGCCAGCGCGCCTGACAGGAGCATGGTGACCAGCATCCGCCGCTCGACCGGCAGCCCGATGTAGCGCGCGGCGCGGGGGCTGTCGCCCAGCACCCGCAGCTCGAAGCCCCAGACCGAACGCTGCACCAGCAGCCAGACCAGGAAGCAGAACAGCAGCCCGATCACGATGCCCAGGTGGACGGTGAGCCCGGACAGGGCGGGGAAGCGCTGGGCCCAGTCCGACAGGCGCGGCAGCCAGGCGCTCTGCGGGAAGACCGGCGTCAGCGGAAACCCGCCCTCGCTCCACGCGCCGAAGATGAAGTAGTTGAGCAGCTTCTGCGCGATGTAGACCAGCATCAGGCTGCTGATGATCTCGTTGACCCCCCAAAAGGCCCTCAGGGCGCCGCAAATGCCGGCCCACAGTCCCCCCGCCACCATGGCGGCGAGCGCCATCAACACGAGCATGATCGGCGCCGGCAGGTCCGGCGGCAACCAGAAGCTCGCGACGCCGGTTGCGGCCCAGGCCCCCAGCAGCAGCTGCCCCTCCGCGCCGACGTTCCACAGCCGCGCGCGGAAGGCGAGCAGGCAGCCCAGCCCGCACAGCAGCAGCGGCGTTGCCTTGACCGTGGTGTCGGACAGAGCGTAGGCGCCGCCGAACAGCGAGGCGGAGAAGATGGCGCGCAGGGCCGCGATCGGGTCCACGCCCGCCGCCCAGAGCAGCAGGCCGCCAAGAAGCAACGCGACGACGACAGCGCCCGCCGAGGTGACCAGCGTCAGCCGGGTGGAGACCCGCAGTCTCGGGCGCAGCTCAATCCGCACGGGCGGCCTCCGGCTCGGTCGATGAGCCCGTCATCCAGCGCCCCACGGTGGGGAGGTCTGCCTCGCCGTGGCGCACGGTGTGCACGATGCGTCCCGCGTTGATCACGGCCAGGCGGTCGGAGAGCGCGAGCAGCTCCTCGAGATCCTCGGACCAGAGCAGGATCGCCGCCGGGCGCGCAGGATGTCCACCGCGTGCAGGGTCTGTTCTTCGAGCATCGAGCAGCAGCTGACGGATCTGCGCCGTGGCCCGGGCGTCCAGCCCGCGGGTGGGATGCAGGGCGAGAATGACCCGCGCCTGGTCCGGATCCAGCTCGCGGGCCAGGATCACCTTCTGCAGGTTCCCGCCCGAGAGCAGCCTCGCCGCCTGCTCCGGTCCGCTCGTCGCGATCTGCAGCTGCTCGATCTGCTGCTGGCACCGACTGCGCAGGGCGTCGAGACGCAGCCAGGGACCGCGGCCGCGATAACGCCTGAGCACCATGTTCTCCAGCACCGAGAGGGAGGGAGCGGTCCCGGTGTGGGTGCGGTCCTCCGGGATGAAGCGCAGGCCAAGCTCGGCCCGCTGCCGGGACGAGAGCCTCGTCGCAGACTGGCCGCACAGCTTCAGGTCTCCGCCCTCGACCGGCCGCAGCCCGGCGATGGCCTCCATCAGCTCCACCTGGCCGTTGCCCGCCACCCCCGCCAGCCCGAGGATCTCGCCCGCGCGTAGCTGCAGGTCGATCCGCCGCACAGCGGGCAGCCCACGGTCGGAGCGGACCTCGAGCTGGCGAACCTCGAGCAGCACGTCCCCGGGGACCGGCTCGCCACGGTGCAGCTCCAGCGAGACCTCCTCGCCCACCATCGCCGCAGCCAGCTCGCGTGCAGTGCTCTCCATCGGGTCGTCGAAGGTCGCCACCGATCTGCCTCGTCGCATCACGGTGATGCGCCGGGCTGCCCTGCGCACCTCCTCCAGCTTGTGGCTGATCAGCACGATGGTGCAGTTCTGTTCGCACAGGGTGCGAATCGTGGCGAACAGGGCCTCGCTCTCCCCCGGCGACAGCACAGCGGTGGGCTCGTCCAGGATCATGATCCGAACGCCACGCATCAGCACGCGCAGGATCTCGACGCGCTGCTGTTCGCCGACGCCCAGGTCGCCGACCTGAGCCCGGGCATCCACCCTGAGACCCAGCCGTTGGGCCGCCTCCTGCACCTGCGCGGCAGCCCGCTTCGGCCGCAGCAGCGGCGGGAGACCGCCGCCCAGCAGCACGTTCTCCCAGACGGTGAGGGTAGGGACGAGCATGAAGTGCTGGTGCACCATGCCGATCGATGCGGCCATGGCGTCGCGCGGGCTGTGGAACGAGACCGGCTTGCCATGGACCTCGAGGTGTCCGGCGTCCGGCCGGTAGAGGCCGGCGAGCATGCACATCAGGGTGGACTTGCCGGCCCCGTTCTCGCCCAGCAGGGCGTGGACCTCGCCGGGATACAGGTCCAGATCGACCCGGTCCACGGCGTGCACGGTGCCGAAGTGCTTGCTGAGGCTGCGAAGCCGGACCACCGGGGCCTGTGCCAAGGTCGATCTCCGAATGCGCCGGGTTCAGCGGCCGGGCAACTGGCCGACCATTCCCTGGGCCAGCCACTTCATGCAGACCGTGCAGCCGGGCAGACCTTCGAGGTCCTTCTGCGTCAGTCGTTTCCCCTCGGCCAGGATCTGCTTGCCGGTGTTGTCGAACAGCGGGCCCTGGAACAGGTCGAATCGCGTCAGCTTGCCCGCTCTCATCTGCGCCAGCAGCTCCTTGATCCGTGGCACGACGGCGGCCGGTACTCCCTTCGGCGTCTCCTCCCCCTCCATGAAACCGTAGAGCGCGACGATTCCGCTGTCCACGTCCAGGTACTCGGATGTCCCCTTCCACTGGCCGGCACGGATGCGGCGCACGAGATCGACATAGACCGGGCCCCAGCTCCAGTACGGCGCGGTGAGACACCGATCCGGCGCCACCCGGCAAGCGTTGCTCGAGTCGTAGCCCACCGCCCACTTCCCGGCGTCCTTCGCCGCGTTGATCGGGCCGGGAGTGTCGGCGCCGGTCACCACCACGTCGGCCCCGGCCTTGAGCAGCGACTCGGCGGCTTCGCGCTCCCGCGTCGGGTCGAACCAGGTGTTGATCCAGCGCACCTCCAGGCTGCACTCGGGGCAGGTCTGGCGGGCCCCGAGCATGACCGCGTTGCCGAGGCGGATGACCTCGGGGATGGGAAAGGGAGCGATGTAGCCCAGCTTCTTCTGACCATCGGCCATCGCACGTGCCCCGGCGATCATCCCCGCCAGGTACTTCATCGACTCCATCGCGCCGAACAGGTTGCCGAAGTTCTTGCCGTTGCTCTTGTGCCCCGAGATGTGGACGAACCGTCGATCGGGGAACTCACCGGCCACCGTCTCCATCGTGTCCATGTATCCAAAGGATGTGCCGATGACCAGGTCAAACCCCTTGCGAGCCAGCCCGCGAATCACCTGCTCGGCCTCTGCTCCCTCGGCCACGCTCTCAACGAACGCGGTGTGGACGCCCGCCTTCCCCTCGAGAAACCGCCGTCCCTCGTCGTGCGCGTAGCTCCAGCCGCCATCCCCCACCGGGCCGACATAGACGAAGGCCACGCTGAACTTGCCAGGCACGGGCCGGGGGATGCTCTGGCCCGCCTTGCCCGCGGCAGAGGGGCGGGCAGGCTCGCCGGTCGATGCCTTGCGCTTGCAGGCCGCCGTCAGGAGCACCGAGCTCAACGCCAGCAGGAACACTGCGGTCATATGGCGCGGTCGGATGGAACAGCCACCTGCAGTCCAGTCGAGCAGGTGGGCGGAGCGGTGAGCCTGGCAGCGGCGCATGTGCATGTCCTGTCTTTCAGGGGCGTGAGAGAAACGCCACGATGCGGTCAGCCTCGATGCGCGGCGCGAACAGCTGGACCGCGCGGCTGCCGCACTGGAAGTGCACCAGTCGCTCGAAGACCATCCCCATCGGGCGGACGTCGTGGACATCCTCGACGTTGCCGATGATCCCGCTCACCGGGCCGGTGCGGCGCAGCCAGAGCCAGCTCAGCTGGCCGTCGCTGGAGCACATCAGCCAGCGGTGGTGTCTCACTACTCCGGTGTAGTGCAGCACCGTGTGCAGGCCGATGCCCATGTGGAGGCCGCGGGGGATGCAGTAGAGCTCGTCGATCTTGAGCCACTCGATCATGAAGTGCGCTTGGGTCATGGCAGGGCCTCGAGGGGAAGGTTAGAAACCCTGATGCCCTCAGGTCAAGCAGGGGCTTTGGTGGTTCGGTTGGAGGTCCGGCGGGGCGGGTGGGCGGAGCAGGCAATCGTAGTCCGGTGGGGCGGGCGGGCGGAGCAGGCAATTTGACTGCGCGCGTCGTCGGGGCCAGAATCCCGGCACACCCGGAGCGCCCCGCAGGGGCGCGAGGAACCGGGATTGCGCTGCTTCATCCCGGGGCGCCGCTGCTTCATCCCGCAGCGCCCCGCAGGGGTGCGAGGACCGGCGCCCCCCGCAGGGGCGCGAGGAACGCGATTCGGACCGATGATCAGGCTGCTACGCCTCGCCCATCTGCTGCTGTTGCTGAGCGCCCTGTCGTTGCTCCTGGGCGGGGGAGCCATGGTGCTGGCTGCGGGGCCGGAGGGCTGGGCCGATCTGACTGCGGCGCTGGCCCACATCGCCCGGGGTCGGTGGTTGGCGCTCTGCTCGCTGGGCGGTCTGGCGCTGGTGCTGACCGTGCCGATCGTCGTGCTGGTGATCCGGGGCCTCGCGCGCACCCGACCGACCCGCGTCCCGGACACGTCACGCATGCGCCTCGCCGGTGAGGAGCTGACCTCCCGCGCCCGGCGCATGCTCGATCTGGAGATCTGCCGTTCACACCCGGACGTGGTCAAGGTCGTGGACGTGCTGCTGTGCACACCGGTGGATCTGGGGACCAACGGGCTGTCGCTGACGCCGGGGGAGATGCTGGTCGAGGTCGCCCTCGACGCCGAGGGGGAGAACCTGCCGGTCACCTCTCTGTCCCCGCCGCTGTACGACAAGATCCTGCAGCAGCTGCGCCAGATGGCCAGCGTGGAGCAGACCGGAGATGGCGTGCTGGATCTGCGGTCTTCGAAGGGGGCGGAGCAGATCCTCGTGCGGCTGCAGCAGGGGACGCACGGCGTCCAGACCAGGCTCCAGGTGGTCAGCGACGAGGGGGCGATCACGGCACCCCAGGAGGGGCCGCTCCGTCGACGCCGGTCGAACTCGGTCGTGTTTCGCATCGAGCCGCCGCCCATCCGCGATCTCCGCACCGGCGAGCTCGCCGCGCCGCCGATCGAGGAGCACGAGGCCACCGATCCGGGATCTGGCATGCTGCTGGGCCTGGGGCGCTCGGGCCAGCCTGAGGTCCCGCGCGTGGAGCGAGATGTGGGCGCGACGGAGAGCTGGCTGCGGCTGGCCCTGGGCGCCACGCTGTTGCTGCTGATGGTCTCGTTCTTCTGGAACGCCTACGGCTGGGCCATCGCCCGCGCCGTCGGCACCTTTCGCGCCCCCTGGCGCGAGGTGGAGATCCGGGTCGTCTCGGCGCCGCCCGGAACGGTCAGCATCGAGGGAGTCGACCGTGGGCAGACCCCGTTGACCTTCACGGAGCCCTGCCGCGGGCGGGCGATCGCCGTCCTGGTCCGCGCCGCGGGCCACGCCACCTGGCAGTGGAGCGGGATCTGCCCCGCGAGCGGACCGCTCAAGCTGTCGGCCCGGCTGCAGCCGCAGTAGGGCTTTCGACCTCACTCCAGCAGGCAGTTGGGGGTCTTGGCCTGGCTCTCGTTGTTGGACTCGCGGCACTCGTGGAAGGTGGGGCTCTGCGGATCGACCAGGATCTTGGCCAGGTAGTAGTCCTTCACTCCACCCTGCGCCTGCGGCACGGTGAAGGTCAGCTCGCTCACCTGCCCCGGGAAGAGCGGGTTCTTGGTCTGGGCCTTGCCCAGCAGAACGTCGGTGCTGCCCCCCTGCTTGACGTAGAAGCCCACCTCGACCTTGGCCGGCAGGATCGCGAAGCCGTAGTTACGCACGTAGGCGTGGAGCACGACCGGCGTGGTGCAGTCCGGCTTGATCGAGACCGTGGCGTCTGCCGCGTCGAAGATGCCCTTCTCCTGCACGTTCTGCCGGTAGTTGTTCAGCCAGCCCAGCAGCCAGTTTTTCTGCTCGACCTGAGGAATCGAGCCGTAGGTGTTGGGCGGCCCGCAGGCGCTGTCCCGGCTGTCGCAGATATTGGTCACGTGGTAGGTGTGCTGATTCCACAGCGACCGCGTGCCAACCCAGCTCGAGGCCTTGTCCTCCCAGACGGTGAGCCCGCGGTAGGCCGTTGCACCCGAAGGCGGCGTCCACGCCGGGCGGCCCGTCGTCGGATCGGGCTGGTTCCAGGGGGCGACATCGCACTTCCAGCCCGCGCTCGAGGGATCGGCCCCGTTGGAGACCATCACCATCTCGGCGTGGCCGTCGCCGTCCACGTCGGCCACCAGGGACGCCTCGGTCGCGGTGAAGGAGGTGGTGGGGGTGGCGAAGCGGATCTTGCCGGTCTTGCCGTCGTAGACCCAGAGGAAGCACTCGTCGTTGTAGATCACCTCGGCGCTGCCATCCCCCTCGAAGTCGAACACCGTCGATCCAGTGACCGAGGAGCTCAGGTCGTGGTTCTCGGTCTTCCACAGCACCTTGAGCTCCTTGGCGACGTAGTCGGCCTTGATCACGTGGTAGAACTGCCTCAGCGCCACACCGATCTCTCGTTCCCCGTCGCCGTCGAAGTCGGCCACGGTGGGAGGACCGCCGTTGTCCTTGTCCGTGCCTGGCAGGACCAGCGGCCCGAGCTCGATCGCGCCAGTGGCCCCCTCGAGCAACCAGACGGTGTGATTCTCCACCAGCACCGCCTCGGGCTTGCCGTCGCCGTCGAAATCGCCCACGCCGGGGAAGCCGTCGGGCAGCGTCTTGTCCTGCCACAGGATCGACCCGTCGGACTTGTAGGCGGTGTTGCCGGCCAGCAGCTCGAGGTGCTTGTCGGGCAAGTCGTCCAGATCGACGAAGGCGCTGATCGCCCGGGTCTTGCTGCCCCCGCCACGGCCGCCCGTCCCGGTGAACTTGTGGGTGATACCGCCCCCCTTGGTGGTGAAGACCGCGGCTCCATAGGCGATCTCGGGCAAGCCATCGGCATCCATGTCGGCCAGCGCCAGCGCCCCGCCCCAGCCGAAGCTGTTTACTGTGGAGTCAGGGACGATCTTGTCGCTGGTGCGGGTCACCTGGCCGCTGGCGTCGACCAGCACCAGATGGCCCTCGCCGGTGACGGCCACGATGTCCATGCTCCCATCCTTGTCGACATCCCCGATGGCGATGGTGAGGCCGGCGAAGCCGATCGAGCCGGCGCTCGCCTTGCGCAGCGACCAGATCTCCTGGCCCGAGGCCCCGTCCAGCACCCGGAGTACCCCCGTCTTGCTCGTGCTGGGAGTGTAGCTGCCGCAGGAGGCGCAGGTCCCCTTCGCGTTTCCCGAGACGAAGATGATGTTGGGAGGATCGAGCTCGCTGACCTTGCCGTCGCAGTTGGTGTCGTAGACCCGCCCTATCACCGGCGTGGACCACACGTCGGTGAAGTTGGCGTACTCCTTGGCCTTGGGTCCCCACTGCCACTTGACCTTCGCGTTCAGCTGCCCCACAGGCGGGTGATACTCGCAGGGGGGCAGACAGCCGGAGTCCGGAGCCGGCGCCCCGCCGTCGGCGATCGTGGAGGAGCACTTGGGGGGCAGGTCAAGGCAGCGGCCGACGCTGGGAGAGGGTGCGAGGCAGAGCTTCCCTCCATCGGTCGGTGCTCCTCCGTCCGCCGGGGGTCCGCCATCCGGGGACTTCGGACCCAGGGCCGGCTCGCAGTACTGTCCCGGCTTGCAGTCGGCGGCCGTGAGGCACAGGTCACCGGGCACGACACAGGCCCCGGCGAAGCAGGTCTCGCTCGTCTTGCAGCAGTTGTCCCCGCACACCTGTCCCTTGGTGGGGCAACAGGCGCCAGCCACGCAGAACCCGCCGTTGCAGTCGGCGTTGGTCTTGCACTGTGGCCCCCCGGCGTCGGACCCCGGGCCGTCGGGATAGGCGATCCCTCCGTCGTCACTCGGCATGTCGCGACCGCCACCATCGCCGCCGGAGGTCTCGGAGTCGCAGGCTGCGATCAGCGACGCGGCCAGCAGCAGACCACACAATCGTGCCATTTGCCGTCTCCCATCCTTCACTTGATGCCCAATGAATGGTAGCTCACACAAGGCTGCCGGGTCGAGGAGGTCCCCTCCTCCGTCGAAAACGGATATACTATGCTCCGTGTCGGAAGGACTGATCGGCCCCGTCAATGGCCGCTACCACATCGAAGCGCTGCTCGGCGTCGGCGGCATGGGAGCCGTCTACCGTGCGCGGGACAAGGTCACGGGGGGCAAGGTGGCGCTCAAGCTGATCCGGGAGGATCTGCTCGAGCACGAGGAGCTGGCTGCCCGCTTCCGTCGCGAGGCACGAGCCGCCAGTCGCATCGACCATCCCCACGTGACCAGGGTGCTCGATTTCGGTCAGGACGAGCGCAACAGGGCGTTTATCGTGATGGAGCTGGTCGAGGGCCCGCTGCTGTCCCAGGCCATCGCGCTCCAGGGCCGCTTCTCGGTCGAACGCGCTCTACACATTCTGGGGCAGCTGGCGCGAGCGCTGGCGGCAGCCCACGCCTGCCAGGTGATCCACCGCGACCTGAAGCCCGGCAACGTGGTCCTGGCCCACTACCGGGACGAGCTTGAACACGTCAAGATCCTCGACTTTGGCCTGGCCAAGATCCAGGGGCTCGACAGCACCAGCGTGGTCACCCCGCTGGGCGAGACCTTCGGTACCGCCGAGTACATCTCCCCCGAGCAGGCCGCTGACCTGCCGCTCGATCATCGGGCCGACATCTACAGCTTCGGCGTGCTGGCCTTCGAGCTGCTGACCGGCCAGGTCCCGTTCACGGGCGACACGGTGGATGTGGTCACGGCCCACGTCCACCGGCCACCGCCGCGTCCGTCGGAGGTGGCCCTCGACCAGGGGATCTCACCCGGGCTGGAGGCCATGGTGCTGCGCTGTCTGGCCAAGCAACCGGATGAACGCTACGCCAGCGCCGACGATCTGGCTCGCGTGATCGACGACCTGTGCACCCCGCCTGCACCGCAGCGGTGAGCTCAGCGCCGGCGGCAGCGGTGGACCGATGGGGGCTCGCGAACCACCACGGCCCCGTTCTCCCAGACCGTGGGCACCCGCTTCCAGATCTGCCGCATGATCTCACAGTAGTCGAAGTAGAAAGCGGAGAGATCGAGCACCGCATCGTCGCCCAGCTCCGTCGCGGCGAACAGCCGCCGGCCCAACAGCTTGAGGTGGGCCACCGGACCATGCAGCTTCCACGCGTCCAGACGGGCACCGTTGCGCAGACTCCAGATCCCCAGGACGCCGCTGGCAAAGCCGGCAATCAGCGTCCCGCTCGGCCCCTCGATCAGCTGCACCACCGCGCTCGGCGGCGTGCCCTCGATGGACCGCGCCAGCTGAGCCGACAAACTGTGCGTGCCGTCCCGCAACGGCACGATCTCGACCTTGCCGTCAGGGAATCCGAGCACCAGGTGGCGCTCCAGACGGGTCACCGCGGTGACGCCGGCCCCGACCACGTAGCTTGCCCGTGTGTCGCCGCCGGGCGTCAATGCCCTCAGTCGCCGTCCATCAACCAGCAGTATCTCCCCCCTGGCCCAGCCAACCGCCGTCGCTGGCTGTTCACGCACGGGACGATCGAGCCAGTGGACCCGGGCGCGAACAGAAGCATGTGTCACACACCCGCCGGGAAAGGCCAACACCCGGCGTGCGCCAGGAGCGGGCGCAGCGGTCACACGCTGCATCGAGACACGGTCCCAGCGCTCGAGCACGTGCTGGTTGGTGATCAGGCAGACGGTGCGGCCGTCCCCCGCCTCCTGCGCGACCCGGGCCCGGGAAGCCAGTGCTCGCTCCAGCGCGTCGTCGCTCGTCCGACGTGGGGCTCGCTCTCTATGGTCCAGGTCGATCCAGCCCAGGTGCGTCAGCACGCGTGGAGGCTTCGAGAGCATCACCGGCGCCCGCCACGCCGCCTGGCCCGAGGGAACGTGCCACAGACGAACCGTACCGTCGTCGGACGCGGTGGCCGCCAGCTTTCCGTCGGGGCTGAAGCGCAGGGTGTTGACCTCCGCCCGATGTCCACGCAGCTTCACCGGCGGCCGACAGTCTGCTCCCCCCACCCGCCCCGGCGCCGGGGAACAGTCGCGATCCGGCGAACATGGCACCAGCAGAGCCGTGCCATCGGTCCAGGGCACACCCAGCCACCTGCCCGACGGGTGGAACGCGAGCCGGTAACCCCTGCCCTCTCCCTGCCACAGCACGCGCGACTCGCGGGTGGCCAGGTTCCACAACAACACCTTTCCATCGGTCCCGGTGGTGGCCAACACGTCTCCCGCGGGGCCGAAGGCCACTCCGATCAGCGGCGCTCCCTGCACCAGCGGCACTCCCTGCAGCGGCTCTCCCTCGCTCCAGAGCCGGACCACACCGTCGCGCCCGGCCGACGCCAGTCGCCCCTGGACGCTGAAGGAGAGCGCCGACACGCCGCTGTTGTGGCCCGAAAGGACGGCCCGCTGCACCCCGGTCACGGCATCCCACACTCGAACGCGCTTGTCCTTGCCCGCGCTGGCGAGGAGCTTGCCGTCGGGGCTGTGGGTCACGTCATGAACAGCGCCCCAGTGGCTGCCGAGCACGCGAGACTGGTATCCAGCCGAGCGATACCACGTCCGCAGGTCGCCGTCGCGGCTGCCGCTGACCAGAAACCGCCCGTCGGGGCTGAAGCTCAACGTGTTGATCTGACCGTCGGCGCCCTCCATCCGGCTCAGCTCCCGCCCGGTCGGCACCGACCAGATCCGCACCGTGCCATCCCGGCCGCCGCTTGCCAGCTGGGCGCCGTCGGGGCTGAAGGCCAAACCGAGCACGCAACCATCGTGGCCGCTGGTCAGACCTCGCTCGAGCTGGACCCCAGGCCGCCACAGCCGCACCCGGCCATCCCGACTGCCGCTTGCCAGCAGCAGCCCGTCGGGGCTCAGACTCAGACCGAGCACGCCCTCCCCTCGCTCCCGCAGCACCCGCAACATCCGCCCGGAGCCCATGTCCCAGGCGCGGATCGTCTGGTCCCGGCTCCCGCTGAACAGCCGCCCGTCCGCCGAAAGCGCCAGACTGGTAACCGCCTCCTGGTGGCCGGTCAACACACGCTCGGTCGTACCGGCCTTCAGGTCCCAGACGCGGATCTGGTGGTCCGTCCCGCCGCTGACCAGACGCCCATCCGGGGCGAAGGCCACCGCCAGAACCCCTCCCCGGTGACCCGACAGGCGCTTCGGTCGACCCAGCTTCGGGGGGTCGAGGTCCGACCAGACACGGACCACACCTCCTAGACCCGCGATTGCCAGCCGTCGGCCGTCACGGGAGAACGCCACGACCTCACCTTGGGCGGCCTCGGGCAGCAGATGCCGCTTGCCGCTCTTCAGCTCCCACAGGTAGCTCGACGTTGAGGTGGATGCCAGGTACCGGCCGTCGGGGCTGAAGGCGAGGCTCGAGGCCGGGGCGCCGTGGGTCCCCAGCCGACGCAGCTCGCCGCCGGTGACGTCTCGCACCGTCACGCTGCCCGACCACGTGCTCGCCGCGACGGTTCGACCGTCGGGGGAGATGGCGACCGCCAGCACCTGGTCCGGATAGCCACGCAGCGTGGACATCTGCCGCGTCCTGGTGTCGAGCAGATGGACCGTCGAGTCCTGGCAGGCGGCCGCGACCTGTCTGCCATCGGGGCTGAAGGCGACCCCGTAGACCACGCTGCCCAGGTGCCGGCTCCAGACCACCGGGTCGTTGCTCAGCCGCCACCACAGCGCACGCGCCAGATCCGAGTCCGCGGTCTCGAGCGAGCCCCGCAGGCGCGAGCGGGCCTCCAGACGCTCCCCACGTCCCAGCGCGGCCCGAGCTCCCTCGCGCTGAGCCTCGGCCCAGCGCTGCCGTGCGACCCTCCCCTGCTGGTCTGCCCGGCGCTTCTGGTAGGCGAAGACCAGGGCCACCACCAGCGCGAGCGCCACCACCAGCGCCACTGCCACCCGACGGCGCCAAACGTGCTGTTGCCGGCGCCTGCGACCCGCCTCGAGGAACCGACCGACCAGGTCGGGAACCGGCGCACGACAGCGACCGAGCGCCGCCAGCGCCGTCAACAGAGCCTCCCCCTGCCACAGATCGTCCTCCCGCTCCCCGCGTCGCTTCCACAGCGTCGCCGCCTGCTCCGCCTCGCCGAGGAACGACAGATCCTCGCGGCCGCGCTCGATCCAGCGCGAGAATCGGCTCCAGTGGTGGATCAACGACTCGTGGACCAGCTCGAGCTCGTTGTCCCCTTCTCCGCGCCGGGGCTTGCTCACCGATATCAACCGAGCCTGCACCAGACGCGACAGCAGCTCCTCGGCCTGGGGACCGAGCCCCTCGAGGAGACGGCCCGGGGGCAGGACGCGTCGCGTCTTCTCGGGCGTCACCAGGCGCAGGAAGACCTCCCGGACCACCCGCCCAGCCGGTGGGTCCAGGCCTGCCATGATCCCCTCGGCATGCGCGGCCAGAGCACCCTCGACGCCTCCCATCGACTCATAGGCCGCCCGGGTCAGCACCCGCCGCTCGGCGTCGCGCCGCTCCCACAGCATGTGCGCCGTGAACTGGAGCAGGGGCAGCGTGGCCGCGCCGGCGCCCGTCGCGGCGATCATCTCCGCCACCAGGCCGGGGTCGTCGTAGCGGTAGTCCAGGGCGGACAGCGGCTTGGTCAGCACCGATTCCAGCGACCGGGCGTCGGGTGGACCGAGCAGGGTCAGGCGCCCCAGCACCTCACGCACCTGGCGCCCGCCAGCCAGCCGGCCGAGGAAGTCCTCGCGCAGCGTGAACACGACCCGCATCGGGTTCTGCGGATCATCCGCCGCCGAGCAGACCATATCCATGAAGCAACGACGGACCTCTTCGCTCTCCACCAGCGTGTGGAGCTCCTCGAGCTGATCGATGAACAGCAGCACTCTGCCCTGCCGGCCCCGGGCGAGGCGCTCCAGCATCAGCGACAGCAGGTGCGGCTTCTGCTGCAGTTGCTGCTGCAGCTGCTGCTCGGAGGTCCGCTCCCGACCCTCCTCGGAGACGGGCTGCAACGTCCCTGGCAGAAGAGAGAGCGTGGCCTCGCTCGACTTGTCTGCTCCGCCCGCCCGCCCCACCGGACTCCAATCGCCCTCCGCGGCCAGGAGCTGCGCCGCCAGCGCCTGGAACGGCCGTTCGCCGGGTCGCAGCTTGATCACGGTCCATGGACCCTGCTCGCGCAGGCGAGGGATCACGCCCGCCTGGACAAAGGAGCTCTTTCCGGCACCCGAGGGCCCGACCACCGGCAACACCGGCTCCTCGCGCAACCGCTCGAGAAACGCTGCCAGCTCCTGATCGCGGCCGAAGAAGAGCGCTGCATGCTGCTCCAGGAAGGGCCGCAGGCCGCGAAACGGGCCCAGCTCCAGCGACCGGGACCGACCCCCGCCGGTGACGACTCCGCGCAGGGCGGCGGCGACCTCCTCGGCGCCTGGCCGGCGGACGGGGTCCTTCTCCAGGCAGCGCTGCACGATCGCCGCCACCGACTCCGGCAGCTCGGAGTCCTGGGTCGGCACGGGATCCTCGCTGCCCACCTTCAACGCCAGGGCGAAGAACGATGCGTCCCCGTACGGGCGCCTGCCGCACAGCATCTCGTGCAGCAGCACCCCGAGCGCCCAGACGTCGGCCGCCTCGGTCACCACGGCATCGGAGCGCCACTGCTCCGGCGCCATGTACTCCGGCGTTCCCCGGACCTGTCTGGCGAGGGTGCTCAGCGGACCATCTCGGGGCGTTTCCCGCCGTGCTCTCCCGTCCGGCGCCTCCTCGGCCACTGCCGGCTCGTCCGGGCCCTCGACCAGCTTGGCCAGACCGAAGTCCACCACCCGCAGCCGCCCGTCGCGGCAGATCATCACGTTCTCCGGCTTGAGGTCGCGGTGCAGGACCCGGTGACGATGGGCCTCGGCCAGGGCCTCGGCAATCGCCCGTCCCCAGCGCAGCGCCTGCGCGACGGGAGGTCCCTCGCACAGTCGCTGGCGCAGCGTCTCGCCCTCCAGGTACTCCAGAGCCAGATAGGGCCGCCCGGCGTGACTGCCGGCATAGTGGATCGTGACGATATTCGGATGACTGAAGGTGGCGGTGGTCCGGGCCTCGCGCAGAAAGCGCTGCACGATCGCCTCGGACCCCAGCCGCGCGGGGTGGATCACCTTGAGCGCCACCCGGCGGCCGAGGGTGGCGTCCCGGGCCAGGTAGACCTCTCCCATCCCCCCGCGGCCAATCGGGCGAACGACCTGAAAGTGGTCCACCCGGCTCCCCGGGGCGAACGATCCCTCAGCTTCCCCGTCGCGGTGCGCCGGCTCCTTTGACACCCTGGCCTCGTCGTGTGCTGACGCCGGAGGGTAGCATGGGCCCCACGACACGCACACACGGTTTCCAGGACGGTTCGATCAGTGGGTCGCGCCGCCCTTGGCCTTGGGCTTGGCGTTCCAGACCCGCAGCGCCAGGAAGAAGCCGATCGCGGCCAACGGGACCATGGCAATCGGCCAGGCCAACCAGTTGGCTGGATCGGTGGCTGGCCCGACCAGCTGGCCGGACGCGTCGAGTTGGTCCGTGGGAAGCACCAACCCGTAGACCAGCGACATGACGCCGGTGCCCAGGTAGACGAACCCGTCGATGATGCCCACTGCGATGCCCGCGTTCTTGCTGCCGCCGAAGTCCATCGAGGCCGTGCCTGACAGCATGCCGTGCACCCCGATTACCGCCAGGGACATGTACAACGCCAGGTAGCCCACCAGCGACGTGCTGTAGGCGAAAATCAACAGCACCGCGCCGACCAGCATGATGCCGTAGAGGATCCCGGCCACCGGGCCGCGGCGCGATTGAAACACGCGGTCGGAGATCACCCCGGCCACCACCCCGCCGAGAATCCCGGCGCAGCACAGCAACATGCCCCAGTTCCTGTTGACGAAACCGTCGAGCAACCCCAGAGCGTCGTTGGTCTGGCGGGCGAAGGAGGGGTACCACTGCATGATGGCCTGGCGCAGGAAGCCCGAGCAGAACTCGATGCAGGCGATGGTCATGATGATCGGGTTCTTGAGCATCATCTTGAAGACTTCGATGGCGCCCTTCCGGGGCCCCTTGTCGTCGGAGGTGGCGTCGCCAAGCTCGATGTCCGGGTGGCCGGCCAGCGAGGGCCGGCCCTGGACCACGAACACGTCGATCAACCAGAACAGGAGCAGGATCAGCGCTGGCATCAGGAAGACCCACTCCATGGACAGATGACGCAGGATGATCTCCGACCAGTCGAAGGCGAAGTAGACCCCCAGCGAGATCAGGATCCCAAAGACCGCGCCGATCACTCCGCGCTCGCGCACGTGGAACCAGGGTGCGTTGACCTTGACGATGGCAACCGCCCCGAAGCTCTGGGAGTACATGTTCAGCGCGTAGAGCACCGAGAAGACCACCAGGAAGTTGTCGGCCATGAACGCGGCTGCCGGGCCCTGGTTGAGCATCGACCAGGTGCCCAGACCCATGAGCAGGTTCATCAGGGCTGCGCCGATGGCGGCGATCAGGATGGCGGGCTTGCCGCCGAAGCGGTCGGTCAGCGGGCCGTTGATCACGAACGAAAACCCGTAGACCATCGTGCCGACCATGAAGATGGTGGCGAACCCGGTGTTGGTCATCATCGGCTCTCCGGCCGAATCCCGGATGACGCCGAAGGCGCTCTGGCTGACCTTCAGGTTGTAGCGGCCCATGTACAAGAAGGCGTAGGTCAGGCCCAGCGGCACCCAGTTGAGCACCCGCCGGACGCGGAAGGCCTGGCTATACTCCAGACCCTTGACCTTGGGCAGCCGGGCGATCACGACCGTCACGGCCGCGAGCAGGATCAAGATCGGCAGCAATTCGTTGAGCCATACGGGCATGATCGTTGTGCTCCTGGCCGTTCGGGGACGACCCGCCCACAGTGCCAAAGTGCGCGGTGCGGATCAAGCACTTGAGTACGATCGCCGACGTTTGTGGTCCCCTGCTTGAGGAGCTTGAGGAGGGGAATGCTGGAATGTACTGCCCAAGACCCGCGGAGGCGCGGCGCACTGATCGTCGCCTGTATCGCTGTCCAGCGCGACAGTCCAGCGCGCCAACCTTAACAACTCGACGAAACCACGCTACCCTGGTCGTCGCTGTCGCCCTGGCACCCGAGGGACCATGTTTCATCGATCGAGGTCAGCTTCGCTGCTGCTGCTGCTGCTCGTCTGCTGCAACCGGGATGATCCCGCGAGCAGAACGCGACCGAGCCAGCGGGTGAAACTGGCGCCGCGCGGGGGAGCGCGGATCTCGCCACCCTTCGACCTGGGCCGGGTGGTGCGTCGGGCGCGGCTGGCCTTCCGTCATTCCGGCGATGACGCCTTCGTCGGCGGCCCGGGGACGTACCGCGCTCGCGTCGAGCCGAACGGCCGGCTGTCGGTCACCCCTGTCCACTACCCCAAAGGAGCACGGCGCGGCGTGCGCGGGGCGCCGCTGGAGCTGCAGACCACCGCGATCCTCCTGGATGCAGGCCCCGACCGAAGAGGAGGCAGGGTCCGGTCGCAGCGACGCCCGAGCGAGGCTTGGGGCCGGCCTTCCTCCCGTTCGGCCTCGCCGGCCAATGCAAGCCGAGCGTCCGCAAGACCGGAGCCCTGCCGACAACACGGTCGGGGCGCGGAGCAAGCGCAGCCACGCCGGATCCGGCAGGAGGACGGCGGGCTGTCGATCGTGCACGCCACGGACGGCCTCGGCGACGTCGTGGAGCGCATCCGCAACCTGCCCGGGGGAGTCGAGCAGAGCTGGCACTTCGCTCGACCGCCGACCGGCGAGGGTGACCTCGTTGTCCGGGTATCGGTCAGCGGGGCGCGCCACGCGGCCACGACCGCAGGGGGGTTCCACTTCGCTGGAGGCAGCGGTCCGGCCGTGCGCTACGGGTGGGCGGTCTGGGTAGACAGCGCGGGCCAGCGCACCCCGGTGGCCACCCATCTCGTGGACCAAGAGCTGGTCCACAGCGTGCCGCGACGGCTGCTGGCACGCTCCCGCTTCCCGGCGGCGCTCGATCCGACCATCTCGGCCGAGGTCGACACCGGGGTGGCGGCGACCGGGCCCGCCTGGGACGATCAAATGGTCCCCCACGTCGCCTCGGACGGCACCGACTACATGGTGGTCTGGAAGGACTTCCGCAACGAGAGCGACTTCGACATCTATGGCGCCCGGGTCACCGCCACCGGCACACTGCAGGGCGAGACCAGCTTCCTGGTCTGCGGGGCCAATGGCGATCAGGAGCGGCCACAGGTGGTCTTCGACGGTACCAGCTTCCTCGTGGTGTGGGAGGACAACCGCGGCGGCGACTACGACATCTACGCGGCCAGGGTGACCAAGAGCGGTGCGGTGCTGGACCACCAGGGGATCGTGATCTCCAGCGCCGCCGACGACCAGTTTGCGCCCTCGGCGCGCTCGGACGGCACCAACTTCCTCGTGGTCTGGGCCGACCGCCGCTCCGGGGTCGAGTACGATATCTATGGCGCCCGGCTCTCCCCGGCGGGAGCCGTGCTGGACAGCAGCGGGCTGCTGCTCTGCGGCGCCGCTGGCACGCAGGGTGAGCCAACGGTGGCCTTCGACGGCACCAACCATCTCGTGGTCTGGTTCGACGAGCGGGCAGGCGCCGCCAACACCGACATCTACGGTACGCGGGTGACGACCGCCGGCGCGATCCTCGACCCCGGCGGCATCCCGATCTCAACCGCCTCCGGCGAGCAACGGGAGCCATACGTCACGTTCAACGGCACCAACCACCTCGTGGTGTGGATGGACGGGCGAAACGGCCCTTCCAGCGACATCTACGGCGCCAGGGTGACAGCTGCCGGGTCCGTGCTCGACGCCAGCGGCATCCCCATCAGCACCGCCACGGACCTGCAGCAGCGCCCGAGCGCAGCCGGCGACGGCGGCGGCTACCTGGTCGTGTGGCAGGACCGCCGCAACGCCGCCGACTCCGACATCTACGGCGCCCGCCTGGACAGCGCCGGCACCGTGCTAGACCCGAGCGGTGTTGTGATAGCCGGCGCCGGGGGCACCCAGGCACGCCCGAAGGTGGTCGAGGGCCAGAACCAGCTGCTGGTGGCCTGGCAGGACGACCGCAGCGGCGTGGAGGACATCTACGGCGCACGGCTGACGTCCAGCACCACGTCCGGCCTGGTCGTGCTGGACAGCCAGGGGTTCGTCGTCTCCCGCGGGTTCAACGGCAGGCTCTCGCCAGCGGTCGCCTCCGCCGGCAGCGTGGGTTTCCTGGTGGTGTGGCAGGACCGGCGCAACGGCATCGACATCGATATCTACGGCACGCGGCTGGACAGCACCGGGACCGTGCTCGACACGGCCGGGATCCCGGTCAGCGCCAGCAGCGGTGATCAAACAGCCCCCCGCGTCGCGTTCGACGGCACGCACTACCTGGTGGCGTGGCAGGACCGACGTAATGGGACCACCGCCGACATCTACGGCACCCGGCTGACGACCGCCGGCACCGTCCTCGACCCCGGCGGGATCGCCATCTGCACCGCCGCCGATCATCAGCAGCGTCCAGCCCTGGCCGCCGGCAGCGGCGGCGGGTTCCTGACCGTGTGGGAGGACCGCCGCGGCGGGACGACCTGGGACATCTACGGCACCCGAGTCGACACGGGTGGAAACGTGCTGGACGCGAGCGGCATCCTGGTCTCTGGAGCGGCCGGCAACCAGACCGCCCCCACCGTCTCCTCGGGCGCTGGCTATCTCGTGGCATGGCAGGATCAGCGCAACGCGACCCCCGACATCTATGGCAGCCGGGTCGACCTCACGGGCAATGTGCTGGACGCTGGCGGCATCGTCATCTCTGCCGGCACCACCGCCCTGACCCGGCCGGCGCTGACATTCGACGGCACCAACCACTACGCGGTGTGGCTGGCCGCGCAGGCCAGCGGCACCACCCTGCGCGGCACGCGGATCTCTCCGACCGGCAAGGTCCTCGAGCCGTTCGGCGTGCAGATCACCGATGACTCCCCCCCCGAGACGTCTCCCGTGGTGGCATCGGACGGGCTGCACTTCCTGGCGCTCTGGCCGCAGCAGGCCTCCGGCGGAGGCCACAGCCTGCACGGCATCCGCATCCGCAAGGACGGGGTCGTGCTGGAGCCCGACGGATTCCCGATCGCCTCCGAGGTCCACGTCGAGGACGGCCAGCGCGACGTTGCCGCCGCGCCCCTCGGCGCTGGCTACCTGGTGGCCTACACCCGCCCAGCCACTGCCGGCACGCTACTGCCCTCGGCGGTGATGCGCCAGATCACATGGAGCCCCGACGGCACCATGTGCGCGGCCGTGGCTGACTGCACCTCCGGCTACTGCGTCGACGGTGTCTGCTGCGACTCCAGCTGCGGAGACGGTCAGTCTGACGACTGCCAGGCCTGCAGCAAGACGTCCGGGGCTGCCAAGGACGGCAGCTGCGGACCGGTGGCCTCGGGGACGACCTGCCATCCGAGCGCCGGGATCTGTGATCTCGAGGAGAGCTGCGACGGTGTGGCGCTGACCTGCCCCGCCGATGGGTTCAAGCCCGACACCGTCGTCTGCCGACCGGCCGCTGGCGAGTGCGACATGGCGGAGACGTGCAACGGCAGCGATGCGCAGTGCGGCCCCGACCTGTTCCAGCCGGACGGCATCGCCTGCACCGGCGCCAGCAACCACTGCAGCGCGGGCCAGTGCGTGGTGAAGCCCGACCTGGGTCCGCCCGACCTCGGTCTGCCCGACCTGCCCCCCCTGCCTGACCTGCCTCCGCCCGACCTGCCTCCGCCCGACCTGGAGCAGGATCTGGCCCCGAGCGATCTGCCCCTCGACCTCTCCCCCGACGTCATGGATCAGTACCTGCCGGACCGGCGCATCGAGCCCGACCTGGGCCAGCGACCGCCGGCCGACGTGGGTGGGTGCTCCTGCCGCTCCGTCCCCGGTCCGCCCCCCTCGTCCTGGCTCCTGCTGCTGGTCCTGGGGCTGCTGCTGCGACGCAGGCGCTGAGGGGCTGGTGAAACTGGCCGGGATGGCAGCCCTGCCCGATCTGAGCTAAGAATCGTCCCACCCTCGGACCACAGGAGGTTGCATGTCGATTCACGATCCACTGCAGGCCATGTGGCAGACCCAGCGCGAGTTCGGCGAGCACGGGGGGGTCTGTCCCTCGATCGAGCGCTCCTCCACCTTCACGGTGCTGGACCCCACGGCGATGCCCGAGATCTTCGAGGGGCTGCGAGGACCGGACAGAGGGGGCTGCTTTCTCTACAGCCGACACTTCAACCCGACGGTGGACGTGCTGGCGCGCTACCTGGCCGCCATGGAGGCCACCGAAGCCGCCGTCTGCACCGCCAGCGGCATGTCGGCCATCGCCTGCGCGCTGCTGCAGATCTGTCGCGGCGGCGACCACATCGTCTCGAGCACCACGGTCTACGGCGGGACGCACGCCCTGCTGGCCGAGCTGCTTCCGTCGATGGAGATCGACTCCACCTTCGTCGACCCCCGGGATCCGCAGGCCTTCGTCAACGCAACCCGGTCCAACACCAGGGTCTGGTACACCGAGACCATGGGCAACCCGACGCTGAAGATCGCTGACATCCGCACCCTCTCCCGCCTGGCGCACGAGCGGCAGCTCACCCTCGTGGTGGACAACACCTTCACGCCCCTGATTGTTACCCCTGCCGCCCTGGGGGCCGACGTGGTGGTCTACTCCCTGACCAAGTTCGTCAATGGCGCGAGCGACATGATCGCCGGGGCCATCTGCTGCAGCAACGAGCTACGGCTCAAGCTGATGGGGCTGCACAACGGACGGGTCATGCTGCTGGGGCCCACGATGGACCCTCGCGCCGCGTTCGATGTGATTCAGCGTCTGCCCAGCCTGGGCCT
>Ga0180009_10001432_pt1 | contig 29291 bp, 30 predicted proteins | sample OS_PC_MetaG_FD_123537 | JGI IMG/M metagenome (GOLD analysis project Ga0180009, IMG submission 123537) | Groundwater microbial communities from the Aspo Hard Rock Laboratory (HRL) deep subsurface site, Sweden - OS_PC_MetaG | ecosystem: Environmental > Aquatic > Deep subsurface > Groundwater... | reverse complement strand
TCCTTCTCGCCCACATACCCACAGGTTTAATCATTAATTTTTAATAACTTTTTATCGTTTTTTGAATGGGATTTTATGTCTATCTTTTAGTTAAAAATGGTCTTGACGATGGGGGGAACCCTAAATTTCAATTCTGTTTCCGCTCCGTCATCCCCGATCTTCGTCATCCCCGCGAAAGCTAAGGATCCAGATTAAATATATTTTTCTAGATTCTTAGCTTTCGCGGGAATGACGATGAAAAAATAAGACAGTTCTTACATGTTCTTTTTCAACCATTCGCGTAATGCGTTCCATTCTTGCTCGAATTGAAAGGGAGGATTCACGATGACCATGCCCATTTTGCAAAGCGGGGTGGCGTCGGGTTTCGTTTCTATCGATGAACACGAAAAGTTCGTTGTTGCGATGGCTGAAAACCCGAGGCCTTTCAATTGGTTGTGAAAACGATTGACGGCAATCTGATCTTTGATCGGGTACCAAATCGCATAAACCCCGGTTGGAAATTTTCTATACGCAGTTTTCATCGCTTTGATGATGTTTTGAAACTCGTCCGTTTTTTCAAAAGGCGGATCGATCAAAATCAATCCACGTTTTTCTTTAGGGGGCAGAAAAGCTTTGATTGCTTGATAACCATCGTTGTGGTGTACCGCTGTTTGCGAATCTTTTCGAAAAAACTGTTTGAGCGATTTCACATCTTCAGGATGTAGCTCGACCAAAATCATACGGTCTTGTGGACGTAATAACGCGCGAACAAAAGAAGGAGATCCGGGGTAGAAATGTGGAAATGCCTCGCAAGCGGTGCGTTCATGTGCATTCATGTTTTGAATAATGTTCTGAAAGGTTTTGATGATCGGGGGCGCTTGTTCGAGGGAAAGAATACGCGACACGCCATTTTCATATTCTTTTGTTTTTTGTGCTTCCGGCGAGGTGAGGTCGTATAGACCAATGCCCGCGTGGGTGTCGAGGTAACAAAACGGCGTTTCTTTTTTAGATAATGATTGAGTGAGAAGGATCAACAAACAGTGCTTGAAGACGTCCGCGAAATTTCCTGCATGAAAGATGTGGCGATAGTTCATGACGATTTCTTATTAATAGAAAGAGCAATAAGTAGAGTGAGAATAGAGAACAGTAAGATCGGTAAATCGCCCCAAAAGACCCACGGGGTCGAACCTTTCATCCCAGTGATTTTTGCGGTGAGTACCCCTTCTTCAAATTGCGGTAGACGACGAATGATGCGGCCTTTCGGAGAGATCACTGCTGTGATGCCGTTGTTTGCGCAGAACAATCCGTATCGGCCGCTTTCAATGGATCGCATTTGACCGATCTGCAAATGCTGTGCAGCCGCGCTGGACTTTCCGAACCAAGCGTCGTCACTGATCGTGATGAGGACTTGTGCTTGTGGCAAATCGCTTCGTACAAGATCGGAGTAAGCGATTTCATAACAGATATAGAGAGCGATCGGCAGGCGGCCGGCTTTCATCAGAGGTTGCATGTGTCCTGCGCTAAAGCTGGACATCGGCAGGTCAAGAAATTGAATCAGTCCTCGAAAGATTTTTTCGAGTGGCACGTATTCTCCGAAGGGTACCAAATGACGTTTAAGGTATTGGCCTTGTTGCATTCCTAATAGAACCGCTCCGTTATAAATTTTTGAATCTGTCTCGATCGGAATGCCTGTCAATAAATAGGAGTGATGTTTACGTGCTGTTGCTTTGAGTTTATCCACATCTGAGTGAGCAAAAGGAAGAGGCAGTGGAATCGCTGCTTCAGGCCAGACGATGAGAGGACTATCCCAATGCGGTTGAGTGAGCCGTATGTATTTTTCAATTGTAGGAAGCACTTGTTGTGGGTTCCATTTGATTTGTTGTGGCACATTGCCTTGCACCAGCGAAACCTGCATCGGTTGACCCGTTGGTTGTGTCCATGAGACTCGAGTGAGCACAATTCCAAAGCTCCAGAAAAGAACAAGAATAAATAAAGGGATGATTCTGTTTTTCCAGATCTGTTTATCGTCATTCCCGCACACTCTCTCGTCATTCCCGCTTTGCTGTGAATCCAGCCCTATGTTCCTAATCACTAAAACAACTAGTACCGCACTCAAAACCACCACAAAACTAACAGCGAAACTTCCAAACAAAGGGGCATACCCTCGCAAAGGCGACCCTGTTTGACTAAACCCTAAATACAACCAAGGAAAACCTGTAAAAATCTTTCCACGGACCCATTCCAACAAGACCCAGCTGGCTGGAAATGCAGTGATTAAAACAAGCGACTTATCCAACGAGAAAAAGCGTTTCAAAAGATAGCCTTGCACGGTCGGAAAGAGGGCAAGCGCACTGATAAATAAGGCAGTGATGAGAACAGATAAAAAGACGTTTGTATTTCCGTAAACATGGATGCTGATGTAAACCCATGAAACGCCAACGCCGAACATGCCGATACCAAAAAGAAATCCAAATAGGGCGCATGCTTTTGGAGAATCCGCATGGAGCCATGCCCAAAGTAATGCGGCGATTGACAGCGGAGCGAGCGGGAAAAGATGCATCGGTGCAAATGCAAAGGGCATGATGCCCCCGGCAAGCAGAACAAGAATGTTGAGGAAAATAAATTTGGTCTTCATGGGTAACTCTTTAGAATGCGCGCTTTTTTAAATCGATCTTTATTATAGAGAGAACTTGAAGGGAGAAATACATGGAAACCTTAGAAGCCATTTCAACGCGACACAGTGTGCGTCAATTCACAGAGCAAGCAGTAGAGCCTGAAAAAATAGAGCAAATTTTACAAGCAGCGATGAATGCTCCTTCTGCGGGTAATGAGCAGCCGTGGCATTTTGTGGTTGTGACCGATCGAAACATTCTTGATTCGCTTGTGGAAATTCATCCTTATGCGCGTATGTGTTTAACGGCAACGGTTGCCATTATCCCTTGCTTAGAGACTGAGCTTGAAAAACACGAAGTGTTTGGTGTGCAAGATTTGTCCGCGGCAACGGAAAATATGTTGTTAGCTACTCATGCTTTAGGTTTGGGGGCTGTTTGGGTTGGGGTTTATCCAAAAGAAGATCGTATGTCGCCGATTCAAGCGTTGTTAAATCTCCCGAAAAACATTCAGCCTTTCTGCATCGTTCCAATAGGCTATGCTGCAAGTGAGCAGAAAGTAATAGACAGATACAACAAAGATCGAGTCCACCACGAACACTGGTAAGAACGGTATTGTCATCCTCGCGATCATCGTCATTCTCTCCTCGGTGTGGATCCAGAAAATATATGGCTGGATTCCCGCCTTCGCGGGAATGACGAGAGAGGGCGCGGGAATGACGAGAGAGGGCGCGGGAATGACGACAAGATACTCTTAGGGACTATATTTCTCGCGTCTCACAAAATTTTCAGGCGTTTTTTACGTTTGTTTCTAATGCTTCATTGATTCATTGTTTGTGTATCACCCAGATTGGCTGTACAATTAAATGTACAACAAGATAGAAGAGGGTGAGATTCATGAAAGCTATTTCATATTCGTCGGCTAGAGAAAATTTGGTGAATACTATGGAAGATGTTTGTGATAACCACGAGCCTTTAATTATTACTCGTAAGAAATCACGTTCTGTCGTGATGATGTCTCTTGAAGACTATAACGCAATTGAAGAAACGGCTTATCTTTTAAGAAGCCCTGTTAATGCAGCGCGTTTACGTAAAAGCATTCAACAAAGTGAGCAAGGTAAATGGCGCAAAGAAAATCTGATCGAAGATTGATTTTGGCGTGGACGGAGATTGCTTGGGAAGATTATTTGTATTGGCAACGAACCGATAAAATTATTTTGAAAAAACTTAATACGCTTATCAAAAATACTGTTCGCACACCTTTTAGCGGTCTTGGTAAACCAGAAGCATTGAAATTCGATTTAATAAATAAATGGTCACGAAGAATCACGAATGAACATCGTTTAGTTTATGAATTAAGAGATGACGTATTAGTTATTTTGCAGTGTCGTTACCATTATTGAATATTGCCCTTGATGCACATTACTAACCTGGAATAATCCGCGCCTTTTCTAATAACTATTAAAAACGATAAGGAACTTTTCCGATGAATCATCCCTCTCGTGTTCTTTTGAATCGCACGCTTTTTTTGATTTGCAGTTGTTCTCTTGTCTCCACTGCTTTTGCGGCGGCTCCTTTGCCGCGACATCATCGATCAAGACATTACGTTTCTGCGCGTTCTCGTAAAGAAGCGCAACTCCAATCGATGGAAAAACAATTGAGTCAATTAGAAGTTGATGTGCAGAAAATGAAGAAGGAATTGCAGACGGAACAAGAGACGAGCCAGAAGATTAAAACGCGACAGGAAGAGAGGGAAAAGTCTGTTGCGTCGAGATTCAAAACCTACGGAAGTGCTGTGGTGATTGCGCCTTATACCGGGCGACCAACCTATTCCACGGGCAGCCAAGTTTTGGTTAATTCACCAAGCATTAATGAGGATTTGAAATTATTAGAGCGTCGAAAAGTCGAGCAGGAAGCGTTAAAAAAAGCAGGTGAAAAAGTTCCTAATCATCCCCGTCTTGTTATGAGCGGTAAGTTATCGGGAGAGTTCAGTTATTCGAGGCCTTATAAAGGAGCTCGTTCGACAGACATTGATCTGAGCGGCGCAGAATTAGATACCTTTGCGGAAATTTCTCCTTTGGTGAATGGGTTTATGGCATTTACTTATGACAATAATCCAAACGATGTTTTCTCTAATCGTCGTATTGGAAATTCCAATGTGTATTTGGATAAAGGATTTATTGTGATCGGCGACGTGAAGCGTTCACCGTTTTACGGAACGGTCGGTCAAATGTATGTGCCGTTCGGTCGATACAGCACCATGATGATCAGTAGTCCTCTGACTAAATATATCGGGAAAACAAAAGCGAGAACGATTCTAGTGGGTTTCGCTCCTGCACGTTCTTTCTCTCCTTATGCTCGTGCTTTTGTGTTTAAAGGGGATACAAAGTATGGCAACAGCAGTTTGGCGAAGCAGTTCGGTGGAGATGCGGGTATTAGTTATATCAAGAAGAAATTTAATACCGATGTAGGTGTGAGTTACATTTCCAACATGGCCGATTCAGTGGGTATGCAGGACACGGGGGCTCCGAGTGGTTTTCAAGGGTTTGATAAATCCAATCGTGAAGATCTTGTGCACGGCGTGAATGGCATCGATCTGCATGCTGTCGTGGGCTATGGTCCTTGGAGTTTGATTGCAGAGTATTTGTCTGCATTACAACAATTCAGTAAGACGGATTTATCGTTCAACAGTCATGGTGCAGAACCCAGCGCAATGAATGTCGAAGGTGATTATTCCTTCCATCTTTTCCGTATTCCAAGTTCGGTGGCATTGAGTTATGCCTTCACCAATCAAGCTTTGGGATTGTATTTGCCGAAACAGCGATACACGGCTGGGTTATTGTTGAACATCTTACAGAATGCCACGTTAACCTTTGAATACCGACACGACATCAATTATGGCCGCAGCAACACTGCTATGGTGAATCACGGTGCTACGCTTGCTTATGTTCCTAGCGAACTAGGCAGATCGGACGACATGATCTCAACAGAACTGAGTGTGTATTTCTGAGTTGCACCGTCATCCCCGCGAACCCAATCGTCATCCCTAGCTGCTTGTTGGGATCCAGACATTTGATGCAGTTGAGTGCGGGACAGTCATCCCTAGCTGCTTGTTGGGATCCAGGAAAAATCCTCATAATTTTTTAATGCTAATTAAGATTTCGTTAAGTCTGTACTGATATCATGACTATAAGTAGGTATGATCCTATAGCTCATTCAGCTCACCAGAGAGGAGAATGTTTATGACTCCACCAGTTCGAAAACAAAGCTCAGATCCAGGTCAACACATTTCAGAGGTGTGCTCTTCATCTTCTGAAGAAGTGAAAGAGCTTATTACAGAAGCAGAAGTGAAAGAGCTTATTACAGACGCAAAAGAAATGCGGGATCAGATTTTAAGACTGAATATTCCTGAGAAAAATCAGCCAAAAATTGTTCAAAATTTTATTAAAGCATTCGAACTATTGTCTAAAGAAAAAGGTAAATTGGAACGCTTAAATAAAGAGGACTTGCCGTCCTCAAAGGAGTTGCATGAGGTTGCTCTTTTGTTCAGACAGAAGTTGCCGTGGCAAAAGGAGGCTAACCTCAAAGAACAGACAAGACGAGTGTTGTTCTTGGAAGAACAGCTTGCGCATATACATAAGAAGAAAAAAGCTGCTTTAGAAGAAGCTCTGAAGCAACAAGAAGAAATGCAGCAGAAAATACGGCTAGAACAAAAGAAAGGCTTTTTTATAGTTAGGCGGGTTAAAAAATTCTTAAACATTTTCTTGAGGAAAAAGAAAACAGCAGAAAATTCGTTTAAAGAAATGAAAGGCAATACGGCATATAGAGAAACAGACAGTGATATTGTTTGTGCCCTTTCAGGTGATGAGAACGAAAAGAAACCTTCCCTTAAAGTAAAAGCAAAAGGTAATAAGATGATCGGTAGAGTGTCCTCTTTATTTTCTTTTGGCGGCTTGTTTAGCGGGGGTGGACCCGAATCATCTTACAAACAACCACCTGTTGATGCGCCTCGCTTGAGGTTTTAGTTTCATTCTTCACTAGAAACGCGGGAAACCGCGTTTTTTTATGGGTGTTTGATGTTGGTTTTTCTGGATCCTTAGCTTTCCGTGGGAATGACTATGAGGGGATGGGATTAGGTTGGTTTGTGTTTCGTATAACGGTGTTGGTTTCTACTAGCGTTCTTCTTTTTCTTTGTATTCGCATAGGTCGCTGATTAGGCAGGCGGGGCATTTTGGTTTTTTGGCGGTGCATATGTAACGGCCATGGAGAACAAGCCAATGATGAGCGTGTAATTTGAATTCATTCGGGATGACTTCCATTAACTTTTGTTCTACGGCTAACGGTGTTTTTCCTTCTGCTAAACCGGTTCGGTTGGAAACCCGAAAAATGTGTGTATCCACTCCAATCAAATGTTCTCCAAAGATCGTATTTAAGAGAACGTTTGCTGATTTTCTTCCCACCCCTGGCAACGATTCCAATCCTTCTCGTGTGTTCGGCAATTGCGAATCGAATTTCTCTACCAAGATTTTGCAAGCTTCCATGATGTGCGCGGCTTTCGAGTTATAGAGGCCGATGGATTGAATGGCCTTTTTCAATTTTGTTTCACCCATCGCTAAGATTTTTTCTGGTGTGTTCGCTGCTTTGAACAATGTTTCAGTGATTTTATTGACCCCTTTATCGGTCGAATGCGCCGATAAAATGACAGCGATCATCAATTCAAAAGGTGTCGTGTAATGCAACTCAGTGGTTGGATCTGCATTTTCTTTCCGCAACCGAACAAAAATCTCCCGCACCGTTTTTTGATCCATGTTTAAAACCTTTCGTAAATCGTTAACCCAAACGTAGAGACTATATTTTTCGCCCCTTCGGGGCTTGAGTCAGTAAATCAATATCGCCGCCACGTGCTTGATCATTTACTCGTGACCCAAAGAGATAAATTTTTGCATTTGGATCGTGTTTTTGAATGATCGATTTGATGGTTTGGACTTCAAATGGTGTTAAGCGCATGGGCTTTAATCCTTATGGGGGGGTAACTGGATTCCCGCCTTCGCGGGAATGACGAGAGGCTGGATTCTAAGCCTTCGCGGGAATGACGAGAGGCTGGATTCTAAGCTTGCGCGGGAATGACAAAAAGACCTTTCCATGGGATTTGACGAAGAAAACTATCAATCCTTTTCTGCTTCGCGTTTGAGCATCGTTTCGAGGTAATGGATGTGTGCATGGCCTTGTTGAAAGGATTCGTCCGATAGAATTTTCTGATGCAACGACAAATTGGTTTTGATGCCGTTAATCACCGTTTCGTCCAGTGCATTTCGCATGCGAGTAATTGCCGTTTTTCGATCGCTTGCATGCACGATTAATTTTGCAAGCAACGAATCATAGAAAGGAGGAACGGTATAGCCGTTGTAAATATGTGAATCGAACCGAATTTGTGGGCCACCGGGAGGGTGGAACAGAGAAATGGTTCCGGGCGAAGGCAGGAAGGTCTTTGGATCTTCTGCATTAATTCGGCATTCAATGGCGTGTCCCGTAATGCGTACATCGTCTTGTGTATAACGTAATTTATTTTTTGCTGCGATATAGAGCTGCTCTTTAACCAAATCTATATTGGTGATGGCTTCAGTGATCGGGTGTTCTACTTGAATGCGGGTATTCATTTCAATGAAATAGAATTGGCCGTTTTTGTATAGAAATTCAAAGGTCCCGGCGCCGCGATAATGCATCGCTTCACAAGCTTTTACGCACAGAGATCCGATGTATTGTCGTTGCTCTTCAGTGATGCCGTGAGCAGGAGCTTCTTCAATAACTTTTTGGTGACGTCTTTGAATGGAGCAATCACGTTCTCCCAAGAAGATGGCATTTCCTTTACCGTCTCCCAAGATTTGCACTTCAATATGCCGTGGATTCTCGAGAAATTTTTCGAGATAGACAGCATCGTTTCCAAAAGCAGAACCTGCTTCGTGTTTCGTTAAGGATATTGCCTGAATTAATTCTTCCTCTTTGTACACAATGCGCATGCCGCGACCGCCACCGCCACCAGCTGCTTTAATGAGGACGGGAAAACCAATTTTGCGCGCTATCTCGATATTCGCTTGTGCATCATCGGTGAGAGGATCACCAGAACCAGGAATGCATGGAATGTTAAGGCTTTGCATTTTTTTGATGGCGGAAATTTTGTCGCCCATTGTTCGAATCATTTGAGCATTCGGTCCTATAAAGATGAACCCGCTTTTTTCTACTTGTTCCGCAAAATCTGCATTTTCAGAGAGAAAGCCATACCCGGGGTGAATCGCCGTTGCGTTTGTAATGATGGCCGCGCTGATGATCGCCGGGACACTTAAGTAACTTTCCGAAACAGGGGAAGGGCCGATGCATACGGATTCATCTGCTAAACGAACATGCATGAGTTCTCTATCCGCAGAAGAGTGTACGGCGACTGTTTTGATGCCTAACTCTTTGCAAGCTCTTAAAATGCGTAGAGCAATCTCTCCGCGATTTGCAATCAAGACTTTTTCTAACATGATTTTTCTCGCTTATTCTTCAATGACAAACAGAGGCTGATCAAATTCTACGGGTTGCCCGTCTTCCACTAATCGAGCGACTACTTTTCCAGCTCTATCTGCTTCAATCTGATTAAACATTTTCATTGCTTCCACAATACAGAGTACATCACCAGGAGAAACTTGCTGGCCAATGTTGATAAAAGGAGCGGCATCGGGTGATGGAGAGATATAAAAAGTTCCTACCATAGGTGAATTAACCGTTTGCTTGTGCTCGGATTTTGTGGGAGCGCTTGCAGGGGCGGTAAAAGGTGTAGTTGAAGGAACTACAGGAACGGGGGCATGTTGTTCGATGATGCGGGGGGTGGCTTGATTGAACTGACTGATGCGAACGGATTCTTCGCCTTCGGAAATTTCAATTTCCCCGATTTCTTTTTCTTTAATGAGATCAATAATGGCGCGTATTTTTCTAATATCCATGGATAAACCTCTATGCTTAATAAAAAAAGGCGGCATTCTGCATGTCGATTGCTATATTGTCTAGATCGGCGTTAAATGCGCGCCTTTTCGATGCAGATGCTTGCAGGTTTGAGGAAACTTTATGAACGTACTCGTGTCTTTTCTTCACTTTGTGTTACACATGAATACGCAATTGGGCGGGTTTGTCGCTCAATACGGATTGTGGGTTTATGCCTTTCTCTTTTTGGTTATCTTCTGTGAAACCGGTTTGGTGGTAACAGCGATTATGCCAGGGGATTCCTTGATCTTTGCAGCAGGCGCCATTGCGGCGACGGGGGCATTGAATGTTTATGTGTTGACGTTGTTATTAATCGCCGCTGCTTTCTTGGGCAATCTCTCTAACTATTTTATTGGCTACAAACTGGGACATTTATTCTTTACCAATGAAAACAGCCTGTTTTTAAAGCCTTCCTATTTAAACAAAACGCATGCTTTTTATGAAAAATACGGCGCTAAAACGGTCGTGATCGCACGTTTTATGCCTATCGTTCGAACGTTCGCTCCTTTCGTTGCCGGTATGGGCGAGATGGGGCACGCAAAATTTGTTTTCTATAGCTTCTTAGGAGCTCTTTTCTGGATTTTATTGTTGCTATGGAGCAGCTATTGGTTCGGAAACGTTCCCGCTGTAAAGAATCATTTTTCCATTGTCATCTTGGTCATCATCATTCTGTCTGTCTTACCCCCGGTAGTTGAATACGTCCGAACTCGCCGCCACGCTTAATACAGGAATTTAGCTAAATTTTTGTAGTTGAGGTTGTTTGTATTTTTTTATCTATGCATTTCCAAAATACACATCGAAGCGGCAGCTTTTTCCGTTGTATGAGAAGTCTGGTTTGTGATTGTTGAGAGGGGGTGCTAGACGAGGGCGCTTTACGACGACTCGTTTCTTTGCATGTTTCAATGCTGTTTTTAATAGTTCGGAATCGGGTTCATCGTGATTGAGCCATTTTTGCAGGGCTTGCATGTCTTTCTTTGGTAAAGCGGATTTTTGTTTGGCTGGAAACATCGGGTCTAAATAAATGACATCAAACGGTTGAGAGGATTTTTGCAGATATTGAATACTGTCTGCGTGAATCAATTTCATTCTTGCGATGATCGACGCGATTTCTGGGTCTTGTTTTGCTCGTTTTATTCCATCTTCCAGTAGCGCAAAAATTTCAGGCGATTTTTCAATCAAGGTGACGGTGCAACCTAACGACGCTAGAACAAATGCATCTTTTCCAAGCCCTGCGGTTGTATCTAAAACGGTTAGGTTTGTTTTCGGAGTGATGCCGATTGCTTTTGCGATTGCTTGACCCAATCCACCGCCGTGTTTGCGGCGAAACGTATTTGCTTTTGATGCAAAGTCGATGAACACCGTATCGGATGAGCTGTATTGTAAGTGTAAAACATCGTTTTTACGGATAAGTGCTGGCATAGCGTTGAGTGGTTTATTTCGTCATGAATAAAAAGAGTATGGCGTTATTTATTAAAAAAACATATTTTCGTTTTTTCGTTTGGGTCAGAGGGAAGTTTGTCCCATAAAACGTAGAGACGCGATTCATCGCGTCTCTTGCGGGCTGCGAAGAAAAATTCAACAAGGAGAAAACACGATGAGCCAAGTTCCGGAAAATTTGTTGTATACCAAAACGCATGAATGGGTGCGTCAAGAAAACGATGACACGCTAACTGTAGGCATGACAGACAACGCGCAAAGTTTATTAGGGGATGTATCTCAAGTGACTTTGCCAAAAATAAATTCAACCCTGAAAGCTGGAGCGCACTGTTGCACGGTGGAATCGGTGAAAGCGGCAACAGATATTTATGCTCCTGTTGATGGCAAAGTGATTGCGATAAACCCTGCATTGAAAGAGAACGCCAAGGGGATCAATAGTGATCCGTACGGTAAGGGCTGGCTGTTCAAAATAAAGCCTTCTAAAGAAGTGATCACAGAACGTTTCTTAGACGCAAAGGCCTATAAGAAGATCGAATTGTAGGGCCGTACCTAAATATAGGCTCCAGGGAATGCTTAAAGAAATCCTCCGCTGGATTCTTAGCTTGCGCGGGAACGACGATGGGAACGGGAATGACGATACAGTTGCTACGTTTTTAATGGAGCCTTACTAAGAGCTGACATTTTTTCCCCTATTGGGGTTCATTTTCTCTATAATCCGCCAATTTTTTTACTGGCGAGAATTTCATGAGCATTCAATTTCCTGATTTTTCAAAAGCAAAAGTATTAGTTGTTGGCGATGTGATGTTGGACCGTTATTTCCACGGGGACATTCATCGCATTTCTCCAGAAGCTCCTGTGCCTGTCGCGCGTATTGTCAAAAAGGAAGATCGTTTGGGCGGGGCCAGTAATGTGGCGTTTAACATTTCGAGCTTAGGTGCGCATGTGAAATTGTTAGGCCTCGTTGGAAATGATTCGGCTTCAGAGCGAATAAAACTCTGTCTAACAAACACGAAGATTGCTCATGACATCTTGCAAGATGAGCAAGGAACAACGATTACTAAAATACGTGTTTTAAAACAACAGCAATTGTTGCGGCTTGATTTTGAAGATGGTTTTGCAGATGAAGCGAAACAACGTTTGTTTGAGATATATAAAAAAGTATTGCCTGAATTTGATGTGGTCGTCATTTCTAACTATGGAAAAGGCACTTTTCTTGATGTGCGGGAATATATGAAAGCCGCACAAAAACTTGATATTCCTGTTCTCGTAGATCCTAAACATACCCCTTTTGAACATTATCGTGGGGCGGCATTAATCAAACCTAATCGAAAAGAGTTCGAAGCGGTTGTGGGGGAGTGTCGATCCGATGATGAATTAATAGAAAAAGGCTGTCAGTTAATTAAAAAATACGATTTTGGAGCCGTTTTGGTAACGCGTGGCCATGAAGGATTAACGTTAATTCAGAAAGATCAGCCAGCAACTTATATCTCAACACAAGCGTTAGAAGTATTTGATGTTACAGGCGCGGGCGATACGGTCATCAGTGTGTTGGCCGCTAGTTTGGCCGTGAATACGCCGTTAATAGAGGCCGTTAAGTTGTCTAATATTGCTGCGGGCATTGCTGTATCAAAGCTCGGTACTGTCGCTGTTACACGTCATGAATTATTTGATGCAGTGCATGCGGATCACTTAAAAGGCGTTTTGAGTGAAGATCAAATGGTACTAGCAATGGAGAGTGCGCGTCGTCGAGGTGAACGGATAGTGATGACAAATGGTTGTTTTGATGTGCTACATGCCGGACATATCTACTCGCTGCAACAAGCAAAACAACACGGAGATCGATTAGTGGTTGCTGTGAATGACGATGATTCTGTGCGGCGATTAAAAGGCCAAACACGACCTATAAATCATTTAGAAGATCGAATGGCTGTGTTGGCGGCACTTGAATGCGTGGATTGGGCGGTGTCTTTTTCTGAAGACACTCCTGAACGTTTGATTTGTCGGTTGTTGCCGGATGTTTTGGTGAAAGGCAGTGATTACAAAGAGATTAATGCTATCGCGGGCGCTCAATGTGTCTTGAAAAATGGTGGCGAAGTGAAAGCGCTTAAATTGCTGGAGTCTCGTTCGAGCTCAGAAGTGATTAAGCATTTGCAGCCAGAATATAAAAAAGAAGGAGAATTGTGATGATTATCGTGACCGGTGGCGCAGGTTTTATTGGCAGCAATATTGTGAAAGGGCTGAATGCTCGAGGCCATAAAGACATCCTTGTGGTGGATTGGTTGAAGGATGGGCACAAAATTCACAATCTTGCGGATTGTGATATTGCGGATTACATGGATCGGGATGACTTTTTAGAGTTGATAGAAGCAGGAATGTTTGATGAAAAAGTAGAAGCGGTTTTTCACGAAGGAGCGTGTTCATCGACTACTGAATGGGACGGTCAGTACATGATGGAAAATAATTACGAATATTCAAAAGCCGTTCTGCATTTTTGTTTGGAGCACGATATTCCATTTTTTTATGCATCCAGTGCGTCTGTCTATGGGGCCGGTAAGGTTTCTATAGAAGAGCGTCAGTATGAAAAACCAATTAATGTATACGCTTATTCCAAATTTCTCTTTGATCAATATATGCGGACGTTGTTTCCAAAGATAAAAAGCCAAGTGGTCGGTTTACGTTATTTTAATGTGTACGGACCTCGCGAAACTCATAAGGGGTCTATGGCGAGCGTTGCTTATCACTTCAATAACCAGGTTCAAGAAGTCGGCGTTGTAAAATTGTTTGAAGGTTGCGACGGGTATGCCAACGGTGAACAGCGGCGTGATTTTATTTTTGTTGGGGACGTGGTAGCGGTCAACTTATGGTTCTTCGACCACCCGGATCAGTCGGGTATTTTTAATGTAGGTACAGGAAGAGCGCAGTCTTTCAATGAAGTTGCTACAGCCGTCATTGATTGGCATGAAAAAGGACGTGTGGAATACATTCCATTTCCGGAGCACCTTAAAGAGAGCTATCAGAGCTTTACACAAGCCGATTTGACGAAATTGCGTTCTGTGGGTTGTGATGTCGAATTCAAAGATGTGAAACAAGGGGTCAATATCTATCTCGATTGGTTGCACGAACACTCATAAAAAAGGCGTTTTATTTATGGCAGGCATTCTCTATGTGATTTCCGCACCTTCAGGAACCGGCAAAACCAGTTTGGTCGATGCATTGTTGCAAAGTGTTCCAAATCTTCAGTTTTCTGTTTCGTATACTACGCGTGCCAAGCGGGCTCAGGAGGTGCACGGCAAACATTATTATTTTGTGTCTCAAACGCAATTTGATGAGATGGTGGAGCGAGGCGATTTTTTTGAATATGCGACGGTCTTTGGGAATGGCTACGGTACTTCCAAAGCGGTGGTTCAAGAATTGATGAGTGATGGACATGACGTTGTTTTAGAGATCGATTGGCAAGGCGCACAACGCGTGAGGGAGCTGATGAAAGAAGAGTGTGTGAGTATTTTTATTTTGCCTCCTTCCAAGGAGATTTTGAAAAAACGGATTGTAGATCGTGGGCAAGATCATCTAGAGATTATTCAAAGACGTCTTTCTGAAGCAGAGTTGGAGATGCAACATTACAAAGAGTTTGACTATCTGGTTGTGAACGATTTTTTTGAAGAAGCGGTACATCAACTGCAATCCATTATTTATGCCGAACGTTGTCGTTTATCACGACAAGAACAACAACTTGCTTCCCTCATCAAAAGCCTTCAAGGCTGTTTGTAAGACGCGATCAATCGGAAGGCCCCCCGGAAGAAGGCCCCCAGTACCTCGTCATCCACACACTCTTCTCTTCACCGTCATCCCCGCGAAAGCTAAGGATCCAGGAATCTGGATTCCCGCTTGCGCGGGAATGACGACAGAAGCGGGAATGACGAGAGATGGATTCCCGCTTGCGCGGGAATGACGACAGAAGCGGGAATGACGAGAGATGGATCCCGCTTGCGCGGGAATGACGACAGAAGCGGGAATGACGAGAGATGGATTCCCGCCGAGGCTAGGAATGATGATGGAGTTGCTACGGATATTCATTTCTTCTTTGTTTGACGACTTCGAATAGGCAGATGCCTGTTGCAACGGAGACATTTAAGCTTGCGACAGAACCTGCCATGGGGATGTGTACTAAATCATCGCAATGTTCTTTCGTGAGGCGACGAACGCCAGAACCTTCGGCGCCTAATACAAGAGCGGTTGGTGTTTTGTAATCGCCATCGAACACACAGCGTTCAGCTTCTTCAGTAGCGCCGATTACCCAAATACCTTTACTTTTTAATAGCTCCAGTGTGCGAACTAAATTAGTGACTTGAAAGAATGGAACCGTTTCTACAGCGCCGCTCGCCACTTTCTGGACGACGGGTGTAATTCCTACGGCTCTATCTTTTGGCGCAATCACAGCATGAACTCCTGCGGCGTCGGCCGATCGCAAACAGGCTCCAAGATTATGCGGATCTTGCACGCCGTCTAGAATCAACAGAAAAGCAGGCCCCTCTATTTGATCTAAAAAATCGCCTAAGTCTGCTTCGTGTTTTTTTGATTCTGCAATTTCTGCTGCAATGCCTTGATGATTGGCTTCACTAGCAAGAGCGTTTAACTCTGACGAAGATACAAAACGAATGGGAATCTGATGTTTTTTCGCAACCGCAATTACGTCTTGTATGCGTTGATCTTTGCGATTTTGTTGCAGCAATAAGGCCGTGATTTGTTTGGGACGATGCTTTAACGCTCCTTGTACAGAGTGCTGGCCATAAATAATCATGCGTTTTTCCTTACTGCTGTTGCGCTTCATAAACGCGCAATAGTTACGGTTGTTATTACAATTCGCATGCGCCACTCACACAAGCAAGCTCTCTTTTCATCTCTGTTTCGTTTTTCAATTCGTATAAAACAAGTTGTGAAAAATCGATATTTTTTGTGCGTTCCAAAAGAGCTTCGTATTGTTCTTTGGTAATGGCTTCGTAAGGCGTTAATTGATAGACGTGTTTTGATTTAGGAAGAAAAGAAAGCCCCCCCACAATATCCCAATTTTTGTAAACCCAGTTGGCAACTTCGATCCATTCATGCTCATCGACCAAGATCGTGACCGAAGGATTGTGTTCGGTGTAATTTTTTTTCACCATTTTCCAATGTTCTAATTGATCAATTGCATGAATGTCGTGCCGCACAATTGCTCCCTCAGGCGCTTTGGCAGGGAAATCCAAGACATAGGTTGTTGCAGAGTCTTCGGCTTGTCCTACTTCTGGATGGTATGGAACCCCTTGATCTTTCAACATCTTAAATAAGGAATCTGTCGCAGAAATACGAATGCGTCGAATGTAGTACGGAGCGTAGCGTGGGTGCATCCCAGAAGCGCAATCGACGGTCTGTGAAACGGTGCCGGACGGTTTGACGCAAGTGATAGAAGTTGACGCATTAATGCCAAACGCTTTGGCGTATTTGGTATTTGTTTTGATCGCTTGTTTTCTTAGTTTTTCCAGTATTTTCGATTGACGTACGGTGGGGCAATCCCATTGACCTGTGATGGATACACCGAGCAAACGTTCTTCTTCACAATTATTTTTCCATGCTTTTGAAAGATACGGAAAATCAGTCAGAGTTGATTGATAAGTACCTAAGATGGTTGCTAAGTGAATTTTTCTTAAGAGTGATTGTTCATCATCTTCTGGTCGTGCCACCACTTCTGAAAGATTGCAGAATTGTTTCGGTCGTAAAATAATCTCTCCACAAGGGTTAGTGCCTAATGTTCCAACAATTTGATTATTCGCAATCACACCGATCTCTTCATATAGGGCGAGTCGTCTTTCTGGCATGGTGTTGATTAATCCACCGCGATTGAAGATGCCTCTTTCTCCGGATCCGCTTTTCATCAATGCGATCCATTCGTCTAAAAATTCAACATTGGTTGGCTTGGTGTTATAGACCGCAGAATTGTTCGCGATGCTTCTTTGTGGTTCTGTTATGTAGAACTGACCTTTCTTGGCATCTCTCATATCGGCGTCGTCAAGATCAGAGAGAGAAATCATGGCGCTGCGTCGGACACCACCGGACACCACCACTTCACCTATTTTGCAGAGAATGTCGTGTGCGTCTAGATTCGTTAAACGACGCCCTTGACGTTGCATAATCTTATTGCGCGTGAAGTCTAAAAGAGAACGTAGAGGCTCTGGCCCTGAGCTTTTCCCGCCGATCGTTTTTAAACGCGCTCCCGCCGGCCGTACTCTGGAATAATCGAATTGGATGTCTTGTCCATTCATCCACGTTTGCATGCCCAACGCCAACGCGTCACACCAGCCTTCTTTGCTGTCGCCAATGAGGTGTGTTGGTAGCATGTCTCCGGTTTGCAATTTGATTTGCGGCAATGCTTGAATGTTTTTGCTTTCAACCGAGAAACCGACACCGGCTCCGCACATCAAGATGTACATTACTTCCGCGAAATCTTGGATGCTGGCTGGAGCTGTGAAGGAACAATTGTAAGCGCACACTTGAGTAGCTTTTGCAGCAGTACCTGCGAATTGCAGTAATCGCATCGACGGCATGATTTCTTGCTGGAGAATGGCTTCGCGTAATTCTGAATATTCTTTAGCTGTTAATTTGTTTCCTAATTGTTCTTTCATGAAGTGGATATAACGATCTACCGTTTCAATCCATGTTTCACGACGACCTTCTTGATCAATCCAACGCGCATAGGTGCGAAGAAACACAAATTCACTAAGCGTATTTCTAAAATATTTCTTACTTTCTTCGGCTAATTTTCGAATGTGTTCTGGAACATCTTTGGTCTTTCGTCGTAATTCAGCGCGTCTTTCACGATATAAAATGTAGGCTTTTGCAGTGGAGACGTAGTTACTCAGGATCAGTTCTTTTTCAACAGCATCTTGTACGCCTTCGACTGTTGGCATGAAATTTTTGAAGCGTTTTGCTATAGGCACAAGCTCGGCCAAAATTTTATTGGAGATTAATTCTGCTTCTCCAAAAGAACCTTCTCCTGTTGCGGCCATGGCTTTGTGAATTGCTTTTGTAATGAGTTGTAAATCAAAGGGCACAATTGAGCCATCTCGTTTCTGAATTTTCTGAATCAAGCCGGTCGTTCTAGTCGTTTGCTCTGTTTTTTTAGAGGTTTTTTTGAGGAGGGTGTTTTGTTTTTTTTCCGGCGCAGAAACGTTTTTCATATCTCACAATCCTTTTCCATTGATTATTGAATGAGGGGCATTGTAAGCAAAAAAGTTTTCTTCCGGGCAGCCCTTTTGTAATTATTTTTTTTACGTTTTTTGCTTATTTTTTGTGAGTAATTTATAGACGATTAGACGTTTCTGACGCGTGTAACAGCGGAAACTGTACTGATTTGCCGAATGCAACGGATGATGTGAGCAAGATGGTCGCGATTGCGTACAGAGAGAAGCAATCGTATCTGTACACAACGTTCGATGGCGTCCATCGGCTTATGAATATCGATGTTTTCGATGTTGGCTTCTGCGTGTGCAATAGCAGAAGCAATACTGGCGAATACACCGGGCTTGTTAGCAACTTCAATTTCAAGTTCCACTTCGAAATGTCCTGTGACTTCTTCTGACCATTGCAATGGAATCACTTTGTCTGGTTGTCGTCTGGCTTCAAGAACGTTGTTGCATTCCGCGTGATGTACAACGATGCCGTGTCCCGTTGTGAGCACGCCAACGATGGGATCATTCGGAATAGGGCGACAACATTTTGCAAAATTGACCACCAGGCCCTCCGTGCCTCTGATGTGGAAGGGTTCCATTTCATGTTCTTGATGCGATTCGGCTAATTGATAGTTTTCTTGGTTGACTAAGCGTCTTGCAATAATTTGAGCGATTTGATTGCCGAGGCCGATGTTTTCATACAGTGCATCGGGTGATGAATATCCTGAAGCATCGAGTACTTTTTTAATTTGTTTCTTTGAAATATTTTTTAAATTTTCCCCTAACATTTTTAGGGCTCTTTCCAAGAGCTGTTTTCCGAAGGCTGCTGATTCGTCTTTGCGTTGTTGCTTTAGTGCATAACGAATTTCACCTCGGGCTTTGCCTGTAACAACAAAGTTCAACCAAGAAGGGTTTGGGTGTGCGTCAGGGGCTGTCACTATTTCAACGGTTTGTCCGTTTTTTAATTGAGTGCTCAAGGAAGCAAGACGTCGATCGATCTTGGCAGCAACGCAACTGTTTCCAATGTCTGTATGTACGGCGTATGCGAAATCTACAGCTGTTGCGCCGCTTGGTAATTTTTGAATCTGTCCACGAGGAGTGAAGACATACACTTCGTCTGGGAATAAATCGATTTTGACGTTTTCGATAAATTCTAAAGAGCTGCCGGCATTTTGTTGGATTTCTAACAATCCTTTAATCCATTCTCTTGCCCGCAATTGCGCTTGGTCGACAACTATGTCGTCTGTTTTATAGAGCCAATGAGCTGCAATGCCATTCTCGGCAATTTTATCCATGCTCTTTGTGCGAATTTGTACTTCAATCGGAACGCCATAAGGGCCAAAGAGGGTGGTGTGCAGAGATTGGTATCCGTTTGCTTTCGGAATAGCGATGTAATCATTAAATCTTTCAGGTAAAGGTTTGTAGAGAGAATGAACAAGACCTAATGCTCGATAACATTCGTCGATGGATGACACAATGATTCTGAAAGCGTACACATCCATGATTTCGGAGAATTTGAGATGCTTTTGCTTCATTTTTTTATAAATGCTGTAGAGGCTTTTTTCTCGTCCTTTTAATTCGAACGAAGAGAGTTGAGCTTTTTCTAATGTTTTGAGAATACCGCTTTCTAAAGCATGGATGATTTCGATGCGATGTCCCCTGGCTTTTTTAACGATTTCACTGAGGACTTTATAACGTAGTGGATAAAGGGAAGAAAAACCCAAATCTTCGAATTCGTGTCGGAAAGTATTCATACCCAATCGATGAGCAATGGGGGCGTAAATATCTAAGGTTTCTTTTGCAATGCGTTTTCGCTTGGAAATATCTAAGTGACACAATGTTTGCATGTTGTGCAGACGATCGGCGAGCTTGATCAAAATAACGCGAATATCTGCGGCCATAGCCATCATCATTTTTCGAAAATTTTCGGCTTGTGCATGCGCATGTGATTCGAATTCTATTTTTGTGAGTTTTGTCATTCCATCGACGAGTTTGGTTACTTCTTTCCCGAATTTCTTTTCTACATCTTTCTTTTCGATGGGGGTGTCTTCGATGACATCGTGTAATAACGCTGCCTTAATAGTTGCAGGATCCAACTTTAATTGGGCAAGCGTAACGGCAACGGCCATGGGGTGAATGATGTAGGGTTGTCCGTTGCTACGTGTCTGTCCTTGATGGGCTTTTGCAGCATACAGATAGGCTGCATGAATTTTTTCTATTTCTGTTTTAGATAAATAGGGCTGAAGTGCTTCTTGTAAAGGAATAAAGATAGACACTGATGACCCTCAGTTATGCGCTTTCTTCGGTTTCTGTCCGTTTTGATTTGTCCCAAATGCCTTCCGCAATTTCACGCAGTGCAAGGACGGTAGGTTTGTCGTGTTCCCATTCCACTTTAGGCGTAGCACCTTTTTCGAGTTCTCTTGCTCTTTTTGCAGCCGTTAAGACAAGATCGAAACGGTTGTCTACGTGTTTCAGACAATCTTCTACAGTAATACGTGCCATGATGCTCTCCCGGGGGCTAAATAAAGGGGCGGAAGTATATGGATTTTCAATTACCCACGCCATTGAAATTGTCTCTATTCCAGTTATTCAACGGCGATATATCTATTCGTAGAGGCGCGGTTCATCGCGTCTCAGAGAGAAGAAAATCAATAAAAAGACATGATTAATCGTTTAGTGCGGGAAACATCATTTTAACCACTGTCCATAAATTGTCGGTGTTAACCGGGATGGATTGTAGGAGTTGTGTTGCTTGGTCCAGAGTTTTTTTAAGTTTTTGAAAATCGTGTGATGAAGCTTTTGTGCCTTCTGTTGAATCCATAAGGTCATCTTGTATTTGGTATGCCAATCCGAATAGGGCTCCGCTGTTTAATAGTACTTCTTCTATTGTTGGATTTTGGTTGTTGGCCGCGATCAAACCCATATGGATCGCAGCGACAAATAAAGCGCCTGTCTTTGCTTGGGCAATTTCGGGGAGCGAATGAGGGATTTGTTGTTGATTGAGTTCTATGTCTAACGCTTGCCCATAAGCCATGCCTGTAGCTCCTGCTGCTTTAGAAAGCACGTGGATCATTTGTGTTTTTTGAGAGTCTGAGGCTTTAAAAGCTTTCTGTGTAAGCGTCTCGAAAGCCAACGTTTGAAGGGCATCGCCCGCTAATACGGCAAGTGCTTCTCCATATTTTTTATGACATGTCGGTTGCCCGCGTCGTAAATCATCGTTGTCCATAGCGGGTAAATCGTCGTGAATCAAAGAGTAAGTGTGTATGCATTCAATGGCACAGGCGGGGAAATCGAGCAGTTCATCGTCAATGTCAAACAGGTGTCCCGTCGCGTACACGAGTAGAGGACGTAGCCGTTTCCCTCCATTCAACGCTGTATACCGCATGGCTTGGTGCAAGGTGTTTTTGGGCTGATTTGGGAGTAACTGTTCTAACACTCGGTTAGCGCGTTCTTGATAGGCGGATACAGTATTCATTTAATCGCTATCAGCTTCCGTTTCATATGGCTCGAGAGATGTCTGATCTTTTGTCAGTTTTTGGATTTTTTGTTCGGCTGTATCCAAGGTTTTTTTCGCTTGATTAATCAAGCCGACGCCTTGCTCAAATAATTTGAGTGATTCTTCCAGCGAGATTTCTTTCGATTCCAACTGTTCTGTAATTTTTTCAAGGTGATTTAAAGTTTCTTCCAGATTGAATGTTTGTTTTCCAATGTTTGGCATGTGAACTCCTCATTTGAAGTGATTGAAGATTTGTTTCATCAATTGTTCCGATGCGTTCAGGGTTTTACTGATTAGCTAATTTGCTGTTCGGTGCTGGAGAAATTTCAATAATACCGTCTTGTAAGTTCAGTTGGATTGCAGCTATAGCAACATCGGAATTTGAATAGGCATATGGGTTGTATCCTAATTGAATGTCTTGTTGATTTCCTCCTACGATGATAGGAAACACAGCTTCTTTTTGTTGTTTGTAAATCGGCGTTCTGCCCAGTTCAAAATAGATGTTCCCTGTAATTAGGCCGCCTGAATAACCGTTGTTTTCAATTAAAAAATGGTCTTGTGCGTTTGGCCCTATTTTTAAATTCGGTGTATCGGTGGTGCCATTGATTTTTATTTTAAAAGAGAGCGTCGAAGAAATGCTGGACTGCACGTTAATTGTTTCATCCGTATTGTTTTGTACCAAGATAACGCGCGGTTGAGCAAGGACAGCAAATGCTAGATGAGAGAAGAAAAAGAAAGTGATAGACAGCATCAAAGTAATAAATCGTTTCATGTCAGAGATTTCCTTTGGTGATTAGTTAATTACAATAAACCAATAGCGTAGATTTCAAAACTTGCAATTAGGTTGTTGGCATAAGCTTTTGAAGTTTCTTGCAGTACAGAGGCGGGTTCTGTAGGATCCGCGATCTTTTTGTGGGCTCTAGCAGAAATGGGCGGAAATTGCCCAATCCTCATTTGAAAAGCCTCCTTTTTATTAATAGATAAGTATTTGATTTGGAGAGAATTATGTACGCGGTAATCATCGCTGGTGGAAAACAACACAAAGTTCAAGATGGCGAAGAACTAAAGATCGAGAAGTTGGATCTTGCGGAAGGCGATGGTGTGGCATTCGATCAAGTTCTTTTAGTAGCGGATGGCGACAAAGTTACGTTGGGGACTCCTTATATAGAGGGCGCCAAAGTGACGGCAACAGTCTTGGAACAAGGGCGTCATAAAAAGGTTCAAATTATTAAATTTAAACGACGCAAACATTCGATGAAACATCAGGGCCACAGGCAATATTTTACGAAAATAAAAATTACAGGCATTCAAGGTTAGAGGGGGTGCATCATGGCACATAAGAAAGCAGGCGGTAGTTCAAGAAACGGTCGCGATTCGAATTCCAAACGTTTAGGTGTCAAGCGATACGGCGGGCAGGTCGTTACAGCAGGCAGTATTTTAGTTAGACAAAGGGGTACTCAATTTCATCCAGGCCATAATGTAGGTATAGGGCGTGACCATACCTTGTTTGCATTAACGGACGGTATGGTTGAATTCTTTCGAAAAGGAGCCAATGCGCGACGCTATATACGCATTGTAGAGCAGGTTGAAAAAGAAAGTGCGTAAAGTACTTTTTGGTTTTAAAAACCCCTCTTTATGAGGGGTTTTTTATTGGTGCTGAGTGGTTTTTATGAAATTCGTTGATGAAGTTTCTATTCAAGTAACTGCTGGGAATGGCGGTCATGGGTGTTTAAGTTTTCATCGTGAGAAGTTTATTCCTCTTGGCGGTCCGGATGGTGGAGACGGTGGTGATGGGGGGAGTGTCTATCTGAAGGGATCGAAAGATATGCACACGCTCGTTGATTTTCGCTATCAACGTTTATTTAAAGCGAAGAATGGCCAACCGGGTTCCGGTTGCAATTGCACAGGACGATCTGCCGAAGATCTCTATATCAAAGTCCCGTTAGGTACTTTGGTGTATGACGAAGAGACAGGTGAATTGCTGGGCGATGTAACTCAGCATGACCAAATATTAAAAGTGGCAGCGGGCGGTTATCACGGATTGGGCAATGCGCGGTTTAAAAGCAGTACTAATCGTTCGCCTAGAAAAACCACGCCAGGGACACTGGGAGAAGTTCGTCAATTGAAGTTAGAGCTAAAGGTGTTGGCGGACGTTGGCTTGTTAGGTCTTCCAAACGCGGGCAAATCAACTTTGATTCGATCTGTGTCAGCGGCGCATCCGAAAGTAGCTGATTATCCGTTTACAACATTGCACCCGTATTTAGGCGTTGTGCGAGTGGAAGAAGAACAAAGTTTCGTGATCGCTGATATCCCAGGAATTATCGAAGGAGCTTCTGAAGGAGCTGGCTTGGGAATACAGTTTTTAAAACACATTGCTCGAACCGTATTGCTGTTACATGTTGTTGATGTGGTGCCTTATGACGATTCGGATCCTGTTGCGTCTGTCCGTGTCATCACAGAAGAATTGAAAAAATTTAGTCCGGAATTAATAGAAAAACCCCGTTGGTTGATTTTGAACAAGATTGATTTATTGCCCGAAGAAGAACGTGAAACACGTTGTCAATCGATTGTGAAAGAGCTTCATTGGACAGGTCCCGTTTTTGAAATTTCTGCGAGCGAAAAACTTGGTTTGAAAAAATTAATTTTTGCAATCGCGAAGCATTTATTTCCGTAAAGATGAGATTCAACAAGAGAATCTGCAACTTATACAATCACGCATGTACACCGCTTTGTTTCTTTCCTAGAATCTCTCACTTTATTATTTCGTATTAAGTAAAAATAATTATGAGCAAACTTTTGAAATCGTTTTTTACACTCTTTGTTTTTTGTTTTATCTCCCCTCTATTTGCTGCTTCTTCTGACATCTCTTTCACACAGTCGGATGGGTATCTTTATGTTGCAGTAGGTTCCGCCGCTTATTACGTGAAAAAGCCAAATTTTCATGTGGGCAATTTAGGTGTGGCGCCTGCTTCTGTGGGAGATTTAGGAAGCATCCATTCCTCTTCATTGATGAAAGCAAACAACAACGGGTTTACTCCTCAATATAATTTGAAACTGGGATACGTTTTTCATCATGAATATTCCTCTTGGTTGACGGCTCTTATGGGGTGTCGCAACGCCATTGAACTGCAAGTGGGAGAGCTTTATTCCAAACAAACGCAACGAATTCGAAACACTGCAGGAACACTTTGGTTTATTGATGGAAGCGGGATTATTTGGGATCCGACCAAAAAGCTGGCGACGTCTGTTCGTTCTGCTCGTGTACAAACTCAAGATCGATTTATTGATACCGGCTTGTTTTTGAAAGGGCATAAAAACTCCCGTTTTTCTTCCATTGATTTCGAACCTTTGATCGGGGTTGTCTATACAAAGGAAAAAACCAAATATAATTTTTTAGCAAATTACGATGCAGACGAACTCCCATTCACGTCTTATTACGATGACAATGAAATTTACAACATCGACAGCAATTACTATGGATTGGCGTTAGGCGACCGCATCAACTTGCACTTATCAACGCGTATAACAACGTTTGCAGATCTCCAATTGCAATTATTGCGAGCCAATATTCAGTTGCATGCTCATCAAGAAGCCTTACGCAACAGTAGTGGTGTTGTCCCGAGTGGTTATGCCAAGGATGTCTATGACTCTGAAAATAAGATGACTTATCGAGCGAAGTTGGCAGTCGGTGTGAGCTATCAATTGCTTCGTCAAACGAATAGTCCTGTTATAACAGTGTCCGCCGGTGTTGATCGATTAGGGTATCGTGCTCAAGTGGTTACCCCAGACAATTCAAATCAAGGGAAAGTCCATTTAGACGGTTTGCCGGTCAACAATGGTTTCGTGTCATTAGAAATTAAATTCCTTTTAGACTGATCAAAGAGAAAAACGAATGAAGAAAAAAAACGCGTTTAAGAAAGCAGTGAAACAGCTATTTCATGTGTTGCTTTTTTCTTGTTTGTGTCCGTTGGTAATGGCGGCGATTCCACAAAATGCAGGGGTTTCTGACGCACAAACGTTAGCGCCTAATGATTCAGAACAAGTGCTGAATTTATCTTCAAACGATATGGGGTTGAACGGACCTTTGACGGTTGGTCTGCAGTACAGTCACAGCTTGGATTTATTAGTAATGGCTCGTTTTACTCAAGCGCTCGGAACAAACAATGCGATGTCTTTTGGTTTGGAAGGAGCGAAACACCAATACCGCGGAAGTTTGACTTGGGGACACGCATTAACAGTGCACCAACGCTTCAAGTTAACCGCAGAGTATCTGTCCCAAGACATGGATTTCGATTTTGATTCAGGAAAAGTGGATGAATGGATTGGGCAGCCTGCATATGGTTTCACGTACGAATATCTCTTTTCGCATAAGTTTTTGAACGACATTCACTTCAACACGTTTTATAGCCATGCAAACAGCCGCACGTTGGATCCTGTGACTTATACCAAAGACGGATTGCTGTATCGCAATTGGCGGCATATCGCGGGCGGGTCGGATGAGGCGATGAGCTTTGGAGTGGATTTGTTGCCAACGCAAATGACGCGGCTTGGTTTGCAAATGGACTATGACAATTTGCGCTATGACATGCGTTATGAAAAGAATTCGAATACTTCCGGCTTGGGCGGCACGATCACGTTAGATCAGATTGTGGCGCGTCGTTTGAAATTCTCTTTGTTAGCCAGCGATCGTAAGCCTTATCAGGAATATCAAGCGGGGATTAAATGGCTTGCGGATAATGCGCCTGGGAATGTGTTGGAGATAGGGCTGAGTGGCACACACATTGCCGGAAGTCACGGCATCGATAACGATAATCGTGTGGATTTAGATCTCACTTATTCTTGGGACAGCGATACGATGGGTGATTTCACGTATTACGGTTCATTTGGTGAAGATAATAGCCAGCAAGCTTTGCGTTCGTGGACGGCAGCTCCGGCCGTACATATGGAACAGGTATTGGCGGTTCGAGACGAGAAAGTTCAGCAAGTGGTGACATCGAAACAGTCTTTTGTTGCGGCGCAAGCGATTTCTATTCCTGTTGTGCCAGGAAATGTGCGTGTAGAACTATCGAAATATATCGCGAATTCGGCCTTTGATGATCATTGGCAAGTGTCTGGATTGCCGTCCGAATTGCATTATGAGAATGGTGTGATTAGTGGGAAATTAACGAAACAAGATGTAGGCAAGCATTTCTCGGTTGCATTGGTTCCTGCTTCTAATGACGGAGCAAAGCCGTGTGCATTGAATTTACAAGTTGTCCCGCAAGGAGATGTTCCTGCTCCAATGTCTGACAATTGTCCTCCTGATGTGTCTTATTCTCCTGGAGAAACGATCACGCCGTTGCAGTATGCGGGGCATTACAATCCGGAAAGTTCTCCAAAAGGTCTTTTTTACGATGATATTTGGGAATTTAATTCTCTATCTTTAACGGTAACCGGCTTGAAGGACGGTGATTTTGATTCGGGTTTGAAGGCAAATTACGCTCCGAATGATGAGTCTGGCATTCTCACTATTCAAGGCACAGTTTCATCGGTTCCTCATGTCTACCATGTCAAAATTTATGCGACCAATTTGTTTGGTGAAAGCACAAAAACACAAGATTTCACAATTACTGTTGGCAAGCAGATTCCTCTACCGTCAGTCAATGTCTCAAAACAGCCCACCTATACCGAAGGAGATCGAGTCACGAACGATGAGATTGCGACAGCTTCAGCAGGGAATGGTTCCGTTTTTGATGATGCTTCAGCGATTACGGTGACAGCGGAAGATACACAAGGTCACTATTATCCTCTGTCGGACTTTAATTTGAGCGATGAGATTAAGTTGAGCGCGGATCACACGTCGGCAACCATTGATTTACAAGATAAAGATGCGACGGGAGCTGCTCATCCTGAGAAATCAGCGCAGAACTATGTGATTCAAGCAACGAATCACGATGGGCAACAAGCCAAAAATACGTTTTTGCTCACGGTGAATACAGCCCCTTCTCCTACCGTCACGATTTCAAAATCGAATCCGACGTATACAGAGGGCGATATGCCTTCGGAAACGATCGCGACAGCTTATGCTGGTAAGGGGGAACTGTTTGATACGAGTAGTGCGAACACGATTCAAGTGAAGGCCGTGGATGGAAGTAATAATAAATACGATCTTTCACATTTTAACTTGCAGGCTGTGGTGCAATATTCGGATGATCAGCACGCCACGATTACGTTGAAGAATATCGATGGAAAGAAGGTTGTGGCATCGCAAGACTCGCCGCAACGATACGAAATTAAAGCAACCAACAAAGCATCTAAAGTTGCAACAGATGACTTTACGCTGACTGTTCATCCGTTTGCGGGGACCGCGTATTTGCAATGCCCGAGCACTCTTCACAAAGACTCCGATCCAACCTGGGTGGTTGGAGAGTCCGAAGATACCCGCGGAGATAACTACGTGTTCAGCACGCACCTTCAAAGCGAATTACCGGACTCTGCTTTAAAAGAACTAGAGTTATTCAATGCTCGTTATGAAGAGGGAACAATGTATTGTGTTTATACGTCGAAAAGTATAGGGCACATTATGGTGCAAGCAGGGGGGGTGCCTAAACATCAAGCGGAGAACATTCAGTTTACACACCCAGATCAATCCAAATACATGTGCAAAGGCCAAGTTGATTATTGTCAACTTCAGTACGATGAATAATGAAGACTAATTTTGTTGTAATTGACGAACTTTTTCGGGAGTTCGATAAGTTATTGCTCCGGTTACAATATCCCAGCATTGTTTTGCAATGAGTGTCCCGACTCCTAATGGCACTGCAATTTTTAATGTACCTATTAGAGTATCTGTGATCGTATGATTAATTTCGCTGGTACTTTGTAATATCACTGAGGTTAAGCAATCGTATATATTTTTAAGGGTTATTGGACATTGATTATTAGGATTATCTAACTCAGGACTTAGATAAATACTAGTTGCTTTTTGGAAATTCCAATTCATGTATTTTGTAATTGCTAAAACAAGATATTTTGGAGCGTGTTTCAGAATGATTTCAAAGGGGTTCGGTAGTTCAAGTCGTAAGCGATCTTTGTTTCCTTGCGGGGAATAAAAGAGCGAAGAAAACATATTCCATAAATTGAAACCTTCGCGCTTATAGTGAGTATCACAATCATTTAATTTTCTTAGTATTTTTTGTCCAAGTTGGGATAACAACAATGTCGAGTAAATCAGCGCAAAAGTTTCAACAGGGCCAAATGCAGAGTCTCCAAGCCATTTTATTAAATGCATAAGTAAGGCAGGGTCTTTAAAATTGTCGTATATGTTTGTTATTTCTTCTGGGTATGCATCGAAATATGGATAGCTGTACGAACCGTTTCTGTAAAGTTCTTCGAAAGGAGGTACTTCATTAGAAGCTTGATAATAGCCATAGACAAGACTCCCTGCTGCAAGTGTTAGGAGCAAATAAAGTGTCCTAAGGAAGAGCAAATAAAGTGTCCGGTTTTTAAGATGCCTTTTTAAGGAGGTATCACCGATGAAACGGACAGAATTTTTGCAGGAGCTTAGGAAGATGA
>Ga0180009_10001431_pt1 | contig 29318 bp, 27 predicted proteins | sample OS_PC_MetaG_FD_123537 | JGI IMG/M metagenome (GOLD analysis project Ga0180009, IMG submission 123537) | Groundwater microbial communities from the Aspo Hard Rock Laboratory (HRL) deep subsurface site, Sweden - OS_PC_MetaG | ecosystem: Environmental > Aquatic > Deep subsurface > Groundwater... | reverse complement strand
TTTGTGCAGCCGATCCATGGCATCCCAATCGAACGATTTCCAGGCCCGAAAATCGTCATGCAGGCCAAGGTGCAACAAGGCCAGGACAACCCGATCGATTTTCTCCGTATCGAGTTTCATGAAAAACCTCCTTGTGTCGGATCTATTGTAGCATGTGCGGAAAAAATGAAGAATGAAACAGGGTGAATAGGGAAGATGCTTGGTTTTGGCCGACGGATGGCGTACAATAACACCTGGAGGGAGTTCATGGCCATATTCGACGACAGCGTGATCTGTCCCTGCGGTAGCGGCCGCAAGCTGGCGGAATGCTGCCGGGTAATCCTGGCAGATTCATCCGCAAAAACCGGACGGTTTTCGAACATGGCCGAGGCTCTCAGCGAAGAAATCGACAGGCGCCTGGCCGGCAAGAAGTTTTCCGGGGATAAGGAGGTGCAGGAGGCGATCAATACGATCGTCAATGAGCGCAACCGGCAGCCGCTGGCCGATTTCTGCGGACTCTCGCCCAGAGAAATCGATGCCATGTGCCGCCGCCCCTTTGCTTCGCTTTGGCTCGTTCGCTTTGCCGAGCGAATCGATCCACCGCCCCAAGCCCCGATTCTCGTCCTTTATGAAGCACTGGCTGAAGCCTGTGCCGGTTCCGGGCTCAAGGCCACAGCCTTGGGGAACCTGCCGCGGAGCTTTGTGCGTGAAGCGGCGCGCTTGTACTGGCGGCCGGACCAGCAGGCGGAGATCGCCCGTTTCCTCGGCACATTCAACGAGGAGCGCTTTCATGACCTGAACGACACACGAACCATCGTTGCATCGGCCGGCTTGTTGCGCAAGCTTCATGGTCGCTTTCATCTGACCCAAAAGGCGAAAGATCTGGCCGCCCAGGGAACGGATGCCCTCTACCGCTTTCTTTTTATCTTTTACTGTGACCGCTTCAACTGGGCATACCGCGACTATGAGGACGAGCTGCCCATCATCCAGGATTCTTTCCTGTTCACGCTGTACATGCTGCAGCGTTACGGGGGCAAGTTCCTGCCTTTTTCCTTTTATCAAAAAAAATTCGTTACCGCTTTTCCACGAATTGTTGCGGAATGCTCAGCGACTCCCTATACTTCGGCTGAAAAAAGAGCACATTTTGCCTACAGCCGGCGTGCTTTGCAGCGCTTTGCCTGGTTCTTCGGCCTGGCTGAGGTGAAAAGCAAGGAGGACAATCCCTATTTTTGGGGTGCCGAAATCCGCAAGAGCCCTTTGCTAGAGCGCTTCGTCATCTTCACGCCGCCGGCCGCCGCGGGTGAAACGAAGGACTAGGGAAAAGAATGAGAAACCATAGGGGGCGGTTCTCCAGATTCGATTCTGCTGCAAAACCCCCATTTACTGCCAAAAAACGAACTGTCTGAAGTCCGTTGCCACATGGCCTATACGCGAGCAGGAAGGGCCCAGGGGCGTCGGTTCATGATCGATTTCGACGGTTTTCTCAAGCGTGTGTTTTTCGCGTAAAAAGGCGGGGTTTTGCAGCAGAATCCAGATTCCAGAAATCAGCATCGCCGCATCCCAGCTTCCCCATCCGCGAATTAAAGACCTATTAGGAATGTAATCGTTAGGGACAGGAAGGGTGTGTAGTGACAGATCGCGACCTGTCACTACATGCGCGTCAAAGGCTTTAGCGACATGAATATTTCCGGATCAGGGATTCAGCCGCCGGCGGCCGAACATCCGGCCAGGTATCCCGACGACCAGGCCCACTGCAAGTTGAATCCGCCGCAGTCGCCGTCGACGTCGAGAATTTCGCCGCAGAAATAAAGCCCGGGAACCAGGCGCGATTCCAAAGTGGCGCAGTTCACCTCATCCAAGGCAATCCCTCCGGCCGTGACCTGGGCCTGCGGCCAAGGCTGGGTACCCACGACCGGGAACGACCAGCTTTTCAGCAAGGCGGCCAGCCGCTGCCGCGCCTGGGCCGGCAGAGAGCCGCAAGCGAGAGATGTATCAAGGATGCCGGCTTCAGCCAGGAGCACGGGGATCAAACGCTTGTTCAGCAGCCCCACTAGCCCGAAGGCCAACGATTTGTGCCCCTGGCGGCTGAAGCGGATCGCCAGGGCGGCGTCCAACTCATCCAGGTTCAATCCCGGAAACATATCCAGGACGATCCGCGGCTCCATGCTTTTTCGCAAGGCAACGGCAGCCGTCCGGCTCAACTGCAGGACCGGGGGACCGGACACGCCGTTGTCGGTGAAAAGTATTTCCCCTGCCTCTTGGCGCAGGACATCATTACCACAGCGGACCTCGGCTCGGCCGACGAATTTTATCCCCTTCAACCGCCGCTGGAAATCGGCGCCCAGGCGCAGGGCGACGATCGCCGCCAGGGGCTCGATCAAATGGTGTCCCAGCTCATGCGCCAGGCGCAAGCCCGAACCGTCGCTGCCGAACTGGGGACCGGCCTTGCCGCCGCCGGCCAGGATTACGCGGTCGGCACCCAGTTCCTTCCCCCCAGCCAGGAACAGGACAAAGCCCTCCCGCCCTGGGCATATCCTGGTGACCTCGCAGCCGGTGCGCACGTCGACCCGCAGCCGCTCCAATTCCCAGCGCAGGACGTCGAGGACCGCCGAGGCCTGGTCGGATTGAGGGTAAATTTTTCCTTGGTCTTCGGTTTTGCAGGCGATGCCGAGTTCCTCGAAAAAATCGATGGTTGGCGCGACAGGGAAGCACGTCAGGACCTCGGCGACAAAAGCCGGGTCGCCCCCGTGGAACCGGGAAAGCGAGCAATCGGCGTTGCTGAGGTTGCAGCGGCCGTTGCCGGTGGCCAGCAACTTCTTGCCGACGCGCTCCAGGCGCTCCAGCAGAACGACTGCGGCACCGCAGCGGGCGGCGTTGATGGCGGCCATCAGGCCCGAACTGCCGCCGCCGATCACGCTCACCTGTTTTTTTTCAGCCATGTCGCTTTGTTTCAGCAGTCCCTGAAGAAATGGTTGATCACCCGCGTTCCCGGCCGCAAGGCATGCGCCTGGATCAGGCTGGCGGTGATGAAGACCTTGGCCTTGGCCACGGCGCTGCGCAAGTCCGAACCGCGGGCCAGGAAGGCGGCGATGGCCGCCGAAAACGTGCAGCCGGAACCGTGACTGTTGACCCCACTGACAAAATCGCCACGGTACGTCCGCATGCCCAATCCATCCACCAGCAGGTCATCGGCCGCATCCGCCAGGTGCCCTCCCTTCATCAGGAACGGCACGCCGAAACGCTTGAAAAGCATTTCACCGGCCTGGCGCAGCTCATCCAAGGAGCGCAGCTTCCGGGCGCTTAAAAATTCGGCTTCGGGAAGATTTGGGGTAACCAGTGCGGCCAGAGGGAACAGCCGATCGCTCAGGACGCGGATGGCCCGGGGCTTGATGAGCCGGCTGCCCGAAGTCGCGGCGAATACCGGATCGACGACCACTAGGGGGATGCGCGGATAAGAGATTAAAACGTCGGCTGTGACTTCGATGATCTCCCTGTTGAACAACATCCCCGTCTTGACGGCCTTGACCGGGTAGCCCTCCAGTACCGCCCGTAACTGGGCTTCGACCACCGTTGGCTTGATGGCCTGGATGGCGCGTACCCCCTCGAGGTTCTGGGCGGTGATGGCGGTAATGACGCTGGCCGCATACACCCCGCAGGCGGAAAATGTCTTGATATCGGCCTGGATACCGGCACTGCCGCCGCTGTCAGAACCGGCGACGGTCAGGGCAACGATATTTTTTTTCATCAGGGCGACGCAGGTCCGGCAATTAAACTAGCGGCGGCGTTCAACTACTTGTTGACCTGGAAGGTTTTGTCGCCTTTTTCAAAGAAAGCCACGATCTGATTGGCGGCGGCTAGCCCGGCGTTAAAGTTGGCTTCCTCGGTCTGCGCTCCCATTTTCTTGGCCGTGAAGACAAAGCGCCCGGCGAATTTTTCCGCGATCTCAGCGGCGCAGGCCGGCGCCACGTCGGCGCCGTACTTGAAATCGGGGCGTTCGGCGAACATTTTCAAAAGGGAAGGTTCGTCGATCACTTCGGCCCGGGCGGTGTTGATCAGGGCCGCCCCTTTTTTCATCCGGCTGAGCAGGGCAAAATTGATGGAGTTAATCGTCTCCTTGGTCTTGGGAATGTGGATCGAGACGTAGTCGCAGGCTTGATACAGTTCTTCCAGGGAGTTGACGGGAGTGACGCCGTCTTTTTGGATCGCCTCGGCCGGAACGTAAGGATCGAAAGCGTAGACCTCCATGCCAAAACCCTTGGCGATGGGCGTGACGCAGCGGCCCACGGCACCGTAGGCCTGCAGGCCGATCTTCTTGCCGCGCAGTTCACTCCCCGACTTGCCGGAAAAGGCGCCGCGCGCCAAGTTGAGCATCAGGGCGAATACAAGTTCGGCCACGGCGTTGGAGTTCTGACCGGGCGTGTTCATGGCCACCACGTTGCGCTCGCTAGCCGCTTTCAGGTCGATATTGTCGTAACCGGCGCCGGCGCGGACCACGATGCGCAGGTTTTTGGCGGCGCTGAGCACCGCCTCGTCGACGATGTCGCTGCGGATGATCATGCCGTCCACGTCGGCAACGGCTTTGAGCAGGTCTTCCTTGGCCTTATAAGATTCCAGCGACACCATTTCGTAGCCCGCTTTTTTAAAGATCTCGCTGATCCCTGTTACGGCGCTTATCGCGAAAGGCTTTTCGGTCGCCAGCAATATTTTTTTTCCCATGTCCATCCTCCTTGGAGATTTATTCCAATGAGATTCTAATGAGTTCACGGCGCGTTGTCAATGAAAAGGGTATAATTTTTAGCGGGTCCTTCCGTTTACTTGCCCAGGACGATCTCCCGCGCCTGCTCGGTGATGGAGCGGAAATCGATCTTGCCGCTGCCGGTCTTGGGCATTTCGGCAATGACCACGAAGCGGCTGGGCATGGCGATCTTGGGCAACTGTTCGGCCATTTCCTTCAAGATGGCTTTTTCATCCACCTGCTGGGTGACCGCGGCCACGATCCTGGCCCCGCGTAGCGAGTCGGGGATCTCGACCACGCAGCATTCCACGTCGGGCGGCAGCAGCTTCTCCAGGACGTCTTCGACCTTGACCAGCGACACCATCTCGCCGCCAATCTTCAGGAAGCGCTTCAAACGGCCCACATGCCACAGGTAGCCGTCTTCGTCCATGAAGCCCATGTCACCGGTATCGTACCAGCCGCGGCGGATGCTCATTGAGGTCTGTTCAAAATCATCGAAATATCCTTTCATGACATTGTCACCTTTGACCAGGATCTTGCCGATCTCCCCAACCGCGCAACCCTCGCCGCTTTCATAGTGTTCCACCCTGACCTGCACGCCGTCCAGCGGCCGGCCTGTGCTGCCGGGGCGGTTAAAGGCCAAAGTGTTGACCGTGATGCCCGGGCTGGTTTCGGTGGTTCCATAGGCTTCGAGCAATGTCTTGCCGTGCTTTTTTAAAAAGCCGACTCGCAGGGCCTCCGGGCATTTGTCGGCGCCGCTGAGCATGATGCGGGCGCTGGCAAAATCACCGGGTTTGGAATTGCGCAGATAGCCCCAGAAAAAAGTCGGCGTGCCGGCCATGAGCGTCACTTTTTCCTCGCGCACAATATCGCTAATGACCTTGAAATCGAGCGGGTTGGCATAGGTGACCAGGGTCATCCCCTCCAGCAGCGGCACCCACAGATTGGCGGTTTGCCCGAAAACGTGGAAATACGGCAGATTGGCCAGAAAAATATCGTCGCCGGTAAAATCATATGCTTTTTTCAGGCTTTCATAGTTGGCGCTGATGTTGCGGTGGGTCAACTGCACGCCCTTGGGATCTTTTTCGCTGCCGCTGGTGAACAGAATGAGCAGGGTGTCGTTCTCGTCGCCCCCATGTATCGTTTTCAGCAGCCGCTCGACGGAAAGGCCCGCTTTCAGGGCGGCCTTGAGCTTGTCGAAAACCGAGACCGTTGCCATGATATCTTCAAGATAGATCATGCCTTCGACATGCTGGCAATTGATCTTCTGACAGAGGGCCCTAGAGGTGATGATGGTTTTAAAATCGCATTTTTTTTGGGCGTATACGCAGTTGGCCGCCGCCCCGGTGGAATAGTTGATCATCACCGGCACGCGGCCGCCCATTAGCGCCGCCAGGATGGTCAGCACCGATCCGGCCGAATTGGGCATCATGATCCCCAAAAAACCGGGCTCGTATTTTTCAAACTTCTTTATAAGCAGCAGCGAGCCGATGAGCAAGCGCTTGTAGCTGATGCGCCGGTCAAGGGTGCGGTCGATGACGGCCAGTTTTTTTTCATTTTTTTTGGCAACCCGTACAAATTGTTGATGCAAGATCATTTTTTTCTCCATGTCCAACCGTAGGCAGTTGGACGGATGAATTGTTTTTATTTAACTTATAAAACTTTAAGGGCAAAAAAAACTTTTGTCAAGTTTGCATGAGCAGAAAAATTCCCTGCAAACCCCAAATCGCAACAAATGGTATCAAGCGCTGCACTGGCAAATATAATCACATTACAGCTGCTGTACGAAGCCGAGCTCTACGCCATGGCAGTCGCGGGCCTGCAGCATTTTGACGCCGTTCTTCATGGTGGTGGGACCGGAAAGAATCTCAACCTGTTGTTCCTTGAGATGGGCCGCCGTCTTTTCCATGTTATCCACGTAAAATCCCAACGAAATTCCTGAACCGGAAAAAGGGGGCGTCTTGTCATCGTGGATGAACTCAACCTGCAGGCCGCTGCCGTCCATGAAAGCGATTTCCATGCCCGGGCGCGGGGAAAAGCGGCGGCTGACCTGCATGTCCAGCACCCGGCGGTAAAAATCGACCGACTGCTCCAGGTCACGGGTTTGTATGGTAATGAAGTTTATTATCATTTCGCCTCCCAAATTGACCGCCGCATTTGTAGCGCAGTCCAACTATACTCCCGGGAGGAAAATATTGCAATCGCCTTCAAGTTTATCTTGCGCAAATCCTTGACTGCAAGTAAGCTTTGGTATTATCCTTGCCAATTAGGAGAAAATGCTGATGCGCGTGAATCGTGCCGTTGAATGCAAATGGCTGGCCGAGCGCTCGCGTTTTTTCGCCGTGCTTTTCCCGGCCGCCGGCGAAACCGAGGTGCTAAAAATGGTACGCCTGAAAAAGGGAGAACAGCGCAAGGCCAACCACCACTGCTGGGCCTTCCGCGGACTCGATAAAAAAGGAAGCCCGGTCGAAAAATCACGCGATGACGGCGAAGTGGGCCATCCGGGCCGGGTGCTGCTCGAACTGCTGCGCCGCGAGGGCCTGGAGGGTGGGCTGTTGGTGTCACGGGTTTTCGGCGGCGTCAAGCTAGGCGTGGGCGGAGTATCGCGCGCCTTTCGCCAGGCCGGGGAAGGAGCGATCGCAGAGTTCAAGAAAAAGGTGTAGGGGCGGTTCACGAACCGCCCTTACATATATAAGCACCAAGTTCCAAATCACAAATTCCAAATAAAATCCAAGTTCCAAATTCCAATGTCCCAAACGAAAGCCCTTTGCAGTTTTTTCTTCGTTTTGGTCATTTGGTAATTGGTGCTTGGTGCTTATTTGTGATTTGGTGCTTGGGATTTGGAATTTTATTTCTTCAACAAAGAACTTCGAACATCGAACTTGTATTTGACACCGGTTCACATTTTGCTTAAAATCGAAACATAGGGGTCCAAATGAATCGCATTAAATTTTATTTTCTTTTGCTTCTGCCCATCATGGCCTTGGCCGCTGAGGATATCCGCCCCTTTCTGAACACCGGTCCCTGGTACCCAGCCGATCCGGTTCAGCTCAATCAGATGCTGGAGGGTTTTTTCAAAGCGGCTCCGCAACCGCAAAAAGCAGCGGCGGTCCGGGGCATCATCGCCCCCCATGCCGGCTTTCAGTATTCCGGGCGCTGCGCCGCCCGCGCCTATCGTTCGCTGTCGCCGGCATCAGGCATCCGCCGTGTCATCCTGCTTGGGACTTCTCACCGTTTCGGTTTTTATGGAGCCTGCGTGGCCGATTACACGTCCTACGCCACCCCGCTCGGGCCCGTGCCTGTGGACACGGAGATCTGCCGGGCTTTGGCAGCAAAAAAGCTTTTTAAAAACGATCGCGACACCATGCGCTTCGAGCACTCTTTGGAAAACCAGCTGCCTTTCCTGCAAAAAGCCCTTGCCGGCAGCGACTACAAAATCGTTCCCATCATTTTCGGCGCCCTGAAAAAAAAGGATTTCGCGGTCATGGCCGCAGCCATCGCCCCCTTCATCGATGCCAGAACCCTGATGGTAGCCAGCAGCGACCTGACCCATTACGGTGAGAACTTCTCCTATACTCCCTTCCGCAGTGACCTGGCCGAAAATCTGACCCGCCTCGACCAGGGCTTCATCGAGCCGATCCTGCGGCTCGATTTCGACCGCTGCTTCGCCTACCATGAAAAAACAGGCATCACCGCCTGCGGCTTCGTTGCCATCGGGGTCATGATCCGCCTGTTCGAAAAAAAGAATTTTCGCTCTTCTCTGGCTGATTATTCAAAATCGGGGGACCTGAACGGCGATTATTCGACCAGCGTCAGTTACGCTTCTCTGGTCTTCAGCGCGGCAGACAATGCCGCGAAGGATGCGATCGGCTTGAGCCGGGCGGAACAGAAGCTGCTGCTCGAACTCGCCCGCGCCACCCTGCAATCCTACTTTAAAAGCATCCAGGTCCAGCCACAAAAAGAAAATCAATTCTCAGCCTACCCGAAACTCATAAAAAACCTGGGAGTGTTCGTCACCTTGAGGAAAAAAGGCGCACTGCGCGGCTGCATCGGCAGCATCATCGGCATGGAACCCCTGTACCGGGGCGTGGAAGCCAACGCCGTCCACGCCGCCATCGACGACCCCCGCTTCCCGCCGCTCAGGGAAAAGGAGCTGGCAAGCGTGGAAATCGAGATTTCGGTCATGACCCCGCTGCGCCTGGTTCAGGATTACCGGTCCATCCGCCTGGGGACCGACGGCGTGGTCATCCGCGACGGACGCGCCCAGGCCGTTTTTTTGCCGCAGGTGGCCCAGGAAACCGGTTGGACCCTTGACGAATTCCTGGCCAACCTCTGCCTGAAAGCCGGCCTGGATCGCGAAGCTTACCGCCGTTCGCGGACCATGCAGTTTCATGTTTTCCAAGCCCAGGTCTTCAGTGAAAAGGATTCGCAAAAATGAATATTTCCCGCCGGCGCTTTGCCAAAACCCTGCTGCTATCCGGAACCGCCCTGGCTGCCGCTCCCCGTTTCCCCGGACTGCTGCCCGGAGCGGCAGCGGAAAAAAGCATTGTGGTCCAGGCCGTATCGCCGCGGCTGCGGCGCCAGAACCAAGACATCCCCCGCGCCGCTGCCCGCGAATTTCTCGACCGTTCCCTGCAGGCCATCACCGGCAAAGCCGATCCGGCCGCCGCCTGGGGAACGCTTTTCGCCCGCCATGAGACCGTGGGCATCAAGCTCAGCTGCCTCCCTGGCCGCATGCTGTCATCCAGTCCCGGCCTGGTTGCGGCCATCGTTGCCGGCCTGCTGGCCGCGGGCTTGAACAAAAAGAACATCATCATCTGGGAGCGCAGCAGCCGCGAACTGGAAAATGCCGGATATGAAATTTCGCGCAGCGGCCTGAAAACCATGGGCAGCGACGAGCTTCCCGGCCGGGGCTACGGCAACCGCATCGCCGTGGCCGGCAGCGTGGGCACGGTTTTCAGCGGTATCATGGAAAGCATCGACGCCCTGATCAGCGTGCCGGTGCTCAAGGACCATGACCTGGCCGGTGTTTCCCTGGCCATGAAAAACATGTACGGAGCGATTTTCAACCCCAACAAATTCCACGCCAACCGCTGTGACCCATACGTTGCCGACCTGTGCAGCCATCCCCTGGTGAAGGGAAAACTACGCCTGGCCGTCTGCGACGCCTCGCGGGTGCAGTTCCACAACGGACCGGCTTTTTTCCCTCGATATGCCAATGAGTTCGGCGGCCTGCTGGTCAGCCGCGATCCCGTGGCCCTGGATTTCTGCGGCTGGGGCATCATCGATGTGCTGCGCCTGGAGGCCGGACTGCCGTCACTGGCCGCAGCTGGAAGAGAACCATCATATATCCGCAGCGCCGCCCGCCTGGGCCTCGGCCGTGACCAAGAATCCCGCATCCAAAGGATCATCCTATGAAATCAAAGGCAATCTCCTTTGCCCCCACACACAGCCGCCGCGCCTTCATCCGCAACGCCGGACGCGCCGCCTTGGCCGCACCGCTGCTGCTCCAGCCGCTGGCTAAAACCGCTGCGGCCACGGCCGGCCCGCAGGCGCACAAGGCCGAGTATTACGACAAACTGACCGATAAAAAAATCATCTGTCGGCTCTGCCCCCACCAATGCCAGGTAGCCGATCTCGAACGGGGCAACTGCGGCGTGCGCGAAAACCGCGGCGGCACGTATTACACCCTGGTCTACGGCCAACCCAGCGCCGTCCATGTCGACCCCATCGAAAAAAAACCGCTATTCCATTATCACCCCGGCAGCCAGGCCTATTCACTGGGCACGGCCGGCTGCAATTTCAACTGCCGCTTTTGCCAGAACTGGGAGATCTCCCAACGTCGGCCCGAGCAGGTGCAGTCGCTTAAGCTGCTGCCCGCAGAGGTCATCCGCCAGGCCCGCGGCCGCGATTGTTCGCTCATCGCCCATACTTACAGCGAACCCGTGGTTTTTTATGAATATATGCGCGACTGCGCCGCCCTGGGTAAGGAAAAAGGCATCCCTAACGTCATGATCAGCAATGGCTACATCCAGAAAAAACCGCTGCGCGAGCTTTGCCGCCTGCTGGGAGCGGTCAAGATCGACCTCAAGGCCTTCACGGAAAAATTCTACCGGGAACAGTGCGGCGGCACCCTGAAGCCGGTCCTGGACACCCTGCTGACCCTGCGCCAGGAAAAGATCTGGTTCGAGATCGTGGTGCTGCTTATTCCGGGTCTCAACGACAGCCGGGAAGAGATCGAGAAAATGTGCCGCTGGCTGGCCCGGGAAATGGGCGACAGCGTGCCGCTCCATTTTTCGCGCTTCGCCCCCACCTTCATGCTGAAAAACATCCCGCCCACGCCGCCGGCCGTGCTGCACGCAGCGCGCCGCATCGCCCTGGCCGCCGGCATCAAATTCTGTTATATCGGCAACCTGATTTCCGATGCCGAGCACACCTATTGCCCGTCCTGCGCCAAGCTGCTCTTGCGCCGCCTGATGTACAGCGTCAGCAACGAGGGCATGCAGGGCAACCGCTGCCGCTCGTGCCAAACCGTCATTCCCGGAGTATTCGCTTGAAAAAAAAGCTGCCGACGAGAAGTGGGAGAGTTTGTCGGAATACGCCTGACACTTACAACTGCATTCGTGACAAGTGACGTGCCATCAGATCCCCGACGAGGGGATAACGCGTGACGAGGAAGAAAATTCCAAATTCCAAGCACCAAATTCCAATAATCCAGTAACCAAAACAAAGGCGCTATGTGATTTCAAGGTTCTTGATCTTGGAGGGGTTTGATTAATCAAACCCCTACGGGCATTTTTTCTTTTCTGCGTTTGGGTCATTGGAATTTGGAACTTGGAATTTTGTGCCTGGAATTTGGAAATTGTATTTGTAAGGGCGGTTCGCGAACCGCCCCTACATTTCTTTGGCCTATATTTTCTCTATCCGCTGCTTATATACCACACCGCGGTCGGCGAGCTCCTTGAGCATGAACTCCACGCATTCGGGTTGTTCACCGATGAATTCCGGGGGAATGATCCCCTGGCGCTTGTACAGTCCGCGGCCGACCATTCTCACGGCGGCGGTGGCCGTATAGCCCGTGGTGCGGGCCATGGAGTGGATGCCGCTGGCGGAGTCGAAGCGATCAAACAGGTCGTAAACATAGCGCACCCGGTCACCGCCCTTTTCCCCTTCGACCACGACCTGCATCACGGTGATGTCGGTCTCGCCCGGCTGCAGTTTCCATTTCGGGAAAAGCAGCTTGGCGGTGAAGTCCAGGGGACGGATGCGCACGCCGTTGATCTCCAGCGGTTCCTGGCTGAAAAAGCCGGTCTCGCGCAGCACCGCGATCTTTTCGATATGGCCGGGATAGCGCAGGGTCTTTTCCTTCATGTTGGGGATATCAAGGGTGCGGGCCAGGGTGCGCAGGCCGTCGCTATTGAAGGCCACCAGGGTTGAGATATTGGGAAGATTCAGGTATTCGGCGTCGGACAAAGCCGGGCGCACCACCATTTTGCCATTCTCCATATAACGGGCCGGGCGGATGTACTCCTCGATCACGTCCAGGGGTGAAAAGACCGCCTTGTATTCGTAGGGCCAGACGCGGATTTCCGGCAGGCCGCCCACGTAGATCAAAACGGAATTGGTGCGGTCTAGCTGATGGTGGACATGGCCGACCAGCACGTTGCTCATGCCCGGCGCCACCCCGCAGTCCACAATGGCGGTGACGCCGTTTTTCTTGGCCAGCTCATCCAGAAGGAAAGGGTCCTCGGGGAAGAAAGCGATATCGATCACATCCTGGCGCGACTCGATCACGGCGCGCAGGGTCTGGAAACCCAGAAAACCGGGCACGGCGTTGACCGCCAGGTCCTGACCGCTGACCAGTTCTTTGACCTTGTCCACATCGGCCAGGTCGGCCTGGACGGTTTTGATGTTCTTGTGTTCAGCGAGTTTTTGCAGGGCTTCGGAACTTATATCGGCCACTGTGACAACGAACTGCGGATCCCTGGCCAGGTCCAGGGCCATGGGGGCGCCGACCAGGCCGGAGCCGAGGACGATTATTTCTAGGGTCTTCATTTTTTTCTCCTTTTTTTGGTTCTTTTTTGTAGGGGCGAAAAATTTTTCGCCCTTACGAGGATGACCGGACGGCCTGGAATCACAAACCGCTAAAGCGGTTCAGGTAGGCGACCAGGTGGCTGTGCCGTTGGCGGCATATCTCAAAACCGGCCTGTCTTTTTTCCAGTATCATGCCGGAATTGTACCCCGGTGCAGCAGATTTGTAAAGATGGAAGCATTCTTCGTGGCCAACAGCCCAGTTGACGGTCAGGGCGAAATATATTAAAATATCGTTTCAGAAATCCCTCGGGCCGATGTAGCTCAGTTGGTAGAGCAATTGATTCGTAATCAATAGGTCGTCAGTTCGACTCTGACCATCGGCTTCTTGAACCGACTTTATTTTCCCCTTTTGGCAGTCCGCACACGATACAATCGCTCGGTGAAGCCTCCCTCTTTTTCAAAGGCGGCGGCCTGGGACTCAATTTGGCGGTCCAGCAAATAGCAACAGAGATTCAGGAGTGAAAGCGCGCCATTGGCGGCAAGCTCGGCTTCCGGATCGGACCGACACAGACCTGCACCGGCAAACACGGACAAAGAGCCAGAACCATTCTTATTTCTTTGTCCATGTTCGTCCGTGTGTGTTCGTGTTCGTCCATGTTCATTCTTCTGCCAATCAAGGAATTCCTCCATTGTCGCGCAGCGCCTGGTCTTGAAGCGTTCCAAAGTCGGATGGTCCGGCGGCCATAAACGCATTCCCCGCTGCCGCAGAAAATCCTCGAAATCCAACCGCAACTCCTCAAGTGAAGCTCGCGCCACGTTGGTCAGTTTCAGCTCGGTCTTCTTCGATGTGCCCGAGGCCACGCTCCCCTCGGCGATGTTCTGAACACCTGAACGCGCCGCTTGGACCATTTGGTCGTGGGTGCGGCTGCGGCGGTCAATGTGCAGATTGCAGAAATGCACCGTGATGTCATAAACAAGTTGAGCCAATTGGAAGCTCTTTAGCTTCCGGTAACCCCCATGGGGAGGGATTAGGGTATTGTCATGATCCAATTTTTTCCTCTCTCCAAAACAAAGATCACTTATACTCAATACAACATGTTCTTGCCGAGGTCAATACGCCCCAGAAATTAATTGGCAATAATGGAGATACTGGTTTTTATAATCCGCTGCGGAACTCCGCCCATTTTTTCTTGGACAGGCCCAGGGCAAGGATGGAGTCGGCGCGGGCGATGATCTGACCTTCGGAAAAGAGGATGACCGTGGGCACGGCTTTGATTTCATATTTTTTCCAAAGCGGGTTGCGGTGATCATCGAGCTTGACCCGCAGGAAATCGTAATCCCGGGAGCACGCTGCGACAAAATCGAGGAAGCGCGACTGGAACATCAGGCAGAAAGGGCAGGCGGTCATTTCGAACAAAACCATGGTTTTTTTATCCTTACTGAGGTAAGACGAAATGTCACCGGGATCGGCCAGCACGGTTATATGATCGCTTTCACCCGGAGTTGAGTTTTGATTCATCGGCACTCCTGACTCAATTGTAGTTTTCCATGACCAGGCGATCCTCGGCCATCAATCCGCCCGCGATCTCTTCCATTTTGGCTTGCTTCCAGAACGGCAGTTTTTCATGGTTTTCGACAGGCCATCGGCTTTGGCAATCTCGGATGCTCGCCAATCAATACGTAAAACTACACGCCGATCCCCTCATAAAGAAGGGTTCATCTCACTTCTTATCCAATTTAATTCCTGGATAAAGTTTTTTAACGCATTCGGGGCACAGGCCATGGCTGAAGTCGGCCTCCGAATGCTGCATGATATAGACCTCGATCTGGTTCCAGTATCCCTTGTCGTCACGGATTTTCTTGCAACTGGCGCAAATCGGAAGCAAGCCCTTGAGCCTCTTGATATTGGCCAGTGCTTCGCTAAGATCGCTGTTCTTTCCCCGCAGTTCGGTCGTGCGTTCATTCACAATTCGCTGAAGTCTTTCTTTTTCTCTTTTTATATGGCTAATTCTATATCTATATCCAGCAAAAATGAGAGCTGAAAAGCCTATGGCTGAGAGTCCAATAAACCACCAAGTCTCCCAAAATGGAGGAAGAATTACAAAAGATAATTCTGCAGGAGTTCCCGACCAGTAGCCATCTCCATTTCTAGCAAGAACCCTGAAAGTATAATCACCGTTATTTAAATTTGTATATCTTATTTCCCTTTTTTCAGTAATCTCTGACCAGTCTTTATCATAACCATCAAGTTTGAATTGATAGCGAACATCATCTTCATCTTTAAAGGAAAGACCAATGTAGGAAAAACTTACATTATTTCTTTTATACTCAAATTTTAGATTCTTCTTCTGTTTAATGAGTGAATCATTAACAAAAAATTTCTCAATATATACTGCTGGAGGTACTCGGTTGGGAACATCATTTTTGGAAATGTATTTAGTCACTCCTCTAGTACTACCAAACCAGATATTTTGATTTTTATCAAGATACAGAGAATTGTGATTAAATGATTCATCTCCTATGAGTCCGTTTTTTCGGTAATATATCCTTATTACTTTTTCCCCATTGAATATGTTTAGACCTTTATCTGTCCCCAGCCACAAATTTCCGCTGGATTCCACTATAGAGGAAACATAATTATTACTCAAACCATCTTTGGTGGTGAAAGCAGTAAATTTTTTACCAGCCTGTCTCGAGTACTCGGGATCAAACTTATTAATTCCAAGAGCCGTTCCGAACCACAGAAAATCCCTACTGTCTTTAAAAATCTTTCTAACACTATTGCTGGATAATCCATCATCTGTAGTGAAATTTATAAATTTGTTGCCATCAAAACAAGAAGCTCCTCCTTCAGTAGCAAACCATATCTTATCTCCATCCTGGCAGAGGGACAAGACATAGTTGTGTACCAGGCCCTCGCTGGTAGTATAATCAGTAAATTTTTTACCATCAAATTTAATTGCTCCTCCGCTTGTTGCGAGCCACAAAGTTTCGCCAGCAGGCAATATATCATAAACAATATTGGAGGCTAATCCTTCTTTAACTGTATATTTTTTGAATTTCTTACCATCAAAACTATTCAGACCTTTCTCTGTTCCAATCCACAATTTACCTCTGAAAGGAGCCAATGACCAGACTCGATTACTTATTAATCCGTCTTTAGTTGTATAAGAAGTCAATTTATGATTTTCTAATTTAAATAAGCCCTCCATTGAACCAAACCACATAGCGTCTTTAAACATGCAAACAGATAGGATTATCTTATTTTCCAAATAGCTAACAAATTTATCCGAAACAAGCTTGCTTACTCCATTATCTGTAGTAAACCAGACTGAATTTTCTTTATCAACAAGGATTGAATAGATTCTATTATTTGTTAAACCATTGTCTATTGTATAATTTTTAAAGCCATTGTTGCCAAGACGCCAAACTCCATCACCCAATGTTCCAAACCATAAGTCTTTCCCTTTAGCAGCACAATAAAAAGTATTGTCAGCAGTACCTGATATCTTTGTAAATTTACCATTTTCAAATTTCCATAGACCTTCATTCACAGTACCAATCCATAAAACAGATTCATTTTTTGCTAGGGCTCCGATAAATTTACAGAGAAACCCATCTTTTTCTCCATAATTTATGAAATTTTTACCATCAAATCTTGAAAGACCCCCTCCTAAGGTACCTAACCATAAATATTGTCCATCTGAAAGAAGAGGGAAAATACTGTTGCTTGGCAATCCACCTTCAGTGGTATAGGTGATAAATCTTTGATCAGCCTCTCCCGAGTACTCGGGATCAAATCTTGAAAGACCCTCTTTAGTGCCAAACCAAAGATAGTCTTTAAATTTTGTAATAGACCTAACAATACCTTTTCCCAGCCCTTCTTTGGCAGTATAATTTTTAAAGGAATTACCATCAAATTTACTGATTCCATTATTAGTTGCTATCCATAGAATCCCTTTATCCTCAAAAAGTGATCTCACAGTATTGTTAATCAGTCCATCTGCAACAGTATAAGTCACAAATTCCACTCCGTTGTACCTCGCCAAACCTGAGCTGGTGCCAAACCAAATGTAACCCTTGCTATCCTGCAAACTGCACCACACCTGTGAAATAGGCAAACCATCATCAGTGGTATAATTCTTTATATGGAGTTTTTGAGCTATAAGGTTGTTGACTAAGATAAAAATTAAAAAGAAAAAAGAGAATTTTCTCACTTCTCTTCCTTTAAGTAATCAGATATCTCCTTTATCTCCTTTTTGCAAAAACAACTGATAGTAAAATCAATTGTCCCCATGATGGGATTTTAAGGGGAATATATTGAAATTGCAATAGGCAGTTGTGAATTATTTATGAAAATTTAGTGAAAAATGATTTTAAGGGCTTTGGCTGTATTTCATTAAAGCTTAAGCACTTTTATCAACTTTTCAAGAGCGGTTTTATGCTTTTTTCTTTCCATGCGTTTTATATTTACCAATTTCCAATGAATTGCTAGGCTATAACGGCCACGGTACCCACCGGCCATGTGCGCAGCAACTGGTTTAATTTTTTTCCGTTTCGTCCAGCCAAACTTGTCATTTGAGCATTAATTTAAACTAATAAAAAGAAAAAATCAAGATTTGAACTTGAAATAATTGCGGTTTCAAAAAGGATACCCGGTCATTTCGAACAAAACAACCATTTTTTTGCTGCCGCCGATAAAAGGAGAAATGTCATCGGGATCGGCCAGCACGGTTATATGATCGCTTTCACCCGGAGTTGAGTTTTGATTCATCGGCACTCCTGACTCAATTGTAATCTTCCATGACCCGGCGGTCCTCAGCCATCAATCCGCCCGCGATCTCTTCCATTTTGGCTTGCTTCCAGAACGGCAGTTTTTTATGGTTTTCGACATATTTAAGGGGGATGGGATGGGTGCCGATCACTACCGGCAGCCCGTATGCGGTTTCGATGAATTCCTTGAATTTGCGGATAGTCTGACATGGGGGATACCCGACCACAAAACAAGTGGCCAGATGGATGGCCTGGGCGCCGTTTTTTTTCATTTCGGCGGGAACGTACTCGATATTGCCGCCCGGGCAGCCGCCGCAATTGGCAAAACCGACGACCTCAACGTTCTCGTCCCTGGGGTAGGCAGCGAAGGCCCCGGCCCGCTCACGCAGAGCCCGGAAACACTTCCCGCCGCCGCAACTTTGATAGCGGCCGCAAATGATGATGCCGATCTTCTTCATGAGTCCTCCTCGGTTGCAATCCCTGCCAGCACTCCAAAATAAAGAAAGCCGGATAAAACTATATCCGGGATGCGCATTTCAGTCAACAGGATGTACGCGCTCCGCCATACATAGGGCCTCACCCCCGTGCCCCCTCTCCTGAAGGCGAGGGGGGGGAAGGGTTGGTCCGCCAGCGCTTCGCTTGGCGGATGGGGTCAGCCGCAGCCCCGCCCTACTTGATCTCGGCGTTGATCACCAGTACCAGCGATTTGCCATCCTTACCGATGCGCGAGACCCCGGCCACCAGATACCCATTCTCGGCAATTTCGGTATCCGAAGTCAGCAATTCCTCATTGTTACTTAATTGCATAAGGCTGAATTGCAACTTGACCGATCGCTTGCCATTACTGCCGGTCAAAACAGAAATCCGACGGAAACTGAACCTCAAGCTCTCAATCATTGAGGAAGAGAGCGCTATCCGGCCCCCATCAGTGCCATCCTTGATTGTAACCGCGGATGCCCCGTCCAGTACATAGGATTTAAAGCTGAGGAGATTGCTGACCTCAGCGAGAACACGCTTCAAGTCCCTGTTTTCAATTGTGTCGCTTTTCCCCTCTTTGCCGGCAATGACGGTGAATATTCGCAGCTGGATGGTTTTCTTTTCCACATCAAGCTTGCGCAGTTGCTCCTCAAAAGTAACAACATTCTTTTTATCCAATACAACGGAGATCAGGTTGGATCCTTCGCCAAATGAGCAAGTTAGAAAATATACCCTCAATGAATCCTTGATGAATTCAGGTGACACAAAACGGAGCGTGTAGGTTTTGGTCACCACCTCACTAGGGGAATTCTCCGCCGGTTGTGCTTTCTGCTCTTCGGCTATTGCCGGGAGAAAAACGAACATGAGAACCAAAAAAACAACCAATAAAATCTTTTTCATTTTGACCTCCAAAAATTTTTTTATTTGTCATTTCCATGAAGACCATTTTTCCTCAGCCGTTCGTCTCGGGCAAATGGAAATCGTCGCGCTGCACCCAGACGATCTTGATGTTCTTTTCCGGAATGGTGAACTCGGTACGGATATGGGAAATCTTTTTTATTTCGGGCCGGGGCGGGAACAGCAGAGGGAGAGAAACAACAAGAACCAGCAGGGCCGCGGCCAGTAAAGGCACCCAGATTTTTACCCATCTCCAGGCTGACCGGCGCGGCTGGTTTGCCAGTGCCGCCACCCGCTGCCGCACATTGTCTTGAACTTCGGGGGGTATCTCCAACTCCAGCTTTTCAAGATTACGGGAAATGAATTTATCCAGGTCGTCATTTTTCATGGGTTGCCTCCAAATTTTGACGCACGGCCGCGCGGCCGCGACTGAGGATGAATTTCACATTGCCCTGGCGCAGGCCGCAGATGGCGGCGATCTCGGCAATGGAAAATTTGTTGTAATAGAAAAGGAAAAATATCTCCCGCTGCCGCGGTGGTAGCTGCCGGGCGGCGCCATGGATCAGGGCCACGGCCGGATCATCGGCATGGGCAGCAGGTTCCACCGCCAGCAGCGCCAGGGGGATCACCGATTGGTAGGCTTTGCGCTTTTTGAAGTATTTCTTTATCTCGTTGTGGGCAACGGCGAAGATCCAGGCCGAGAAACTCCGATTTCGATCAAAAGACGGGAAATATTTCCAGGCCCGGATCACGACATCCTGATAAAGGTCGGAACTGTCCTCGGAAAAATTCAGGGCTTTGTGCAGGAAATTGAAAAGTTTTTTCTCCTGGACAGCCAACAGTTCCCAAAAAGATGCCGTTTCTTCCGCTTTCACTTCCAAGGCGTCTTTTTTCATGCTTTGGACCATTATAGCACGGACGGGCAAAGCCCCGGGCGGGCAGTCGGAAAAGGCCAGCGGTGAATCCATCATGCCCTTTATATCGCCCAAAGAGGAAAAAGGTTAGACGGAAGTTTGGAATAAAAGAAAAGAGTTACTGAAAGGACAACTCGCAGATCAGATTTTGATTAGAACTGGACTCCCAGGCGGTAGAAAAAACGGACCTCGTGTTTTTTGACGCTGACCTCGTGGAAACGGCCCCAGCGGTCGATGCCCTCCAGGTTTAGGGAGATGAAAAGCGGCGTGCGCGGGATGGCGACCGACAGGCCGGCGTTGTAGACCAACCGCGAATCGCTCAAGCGGGAATCGTCGAGGAGGTCCTCCTGGAAGCGGTCGAGCCCCTGGATGGAACGGAAGAGCTGATAATGGATCCCGGCCTGGGCCCGCAGCCCCCCAAAGCGCAAATCGAACCGCCCGCCCAGGCTATAGCCCCATGAATAGTAATAGCCCCAATTGTGCAGGGTGGTCTTCACACCCCAGACATCATGATCTGCCGAATAGTCGTTATAGGCCAGGGAGTTGATCATGCCGAAGTCCAAGGTGGCCTCGAGGTCGAAGCGCGCCGTCAGCCGCCCCGCATATCGGGTCAGGTGGAAGGCCGGGCCGATAAGGTTGACCGTAGAGTGCTTATCGCTGTAGCGCGTCGGTTGCTCGCGCTCTAACCAGGGGTCGATCATGCCCAGATCGTTTCCATCATAGGGCACGATGGGCTTTTTCTGGAAGAAATCCCAGGCCGTGACCGCTCCCAGCCAGTATTCGACACCATGCAGCGCCCCGCTTGCGTCGGCGCGGACATTCTTCCACCACCAACCGCTCAGGACACAGCGGGTGTACGACGAGAATTCTTCGACCAGGCGCCCATTAAAGCTGGAAGAAATACGGAATTCATTGTCGATCGGCTGCCGGGAATAACCAGAGCCGGAGCCGGCTTGTCCGTAGCCGGGCAGGGTGACCAGGCGCAGGTCGAGGTCCAACGCCGCGTGGCCGGAATTGTTGTCGGCCGGAGATACGGGGCCATGCTTGCCGCCGAGGCTGAAGCGGAAATCGCTCCACCCCCTGGTCGGAAGGCGCGGCACCCGGCTTTCCCCGTCCAGAAGATCATTGATCGCCAGCAGCGGATCGACGAGGAGACAGGCGATGCGGTTGGCGAAGCCGGGGCGGCTGCGGAAATGGTCGGCGATCTGGAACAGGGGCTCGCCGATGGCCGGGCCGCCTATTGCTGTAAAAATGTTGTCATTGATCGAAGCGACTTCGCGAAACTCGGCGAAGTACTCCCAGATGAGCGAACCGCCGGAAGCGAACAGAAAAGAGGCGAGCGGGCTGAGGCGGTTGCTGCGCGCCCAGTTGTAATATAACGCCCCGGACCAGGCATGGGTCCAGTTGAGGCGCATGTTGTTCGAATCAAGGCGCAGCCCTTCGGAGGTGAAGAACTTGCGCTTCTGGTCCTTCCAGGTCAATTCGAACTGCCAATCCTCGATGAACTTGGCGTACTTGTTCCAATAATTGAGCGTGGCAACTGTCATGTTGATGCCCATTTCAATGAAGGCCCGACCGACCTTCATTGCCGGCTTGGCTTCTTCCTTATTCTGGATATCCGCCTTGTTTTCAGCTGCCCAGAGTCCGGAAACCATAAAAAATATCAACAGGAACAGGAGCTTTTTATTCTTCACCGGGATTCCTTGTCCAAAAGAGGTTCAAGGGCTGAAAAATAACACAATCCCGGGCACCTGTCAATTGTCCTATATTTCATTAAACACCAAACCAATGCCTGGCGGTCACCCGATTTTTCCTCTGCGGTCAACAAAATTTCCGGAGTAGGGAACGCAAATTTGCGTTCCCATGTTTCGGTTATTGTATAAATGGCTGAGATCAAATGGAACGCATGTATGCGTTCCCTACCCTATTGAATCGCGTCCGGGTTTGATTGATTGCCAATGGGCACCGGCTGTGGTATATTTCTGTCATGAAGGTCAGAGCCATCCAGTTCAGCCCCGCCCTGGGCAACATCGAAAAAAACATGGGGGCGCACGTCAGCCATATTTCCCGGGCCATCCGTGACGGCCGGGAACTGATCGTTTTTCCCGAATTGAGCATCAGCGGCTACCATTTAAAGGACATTGCCTGCGATATCGCTCTAAAAAAAGACGGCCGCCAATGGCGGGAGTTCGAAAACTTAAGTAAAAAAATCGACATCATCATCGGCGCCCCTTTGGAAGAGGATGCGGGCATCATTTATAACACTGCCCTTTACTTTTCCAAAGGCAAATGGCGGCATAGCCACCGCAAGGTGCAGCTGCCCAACTACGGCATGTTCGAAGAAAGAATGATCTTCAAGCCGGGAGACGCATTCCGGACCTTCAAGATCGGAACCATGACCGCCGGCATGCTCATCTGCCGGGAAATATTGTTCCCCATGCTGGCCTACCTGTATTTCATTCAAAAAACCGACTTGTTGATCGGCATTTCCAACAGCCCGCAACGGGGCATCGGCAAGGACGGGCTCTCTTCTTTTCAGCTCTGGGAAACCATGGGCTACGTTTTTTCGCAGTTCTACCAGCAGAATTACCTGTTCGTCAACCGCGTCGGCTTCGAAGACGGCATCGGTTTCGGGGGCGGCTCTTTTTTTGCCCGCGCCGGCCAGGGCATCTGCCAGAAAGCCAAGTATGTCGATGAGGACGTGCTCGACGCCGAGATCCGGCCGGCCGACGTGCGCCGTGCCCGCCTGAGCTCCAACTACCTGCGCGACGAGCAGCCGCAGTTAGTGCTCAAGGAACTGCAGAGGATCCTCCATGCTTAAGATCCGCTGCGACCTGGTGCAAAAGATCCTGGTCACTTCCATCCGCGATAGCATCCACAAAAACGGCTTCAAAAACGCAATCATCGGTGTTTCCGGCGGCCTTGATTCGGCCGTGGTCGCGGCGCTGTGCCAAAAAGCCCTGGGCGCCCGCCACACTTTCGCCCTGCTTCTCCCCTACCGCATCTCCGCCCCCGAAAGCCTGGAGCACGGCAAGCTGGTCTGCGACACATTAAAAATACCCTACGAAGTCATCGATATCTCCCCGGCCGTGGACGCCTATTTCGACCGCTTCCCGGCCGAAAACCGCTTACAGATCGGCAACAAGTGCGCCCGGGAACGGATGTCCGTTCTTTACGATTTTTCAGTACGCAAAAAGGCGCTGGTGGCTGGCACTTCGAACAAGAGCGAGCTCCTGGTCGGCTACTCCACCCAGTTCGGCGATGCCGCCGCCGCCTTCCTGCCCATCGGCGATCTCTACAAGACTCAGGTATTCGAACTGGCCCACCACCTGGGCATCCCCGAAGAGATCGTCGCCAAAAAGCCGTCGGCCGACCTGTGGCCCGGGCAGACCGACGAGGGTGAGATCGGCATCACCTACAAAGACCTCGACATCATCCTGCACCTGATGATCGACAAGCGCTGGGACGAAGGGGAGATCATCGAACGCGGCTACCCGCTGCCGCTCATCCGCCGCATCAAAAAAATGATCGTCGATTCTCAGTTCAAGCGCACCATGCCGCCGGTGCTCAAACTCCATGCCCGCACCGTGGGCATCGATTTCCGATATCTTAGGGATTGGAATAAGTAACAAGAAGATGTCAGACGACAGACAACAGATGTCAGAATATTCAAGGCAGGCGCCTTGGCTTTTTGTAGGGGCGATCCTTGCGATCGCCCGCGTTTAAAGCAAATGGCTCTTTACATCGTTCCCACTCCCATCGGCAACCTCGGGGACATCACGCGCCGGGCCATTGAGGTTTTGAGCCGGGTCGATTTCATCATCGCCGAAGACAGCCGCTACTCGCAAAAATTGCTGAACCACCTGCAGATCAAAAAAAAGATCATCAGCCATTACCGCCCCAAAGAGGAAACCCAGGCCGAAAAGATCGTCGCCCTGCTGGCAAGCCGGGACGGCGCTCTGATCACCGATTCGGGTACGCCGGCCATCTCCGATCCCGGTTTCATCCTGATCCGCAAAGCCGTCGCCCTGGGCATCCCGGTCATCCCCCTGCCCGGACCCACGGCTTTCGTTCCCGCCCTGGTCGCTTCGGGCATCGATCCGCAGCGCTTCCTTTTTCTCGGCTTCCCGCCGCGCCGCCGCAACGACTTGCAGCGTTTTTTAAAAAACCTGGCCCCCCTGCCCTATACACTGGTCTTTTACGAATCGCCGCGGCGCCTGGGAGAATTCCTGAAAACCGCCGCCGCGGTCCTGGGCGACCGCAGTTTCGCTCTGGCCAAGGAAGTGAGCAAGAAGCACGAAAAGATCATTCGTTCCAGCCTGGAACAATGGCCGGCGCTGCTGGAACAGGAGATTATCCTGGGAGAAATGGTGCTGGTCGTCGCCGGCTGTTCAGAGGCGCTGCCGCCTGAACCGGCGCCGCAATTTGACGACATCGACGATCTGTACGCTTTTTTCAGTCAACGTTTCGGCCTGGGCAAGAACGCGCTGAAAAAGATCCTGATGAAAAAAAAGACAAAGAATCAAGCCGGGCGGCGCGGGCATGATCTTTGAGGACAACGGCAGCTGCCGCTCCAACTTGAGAATTTATGCCACGGTCCTTTTCATGCTTTCGCTCAGGGCCGTCACAATGTACTGCCAGGAGAAAACCGCAGGGCCAACCGCCCCGGCCCGAGGCGGTTTCGTGGTCACTCCCGTGGTATACTATACTCCCGAAACCCGAATCGCCTTCGGCATCGTCGGCATCCATTATTTCCGCCTAGGCCGGACCGATCCGAAGTCCAGGCTTTCCCATTACCGTTTTAATTTTATCCGTACCCAGAACAAGCAAACGATCGCGCAGGTCGATTATGAACTGTACCTGGCCGGCGGCAAGTTCCTTTTCGACGGCACGGCCAAGTACTGGCTTTTCCCCGACCGCTTCTACGGCATCGGTAACCGCAACTCAGAAGCGGATCGTGAAAACTTCACTTCCCGCAACTGGCGCCTGCAGATGAACATGCAAAAGCGCTGGGGCGGGAACCTGTTCGCCGGGCTGCACCTGGAATTTTCCCCCCTTAGCGTAGTGGAGACAGAAAATGGCGGCCGGCTGGCCGCGGGAGATTTCGCGGGCAGCCGCGGCGGGACACTGTCGGCTCTGGGCCTATTCGGCAAATGGGACAACCGCGACAACACTTTTTCCGCGGCCAGCGGCAGCTACTGCGCCCTGTTTTTGAATTTCTTCACCCCGGCGCTGGGCAGTGATTTCACCTTCACCCAGATGATACTGGATGCCAGAAAGTATTTTCCCCTGGGTGCCGCCCAGGTGTTGGCCGTGCAGGGCGTTTTGAAATCGGTCTGGGGAGATTGCCCCTTTCAAACCCTGCCCATGTTCGGCGGCCTGAACCTTTTGCGCGGCTTTTATGAAGGCCGCTACCGCGACCAAAACATGCTGGCCGTGCAGGCCGAATACCGCCGCCCGTTGTGGGGACGATTCGGATTCTGCGGCTTTGCCGGGGCGGCGCAGGTGCAGGACAGGATCTCGCGCCTGGCGCTCGGGGAATTTCATACCGCCTGGGGCATGGGCCTGCGCTACAAATTCAACCGCCGGGAAAACCTGAACATCCGCCTGGACGCCGGTTTTGCCGGCTTCGCTGGCGCGCCCGCCTTCTACCTGACCTTCGCCGAAGCTTTCTGACCAAGTCAAGCATCAAGAAATATCTCCATTCGCACTCGCCATCTTGTTATGGTCAATGCTAAGATTTTTTCAGTTGCTCCCTGATCATTGCCCAAATTGACTGCAAACCCAGGTTTTTCGCCCAGTCCAAGATGTAGCAGATAGGGCTCCTGTCACAAAATAGGGGATTTTCAGATTATCGAAGTGTTGAATAACACGGCCGAGAAGTTCAAGTGGTTCCATGCGCCATTCTCCGCGCCACTTCAGCCATGATTTTTTTTTCATCCCAATCGGGATGCTGGAATCGCAAACTACCGGCCAAAACATTGCGGCTGAGACGCCAAAGCCCGGATGCGATTTCCAGCCGATCCAGAGGCGTTTTATCTCTATATACAGCTACCAATCTTTGTCGACCTCTTCGAAGTTTGGGGAGGGGATTGATTTTTCTTTCATCCTGTCAGTTTATAGCATAGGGAAAATTTGCTGTCAAACCTCAGGCAGCATATAGTTGACAGCGCAAGTTAATAAAATGATCTTGATTATTGGGCACCAGCAGGATGCGGACTGTAAGCCGGATTCTGTCGTGAAGAACCATTTATCTGGTCCCGCCGTTGCCGGCGGGATCCAGCAGCTAACCCAAGGGCTTCGGCCGGGAAAGCCTCAAACGCCCTTTGTTAAGCCTTGCTCCGGATGGGGTTTGTGGAACCTGGAGCTCTATAATTTCCTAGACTCGATAACTTCCCAGCATCCTCGCTAAATGTTCGCGTTAACCGGCGCGCTGTTTAGGCGCGTCCGTGTTGAACGAGTTTTTAGCTTGCAATTTGTTGTCCTCAAACAGCCCGAGCTGTTTTGCGGTTTGTTCTGACCTATAGTTCGGGATTATCTTGGCGATTGCAGATGCATTAACGTTTGCAAGTTCCTTTGGTTCTAGTTTGTGAAGGCCGCCTCCATAAACTCGGCCTTCACCAAGCAATTCGTCTGGCTCGATGTTGTTAAGTATTTTCCACACACGACGAATTAAGCTGGGATCGTTTTTAATTGCTCTAGTAAGGCACGTGGTTGGATACATTGCAAGGTAAACGTTTGCTACGGTGGCTTTTGAATGGTTGAGGATAAAGCGAAATGGCCGACCGTTTTTCACATCACCACGACCGAAGTAGGTGCACACAATTGGGGGTGGCGGACGATTTTCTTGTCTATACCACAGCTCACGATGTTGGCAAAGGTAGCACTCATTTACCTTGCGTGACTTAGCTTCTTGAAGATAGGCATAAAGGGTGGGAAAGCGCTCCTTAATCTTTTCTTCAGGTAATCGTGTATCTAGAAGGAAAAGTTGACGTTTGAGACGAGGTAAGCCGTTAGTGTCAGCATCAACTACGTTGTGTAGCAAATAGCGTGGACTGGGTAGGATAGGCCGGAACACTTCTAATGGTAGGCCGCGTGATGCAATCGCTTCAGCATCGAGAATAAAGAAGTCATTGTTGCCGGTCACCAGACCACGCTTAATTTGGAAGAAATCGGACAAAATCGGAACAATATTCTTGCTCCGGATATCGGCACTAGGAAATCGCGTCCATTTGGGCTCATGAATAAGAGCGTTGGCTGGTATTTTGCGGGAGTGCTTCGGCGCGAGAAGTGTACCGCCAAATGTAAAAGTGATGGTGTGATCATTCGGCGGAAGTTTTTTTTTGAACCATACTACCGCTGATGAAACAAGAGCATCAGAAAATTGCACATCGTTCGGGTCAAATCGATGAATGCGTAAGAGCGTCACTTTATCGAGCAGATAACGCTTTACTTCCTGTCCATAGTTAACATCCATAAACTCGCTTGGAATTAGCCAACCTGCTATAGCACCTTCTGCCATCCAGGCATGCGACAAGCCGAGAAAATGGCAGTAGAGACCAGCTAGCCCGCTGAATTTTACTCCGCACGCATGATAAGTCCTAAACTGCAAACGAGTCTTGTTGTCGATTTGCAAGTGATGGTGCCGCACATAGGGCGGGTTACAGATAACGAGATTGAAGCGAGGGGAAGGATCTTCTTTGGTGAAGTCGGCGAGCCTCATTACAAGACCAGATTCCGCCCAAAGTTTAGAGGCTGGTTCTTCATAATGTGGATCTATGTCGAAGCCGAGCGCTTCAAGGATACGATGTTTTGGGAAGACATTACGAAGCGCCGAGTAAAATGCGCCGGTTCCAACTGCGGGATCAAGAAAACGCACCTTCTCGTCTACATTAAGGAGGGTTGCCGCATATTTAAAAATTTCGACCGCAAGGGCAAATGGAGTCGCAAACTGACCAAGGCGATTCCTCTCTGCCGGAGTCTTTTTAGTGTCAAGATCAGCTTGAAGCGCAAGACGTTGTTCCTCAAGTTTCTCAATCGACTTGTTCATAGTTATATCCCGAATAAGGTTAAATCATTGATACGATGTTCCCACACCCAATCAATACCTTCGGCAGCTTCATAACCAAGATAGCCGCTGTCAAAGTAGCCGCAGAGGAAGAGGTTGAACTGAACTTTCTTTCCGTATGTTGAGCGGAGTTGCATCATCTTTACGGCTTCTTCCTTACGACGCTTGTTGGTGTTCGTGAAATCTCCGGCCGACTTCGCCTCAAATAAAATCGGGAAGCCCTTCTTCTTTGCTGTTTTTAGCATAACGACAACATCAATTGGAATATTTACACTTCGAATTCCACCTTCTAGTTTCACCGGAATGTTCATTCGGAAAGAAAAGGTTCCAGGTGGCATCGCGTCGAAATGCGTGCCAGCGCCTGCAGGCAGTTGCTTATAACCACGCTTTTCAAGCCATGCTTTGATCACTGCAAACTGTCTCTTCTCTTGAGCATTTCGGATAATTGGATTAGCTACTGCTCCGCATAAGCGATCTGCAACGATGGTCGCGGCACGGTGAATTTCAGTTTTAGTAGGCGGTTTTCTTCGTTCTAGCCAAACAAAAATATCAGGATCAGCCATCTTCTGTATAATTCTGGCAATCTTCATAAGTTCACGGTCAATGCTCATGGAATTCATGCGAGTCGGCAGTTTTTTTTTAAGCTCCATGTTCTTCACCAGGTTAGTTGAGACATGAGCCAGGCCGATAAGACAGTCAACCGCAAGCGGGGGACAAGTGGACATGCGGAGCGTGGGGAGAATTTCCGGATGTTGCCGTATGTTAGCCGGCATAATTTTAGTCATATTCACTGTCGAGCGAAGCGAATCCTCAACATCTGCCGTTGTCTGAATCCGGGTTGAGCGAAATGCCTGTGGTGCAAATTTCATAAACCATTCGTTGTACATGTCCACTGACTTTGCGATGTCGGATTTCCAACGCGCTGGTTTGTGAAGATTAACTGCCATACTATCCCCTATAGCCCATTCTTGCCAGCTGACGTCCCAATTGGACCGTTCCCGTCGCTAAAAAAAACTCGCAAACATTCACTTTTATATTTGTTCTTATCACTTTTCAAGTATAGGGTTGGATTTTTTGTTTGTCAATAAAAAATCAGGGTAATGCTGATGAAAATGAAATTGTGATGTGGAATAACTTTAAAGGCACCAGCAGGACGCGGACTGTAAGCCGGATTCTGTCGTGAAGAACCATTTATCTGCTCCCGGCGTTGCCGCACAAACTATCCGCCGACTTTGGCGGATCTAGTTTGTCCGTCCCCCCTCGGGGACCGGCGGGATCCAGCAGCTAACCCAAGGGCATCGGCCGGGAAAGCCTCAAGCGCCCTTTGTTAAGCCTTGCTCCGGATGGGGTTTGTCTCAGTCCCTACCGTCGCCGGTCGGGACGGTGAGCTCTTGCCTCACCTTTTCACCCTTGCTCCGCCGCCGTTGCCGACGGCGGGGCG
>Ga0180009_10001429_pt1 | contig 29326 bp, 25 predicted proteins | sample OS_PC_MetaG_FD_123537 | JGI IMG/M metagenome (GOLD analysis project Ga0180009, IMG submission 123537) | Groundwater microbial communities from the Aspo Hard Rock Laboratory (HRL) deep subsurface site, Sweden - OS_PC_MetaG | ecosystem: Environmental > Aquatic > Deep subsurface > Groundwater... | reverse complement strand
GCCGCCACCCTCCCCGCTCGCGCCGGGTCCGCCAGCAGGGCGGCCCCGGCGCCGGTCTTCATCACCTTGCGCACAGGGCACCCCATATTGATGTCGATCATGTCGGGAACCCGCGGCCCGGCGAGCACGATGTGCACCGCACGAGCGAGTACCTCGGGGTCGTCGGCGAACAGCTGGAGAGCGAGGGGTCGCTCGTCTTCGGAGAACTCAAGGAAGTGCCGGGTTCGGGCATCCCCGTAGATCAGTCCGTAGGCGCTCACCATCTCGGTGACCAGAAGGCCCGCCCCGTACGCGCGGGCCCGCCGGCGGAAGGCGCTGTTGGTCATGCCGGCCATGGGAGCCAGGATCACCCGGTTCGGCACGACGACGTCTCCGATCAGGAACGGATGTGTCATCGCAGTGGCTTGGGCCGCGGGTGCCTGGGCGGCGGCCTCGGCGGCGAACCGGTCCGCGTCGGGCTGGGCGGTGTCTGATCGTTCCCCGCCGTGCCGGCCCGGCTGATGCCGCGACGCCGCCACGGGCGCCTACCGACTACGGCGGTGGATGATCTCCAGACCGCGGAGGGTGAGGTGCTCGTCCAACCGATCGAGGGTGGCGGAGTGCTCGAAGATCAGCGGCGCGAGCCCCCCGGTGGCTATGGACACCACTTCGCCTCCGAGCTCCAGGCGCATGCGAGAGACTATGCCGTCCACCTGACCCGCGAACCCGTACACCGCCCCTGCCTGCATGCTGTGCACGGTGGTCTTGCCTATCACGCTGCCGGGGTCCTCCAGCTCTACTCGGGGCAGCTTGGCAGCGGCTTGGGCCAGGGCCTCGAGCGAAGTGTTGATGCCGGGAGCGATCGCGTGGCCCAGATACTCCCCCCGAGCCGACACAGCACCGAACGTGGTGGCCGTACCGAAGTCCACGACCACGCAGGCGCCCCCCACGGCCTCGTAGGCGGCGACGGCGTCCACGATGAGGTCCGCGCCCACCTCGCGGGGGTTCGCGGTGAGGATGGGCATGCCCGTCTTCACCCCCGGTCCGACTACGAGAGGCGCCACTCCCAGATACCGGTCGCTCATCGCGAGATACTCCCGGTTCAGGATGGGCACCACGGAGGAGAGCGCCGCCGCGCTCACCGTGTCGAGCGAGAATCCCCGGGCTCGGAGTAGTGTGTCGAGCAGGGCGCCCAGTTCATCGGCCGTACGCTGCACCTCAGTCGATACGCGCCAGTGGTCGGTGAGCACGGACTCTTCGAACAGACCGAGCACGGTCTGGGTGTTGCCGATGTCCACTGCGAGAAGCACGGCGCCTCCTTGCTCCTACTCGAAATCCAGACCCAGGTCTACAGGTAGCGCTCCCGTCGTGAGCGCACTGGTCGAGATGATGTCCACTCCACACTCGGCGATGGCCCGAACCGATTCGAGGGTCACTCCGCCCGACGCTTCGAGCACGATCTCGGGCCGTAGACTGCGGGCCACCGAGACCAGACGGGCCAGCTCGACCGTGCCCACGTTGTCGAACATGACTATGTCGGCACCGGCGGCCAGCGCCTCGAGCAGCCCCTGCTCGTTTGACACCTCCACCTCGACCTTCATGGGGAACGGGGCCCCTCGACGCGCACGCGTCACCGTGGCCGCCACGCCGCCTCCGGCCGCGACGTGATTGTCCTTGATCATGACGAGATCGAACAGGCCAAAGCGGTGATTCCCGCATCCCCCATCACGCACCGCCTTCTTCTCCCACAAGCGAAGCCCGGGTGTGGTCTTCCGGGTGTCCACTACCGTGACGCCCGTGCCCTCCACGGCCCGAGCGAAACGGCGAGCTTGGGTGGCCACGCCGCAGAGGCCTGTGAACAGGTTCAGCATGGTTCGCTCCGCCGAGAGGATGCTGCGCGAGGGCCCCACCAGCCTCGCGACGGCCACGTTCGAACCCACTCCCTGCCCGTCGTCGGCCAGGCGTTCGAAGGCGATTTCCGCGTCGACCTCGGTCACGACGGCTGCGGCGAGGTCGAGCCCTGAGACCACAGCCTCCTCGCGCGTCACGATCGCCGCCGCAGAGCGCGAAGCCATGTCGATGGTGAGGGCCGACGTGACATCGCCGAACCCGGCGAGGTCCTCGGCCAGGGCGAGGCGCACGAGGCTCATGGTGGTCTCGTCGAGTCTCACAGCTCTCCCTTCCGGCCAAGCACCCGCACGTGCGCGGCCTCCCGCGCTTCATCGTATTCCACGGTGACGTGGCGCCGCCAGTGGACGTCATCCACTTCAGGGTAGTCGAGACGCAGGTGGACGCCCCTGCTCTCCAGGCGAGAAGAAGCCGCGCTGATAGTGAGCGCCGCGACGGTGAGCAGGTTGAACAGCTCGAGCTCATCGACGTCGCGACCGGGCGGTCGCAACGACTCGCGCAACTCGGCGACGAGCCGTGCCCCTTCGTCGAGCCCGGAGGCGTCGCGCACGATGCCGCAGCACCGCGTCATGATCTCGCCCACGGTCCGACGGGCCGCGGCCACGACGGAGGGTGTGTTGCCCACCCGGTGGTCTTCCGGCAGGTCGAGTCGGAACTTCCGCACGGGACGACTTGGTTGCGCGAGCAACCGGTCGAGATCGCGGGCGATACGGTCGCCGAACACCAGGCCCTCGAGCAACGAGTTCGACGCGAGCCGATTGGCGCCGTGCACGCCCGTGCAGGAGGCCTCCCCACACGAATACAGCATGGGTAGCGACGTGCGCCCCCACACGTCGGTGAGCAGCCCCCCGATGTAGTAGTGCGCGGTGGGCGACACCGGAACGGGGGTATGACAGAGGTCGAGCCCTCGTGACCCCAGCCCGTTGAACACCGTGGGGAAGCGTTCGCGCAGGAACTCGCAGTCGAGATGACCCGCATCGAGGAACACGTGGTCAACACCGTCGCGGATCATCACCTCCCGCATCCTGCGCACCACCACGTCTCGCGGCGCAAGCTCGGCCCGCGGATGCACGCCCACCATGAAGCGCTCGCCCTTGGCGTCGGTGAGGTACGCCCCTTCGCCCCGCAGGGCTTCGGTGAGAAGGAAGGTGGGGTTCTCGTCAACGTGGAGCGCAGTCGGGTGGAACTGCACGAACTCCATATCACGAAGCACCACTCCGGCGCGGTAGCCCATCGCGTAGCCGTCGCCCGTGGCGACGCCGGGGTTCGTGGTGCGGGAGAACACCTGCCCTGCCCCGCCGCTGGCCATCACGACGGCCCGCGCGTGGTACAGCGTGAGGACGCCCTCGCGATCGAGCGACAAGGCACCTATGCAGGTGGCGCCGTCGGTGAGCAGATCGACGACGAACTCACCTTCACGCAACTCCACGGAACTGCCGGCGATCATGGCCTGCATGAGGGCGCCCGCCACCACCGAACCCGTTGCGTCGCCCCCCGCTCTCACCACGCGCGGCACCGAGTGCGCCCCTTCGGACGCCAGGATCAGCTGACCGTCACGATGGTCGAACTTGGTGCCGAGCAACTCGAGTTCGCGCACGCGATCCGGCCCCTCCTCCACCAGCACGCGCACCGGTATCTCTTCGCTCAACCCGGCCCCGGCCGTCAGCGTGTCGGCGAGGTGAAGGTCGGGGGAATCGAGTGGGCCGACGGCGGCCGCGATGCCACCTTGGGCCAGGAAGGTCGTGGTATCGGAGAGTGAGCTCTTCGTGAGCAGCGCCACATCCCACTTGCGGGCCGCGCCCAAGGCGGCCGTTAGGCCGCCGATGCCGCTGCCCACCACGATGACATCGTGGCTGCGGTAGCGGACCTCGGCCCCGCCGCTGGCGATCAGGTACGGGCGTCGCGACGACTCGCTCACCGGGCCCTCCTCCGCCGGCCCGCCACGCTCACCGGCCGATCTCTACCATTCGCTGTACGGCGGCCAACGCTTTCGCGCGCGTCTCCTCGGGCACAGACACGACCGGGCCTCCGTTGCGCAACGCTTCGATGGCCTTGCGCAGGGTGGTCATCTTCATGGTGGGGCATACAACGGCCTGGCTGACCAGGTGGAAGCGCTTGGAGGGCACGTCGGTGGACAGACGGTGGATCATGCCCTCCTCGGTGCCGATGATGAACTCCAGAGCGTCGTCCTCGCGGCAGAAGCGGATCATGCCCGACGTGCTCTCGACCGCGTCGGCAAGAACCGTCACGTCGGGACGGCACTCGGGGTGCACCACCACCTTGGCTTCGGGATGGGCGTCGCGCGCCTCGAGGATGTCCTCGGGCTGGATGAGGTCGTGCGTAGGGCAGTATCCCTGCCAGAGGATCAATTCGCGGCCGGTCTTCTGCGACACCCACGCACCCAGGTTGCAGTCGGGGGTGAAGATGACGGGACGATCGGCCGGCATCGCCAGGATCACCTCAGCGGCGTTCGCGCTCGTACAGCAGACGTCGGAGAGCGCTTTCACCGCAGCCGACGTGTTCACGTAGCTCACCACGACAGCTCCTGGGTGCTCGGCCTTGAGTGCCGCCAACCCCTCGGCGTCGACCATCGCCGCCATCGGGCAGTGGGCTCGAGGCTCGGGGAAGATCACCGTCTTCTCGGGGGCGAGGATGGCAGCGGTCTCGGCCATGAAGTCGACTCCGCAAAAGAGGATCACGCTCGCCTCGGAGGCCGCCGCCTGGCGCGACAGGCCGAGGGAGTCGCCCACGAAGTCGGCGGCGTCCTGCACCTCAGCCCTCTGGTAGTTGTGCGCGAGCACCACGGCGTCCTTCGCCCTCGCCAAGGCCCTCAGTTCGTCCTGCATGGCCGAGTAATCCATCAAAGCGCGTCTCACTCCTTCGGGGGGTCGAGCACCTCGACCGCCTGCTCAAGCGTATCGGCGAGCGCCTCGAGCACCGAACGGCCGCTGGGCAGCACCAAGTGCGGGGCGAGCTCCGCGAGTGGTTCCAGCACGAAACGTCGCTCTTCCATGCGCGGGTGCGGCACCCGGAGGCGCTCCTCGTCGATGAGGATGCCATCGTACCAGAGCACGTCCACATCGAGCGTGCGCGGGCCCCATCGAACCGTGCGTTCCCGACCCGCCTCGCGCTCTAGTCGCTGCGCCTCGTCGAGTAGCTCGAAGGGGCCGAGCGAGGTCGCCACTTCCACCACGAGATTCAGGAAATCGGGCTGATCCTCGAGACCCACGGCCGCGGTGCGATACAGGCGCGAAAGCCCCACCACCCGCACACGGGCCATTCTCTCCAGATCGGCCACCGCAGCCGCCAGAAGCGCGCGGCTGTCGCCCACGTTCGAGCCCAGACCCAGGAAAGCCCGGACGGTCGCGGACGCGGGCGAGGGCGCGCCATCGACCTCCGGCCCCGACGTCACTGCGACCTCCCGACCTCCAGTGACACTCCCACACCCCGCACAGCGCATGGGATCGGCGGATGCGGCTTGGTGACGCGCACCCACACGCTGTCCACGGGGAAGCGTTCCAGTATGGAATCCGCCACCGACCCGGCGAGCTTCTCGAGCAGATCGAAGCTGGCACAGGTGGCCACTTCGGTGACCACGTCGATGACCTCGGTGTAGTCGATCGTGTCGTCGACGGCATCGGTGCGGACGCCGGCGCAGTCGGCCATCGAGAGGCGGAGGTCGAAGACGAATTGCTGACCCAGGGTCTTTTCCTCGGGCAACACCCCGTGGTAGCCGTAGGTTTGGAGACCGTCGATATGGATGTCCACCGGCTTCCCTCCTCGACCGTGGTGCAAAGGATCAGTTCTCGCGGGCGGGGAAGACGGCCCGGGTGAGCCGAACGGCTTCCACGTTCTCACGCACATCGTGCACCCGCAGCACGTCGATGTCATGCATCGCGCCGATCACGCTCGTCGCGATCGTGCCGTTCACCCTGTCCTTCGCCTCGGGCAGCCCCAATAGATCCCCTAGGAACCGCTTGCGCGAAGCCCCCAACACCACGGGGCGTCCGAGCGAGCGGAAGCTGTCCACGTGGCGCACCAGGGCCAGGTTGTGGGCCAGCGTCTTGCCGAAGCCGATCCCGGGGTCGATCAACAGGTTCTCCTCGGGCACACCGTCATCCACCGCCCGGGTGAGACGCTCGACGAAGAACGCGTACACGTCCTCGACCACGTTGCTATACCAAGGGTCCTCCTGCATGGTCTTCGGCTCCCCAAGCATGTGCATGAGCACCACTGGACACCCTGCGTCGCGCACCACCGCGACCATCTCGGGGTCCATCCGCAGCGCGGAGACGTCGTTCACCATGAAGGCGCCGGCCTCCAGGGCCGCGGCCGCGACTTCCGCCCGGCACGTGTCGACGGAGATCGGCGCAGGCAGGGCCCGGCTCAGAGCCTTGATCACAGGCAACACCCGCTGCATCTCGACCTCGGCGGGCACCCGGCTGGAGCCGGGCCGCGTGGACTCCCCGCCCACGTCGATGATGTCGGCGCCCTCGTCGACCATGCGCCACGCGGCCTCGATGGCGACGTCGGTGTCGAAGTGGTCGCCCGGGTCGGAAAAGGAGTCGGGCGTGACGTTGAGGATGCCCATGATGCGAGGACGCCGGCTCAGGTCGAGCCCGGGATGGAACAGCGGCGCGTGGGCGTCGTGATGGGCGAGCACCGCGGCGATCGAATCGGCGATGTCCCTCAGTCCGAAGGGTTGTGTCCTGAGCTTCGGAAGAAGCCTTTCGTATTGGGCGAGCGTACCCATGATCAGGCACTCGGCCTCGGTCGCGCCCATCTCGTAGACCTCGCGAGAGGTGGCCACCTCACCGCCGCGCGAGAGCATCTCCTGCTTGAGGATGTTGGCCGCGCGCACGTCGAGCCCCTTGACCCGCACCACGCGGAAGAGCGCCTTGCGCTTCATGATGCTCGTTCCGCCCGCCGAGACCCGCATCTCATCGAGGAGGGCGCGCACGTCGTCGACGTCACGCAGAGCCACGACCTGGGCCAGACCGGCCTTGGGGATCATCGCGAGACCTCTTCCCTGGCGATCATCGCGAGACCTCCTACTTCTTGGGAGCTTCGATCAGGGACAGCACCTCGGCCCTGGTGGCGGAGCTCGTGCGGAATATGCCGCGCACGGCCGACGTGACGGTCTGCGCGCCCGCGGTGCGCACGCCGCGCATCGACATGCAGAGGTGCTCGGCCTGGACCAGGACGAGGACGCCTTCAGGATCGAGCGCCTCCACGAGGGTGTCGGCGATGCTGCTGGTGAGCCGTTCCTGCAGCTGCAGGCGCGCGGCGGCTACCTTCACCAGTCGCGCGAGCTTGGAGAGGCCGGCGATCTTACCGCAGCGCGACGGGATGTAGGCCACGTGCGCGAATCCAAAGAACGGGGTGAGGTGATGCTCGCAGATGGAGTAGAAGGGGATGTCTTTGATCAGTACCAGTTCCTGGTGTTGATCGGACGGTATCGGATCGATGAGATCCGAGAGGCACGCGTGGGTGCCGTCGAGGATCTCCTTGTACATCTCGGCCACGCGGTTCGGGGTACGGAGCAGGCCCTCGCGGTCTGCGTCTTCCCCGATCCCCTCGAGCACCAATCGGATGCCCTGCTCGATCTTGTCGAGATCCATGCGACCCTCGGGGGGGGAGCCCTCCACGCTCACGCGGCGTTTCCACCTCCCTTGCCAACGCCGCGGTCCGCGGTCACCGTGCGATCGCCGTCGGAGTCGGAGTCGCCGTCGGAGTCGGAGTCGGAGTCGGTGTCAAGCTCGACACCGGCGTCGGCATGAGTCGCTCCCGCTCCATCCCCATCGTCACCGTCGATATTGCCGGGCTCGGCGAGTGGCTCGGGGTCCTCGAGACCGGAGCCATCGTCCGGCCCGGAACTGCCCTCGCGTCCCGAAAGGTCGTCGTGCGCGGAGGCAGGCGCTATGCCCACGCCCGGCTCGGGTAGTTCGTCGTCACCGTTCTCAGCCGCTTCGGCTTCTTCGCGCGCCTTGCGCTTCTGCTCCTCGGCCTCCTCGCGCGCCTTGCGCTGGGCGGCCTGGCGCTCGGCTTCCGCCCGCTTCTTGGCGTTCTTCTCGTCGCGCACCTTGAACACCTCGGCCGGATCACCACCTTCGAGCAGCGCCACGAACTCGTCTCGATCGATGGTCTCCCGCTCCACTAGGAGCCCCGACACCTTGTCGAGCAGCTCACGGTTGTCGCGGAGGACCCTCATGGCGGTGCTGTACGCCTCGTCGATGACGCGACGGATCTCCTCGTCGATGCGGCGGGCGGTCTCCTCGGAGTATTCCTGCCCGGCCCCGTAGTCGCGACCTACGAACGGCTGCCCCGGATCGTGCCCGAATGTAAGAGGCCCGAGGTTCTCGCTCATGCCGTACTGCGTGATCATGCGGCGGGCCGTCTCGGTGGCCCGCTGAAGGTCGTTCGAGGCGCCGGTGGTGATGTCGTCGAAGCGCACCTCCTCGGCTACCCGTCCACCCAGCATGTGGGCCAGTTTGTCCATGATCTCGCCGCGCTTGACCATGAACTTGTCCTCGGTGGGCAACGTGATCGTATAGCCAAGGGCCTGTCCCCGACTGATGATGGAGACCTTGTGCACAGGGTCGGCGTTGGGGAGGATGTGGGCCACGAGCGCGTGGCCGGTCTCATGGTACGCGGTGATCAGACGCTCCTCCTCACTCAGCAGACGCGACTTCTTCTCGGGACCGGCGATCACCCGCAGGGTGGCCTCCTCGAGTTCGTCCATCTCCACGATCTTCTTGTTGGCTCGGGCAGCCAGAAGGGCCGCTTCGTTCACCAGGTTGGCCAGATCGGCCCCCGTGAAGCCGGGGGTAGAAGCCGCGAGCACTTCGAGGTCGATAGCGGGCGACAAAGGCTTGCCTTTGGTGTGCACGTCGAGGATCGCCTTCCGACCTTCACGATCAGGTCGATCGACGACGATCTGCCGATCGAAGCGGCCGGGACGCAGCAGCGCGGGGTCGAGGATGTCGGGTCGGTTCGTGGCGGCGATCAGGATGATGCTCTCGTTAGCCTCGAAGCCGTCCATCTCCACAAGGAGCTGGTTGAGGGTCTGCTCGCGCTCGTCGTGCCCGCCGCCGAGACCGGCGCCTCGATGACGACCGACGGCGTCGATCTCGTCCATGAAGATGATGCACGGCTGATTCTGCTTGGCCTGCTCGAACAGGTCGCGCACTCGACTCGCGCCCACACCCACGAACATCTCGACGAAATCGGAGCCCGAAATGCTGAAGAACGGCACGCCCGCCTCACCCGCCACGGCTCGGGCGAGCAACGTCTTACCGGTCCCCGGGGGGCCGAAGAGGAGCACGCCTTTCGGGATGCGCGCGCCGAGCGCTTGGAAGCGCTTCGGGTTCTCCAAGAACTCCTTGATCTCCTGGAGCTCCTCGACGGCCTCATCTACGCCGGCGACATCCCGGAACGTGACCTTGGGCGCGTCGAGACTCATGCGCTTGGCCTTCGACTTGCCGAAGCTCATCACTCGGCTGCCGCCGCCCTGCATCTGGTTCATGAAGAACAGGAAGAAGGCGACCAGGATCAGTATGGGGAGGAAGGTCGAGAGGAGCGACACCCAGATCGACTGCCGCTGCACGTCGGTGCTGAAGTCGACTTCGTTCTCGACCATGAACTTGGCGATGTCGTAATCGGGCGGCACACCTATCGAGAACTTCTGGCCGCTCTTGAGGGTGCCCTCGACCAGCCCGTCGCGCGTCTTGATGACGGCGTCGGACACCTGCTTCCCTTCAACCGCCCTCTGGAACTCCATGAACGTCAGTGCCTTCTGCGGCTGAGAGCCGGTGAACAGGCTCTGCACGAAGAACGCAATGAGGAGGACGATCAGAATGGGAAACGCGGCACTCTTGAAGAATCTACCCAAGCGGACTCCCACCTTCGTTGTTCTGGGGCCAGAATCTTACCATAGGGGTTCTTGCACGCAGTCTGAGGTCACATTGGATCCCGCTCAATGTCCTTCCTCGTCGGCAAGCCCATCCACAAGCCCGATGTACGGGAGGTTCCTGTATTTCTCGGCGTGATCGAGGCCGTAGCCCACCACGAACTCGTTGCCCACCTCGAAGCCCACGTAGCGGCAGGGAAGGACGGCCTTGCGGCGCCCGGGCTTGTCGAGCAACGTCACGATCTCCAGGCTGGCGGGCCTGCGAGAGTTGAGGTTCTTCGTCAGATACTTGAGCGTCAAGCCGGAGTCGATGATGTCTTCCACGATCAAGACATGACGGCCCTCGATGTTCATGTCAAGGTCCTTCAGGATGCGCACCACGCCCGAGCTGTCGGTCGAAGACCCGTAGCTGGACACCGCCATGAAGTCCATCTCCATGTCGAAGTCGAGTCTGCGCGCTATGTCCGCCATGAAGAAGACCGCACCCTTCAGCACGCATATGAGAACGGGACATCGGCCGGCGTAGTCAGCCGAGATCTGGGCCGCCAACTCGTCGATGCGCCCCTGCAGCGTCTCGGCGTCGATGAGCACCTTGATGGGACCGCTCACGCCATTCTCCACGTCGTCTCCCGCCACACCAGGCCTCCTGTCTGCCGCCTCGTTGCACTGGCCTCCGCGGAGTCACGCGACTCATGCCTTGAAGCCAGTTTCAAGATGAAGCCTTGGTAACCGAAAGACGCACCACGGCTCGGGTCTCGGCACCTATTCTACCCTCCTCCGAGACGATGAACCCCGCGACCCACAGGACGCGGTCGCCGCATCCCACCAAAGGAACCACCGACCGCAGTGAACCGGCGACCTTCGCATCGACAAGGACGTCCTGGACGCGCCGCTTTCCCGGAGCGCCGAGCGGCCGAATCACGTCACCGGGCCGCGCTCCGCGCACCCAGAGCGGACCCTTCAGCACACCGGCGTTCACGTACGCCTCGACCCGAGGATCGTGAGCCGCGAAGCGCGCATCGATCTCGGCCCTGACGACGAGCCCTCCCCAGAGGACTTCGCCGGGGCAAGGTAGCTCGACCTGCCGATCGGAGCGATCGACTCGGGATCCTATCGGGCCCACCCTCGTAGATGCGGTTCCACCCGGCTCGACCTGCAGGAACGAGAGCCTGCCGCCCTCCACGTGAGCGATCCACCCCCCTCCAACGTGCACCTCCGCGGCTTCAGTACCCTCGAGCAGACCCTCCACCGCGCTCACCACCCTGCGCGAGGCCCCCAGGCCGCGCGACGACTCAAGGACACTACGCAGCAGTGCGCGGCGCACTGGGCAGCTCAGACCCCTCAGTCTCGACACCGAGAAGACGCGCCGCGCTCCGGGCCGGGCCGCTTCACCGCCGAGCAACTCCGAATCCGCCGCCGCCGCGGCCACCACCTCCGCAATCAACTCGTTTGCCTCGGCCGCCACCTCCGCCGCACGCCCCGCCGCCTTCACGGCGCCGGGCAGCGCTTCCTCCCACGCAGGCACCACCTGCACCCGGAGGCCGGTGCGCGCGTAGCCCGGGTGGTCGTTGCCGCGATCCCGGGCGAACCGCAGGCCGTTGACTTCGCAGTAGTGCGCAGTCTCGGCACGGCGGACCCGGAGAAGCGGCCTCACCCACGGCGGCTCCACGGGTCTCATGGCGGCGAACGAGCTGAGGCCGCCGTAGCGCCCGAGGCGATACAGCATGGTCTCGACCTGGTCGTCGAGGGTGTGCCCGAGGGCGATCGTCGACGCGCCCACAAGGGCTGCTGTGCTCAGTGCAGCACTCCGGCGCAGCTCGCGGGCCTCTGCCTGCACGTTGCCACGAGCCTTGTCCACCGGAGCGTGGACCACTCGCAGATCCACCGCCAACGCCGCGCAGTGCTCAACCACGAGACGCTCGTCGGCGTCGCTCTCGTCGCCTCTCAGGTGGTGGTTCACGTGTACCACCGTCAACGAAGCGGGCCCCTCATCGCCGAGGGCCCCCGTGGCGAGCAGGTGGAGGAGTGCGATGGAGTCCTGCCCGCCAGAGACCATCACCACGCCTGCGGCTCGAGGGGGGAACAGGCGCTCGCTCCGACACACCGCCCTCACGACGCCGGCCAGATCCGCGCGGCGCTGGGGTGCCGATGGCTGGTGTTTGTCCGGAGAGGAGGCTTCGGCAACCATACCCGGAGGATACCGAGGCGGGTGCCCCACGTCCACCGAAGGAGTCGTGGCCCCCATTCACGGATCAGTCTCCGCGGCGGATCCTGGGGACCGTCGAACAGCAGGCTCGGACCGCCCATCCGGAAGCGTCAAAAAAAAGTCTCGCGCCTCCCCCCACCTCCGCGCTATACTCCGTCCTTGCACAGACGCCGAGCCGCCTACGGAGTCGGCCCGGTCACACGCACACGAGGAGGACATAGAGTATGGCAACCCCCAAAGTCGACGCCGATCTCTGCACCGGATGCGGCATCTGCGAGGATATCTGCCCCGATATCTTCGAAATCGGTGATGACGGAATCAGCCACATCCTCGACGCCAATGGCTGCGACGACGCCGGTTGCTGCGACGAAGCCGCGGACGAGTGCCCGGAAGGCGCCATCGCCCTGGACTGATCGCCAGGAACATCGTTCGAAGAGTGAGCAAACGGAAAGGCCGCCCGGGAAGGGCGGCCTTTCCGTTTGGCCCCTGTCCCAGGGCCTGCACGGGAGGTGCCTAGATTAAACACCGGCGACTCACATGCGGTTCACCCGCTCTGTCGATCGGGGCCCGCTGGGCGCTCAGTGTGCGCTGGCAGTATGCGTCTTGTTGTTCCCGACTGCCATAGGGAAAACTCCTCAGTTGCACCGGGTGTGCAACAGCGGGCGTCTGAATCAGGCGAATTCGTCGGCGCGCGCAAGAACCCACCCGTCGGCGGCAGGAACCCACGTGAGTACTGTCGAACTGTGCTGTCGGGAGAATCAGGCGGCGAGGAGGGTCTCGCAACGTGGGATGGATGGGGATTGCGGCCGAGATCGGCCTGCTCGCTTTCGGCTTGGCGATAGCCGGGGACTGGGTCGCCCATAGACGGGGCAGCCCGGCTAGGGAACTGTTCCGTGGAAGCAGCGGACACCGCCCGGGTGCCCTCGTGGCCGCCGGCGCCGCGGCGTTCCCAGCGCTCCTCCTGATACTCGCTTCCGGTGTGACTCTCGCGCAGCGTATCGCTCCCTCCATCCCCTGGTCGCTCAGCCACGAGACCATCCTCGCCCTCGGGGTGGCGACCGGACTCGCCTCCTACGCTACCTACACACGCACGGCGCAGGTGTTCCGAGCGGGTCATTCGGAGGAAGACGGCCTCGATCCGCTCACGCGTGTGGCCGGCCACCGCACTTTCCAAGATCGCCTCAGCCACGAGTGCGACCGGGCCTTTCGTTTCGGGGACTCGTTCGCGCTGCTCCTGCTCGATCTTGACCAGTTCCATGGCATCAACAACCGCCACCGCCACAGCACCGGTGACCACGTGCTCCGAGAGGTAGCGGGCCGCCTGAGTTCGGCGGTTCGTGACATCGACCTCTGCGCCCGCTTCGGTGGCGACCAGTTCGCCGTCATCCTGCCCCACACCCTGCACAAGGGCGGCATAGATGCCGCCGAGCGGCTGCGGCGGATGGTGGCGTCGGTCACCTTCTCGGCGCCGGAGGGCAGCATGGCGCGGGTGACCGCGACCGTTGGCGTGGCCTACTATCCGACCGATGGAGACACGCCGGCTCGACTCGTCAGCGAAGCGAAACTCGCCGTTGCGTTCGCGAAGTCGCTTGGAGGGAACCAGATCCAACTGGTGCAAGGATTGCCGGAGCCCACGGCCAAGATGGGCAATGTGTTCCACCTTTCCGCCTCGAGCCGCGCCGCTGTCGTGCGGAGCCTTGCAGCCGCCGTCGATGTGCGCGACCGCTACACCCATAGCCATTCGCGATTCGTGTCCGATCTGGCCGCGGCGACGGCCCGTCGCGTAGGGTTGCCGGAAGTGGAAGTCGAGCGGGTGCAGGTGGGTGCGCTCTTGCACGACGTGGGAAAGATCGGCGTGCCCGACACGGTCCTCAGCAAGCAGTCGGCACTCTCGACCGAAGACTGGGCGAGCATCCACGCCCACCCCACGCTCGGCAAGACCATCCTCGAACAGGCTCCCGAACTCCGCGAAGTCGTGCCCCTCGTACTGCATCACCAGGAGCGCTTCGACGGCAGTGGCTACCCCGGGCGCCTCAAGGGCGAGGCCATACCCCTGGGCGCACGTATCATTGCCGCCACCGACGCCTACCACGCAATACGGTCCGACCGCCCCTACCGTTCGGGCCGGAGCCACTCTGAAGCCGTACTTGAACTCCAGCGCTACGCAGGCACCCAGTTCGATCCGTCTGTGGTGAAGGCCTTCATCAGCCTGGTAGAGACCGACCCCTCCGCGCGGCGGATCATTGCTTCTCTCGACGAAGATGAGGGCGCGCAGCCGTACACGGGCCGGTCGTCGGCGCGGGTCCTCGCGAACGATGGCTCCGCCTGACTGTCCTGGACCGCTGGTCGGCCCGAGACCCGCGGCGCTGACCCCGCGACGCTGACCCCGCGACGCGCTGACCCCGCGACGCGCTGACCCCGCGACGCTACCAACACCTGGGGTGAGTCTACCGGCCACATGTCATACTACGTGGGCGACACCCACGACCCTGGAGCGGACACGATGACATCGGAGCGCAAAGCCCGGCCCCTCGCGCTGGTGGGCATCGTGCTCGTACTGGCCGGCCTCGCGGCCTTCGTCTTCTGGCGCATCGAGACGTGGCCGGCCCGCACGGCCGCCGGCATCTCGGAGGCGTTCCGCCAGACCTTCGAGTTCGACCCGCGCATCAGCGTGGAGAACGAGGTCATCCTCGAGCAATCCACCGACGTGGCCGAACTCGCCGTGGTGCACCGCACCCTCAGCGTGGAGCGTGGCTACGAGAACCGCTGGCTCTTCTCCACGAAACGCCTTCGCGCCCGCGGCACCTACTCCGTCAAGGCCGGGTTCGACCTGCGAAAGGGTGTGGACGTAGAGGTAGACAAGGCAGGGGGGCGGGTGGTAGTGACGTTCCCGGCCCCTGAACTCCTCTCGGTAGAGCAGGAACAGATTGAGATCGTGGAGTGGGACAATGGGCTCTGGAACCGGTTGGGAGCTGAGGACACCGAGACGGCGGTGAACGCCATGGGCGCCCTCGCGAGAGATCGAGCCGCCGCGGAGGGCCTGCTCGACGAAGCCCGCCGATCGGTCACGGAACAGATCACAGCTCGCCTGCTCGAGCAGGTAGACCTCGAAGTGGCGGTGGAGTTCCGCCCCTAGCCTGGCACAGACACTACTCCTCCCCCCAGCCAGCCGCCCAAGAATATGTCGCCCTGAAGCCCGCTCTCGTGCCCGTACGAGTATGCGGACAGGTCGGTGATGCCGGCCTCGGCCAAGACCTCGTCGTCGATGAAGAAGTTGCCCGTGCACTCTGTGCTCGGCCTGCGCAGGATCTCGTAGGCGGCGTCGGCGAGGATCTCGGGACGGCGCGCGCGGGCCATGGCCTCGTCGCCGCCGAGCAGGTTCTGCACCGCGGCGGTGGCAATGATGGTGCGCGGCCAGAGGCTGTTGGCGGCGATACCCTCGTCGGCCAGTTCGGCGGCCAGCCCCAGCGTGCACATGCTCATGCCGTACTTCGCGATGGCATAGCCGAGGTTCGCCCCGAACCAGCGCGGTCGCAGGTCGAGGGGCGGGCTCAGCGTGAGGATGTGGGCGTCCCTGCCCGCCTTCCGCGCTGCGCGCAGGTGGGGGATGCAGGCCTTCGACACCAGGAAGGTGCCGCGCGTGTTCACGTCTTGCATGAGGTCGTAGCGCTTCATGGGGAGGTGTTCCGTGGGTGACAGATCGATGGCCGAGGCGTTGTTCACCACGATGTCGACGCCCCCGAACTCGGAGACGGTCCGTTCCACGGCCGTCTGCACCTGCTCGTCCGACCGGATGTCGCCCACGATGGCCAGCGCCCGGCCTCCCGCGGCCTCGATCTCCGCGGCCGCCGTATACACAGTGCCGGGAAGGGCCGGGTGGGGTTCAGCTGTCTTGGCGATGAACGCGACCGCGGCTCCCTCCGTGGCCAACCGCACCGCGATGGCCAGGCCGATGCCACGACTGGCCCCTGAGATGAACGCGGTCTTCCCAGAGAACTCACCCATCGGTCACATCACCCCCATGTGCCCACTTGCGTCTCGCCACCCGTTCGTGCCCGGCGTGCGCCCGCGCCCGGCGGCCTGTCGTGCTCACCTGTCGCTCGCGCGACAACAAATGAGCTAGCCGGTGGGCGACGCCTCGATCTTCACCGGCGTCCACCGGTGGGTGTTCGTGCCGTCGCCGAGCTGGCCTTCGAAGTTGCGTCCCCACGCCCACAGGGTGCCGTCGCGCTTGAGGCCGAGCGTGTGCGACTCGCCCGCGCTCACCGCCACCCAGTCCTTGCCCGCTCCCATCTGGACCGGTGAGGAGCGGTCGACGTTGGACCCATTGCCCAACTGCCCGTACCAGTTGATGCCCCATCCCCAGATAGAGCCGTCGGACCTGAGACCCACGGAGTGCCCGCTGCCGGCTGCGACCATCACCCAGTTCGTCGCGGAACCCACACGCACCGGCGTGAGTCGCTCAGATTCGGCTCCGCCGGTGCCGTCGCCGACCTCGCCGTACCAGTTGAGGCCCCAGCCATAGACGGAGCCGTCGCTCCTCAGACCCAGCGTGTGATGAGCGCCCGCTGCGGCCGCCGACCAGCCGATCGTGAAGCCGACGCGAGAAGGAAGGAGTTGGTCGAACGAGGTGCCGTCCCCAAGGACGCCCATGTAGTTCCTCCCCCAGGCCCACAGGGAGCCGTCCGCCCTCACCCCGAGCGAGCGTTCGGCACCGGCGTCCACGAGTACCCAGTCGTTGAGCGATCCCACACGTACTGGAACCAGACTCCCGGCGGCGCTCCCGTTGCCGAACTGCCCGTACCAGTTGGCGCCCCAGGCCCACAGCGAGCCGTCGGTCTTCAACCCCAATGAGTGTTCCTTGCCGGCGGAGACCGCGACCCAATCGGTGGCCGCACCGATGCGGGTCGGCGTCTTCCGGGTGGTGGTGGTGCCGTCTCCGAGCCGGCCGCTGCCGTTGCTGCCCCAGGCCCACAGCGAGCCGTCGGTCTTGATCGCGAGCGAGTGGGCTTCGCCTGCTCCGAGCGCCTTCCAGTCGGTGTCGAAGCCGATACGCCTCGGCGTCTTCCGAGAGGTGGTGGTGCCGTCTCCGAACCTGCCGCTGCCGTTGTTGCCCCAGGCCCACATCGAACCGTCACCCCGCAAGGCCAGCGTGTGCCGCGATCCACCTTGTATCGCACTCCAGGTGAGCGAGGCCGGGGCGAACAGCCCGCGCACCACTCCCTCGAGAGCGGCGGGAAGCCCGACAAGATCGATGCGCGTGATGTCGGCCTTGCGGGTGGTGAGAGTCTTCGCGATCGCGTTCGGCAGCGTGGCCGGCTGAGTCAGGAGCAGGATCCCCCCGTCCTGCGCCAGATAGGGGCCCACGACAAGAGCATCGGGGTAGTTCTCGCCGGTCGCCAGGGCCACATGGCCGAAGGAGAGGCCCTGGCTCCCCGCGTACTCGGCGACGAGGGCGCTGGTGTGGTAGCGATCCGTCCCGACCTTCCGCGTGAATTCTCCCACGGACGCAGGCGGGCTTGCGTAGGTGCCCACCACGAGGGCCTTGGTAGCTCCCAGCGATTGGATCATCGAGGCGGTCACCTCGGGAAGCGGACCACTCTGCGGCGTGAGCAGGATGGCCCAGCCCTTGCTTGCCGCCAAGGGCGCCACGGAGAGAGCGTCGGGGAACTTGTCTCCAGGCGCCAACACGACGTGGTCTAAGGACCCGACGACGGTCTCGAGTTCTCCGGCTAGAAGAGTAGCCGTGTGGTAGCGATCGGTCCCCACGAACCGGCGTATCGTGGCCCCGGGCAGCGCGTCCTGCACCTGCTTCTTGATGCGCTCCGGTAGACCGATGAAGTACACGGTAGTCGCCCCGAGACGGCCGAGCTCGATCCGCACGGCCTCGGTCAGACCCGAGGAAGGGGTCAGGATGACCGGCCCCCCCTGCGCGAAAGCGAGTGGTGCGGCGGCCAGAGCGTCGGGGAAGTCGTCGCCCTTCACCACGCACACCACCGGGGCCCCCAGGGGATAGGCCTTCTTGGAGACCATGATGGCGGTCGCGTAGCGGTCGGTGCCGGTGATGGCTCGGTACGTGGGGCCTTCGGCTGCGAGCGCGGGAGTACCCGCGACGAGCTGGGGCAGAGCGATCAGGGCGACCAAGACGGCGGCCAAGAGCGCGGCCTTGGAGGCACTTCGGGTCAGGAGGCACAGAAGGCGCGACTGCATCTCGAGGGCTCCTCTCGTCGGCTCTCGGCCTCCCGAGGGGAGGAAGGCCCATGAAAGCGCAGCGCCGTGAACCGCGCGCGACTCCCTACACCTATAGCAAGCCTGGGGCCCTCCGGTCAAGCCGGTCACGATCGGAGGGTCGGCACGAGGATGTGAACAGCCTCGGCGTTCGACCCGTCAGATACACGATGTCCCAGACCGCCCACTCTAAGGCCGAGCGCCCCCGAGCGCCGGCCTCGCCGAGCGGCCGCGAGCGTACCCTACTGCACGATCGAGCCGAGCACGTACTCGGCGACCGCGTCGATCTCGGCCGGTGAGAGCTTGCTCCCGTATTCGGGCATGCGAGAGCCGCCGTTCGTCACCTGGTCGACGACGCGGTCTTTGGTGAGCGTGGTGAGCACGGTCAGATCCGGCCCCGAAGCCCCGGTGCCGTCCACGCCGTGGCAGCCTGCGCATGTCGAAGCGAAGACCACATCACCGGCCGAGGCTCCGTCTCCCCCGGTAGTGGTATCGGTGGGAGCGACGGTCGATATGGTCGTGGGGAGAGGCAGAGTGCTGACGGTGTCCGAGCCCCCGCATCCCGCAAGAAAAGCGGATCCGGCGACCAGCGACGCGCACACGAATGCGTACCCCATCCGATTCCTCATGGTGTCCCCCGTCCGATCGCGAATCGGTATGTCAAGGGCTATCACGTACCCGCGGAACGCGCGGCGAAAACCGAGTAACGCGACTGCCCAAGAGGCCGGAGAGGGGAGTCGAACCCCCACGGGTGTTAGCCCAACGGTGCTTGAGTCGGTCCGCCGGCTTTCTTCTTGTGATTCGTGGTGCTCTCTCCTGGCCGGTGGCGCACAGTCTTTCCTGCCGGTTTAGGGCGAGAAGTCTCCATCTCCTCGCCTCTCGTGGCGCCTCATGAGCCGCCCGGCATTTTGCGATTCCTGCATGGTCGTGCGGCCGTCATGCGGCAGAGGCCGCGCATCGCCCGTTGTCAGACGTCAGATTCTATGGAACAGCCTCAACCCTTGCTACCCCGCCATGCTCCCGGGACTCCAAAGAGACGAGCCGGTGAGGGCGGATGGCCGGTCATCGCCATGCGCCTCGTAGATTTCCCGGAAGGTGGCCGCAGTCTGCTTGAAGGCCTCGAGAATCTCCGGGTCGAAGTGCTCGGGCATGGTCCTTCCGTCACCCTTGGTGATGATGTCGACAACGACCTCGTGGTCCAGCGCAGGCTTGTACGGCCGCTCGCTCCGGAGCGCATCATACTGGTCGACGATGTTCATGATCCTCGCCGGCGGCGGGATCTCCTCCGCTTTGAGTCCTCGCGGGTAGCCGCTCCCGTCCCAGCGCTCATGGTGACACAAAGCGATATCCTCGGCCATGATCAGGTAGAGCGACTCAGACCCCTGGAGGATCTTGTGTCCTATCGTGGCGTGGGTCTTCATGACCACCCACTCCTCCGGGGACAGCCCCCCGGCCTTCAAGAGGATTCTGTCCGGAATCCCCACCTTCCCGATGTCGTGCATCGCCGACGCGAAGAAGACTGTGGTCATGAAATCCTCGTCCATCCCCAACTGCTCGGCGAGCGTGCTGGTGTAGTAGCTCACGCGCCTGATGTGCGACCCGGTCTCATCGTCCTTGTACTCAGCAGCCAGACTCAGCCGGAAGATCGTTTCGACATACCCGGATCGGATCTGCTGATGAGAGACCTCCAGGTCGGCGAACGCACTTCTCAGCTCCTGAGTCCTCTCTGCGACCTGTCTCTCGAGCGTATCGGAGTAGCTCCTGATGAGATCATGGTATTTCTTGATCTCGATGCTGTTCTTGAGCCGCATGGTCAGCTCCTCAGCATCGAATGGTTTGGTCAGAAAATCGCTGGCGCCTCTGGAAATCCCCTCCAGCATGTCCGCGCGAGAGTCAAGTCCCGTTACCATGATGACGGGGATGGGCCTGGTGAGCGGATCTTCTTTGAGGGCCGCCGTGGCATCGAAGCCGTTCATCTCCGGCATCATGATATCCATGAGAATGACGTCGGGATGGCGGAGTCTCGCCTGCTCTACGGCCTCCGCACCGTTCTGAGCCACGAGCGTGTCGTATCCCAGGCTGAGGCAGAGGCGGTCGAGGAGCTTCCTGTTGAGTTCCCCGTCGTCAACGATGAGGACTGTCGCTCTTTCTCCAGAACTCTGCTCCAAGCTCAACGGTCACTCCTCCTCAGGTTCTATCGTCCAGTTCGGCCAGCAATCCCTCGGGAGTCTTGCCATCTTCGGGGAAAACCGCGGTCCGAACGGCGCAGGGGAGACCATTCTCCTCGAGGAGTGCCAGGATCCTCGCGCCCGTCTCCGCCAGTTCGTTCCGATCCGTCTCCAGAAAGACCAGATAGTACTCCCCCGCGACCTCTCCCAGCGCGAACAAGTCGTGACCGCGAATCGTCGATGCAAGCAGGTTCTCCAGATCGGCTGAAGGGTCTTCCCCGATCGACTCCACGCGCAACAAGCCGAAAGGCTTTCCCTTTCGGACGTGCAACGAGATAAGCCCCCTCACGTGTACCCGCAGTTGTTCCTTGCGCATGGGCATAGCCGACGAGTCACTGCTCGATTGGAACATGACCTCCATCCCCATTGTCTCGGCAACGGGAATACGAAACTTGAAAACGTTTACGTCGCCGACCCCGCTTTCCACCCAGATGGTGCCACCGTGGTGTTCGACGATCCGCCTGCAGAGGGCCAGCCCCAGCCCGGTCCCCTGACTCTTCTTGCCGTACGGCGAGTCGAGCTGTTGAAAGGGCTGGAAAAGGCGCGGGATATCGCGCGGTGCGATCCCCGGGCCCGAGTCGGCCACGCCGACCTCCACTACGGCGGACCCACCGCCGGCCTCCGGCTCGACTCTCCGAGCGCGGACGGAGACTCGGCCCCCCGCCGGCGCGAATTTCACCGCGTTGCTCAGCAGATTCGTGATGACCTGCCTAAGACGCCGGTCATCTGCCCGGATCAGGCCGACCGCCTCTTCCACTTCCACTTCGATTTCCATGTCGTGCTTCATCATCTCCTCCCTGAAGAAGATGAGGCTGGACTCGATGAGGTCCCTCAGATCCACCTCCGTGTACTCCAACTGCATCATCCCCGCCTCCACCTTGCTGAGGTCGAGAATGTCGTTGATGAGGGAGAGCAGAAGGCGACCGCTGTCGTTGATGTCCTTGAGGTAGTCCTTCTGCTCCGCGGTCAGGTCGCCGGCCGCCCCGGCCGACATCAGCTCGGAGAAACCGATGATCGCGTTCAGCGGGGTCCGCAGTTCGTGGGACGTGTTCGCGAGGAACTCGCTCTTCGCGCGGCCGGCCGACTCCGCGATCACCCGCGCTTCTTCCGCCTCCATCCGGCGCATCTCGAGCTCGCGGTTCGTGGAGACCAGCTTCAGGGTCATATCCTCGAGTTCCCGGGTCCTCTCCTCCACTTTCCTCTCCAGTCCCGCCATCAGGCGGACGTTCTCGATTGCTGCGCCTGCCGTGTGGGCGAAGGCCCGGACGATCATGACCTGATCTTCCGTGAAGAAATACGGCTCCCTGCTGTAGAGGTTCAGGGTGCCGACGGGCGCACCTACACCGGAGAGGAGGGGAACCGCTATACAAGACCGGAACCCGCGACGGAGCGCCTTCTCCCGCCAGGGGTTGAAGCGGGGATCTTTCTCGATATCATCGGCAACCCACGGTTGTCTCGTTTTCAGCGCCATGCCGGTCGGCCCCATGCCTTCCGGGGAATCATCGAAGCGGACGATCAGACCGTCAAGATAGCCGTCGTCGACGCCGGTGACGGCAACCGGCTCCACCTCGAATCTGCCCTCTTCGACGATGCCGACCCAGACCATGGCGACGTCCAGAATGGAGTGGGCGGCCCTGCTGATCCTGTGATAGATGTCCTCCGTCGCGTCAGGCTCCCCCGCGTCGAGGAGGAAGGTCGATGCCTGGTTCAGCGCCAGGAGCTGGGCACGATGCCGACGCAGCGCCGCTTCCGCCTTCTTTCGTTCGGTTACGTCGACGGCGTAGATTCGTACGGCGTCCCGATCCGGCGCGAGATGGAGGTACTGGCCGAACGTCCGGTCCTCGATCTCCACCTCGAGATACGAGAGTTCCGCGCCTGACCGTTTCATCCCCAGCGCGATCCCGGCTATGTCGGGCGGCACGAAGGTCTGCCCGGCCAGCCCCATTTCGGCCAACAACTGCCTGCCCGCGGAGTTCAGATAGGTAATGGCGCCGCCCGGACTGCATTCCAGGACGAGGTGGGGGTCTGCCTCGGGGAACGAAGCGAGTGTCTCGATCTTCTCGAGGTTGAGCGCTTCCTGGATCGCGACGGCGGCAATATCGGCAACCGTCCGGCACAGACCGATCTGACGGTCCGAGAGCGTTGTGCCGGGCGCGAGGTAGAGGCAGAGCACTCCCAGGAGTTGCTCCCGGACCTTGAGCGGGAGCACAATGTGGCCATGCTCCTCTACGCCTTCGTAGTGCGTGGTGTGCCGAGTGTCCTCGAGGTAGCCGGAAGAGAGGAGGATTTCCTCCTGCACGGCACACATCCCGCAGAGGCATTCCCCGTACGGGAGCAGAGCGCAGGTTTCTTTCTGCCCCGGAGAGAAGTTCTGGGAGGCCGCCAGCCGCAGGCTCTCGCCCGCCGTGTCGCGGAGGAAGAAGGCCCCCTTGTGCTCCAGTCCCAAGAGGTCGAGCGATAGTGTCGCCCGCAGGATCTGGTGGAGCATTTCTTCCAAGCCGACCGCCCGGCGTGTGGCCGCGGCGACCCGGCTCACGGCCTCGAGTTCCGCATTTCTCTGCTGGATACCCTTTAGACGGCGCGCGTTGTTGATGCCCAGGGCTGCAATGGTGGCGAAAGCGGCGGCAAGGTCTTCATCCTCCTGGGTGAACGGGGTCCCATCGAGCTTGTCCGAGAAGAAGAGCCTGCCTATGGGCCCATCGTGCAACAGAACGGGAACGCCCAGCAAGGACGTCATGACCGGGTGCCCCTCCGGAAAGCCGCACGAGGCTGGATGTCGGGTGATCTCGTCCACCCGGAGCGGCTTACCCTCCCGCGAGAGATGCCCAAGGAGGCCCTCTCCTCGAGGAAGACCGTGCCGTTCTCTCATCCGGGCGAAGGTGGCCACCTCGATACCGACGGGCACAAAGTAGTCGTACTCGCCCCCGTGGCCCAGGACGCCCAAAGCGGCATACCGCGAACCGACAAGCGCGACCGCGCCCTCCACAATTCTTTCGAGGATCACCTTGATGTCGAGATCTTCCGTTGCCGCGCCCACGGACTGCAACACTGCGGCAAGATCGCGGATCGTCCCGGCGTCCACGCTAGGGGACGCATCCGTGTCGTGGGCCTGCACCCGCCGAGTCCGGCGTTCACGGCCGGCGCTCATCCCGTTGCGACGGCGCCGGCTACGCACACCCGGTTCCGCCCCCCTTGCTTCGCCTCGTACAGCGATCGGATGCGCGCCAGAAGCTCCGGCTGATTCACGGGCTTGGAGAGGAAATCATCGGCCCCGGCGTTCAGACCCTTCACCTTGTCTTCGACGCCCTCGAGGTCAGTGAGCAGCACGATCGGGATGATCTTCAGTTCGGGATCGGCCTTGAGCCGGGCGGTCACCTCGTAGCCGTCCAGATCCGGCATCATGATGTCCAGGAGGAGGATGTCCGGCTGGTCGTCCACCACCAGCACCCGCCCCTTGCTCTCTACCATCCTTCCGATTCGCTCTGCGAAGGCGCTCCATTCACGGGGGCCTGCCCCTCGAGTGCCGATCTCACCGTTTCCAGCAGCTCTTTGTACCGGATCGGCTTGGATACGTAGCCGTCGCAGCCGGCCTCGAGAAACCGCTCCCGGTCCCCTATCATGGCAAAGGCGGTCAAAGCCACGATCTTGATATGGGCCGTCTTCTCGTCTCCCTTCAGGAGCCGGGCGGCGGTCAGGCCGTCCATACCCGGCAACTGGATATCCATGAGGACAAGGGGCGGCAGGTGCTGCCGGATCAGGGCGATGCCGGCGTCGGCATCGAAGGCCTCGATCACCTCGTAGCCGGACCGCTTCAGCACGTCGGCCGCCAGCTTCATGTTGGTCGGGTTGTCTTCGATGATCACGATCTTCATCCCAGCCTCACTCTTGCAGCGAGGCGCCCGGGACCCAGCAGACGATTCACGACTTCCAGAAAAAGATCCTTGTCCAGGCGTCCCTTCTCGAAGATGCCGCCAACTTCAGAGATCAGCTTATCCCGCTCTTCGTTGGTGAGCACCTTGGCCGTCAGGATCACCACCGGGATCTCCCAGGTCGCCTCGTTCTTCTTGAGTTCGTCGAGCACCTGGAAGCCATTCATCTCCGGCATCATCAGGTCCAGGACGATGAAATCAGGCCTCCGGGCGCGGGCCGTCTCCAGGCCTTCACGGCCGCCGTATTCCTTGAGCACCTCGAAGGTCTCGTCCTCGAAGTACGACGAGATGATCTTGATCGCCTTGGGGTCGTCGTCCACCAAGAGGACCACGGGCCTGCCTGCCCGCGCCGGTTTCTTCATCAGCTTCGTCACCAGGTTGAGCATGTCATGCCTCCGAATGGGCTTGCTCAAGTAGGCGTCGACCCCGAGAGCACCCAGCTGGGAGCTCTCGGGGTCGACCGATACCACAATCACAGGGATGGTGGCGAACTCGGGGGTGCGGATCTTTTCTGCAAGAAAGGCGAAGCCGTCCGTCTCGGTCATCATCAGGTCGACGGCAACAAGGTCGGGTTTCTGCCCGGCCATCATCTCCAGTGCGTCGCGCCCATTGGACGCCTCGAGCACGCGATGGCCCTCACCTTGCAGGTAGAGCCGGATCAGGTCGCGATCGTCGGTGTTTTCCCCGACAACCAGAACCAGGGGCGGTTGCGGGGCTCCCTCACTCGGTGCCTGCGGCCTCGGCCTTCCGCCCGGCGCGGCCGCCCGCGGCCGTTCCTTCGTCTCCCTCCCGAGCGCCCGCTTGGCTTCGACCACGAAATCCTCCGCGCTGAAGCCGCTCTTCTGGGCGATCCTCAGTACGCTGCCATTGAGCAGCCCGCGCTCCTCCTCGGTGACGTGTTTCGCCGAGAGAACGATAATCTTGATCCCGGCCGTGTCCGGCCGCGACTTGAGCACGCTCACGACGTCGAACCCCGTCACATCCGGCATCATCAGATCGAGCACAATCAGATCGGGCTTCTCCCGGATGGCGGTGTCAATGCCCTCCTGGCCGCCGTAGGCCCGCAGGACCGTGTGACCCTCGCGCGCAAGATTCCGCGACACAAAATCCACGGCCTTGGGATCGTCGTCCACGACCAGGAGGGTAAGCTCGTCGTCGACGTTGACTTGGAGCCCGATGTCACGAACGGCGGCCAGGAGCTCCTCATTGCGCACCGGCTTCCGCAGAACTCTGGAGGCCCCCAGCGCGAAGCCTTTCTGCTCGTCGGCGACAATGGACACGATGACCACCGGCGTGTCGGCGATATCGGGCCGCGCTTTCATGGTTTCCAGGAAGGTCCAGCCGCCCATCCCCGGCAGCAGGATGTCGAGCATGATCAGGTCGGGGTGCAGCGACTCGGCCAGCTCCAGCGCCTCTTCGGCCGAGAACGCGTGGGTTGTATGGTGGCCCTCGGCTTCGAGCTGGACCCGCATCAGTTCGGCGGACCGCTCGTCGTCTTCTACGATCAGGATCAACGGCTGCCTACCGACGGCGGCGGGGTTCACCTGGGAGGCGGCCCGTTCTCTCTCGACCCGGTGGACCGGTGGTGTCGCGTCAGCGGCGGACGGGCCTTCCCGGTACGGGAGCCGAACCGTGAAGGTGCTGCCCCCCCCGCCGACTTCGCTCTCGACCGCCACCGTCCCCCCCTGGAGCTCAACCAGCCGCTTCACCATGGCGAGACCGAGCCCCGTACCCTCGTACCTGCGGGAAAGCGAGCCGTCGAGCTGCTCGAAGGGCTGGAAGAGCTTCCCCATGCCTTCCTCGGACATCCCGATGCCGGTGTCGGCAACAGAGATCTCCAAGAGGTCGGCGGCCGTGTCCGCACCCGCACCCCTCGGCTCCGAGTTCGGCACCCGCCGGGCGACGATGCGCACCACGCCGCCGTCGGGCGTGAATTTCACAGCATTCGACAACAGATTGTAGACGACCTGCTTCAACTTGCGCGCGTCTCCGAACACCTCGCCGACCAGCTCCTCGACGTCGAGGTCGAGCTTGATGTTGCGTGTCATCGCCTTTTCCTTGACCACGGAGAGGCTCCTCTCGAGGAGCTCCGGGATGCTCACCTCGTTCAGATCGAGCGTCATCTTCCCGGCGTCGATCTTCGAGAGGTCTAGGATGTCGTTGATGAGCGAGAGCAGGTGCTGTCCGCTCGTGAAGATGTCACCCGCGTACTCCTCCTGGTCCTTCGTCAGCTCTCCCAGGACGCCGTCCTTCAGCACCTCGGAGAACCCAATGATCGCGTTCAGCGGCGTCCTCAGCTCGTGGGACATATTCGCCAGGAACTCCGATTTCAGGCGGTTCGCCTCCTTGAGTTCCCGGTTCTTGCGCGCGATCTCATCTCCGCGCATCCTCATCTGCCCGGAGAGCTCCCGCAGGTCCTCGTGCTGCCGTAGGCTCCGGAGTGCGATGCCGAGGTTGACGGCCAGCTTCTCCATGAACTCTCGGTCGTACTCGCTCAGAGGTGCCGTCGAGGCGATCACCAGGACCCCCATGACACTCTCCTGATGCAGGACCGGCTGGACCACGATTGCCCGCGGCTTCACCGTCAGGATGCCGGTCTCGATCAGAAGCGGGAACTCGTGGCTCTCCTCGAAGGTCGTGGCCCGGCGGTTGGCGAGGGCCTGGCCGATGACTCCCTCGCTCAGATCGAACTCCCGAGGGAACGAATCGGATACCCCGTAGGCGGCCTCGCAGACCAGCTTCCCCGCCCACTCGTCGTTGACGTAGAAGGCCGAGCAGGGGAACGGCAGCGTGTCCGCCAGGATGACCAGCGTGTTGCCCAGAGCGAGCTTCCGGTCAACCGTCGAGGTGAAGTTCCCGATCACCCTCCCGAAGGCCGTGTCGTAGCGCGACCGCAACTCGAGCTCGCGGTTCCTTTCCTCTATCTTCCGCTCCGCCTGCACCCGAGCCGTGATGTCCCGAATGATCCCGTTGAACACGCGAGAACCGCCGAGGGCACTCTCACTGACCGAGAGGTCGATGTCGAACTCCGTGCCGTCTTTCTTGCGTCCCCTGACCACCCTGATCGTGCCGATCGCCTTCTTGATCCCCGTCGAAAGGTAGTTGCCCACATACATCTCATGGTTGCTGCAATACGGCTCAGGCATGAGCGTGTTCACGTTCTTCCCGAGGACTTCCTCAGCGCTGTAGCCGAACATCTTCTCCGCGCCCCGGCTAAAGACGAGGATGCTCCGATCTTCCGCTTTGATCGTCAGGATGGCGTCCAGCGCACTGTCGAGGAACGACTGCAGCCGCAGATTGACCATCTCCAGCTCACCTGTCCGTTCCAGAACGGCTTCTTCCATACCGCCGAAGGAATCGGCGATCGCGGCGGTCATTGCGTTGAACCGTTCACCGAGGAGCCCAAGCTCGTTCGCCGCGTGGACTTGAGTTATGACCGAATAATCGCCGCCGGCGATCTCCTCGGTGTCCCGCATCAGCACGCCGATCGGTCGCAGGATCCGTCGCCGCACGTAGAAGAGATTCAGCCCGATTACGATGATGCCGAGAGAAGTCAACACGTAGCGCAATCCGACGAAGACCCTCTCGGCGTGGTCCAGTTGCTCGGTCAGCAGGACGACGGTCCTGTTGACGTCCTTCTCGACGAAATCGTGGACCCGGGAGTTGTACGTTTCGAACAGCTGCTTTCTGTTCTCGGGCGACGAGATGTAGAGCCCGTTCAGCAACGGCTTGAATTCCTCACTCCAGATGACCATGACCTCCGCCAGCTGTGTGTCCACCTTCTCGCCTGACACATCGGCCAGATGGTACTTCGGGCTCCCGTCCTTCAAGGCGTCGAGGATCTCTTCGAACCGGTCCACCTCCATCTTGACGTGGCCGAGGGTCTCCTCCCGCTGGGGGGCATCCTCCAGAAGGGAGCGGTTGATGAGGAAGGCGATCTGGAAGGAACGCATCCGCTCCGAACCGGCAAGATCGATGGCGTGGCCCACACCGTCGACCTGGCGCGAGAACCACATGCCGTTCGCGATGAAGGCGAGAAGAATCAGGATCACTGCCGCGTACAGCAGGGCAAAAACAGTGCGTATGGGTACGAACTTCGATGGTGCGGACATCGAACTGCGATCTACCATAGCTCGAAGCCCCCCGTGCTCCCCAGTGGCCAGAACGGCTCCTTCCGTCCTACTGTCGGAAGAACAGGTTCCCTGCCGGGCGAAGTTCAAACTCGCTTCCCGCTCGACACCAGGAGTTTTGCGGGGTCGGAGCACGAAGGGCCTGAATTCGAACGGGACATTGGCACCCGTTTCATGAGGCCGTGCCCCACTGTCCCTCCTGCTCCGCGTCCAGCACCTCCCAGACTTTGCGCACGAGCGCATCGCCGGTAAGGGGCTTCTCCAGAAAGGCCAGCCTGGCATCCAGACGCCCATTGTACACAATGGCGTCTTCGGTGTAGCCCGACACGTAGATGGTCTTCGGAGGCGCGAGATCCCTCGCCTCCAGTCTCCGACCAACTCCCTGCCGTTCATGCCGGGCAGGATAACGTCGGTGAGCAGGAGGTCGACCGGGGCGCCTCCTCGCCGCAGAGGAGCGCGAGCGCTTCTTGGGGAGTGGCCGCCGCCAGTGCGGCGTAGCCCTGCTCGGCTACGATGGGACCGCCTGAGGAATCCGGGACGAAGCCGAATTCCACATCCTCGGCGATCAGACGTCTGAGCAGCCCGGCCGTGTCCGAGGTCAGCCGGACGAGATGAAAGCCGCAAGGCGCAAGGGGCTGACGAAGGGAGAAGGCGAGGAGCCCCCGGGTGAGGGCGACCGTCCGCTCAGGGCCCGTCATTCTTTAACGCGCGGAATAATGGTGTAGTTCCAGTCGGGGTGGAACTCGTGGCCAATGAGGTTGACAGCCGCGAGTTCGGCGTCTGAGACCTTCAGACCCTTGGGGTAATGG
>Ga0180009_10001428_pt1 | contig 29332 bp, 22 predicted proteins | sample OS_PC_MetaG_FD_123537 | JGI IMG/M metagenome (GOLD analysis project Ga0180009, IMG submission 123537) | Groundwater microbial communities from the Aspo Hard Rock Laboratory (HRL) deep subsurface site, Sweden - OS_PC_MetaG | ecosystem: Environmental > Aquatic > Deep subsurface > Groundwater... | reverse complement strand
CCTACGACGGCATTTTCCAGGCCCAAAAAGGCTGGGGCGTGATCCGCGCGCCCCGCTCCTCCGCACCGGAGATCAGGGCCATCCTGGCGGACATCCGCTCCGGGGAGGGCATCGAGGATTTCAGCGGCGAAGACGATTCCCCGGACTGACTCCATCGGCGGCCCGGGATCCCCGGCCGCCCGTCCAGAAAGGATCAGACACATGGCAGGCTCCCGGAGCAAGGAATTCCTGGAGGCGGTGCGCATCGGCCGCCCGCCCAACATCCAAAAGCTTTTCCCCAACTCCCTGGGACTCCTTGTGAGCGCCAAGGCCGTGGACCGGGCCTGCCTGAAAAAGGGCAAGTGCATGGCGCTGGCGGCCAACGGCCGGAGTCATATCATCATCCGGGGCGTCCTGGCGGCTGCAAAGCGCGCCAACGCCGCCGTCATCGTGGAGATCGCCAAAAGCGAGGGCGGAGCCACGTCCTACTGCGCCACCAATTACTGGAACATGGCCCGCCAGGTGGATCAGATCTTAAACGAGCTTTCGGCGGAGATCCCGGTGGCCATACATGCGGATCACTACGGCGTGAAGAGCGTCCGGGACGTGGAGATCGCCCGGGTCCAGATCCCCTCCATGTTCGACGCGGGCATCACCTCCATCGCCATCGACGCCTCCCACCTGCCTGAGGACGAAAACCTGCTGGCCTCCCTGGCCCTGGCCCCCGGGGTGCCCGGCTGGGCAGGCCTGGAGACCGAGGTGGGGGAGATCAAGGGCAAGAGCGGGCTCTCCACCCGGGAAGAGGCCCTGTTCCTTATCCAGGGCCTGAACGCCCACAACGTGTTCCCGGACTATATCGCCTTGAACAACGGCACCACCCACGGCATCGAGGCCTCGGAAGCCGGCATCCGGGTGGAACTCACCGGCGAAATCCACAAGGCCCTGGCCCCCTACAAGGTCAGCGGCGCCCAGCACGGCACCTCCGGCAACTCCTCCGAGCGGCTCCGGCGCATCGCCCGGGAAACGCTTACCACCAAGGCCAACGTGGCCACGGCCTTCCAGATGATCTCCTGGGGGCTGGTGGTGAACGACTACGGCAACGCGGAACTGGACGCCGGGGGCGGGTTCATCAAGGACAGGAACGAGGGCGTCACCGAGGCCCTGTGGGAGGAGATGAAGGCCCACGCGGCCCAGAACGGCTGGAAGGCCGGCAACTACAAGAACCTGAACCTTCCGTTTGAGAACAAGATCATGAGCCAGCCCGTTGAAATCCGGGAGCGCATGGCGAAACGGGTGGAGGAATTCGCGTACAACCTCATCACCCAGGTCTTTGACAGCGGCGACACCGCTCCCCTGGCCGTGGAAGCCATCCTGGCGGCCGGAAGCCACGACCTGGGCCCCAAGGGCTCCCGCATCGAGGACCCGGCCGAGTGGACCGAGGCGAAGATCCGGGAAAAAGCCGTGCCCCTGGCCAAAAAGCGGGAAGAGGGGAATTTCGACGACTGATTGTCGATGGCCCTGCAACAAGTCGTCATCCCGGCGGAGGAAGGAATAAAATCCTATGGTTGGGCTTCGTTTATCAGCCCAACCTACGAGACTGGTGGAAACTGTGGAGATACACAATGGATGTTTCTGAGGATATCAAGGAAGGTCTTGAGGACTACGCATCTGGAAAATGTGATTTGCCTTATGCATTTCAAGTTTACATTTGCGGGGGCATTGGAAAGGTTCTAGGGCTGGAGGATTGGGAAGTTTCTGGACTCATATCTCGTTTGAGTAGAAGCGAACCAATTGTAAGAGAAGCTTGGGGACATATTCATAGGGAGTTTGAAAATTATCGGCTTGGAATAACAGAAATTGATGACAGCCTGAAAGATACTTCTGTTTTTGTGGCTATGATTTTAGCCAACATTAGTCCTCAATAAGAAACAATGCGCCTGGGTGCCACCCAATGCCGTTGACTTAAGAAAATTGGGAGGCCAAAAGTCCCGGGACCCGAGTCGAATTGATCTTCGGAGATAGCTTCGGCCCAATGTTGATGAATTCGTAAAAAGTCGTCATCCCGGCGAAGGCCGGGACCCAGGCTTTCTGTAACACCTTGAAATCGCTGGATTCCGGCCTTCGCCGGAATGACGGTTCGGATGGTTTTTGGACTTTTTACGAACTCATCAATGTTCACAGGGTTTTGGGCCTCTGCCTGATGAGCCTGAAGCCCGCTGATTCCGGCCCCCCCGCCTTACGTCAACGGCATTGCGGGTCACCCCCTTTGAAATGGGGGGAGTTTTTTCGGACATTTCATGCGTGAGAAACAATACTGCGCCTTTTGCGGCAACCCCCTGGAGCTTCGGGAGGCGGAGGGGAGGGTCCGGCCCTTCTGCCCCCTTTGCGAGATCCCCATCTACGAGAATCCCGTGCCCGCGTCGGCCCTGGTGGTGGTGGACGGGGAGGGCCGCATTCTCCTGGTGAAGCGGAGCGTGGACCCCAAAAAGGGCATGTGGTGCCTGCCCGGGGGGTTCATGGAGCTGGGGGAGTCCCCGGAGGAGGGGGCGCTGCGGGAGCTTTGCGAGGAAACCCGCCTCTCGGGCCGCATCGGCGAACTCCTGGGGGTCACGGCCAGCCACAGCCAGGAGCACCACACGGTACTCCTCATGGGCTACCTGATCCGGGAGTATTCCGGCGAGCCCTTTGCCGGGGACGACGCCGAGGAAGCGGCCTTCTTCGCCCCGGAAAGCCTCCCGGAACTCGCCTTTGACTCCCACCGCGAATTCGTCCGGATCTACCTCGCGGGCTACCGCGCCGACCCCTGCGGCTGACCCTCATCCTCCGAACCATCCCCGGGCCGGGCGGCCCCGTGTTCCCGGTGGACCAAACCCGGCAGCAATGGTATAATTGATTATTTGGAGCCCAGCCTCTTTTTCCACGGACGGCCCGGAAAGATCGCCCATGCCGGTTTACGAATACACGGCCCTGGACAGCAAGGGCAAAAAACGCTCGGGGATCGTCGACGCGGAGAGCCCCTTTGCCGCCCGGGCCAGGCTCCGGGACACGGGCACGTTCCCCGTGAGCCTCAAGGAAGCCCCCCACACGGTGGAGGGGAAGTCCGGCAAGGGCTTTTCCGTGGACGAGTACTTCTCCCGGGTCCGGCCCTCCCAGGTGGCGGTGGTGACCCGGCAGATGTCCACCCTGGTGGGAGCGGGGCTGCCCATTGTCACGGCCCTTTCCATATTGATCCCCCAGATGCCCAACCCCCGGCTCAAAGGCGTTTTGGCCCACGTGAAGGACTCCATCGTGGAGGGCCAGAGCTTTGCCCAGGGGCTTGCCGCCCACCCCCGGGTGTTTTCCCCCCTGTACGTGAACATGGTGCGGGCCGGGGAGGCTTCCGGGGCCATGGAGGTGGTGCTGGAGGGGCTGGCCGACCTCTCGGAAAAGACCGAGGCCAACAAGTCCAAGGTGCGCCAGGCCATGGCCTATCCCATGGTCATGACCGTTATCGGGACTCTGGTGCTCTTCATCCTCATGGTGAAGATCGTGCCCACCATCACGAACCTGTTCGAGGGCGTGCACCAGCAGCTTCCCGCGCCCACCCGGCTGCTTCTTGCCATTTCCGGGGTCTTAAAGGGCTACTGGTGGCTTTTGGCTATCGGGGTCGTCCTGGTGGTTCTGGGCGTTCAGCGGTTCAAGAGGACGCCCCGGGGAAAGCTTCTGTGGGACCGGATGATCCTGGCCCTGCCCCTGTTCGGGCCCCTGGCCCTGAACATGGCCACGGGCCGGTTTTCCCGGACCCTGGGGGCGCTCCTGAAAAACGGCGTGCCCCTGCTCACGGCCCTGGACATCACGAAAAACGTGTTGGACAACGTGGTGGTGCGGAAGGTGGTGGAAGAGGCTTCCGGGGAGATCGGGGAGGGCAAGAGCCTGGCCGGGGCCCTGGCGCCCCGTAATCTTTTTCCGCCCATCGCCGTCCAGATGATCGACGTGGGCGAGCAGTCCGGACAGCTGGAGGCCATGCTCCTCAAGGTGGCCGAACTCTACGAAGCCGAGGCCGAGGGCACCATCCAGACCATGACCACCCTTCTGGAACCCCTGCTCATCGTGGTCATGGCCGTGATGGTGGGCTTCATCGTCATCTCCATCCTGATGCCCCTGTTCGAGATGAGCCAGCTTGTCCGATAGGAAAACTTCCTTATCTTGGGACATCGGACGCCGGTCATCCTGTTGCGGACTGTTGCAGAAAACTACCGAGGCGCGGGCAAGGGCGGCGGACCGTCTTTCCGCCCATTTTCCCGTGCAAAGGAGGAACCGATATGACCCGGAAACCTGCTTCCCTTCTCCGGGACCGCCGGGGCTTCACGCTCCTGGAGCTCATGGCCGTGATCCTGATCCTGGGGATTTTGGCCGCCTGGGTGGCCCCCAAGTTCATCGGCCAGACCGAAAGCGCCAAGCAGACCGCGGCGCGCATCCAGATCGAGAGCCTGGCCAACGCCCTGAAATTCTACCGCCTGGACAACGGCCGGTACCCCACCACCCAGCAGGGCCTCCTTGCTCTGGTGGAGCGCCCGGATTCCGGTGCCGCCAAGTGGCGTGCGGGCGGGTACCTGGAAAAGGGCAAGGTCCCCAGGGACCCCTGGGGCAATGAATATTTGTACATCTCTCCGGGAGTCCACGACGACTTCGACATCACCTCCCTCGGCACGGACGGCCAGGCGGGCGGTGACGGGGACGGCCGGGACATCAATTCCTGGGAAACCGACGAATAGACCCGATGTTCCCCGGAAGCTCCGCCATGCCCCTTGCCTTGCGCGCATTCCGCTGCTCACGCGGGTTCACCCTCATGGAGCTCATCGCGGTCATCGCCGTGGTGGGCATCATGTTCGCCGTGGTGGGCCCCCGCCTGGAGAGCGCCCTTTCCCCGGGCGGGCCGGACCTTGTGGTCCGCACCATCGCCGGCTACGTCATCGGCCAGAAGGAAAAGGCCGTGGTGGACCACGAGGAAAAATTCCTGTTCGTGGACTTTTCCACCGGCAGGATCGGCAAGGCGGAAACGCGGTTCCCGGACAAGGAGGGGCCGGACACGGATTATCCGGCCTTCACCCTGCCCAAGGACGTGCGGCTGGTGGACATCCAGTGGCCCGGCGTGGGCACCCAGGTGACCGGCCTGGCCCAGATTCGGGTCTCGCCCGAGGGGTATGTCCAGTACGCGGCCATCCATCTGGCCGACGAGGACGGCAAGGAAACCACCCTGATTCTGGAGCCTTTCCTGGCCCAGGTGCAGGTACGGGATGGATATGTGTCCCTTGAAAAGAGATAGGCACAGGCTGCGGGAAAGCGCGGGATTCACCCTCCTGGAGGTCATGGTGGCCGTCTCCATCCTGGCCGTGGCCCTGGTGGCCATCCTGAGCTTCCAGGGACGCACCGTGTTCATGGCCGACCGGAGCCGGTTCGACGCCGTCGCCCCCTTTCTGGCGGAAGAGAAGATGTCCGAACTCCTGTCAGCCGAAAAGGATGTCCTTTTTTCCGAGGAGGGCGACTTTGGCGAGGAGTACCCGAACTTCACCTGGAAGACCGAGGTCTCCGAGGTCATCTCCGAGGTCCTGGAGCAGGCGGACGCCAACCTCAGGAAGATCCACCTGAATGTGAGCTACAACAACGGGGAGCACGTGTACGAACTCGACACCCTGCGCATGATCATGCCGTCCCTCAAGGAGAGCTGACGATCATGCGGAGCCCGTTCTCCCTCCACTTTCGCCCGGCCTCCGGCGCCGGCGGCTTCACCCTCCTGGAGATCCTCCTGGCCGTGGGCCTCTTCGGCCTTCTGGCAAGCATCATGTTCGCGGCCTTTGACGGGGTGGTGAAAAACACCCGGGCCACGGACCGGATCATCACCCGGTACGGCGCGGCCCAGGCGTGCATGGCCCGCATCACGGCCGACCTTCAGGGCATGGCCGTGACCCTTTCCCCGGCCTATTCCCGCCCCGAGGGTGTGGACGACCAGGACCCCTGGCAGGTGGAGGGAAAATCCTGCTCCGGAGAGCCGGAGACCTTCGGGGAAGTGCGGTTCGCCACCAGCGCCCATCTGGATCTCGCGGGGGACGGCCGCACCGGCGTGGCCCAGGTCCGTTACTACGTCACCGAGGCCGACCTCCCGCAAAAGGGCTGGGTGCTCCGGCGCTCCGATCTCCTGAACTGGGACCTCTTCGAACCGGATGAGATCCTGGACCCGGTCCTGTGCCCGGACGTGAAACGCATCACCTTCACCTTTTACGACAAAAAGGGGGATGCCCGGGAGGAATGGAACTCCGAGTCCGAGGAATCGGAGTTCGCCACTCCCCGGGCCGTGGAGGTGATCCTGGAGGTCGCCGTGGACGGGGACGACGACAACCGGGGGGAGAGCGGGGGCGTGGTGTTCACCACCCGGGTGGAGCTGCCCGTTTGCCGGGACAAGGGATGATGGCTTCTTCGGATAGAAAATCCGGGACAATGGGCATCCTGGCCGACCGCCGGGGCGTGGTGCTCCTCATGGTGCTGGCGGTCATCGCCCTCCTGGTGCCCCTGGTCTTGGAGTCGGGCCGCCGGGTGTTCGCCTGGGGCGTGGCCACCCAGTCCACGGTGAGGCACAGCCAGCTGGCCTGGACCGCCCGGGCCGGGGTCCAGGCGGCCATGGCCATTCTGGTGGAGGACCGGCAAAAGAGCGAGACCGACAGCCTCCAGGAGGACTGGGCCCGGGAGGACAAGCTCTCGCAACTGGTGGCTGAGCTGGGGTACCCGGAGGGGCTTTCCATCTCCATCACGGACTGCCTGGGCAAGCTCCAGGTGAACGCCCTGGTGGCCCCGCCCCACGGAAAAGCCTTCAACCCGGACCAGCTGGACCTGTGGGACCGCTTCCTGCGCCCCGTGGTTTCGGCCCACGAGGATATGCCCACCAACGCCACCACGGACATCATCAACGCCTTGAAGGACTGGATGGATTCCCAGGACGACGACGCCATTACGGGGTTGAACGGCGCGGAGACCTACTACTACCAGGACCTCTCCCCCCCCTACCGGGCCCGGAACGGCACCATCCGGGAAAAGGACGAACTTCTCCTGGTCAAGGGCATCACGCCGGGACTCTACCACGGCGTGGACCCCATCCCCGCCATCGAGCCCTTCATCACCGTGTTCGGGGTGGGGGCCGGGGCCGGGGGCAAGCTGGAGTACCCGGGCAAGATCAACCTGTCCACCGCGGCCTTCCCCGTGATCCGGGCCCTCATTTCCGCAGGTTCCGAGGACCTGGCCGAGAACATCGTGACCTTCCGGGAGGAAAAGGCCGGGGACGAGTTCGTGAACGACGTCACGGCCCCCACCTGGTACAAGAACGCCCCGGGATGCGCCGAGGTGGACATCAAGGCTGACCTGGTGACCCAGGTGAGCGACACCTTCCGCATCGAGTCCGTGGCCACCGTCGGCGACGCCAGGAGCAGCCTGGTGGTCTGGGTGCGGCGGGAAAAAGCGGGCGAAGGCGACGGATACACCTGCCGGGTCCTGGCCTGGAAGGCTTCATGAGAACCTATCTCGAAAATCCTTTTCTGCTGCGGCGGGCTGCAAAGGCCGATGGCGGCGTCATCGCCCCAAAAAGGCCCTCGACGTGGCGCTGCCACGCCTCCGGTCCTTTTTCGTCCGCTTCCTTGCCCTCGAACTTTTCGCTGGGCCTCGCTACGAAAATCCTTTTTGAGAGGGGTTCGAGGAAAATCATTTTTTTCAAAGGGTTGTTGCCTTGCCGCGCCCTGGTTTGGTATACAGGACCGTTCCTGGAGCGTGCCTTGCGGTCCGTTCCGTTGGGCCCGGATGCCCTTCCTGACTCCAAGAAGCGATAGCGATGCCTGAAAAAATCCTGGGACTGGATATTCAGACCGATGCGGTTCGGGCCGTTGTGGTGCGTCCGGGCCTGAAATCCGCGGCCGTGGAGGCTCACGCCCAGGCGCCGGTGGACCCCGAGCTGGGGTGGGAGCCGGCCCTGGAGGAAGTCCTGGCCGAGCTTTCCGTGCGCGTGAACCTGGAGCGGATCATCTGCCACGCGGCCTTCGGGGCTTCGGGGGTGAGCTTCAGGAACCTGAACTTCCCCTTTTCCGAGACCCGGAAGATTCGCCAGATCCTGCCTTTCGAGCTGGAGAGCCAGCTCCCCTTCAAGGCGGACGAGATCCTGGCTGACTACCACCTGGTGGAAAAGGGCGAGCGGACGCGCTGCGTGGTGGCGGCGGCCCGGGAGGAAAAGGTGGCCGGCCGGCTCATGCGCCTGGAGGAGCACGGAGTCCTGCCCACGGTCCTGGGGGTGGACGGCGCGGCCCTTGCCTTGACGTACCTTTCCACGGCCCAGCCCGAGGAGCCCGGGGTCTTCCTCCACATCACCCCTTTCGGCGCGGTCATGGTCCTCTTTTCGGACCGGACGCTGCTTTCCGTCCGCAACATGGATGGCGATTTCTCCGGCCGTCACGAGCAGTTGGCCACGGAGATCCGCATCGCCTCCCGGGCTCTGGAGGAACTGGCGGGGCGCTCCTTCTGGCCGGAAAAGGCGGTCCTCTCCGGCCCGGGGGCGGCCTGGCCCGGTCTGGAGGGCCTCCTCAAGGAGGCTCTGTCCGTGCGGGTGGAGCGCCTGGACCTGGTGCGGACCGTTGGGGTGTCCATGGACCCGGGCCTGGCCGAGGCCTGGAACCCCTTCACCATGGACGCGGCCCTGGCCCTGGCCCTGGACCAGCCCACGGCCAGCCAGGGTTTCAACCTGCGCCAGGGCCCCTACGCGGTCCAGGAAAAATGGCACGAGTACCGGGGGGCCATCTTCCGGGCCGCCGTGCTGGCGGGCATCGTGCTCCTGGCTTTTGCCGGCCGCTTTTTCATCCAGACCCACATGCTGGAAACCGAGGTGGCCCGGCTGAACGACCGCATCCTGGCCGTGTACCAGGAGGCCGTGCCCGGTGCCGGGGCCGTGCCCGACCCGGTGGGGGACCTGGCCGCCCGCATCGAGGCCATGCGGCGCTCCGTGGCCCTGCCCGGGGAGAATCTGGAAACTCCGGTCAAGGTGGTGGACGTGCTGAAGGCTGTTTCCGAGAACATCCCCCAGGACATCGACCTCGCCGTGGACAGCTTCATCGTGAGCCGGGACGGGCTCCAGCTGGGGGGCGACACGGCCACCTTCAACTCCGTGGACGGCATCAAGGCGGGCCTGGAGAAAATCCCCTTCCTGGACAAGGTGACCATCGTGTCCGCGGACACGGAGCGCCAGGAGAACCGGGTGCGGTTCCGCATCAAGGCCCGCCTCGTGGAGAACATCTGATGGCCGTGAAGCTTTCCATAAGCCGGCTCTCCCGGCGGGAAAAGGTGGTGGTGGGGCTCATGATCGCCCTGCTCTGCGTCTACGTCCTGGCCGAGTTCGTGGTGGCGGACGCCCTGACCAACAAGCGGGTGCTGGAGGACCAGATCCGCCAGGGCGAAAACCGTCTCATGGAGGTCCGCGTCCAGAAGGCGGACTACGAGGAAGTGACCCAACAGATCGCCGCCACCCGGGCCCGGTTCGAGAACCGGGAGGCGGGTTTCCGGCTCTTCTCCTTTTTGGACCGCCTGGCCGGGGAGAACGGGATCAAGCAGTACATCGAGTACATGAACCCGTCCACCACCCCTATCGCCGACAGCCCGTACAAGGTGTCCATGGTGGAGTTGAAGCTCTCCGGGGTGACCACGGAAAAACTCATGGCCTACCTCCATGGAGTGGAAAGCTCCCGGAACCAGGTGCAGATCCGCCGCCTGGCCGTTACGGAAACCGGCAAGGGCCGCCGCCTGGTGAACGCGGTGATCCTGGCCGTGACCCTGGAGACGTAAATTCCCATGCGAGAAAACGCCCGGAAGATCATTCTCTACGCCGTTTGGGCCGCCCTCTGCCTGGTGGTTTCCCTCTATGTCCTGTTCCCGGGGCAAAAGGCCAGGAGCTTCGTGGAGGCCCGGTTTGCCCGGTCGGCCCAGGGGCTCACCCTGAATATGGCCCAGGCGTCTTTGGTGTGGCCCCTTTCCCTGCGCCTGGAGGAGCCCCGGTTCTATTCCGCGGACGGCAGCCGCATATTCGCCCTGGACTTCCTGGAGATCTCGGCCAGCCCCTTTGACCTCTGGGCCGGGCGGCCGGACATGACGCTGTCGGGCAAGGCCTACGGCGGCCGCATCCGGGCCGTTCTGGCCAGCCAGGGGGAGGAGGGCGCAGGCCCGGTTTCCGTCACCGTGAACCTGGAGAACCTGGACGCCTCGGGTATCCAGATCCTGAATCGCGTGACCGAAAGGGAGATCACCGGAACCCTGACGGGCCGCCTGGAGATCAAGGGCCCACTCTCCCGGCTCCTCTCGGGCCAGGGCAAGGGGGATTTTTCCCTGACCGATGGAGGCTTCTCTCTGGAAGGCATGTTCGCGGACAACACGGGCATGGACGTGGAGCGCCTGGACGTGGAAATGGTCCTGGAAGGCGGGGCCATCCAGCTTTCCCGCATCGAGCTTGCCGGAAACCTCGCCTCGGCCAACGCCACGGGAACCATCAACCCGGCCGTGCCCCTGGCCCATTCCAAACTGGATATCCGGGGCATGATCCGGCCCTCCCAGGCCCTTTTTCAGAAACTGGGTTCCGACAGCCCCCTGGCCCTGGCCATCCGGGGCAACCGCCAGAGCTCGGCCCAGATCCGTTTTCGCGTCACCGGCACCCTGGGCGACCGGCGCCTGGAGCTTCTGTAAACCAAGGACGGGGCTTTTCCGTCCAACCCACGGGGGGATGAAGCCGCGGCACGGCCGTGGCGGGACGAACCATGAAGATCAAGCGCCTTTTCATCCTGGCCAACCTCCTGGTCATCACCCTGGTGGTCTACGTGGCCGTGGACACCTTCTACATGATGCTGTCCTCCAAGTGGGAGAGCCTGCCCCCGGCCACCAGCACGGCGGCCACCCGGCCCCTGAACCTGGAGGGCCGCATGGCGCCGTATTCGGCCTACAAGGTGGTGACCGCCCGGGACCTGTTCAAGACCCAGGCGCCCGAGCCGGAAAAGCCCACCGAGGTGAAGCCCGAGGACCTGAAGGACACCTTGCTGAAGATCAGCCTCCTGGGAACCGTCACGGGAGGGGATGACTGGCGCTACGCCTTCATCGAGGACACGTCGACCAAGAAGCAGGACATCTACCAGGAGGGGGAAACCGTGGCCGGGGCCAAGATCGAGGAGATCCTGGACGGTCAGGTGGTGCTCCTGGTGGGCAAGGACCGCCAGCGGCTGCGCATGGAGGATCGGGTGAGCGCCGGCGGGGAGGACTCGGACGCCGGGGAGGACGCCGGGGCGCCCGATGTGGCCGAGATCCCCCGGGAAGGCGCGCTGGAGGCGGACCAGGACGTCACGGTGAGCCGGGAAGACGTGCAGCAGAGCCTGCGCAACATCAACCAACTCATGACCCAGGTGAGAGTGCGCCCGGCCTTCGATGGCGGCAAGCCCGACGGCCTGGCGGTTTCCCGCATCCGGCCGGATTCCATCTTCTCCAAGATGGGCCTCCAGGACGGGGACGTGATCCAGGGAGTGAACGACCGGGAGATCCGCACGGTGGAGGATGTCCTGTCCCTGTACCGGAGCCTCAAGAACTCCGACGAGGTGTTGCTCCAGATCAAGCGGGGCGGGACGCCCAGCAGCATCCGCTACCAGTTCCAGTAGGAGAAGCTGCGAACCATGTACTATGCCCATTTCGGCCTGACGGAAAACCCTTTCCGCCCCACTCCTGACCCCCGGTACCTGTATTTGTCCCGGGGGCATCGGGAGGCCCTGGACCACCTGTCCTACGGCATCGGGGAACGCAAGGGGTTCATCCTGGTGACGGGAGACGTGGGCACGGGCAAGACCACCCTTTTGCGGTCGCTTCTGGAGGGCCTGGACGAAAGCGTCAAAACCGCCCTGGTGTTGAACCCCTTCCTCTCCGAGGAGGATCTGCTCCCCACCATCGTGGACGAGTTCGGCATCGAGCTTCCCCCCGGGGCGGGCAGGAAAGCCCAGTTGGACGCCATCAACCGGTTCCTCCTGGCCACCCACGTGTCCGGGGGAAATGCCGTGCTCCTCCTGGACGAGGCCCAGAACCTGCCCCGGGACGTTCTGGAGCAGGTTCGCATCCTGTCCAATCTGGAGACGGAGCGGGAAAAGCTCCTCCAGATCGTCCTGGTGGGCCAGCCCGAGCTTTCCCAGATCCTTTCCCTGGAAAGCCTGCGCCAGCTTTCGGACCGCATCGTGGTGCGCTACCACCTGGGGCCCCTGGACGCGGAGGACAGCCGGTCCTACGTGATCCACCGCATGGTCCGGGCCGGATGCCGGGGCCGGGCGCCCTTTGCCCGGAGCGCCTGGTCCGCCCTGTATGCCGAGAGCGGCGGGGTGCCCCGGAGGATCAACGCCATCTGCGACCGGGCCCTTCTGGCGGCCTACGGAAAGGAACGCCACCAGGTTTCAGCCCGGGACATTCGGGCCGCGGCCCGGGACGTGGCGGGCCGTCCGGCCGAGGCGTCCCGGGCCGGGGGCGGCCCCTGGCTCCGCATCGCCGGGGCCGCGGCCCTGGGTGCGGTTCTGGCCCTGGCCGCCGTGGGGACGGTGAAGACCCTGTCCGCCCCCCAAACCCCGGCGGTTTCCGTGCAGGCTCCGGCCCCGGCGGTTTCCCGGGCACCGATGGTTTCTCCGCCCCCCCTGGCCCCCTCCGCCCCGGCGAGGACCGAGGCCGCCCGGGCCGTGGCGGCCGTTCCCGAAGAGGTCCCGGCACCCACAACGGCTTTGACCCCGGATGAGGGAGGGGAGCCGTCGGCCGGAAGGGTGAAAAACCCCTTTCTCCCGGTTCTGATGGTGGACGGGAAGGAGGTGGACCTGGCGGGCCCGGCAATGGAGGCCAAGGCTGAACCAGCCCCCGAGGCGTCTCCCCTGGCGGGGGAAAACCGTTCCGAGGCCACTCTGGCGGGAATCTTCACCCTTTACGCGGCCCAGGGGCCCGGATCCGGCGACCCGTCCCTGTTTTCGTTTTACACGGATCTGAAGCGCGCCCGGGTGTTCAAGCGCCCCTTCCGGGCGGCCCTGGACTGCGAGGATGTGGCCGGGGACTGTTACGAAATCCTGACTCCGGGCCCGGGCGGCGCGCTGCTCTCCGAGGGCCGGGAGGCGGAGCCGGATCGGTTGTCCGGCCGGTGGACCGGCGAGGTGGTGTGGCTCATTCCCCGGCGCCTGGGTGCGGGCCGGTGGGGCGTGGGCAGCTCCGGGCCGGGGGTCCTCTGGATCCAGAAGACCCTGATGGACGCGGGCTACGCGATGACCGCCGACGGGATCTACGGTCCCCGGACCGCCGGGGCCGTGTCCCGGTTCCAGAAGGACATGGGCCTGTCCCCGGACGGAGTGGTGGGATTCCTGACAGCGGGCCTTTTGTACCAGATTTCTGAAACCGAGCCTCCCCGGGAAGAGGCTGTCGCGGATTCCAGGACATGAGCACCATCCAGGAAGCCTTGAAGCGGGCCCAGAAAGAGAAGGAGCGCCGCGCCAACCCCGGATTCGGGCCAGGCTCCCTTTCCGGCGGCCCAGGCCCCCGCCCCCGTTTCCGGGGGCCCGTGGTGGCCGCCGCCGTGGTGGTCCTGGCTGTGGCGGCCTGGTTCGCCGGGAGCGCCTTCCTCGGGGACCCGGACCGGGAAGCCCCCCGGCCCCCGGCCCCTGGCGCCGCCCAGGCGACCCGGACGGCCCCGGGGGATACCCCGGGGCCCGGCCCCATGATGACGCAGGCCCGGACCCCTGAAGCGAGGAAAGCGCCGGAAGCCCCGGTTGCCTCCCACAAGGTCCGGGACGATTCCCGGGACAGCCGGCTCCGGGCGCCTGTCCAGACGGACGGTAAGCCCGAGAGGTACTCCAAGCGGTCCCAGGCGGCCGGCGAGACCCCTCCCAAGGTGGTTTCCCGGGTCATCACCCCCGCAGCGGGGGGGGCGGAACCCTTGGCCGAGCCAATGCCGGAACCGCTTTCGCCCGCGCCCCCGGCCATGCAGGAGGCCCCGGCGGGTGAAAAGGCCATGGAGGCTGTGGACACCCCCGCTGCCGGGGCTCCGGGCCAGGACTCTTCGCCGTCCCGGCCCGCTCTCCTCTCCAAGGCCGAGAGGCTGCGCATGGTGGGCCAGTTGTACGAAGAGGGCCGCAAGGCCCAGCTTTCCAACGACCCGAAGCTGGCCCGGAAGCTTTACGAACAGGCTGTCACCATCGCCGGAGGGCATGCGCCCAGCGACAACAACCTGGGGGTCATGGACATGGCGGAGGGTCTCCTGGACGAGGCTGAACAGCGCTTGTTCCGGGCCTCCCGCCTTTCCCCGGGTTTCGTGGATCCGGTCTACAACCTGGCCTGCCTCTTTGCCAGGAAGGGGGACCGGGAAAAGGCCCTGACTCAATTGGCCCGGGCGGTAGCCATGGACCCCACGGTGGCCGGATGGGCCCGGCAGGACCCTGATTTTTTCGGAATGAAGGAAATGGCCGAGTTCTCGGCCCTCGTGAAAGACAAGGCTGGCCAGGATTTGCCCCCGGATGCGTCCGGGGCGGATAATGAGCCATAACCCGTGATGACAACCCGGATGGACAGGACATGACACGAAGGATTTTCCCATGGGCTTCGGCGACCGGCTGGCTTTTGACGGCGGTCCTTTTGTGCGTCTTGGCGGGACCGGCCGCGGGAGCCCGCATCTCCGGGGCCGACCCCGAGACGGAGCCGGCCGCCAGCCAGCCGCCGGCCGCCCAGGACCAGAAAGCCACGGCCGCAGCCGAGGAAAAGACGGTCTCCATCAATTTTACGGACGTGGATATCGAGAAGATCATCGCCTGGATGTCCAAGACCACGGGCACGAACTTCGTGGTGGACAAGCGGGTCAAGGGCAAGGTGACGGTGATCTCCGACCGGCGCATCCCCGTGGAGGATGCCTACCGGGTCTTTCTCTCCATCCTGGAGGTCTACGGGTTTACGGCCGTGGATGCCGGCGAGGTGGTGAAGATCATTCCCCTGCCCGACGCCCGGGACAAGCCCGTGGAAACCCGCCTGAGGCAGGAGAGCGGCAAACCCGAGGACCGGGTCATCACCCAGGTCGTCCCCCTGCAGTACGCCGATCCCGAGGAGATCAAGAAGCTCTTCCAGCCCATGATCTCCAAGAGCAGCATCATGGTGTCCTACGCCCCCACCAACACCCTCCTGATCACGGACGTGGAAACCAACATCCAGCGGCTCATGCGCATCCTCACGGTCATCGACGTGATGGGGATCGACCAGGAAATCTCCGTGATTCCGCTGGCGCACGCCTCGTCCCAGGAGATGGTCAAGACCATGATGGCCCTGTTCACCAAGCAGAGGGCCCCCCGGTCCCGGGCCACGCCCGAGCCCATCCGCATGGTGGCTGACGACCGCACCAACTCCCTGGTGGTCCTGGCCAGCTCGGACGACACCCGGGCGGTGAAGGAACTGGTGGAAATGCTGGACCGCCAGGTGCCCCGGGGGGAGGGCAAGATCCGGGTCTACTACCTCCAGAACGCCACGGCCGAGGATGTGGCCGCGGTCCTGGAAAAGATTTCGTCCCAGAAGGCCGCCGGGCCCGCCGGGGCCAAGGGCGAGGTCCCCATCATCTCCCGGGACGTGCAGATCTCTCCGGACAAGGCCACCAACAGCCTCATCATCACGGCCAACAAGGAGGACTATTCCATCCTGGAGGATGTGATCATGAAGCTCGACATCCCCCGGGCCATGGTCTACATCGAGGCCCTCATCATGGAGGTGTCCACGGACAAGAACTTCGACCTGGGCGTGGAGTGGCGCGGCGGCGACGACTTTGAGGTTGAGGGGGGCAAGGGAGGATATTTCATGGGTTCGGGCGGCGGCGGCAGCCAGGGCGCCTACAACATCTTCCCCACCCCCACCATCCTGGGCGACACGGTGGCCATGGGCTTCCCCTCCGCCTTTTCCATCGGCGTGGTGGGCGAGTTCATCCGCATCGGGGACGTGGTATTCCCCAACATCGGCGCCGTGCTCAGAGCCTACAAGCAGGATTCGGACGTCCACATCCTCTCGGCGCCCCAACTCCTGACCACCAACAACGAGGAGGCGGAGATCACGGTGGGCAAGAATGTGCCCTACGTCACCCGCCAGGAGACCTCCTCGGCCAGCGTGGACTACTCCACCTTCGAGTACAAGGACGTGGGCGTCACCCTGAAGATCACTCCCCAGATCAGCCAGGAGCGTCTGGTGCGCCTCAAGGTGTTCCAGGAGGTCACCCGGCTTATCGAGACTTCGGGAACCACCACCCAGCCCACCACCTTCAAGCGCTCCACCGACACCACGGTCATCGTCAAGGACGGCAACACCATCGTCATCGGCGGGCTCATCGACGAAAGCACCGAGGGGTCCGTGTACCGGGTGCCCTGCCTGGGAGACATCCCCGTCCTGGGCTGGTTGTTCAAATCCGTTTCCGAAAAACGCCAGAAGACCAACCTCTACGTGTTCCTGACTCCCCACATCATCGAGAATCCCTCGGAAGCGAACGAGATTTTCGAGGACAAGCGGGGGGAGATCCAGGGTATCGAGGAGGGCACTATCGAGATGTACAAGCGCAAGGGCGCGCTCACCCTGCCCTTTGGCCCCCTGAACGGCCAGGATGATATTCCCCCGGCCGTGGACAATATCCCGTCTTTCGAGCCCGAGGCCACGGAGCCGGTTGTGGAAGAAGGGCCGGCGGGGAATGAGCCCCCTCTGTCCCAGGATCTGCCGGAGCCTTCCCTGCCTGACGAACACCGGGAGCCTTAAGATGCCCGAGAGCTTGAACGATATCCTGACCCAGGACTACGGGGTGCCCGAGGAAGTGCTGGCCGAAAGCCGGAAGCTGGCCGAGGAAAAGGACGCCCCCCTGGGAGAGGTCCTGGTGCAGAGGAAGGCCCTCTCGGAGGCCCTGTACCTGGAGGCTGTGGGCCGGTACTACGGGCTTGCCGTGTGGAACATGCTGGACGCCACTCCGGCCAGCACGGACTTCACCAGCCGGGTCCCCATCCAGTTCCTGAAGAAGCACCGCATGGTGCCCGTGTTCATCCGCCCCCTGGTGCCCTTGGGCGGCGGCGGGGAGGGTGCTCAGCTGCGCATGGTGGTGGCGGTGAACGACCCGGCCCATTTCGCGGCCGTGGACGACCTGTTGCGGGCCTTGGAATCCTCCGGGGCCGAGGTGGTCCTGGCCCCGGCCCAGGAGATCCTTTCGGCCATCAACGTGGCCTACGACCTGGGGCGGGACACGGCCGAGCAACTGGTGGCGGACATGGAGGAGAGCACCGACTCCATCATCTCCGAGATCGAGAAGACCGCCGACCTTCTGGACGACACATCCGACGCCCCCATCATCAAGCTGGTGAACCACATCCTGTCCCAGGGGGTGAAGGCCCGGGCCTCGGACGTCCACATCGAACCCTACCAGACGAGCCTGAAAGTCCGGTACCGGGTGGACGGCATCCTCTACGACCTCATCTCCCCGCCCAAACGCATCCAGAGCGCCATGATTTCCCGGATCAAGGTCATGGGCAACATGAACATCGCGGAAAAACGACTGCCCCAGGACGGCCGCATCGAGATCCGCATCGGCGACCGAAACGTGGACATCCGGGTGTCCACCATCCCCACCCAGTTCGGCGAACGGGTGGTCATGCGGCTTCTGGACAAGTCCGCCCGCCTGCTGAAGTTGACCGACCTGGGGTTGGACAAGAAACACTTCGACCTGATGAACCAGCTCATCCGGTCGGCCCACGGCATCATCCTGGTGACCGGCCCCACGGGCTCGGGCAAGACCACATCCCTGTACGCCGTCCTGTCCACCATCAACACGCCGGACATCAACATCATCACCATCGAGGACCCGGTGGAGTACCAGATCGAGGGCATCGGCCAGATCCAGGTGAACCCCAAGATCGACCTCACCTTTGCCCGGGGCCTCCGGTCCATCGTGCGTCAGGACCCGGACGTGATCCTGGTGGGCGAGATCCGGGACCCGGAAACCGCCGAGATCGCGGTCCAGTCGTCCCTGACGGGCCATCTGGTGTTCTCCACCCTCCACACCAACGATTCTGCCTCGTCCATCACCCGGCTCATCGACATGGGCGTGGAGCCCTTCCTCATTTCCAGCTCGGTCATCGCCGTGGTGGCCCAGCGCCTGGTGCGGGTGCTCTGCGACGTGTGCAAGAGGCCCGTGCAGCTCGACGAGGCCTCCATGACCCAACTGGGCATCCGGCCCGAGGATTTGGCCCAGTACACCATCTACGAGGGCATGGGCTGCTCCGAGTGCCTCCACACCGGCTACCGGGGTCGGGTGGCCATCTTCGAGATCATGGTCATGGACCGGGAAATCAAGAGCCTGATCCTCACCACGTCGGATTCCAACCAGATCAAGGCCAAGGCCGTGGAAAACGGCATGGTGACCCTGCGGTCCGACGGCGTGGCCAAGGTCCTGGCCGGGATCACCACCGTGGAAGAGGTGTTCCGGGTGACCCAGCAATGACGGCGGCGGCCATGCGGCGCGTCCCGGCCGGCGCGCGCCGGCCGGGACGCGCGGCGTTTTTTTTCGCGGCGCTCCTCCTTGCCCTGGGCCTTGCCGCGCCCCTGGCTTCCGCAGCCTCTCCCCAGGATGTGCTCTCCTTTGCCCAAAGCCTTGCCAAGGACGGGGAAAACTACCGGGCCATCACCGAGTACATGCGCTTTCTCCACGACTTCCCGGACCATCCGGACCGGGACCGGGCCCTTTTGGGCATGGGGCGGGCCTATCTCTCGGGCCAGGAACCGTCCAGGTCCCTGGATGCCCTGAAACGCCTGGTGGACGAGTTCCCCGAATCCCCCCTGGTGCCCGAGGCCTGGCTTCTCATCTGCCGGGCCCGGACGGCCATGGACCCGGCCCAGGGCATGGCCTGCCTTTCGTCCCTGGCCCAAAGCCCGGACCCTGGCCTGGCGGCGCGGGCGGCCCGCAGCCTGGGCTTTGCCCTGCTGGACGCGGGGAACTGGGAGGGAGCCCGGGATGCCTTTCTGGCCGTGGGCCCGTCCGCCGTGGGGCTCGCCGCCGCCCTTGACCCGTTGCCCAACCTGCCGTACAAAAGCCCCACCGTGGCCGGAGCCCTGGCCGTGATGCCCGGCGCGGGCCACCTGTACCTGGGACGGTACCAGGACGCCTTCATCGCCTTTTTGCTGAACGCCGGGCTGGGCATCGCCGCCTGGGAGGCCTTTGACAACGATATGCCCGCCCTGGGGGGCGTGGTGTCCGTGGCGGCCTTCGGGTTTTACGCGGGCAATTTCTACGGCGCGGTGACCGGGGCCCGGAAGCACAACGAACGCATCCGTCACGGCTTTGTCCATGACCTGGAAAAGCAATACGGGCCTCGGGCGGGAGCAAAAACTGGAGCAAAAACCCCGGGCGTTGTCCTGGCCTGGACGGTTCGTTTTTGAAAGGAACATGACGGAGCCGCCTTCCGGGGCGGCCCTTTTCCCTCAACTTCAAAGGATGTTTCCATGCGCGTTGCCCTGATCGCTTCTCCCTATCCCCTGGAGGAGGCTCCGGCCCCGCCCCTGGGGCTTTGCTACGTGGCTTCCGCCTTTCTTTCCGCCGGGGCCGATGTCCGCATCTTCGACTTCGTGGTGAACGGCTATTCCAAGGAAAAGCTCGCCAAATGGATGAAGGAGTTCGACCCCCAACTGGTGGGCGGCAACTCCGTGACCATGAACTTTCCCCAGGCCGCGGACATCCTCTGCGATGCCAAGGACATCAACCCGGATGTAGTGACCCTCATGGGCGGCCCCCATGTGACCTTCTGGGCCCGCCAGACGCTCGACACCTACCCGGGCATCGACATGATCATCCTGGGGGAAGGGGAAGGCACGGCCCGCGACCTGGTGGAGCACGGCCTGGACCGGTCCGCCTGGCCCCGGGTGGAGGGCATCGCCTTCCGGGAAAAGGGCGGGGTGCACACCACCCACCGCCGGCCCTTCATCCAGGACCTGGACAGCCTGCCCCTGCCGGCCCGGCACCTCCTGCCCCTGTCCCGGTACCGGGCCCTGGGCTTCCCCGTGTCCATCATCACCAGCCGGGGATGCCCCAACCGGTGCATCTTCTGCCTGGGACGCCGCATGGTGGGCCACAAGGTGCGGTACCGGGACGTCACCAAGGTGGCGGACGAGATCGAAACCCTGATCGCCATGGGGTTTTCCCGCATCAACGTGGCGGACGACCTCTTCACCGCCAACCGCCGCCGGGTCCGGGCCCTTTGCGAGGAGATCAAGCGCCGGGGCATGAAGTTCGCCTGGACCGCCTTCGCCCGGGTGAACACCGTGGACAAGTCCACCCTGGAGATGATGGTGGAAGCCGGCTGCGACTGCGTGAGCTTCGGCCTGGAGACCGGCAGCCCCGAGATCCTGAAGACCGCCCGGAAGGGCACCACCCTGGATAAGGCCCGGAAGGCGGCCAAACTCTGCGTGGAAACCGGCATGATGGGTTTCGGCTCCTTCATCGTGGGCCTCCCCGGTGAAACGGCCGAGACCCTGGCCCAGACCGAGGAGTTCGCGGCCTCCCTGGGCATCCTCTTCGGGTACCACCACCTGGCCCCCTTCCCGGGCACCACCGTGGCCGAGCACCTGGAGGACTTCGACCTGGAGATCTTGTCCGAGGACTTTTCCCTCTACGACGCCAACCGCCCCGTGACCCGCACCGCCGCCCTTTCGGCCGCCGACCAGGCCGCCTTTGTGAACAAGTACAATGACATGTGCGATGAGGAGTGGCAGAAAAAGCTCGCGGACTACGAAAAGGGCCTCCTGGGCCCCATGGACAGCCTGCGGGTGGAGGGGAATGAGAACCTGAACCTCATGTACCGGGTCCTCACCGACGACCTGGTGGAGAGCCTGGGACAGGCGGCCTCCGTGAACGGCGACCGCGCCAAGGCCGCCTCCACCCTGGCGGAAAGGCTCATCGCCGCCACGGGCGCGGAGCCCAAGGTGGTGAAGCGGGTGATGGAAGGCCTCCTGAAACGCGACCTCCTGGTCCTGGAAACCGGGTCCTGGAAATGGGCGCCAAATCCCTGAAGGGAAGAGGTTTTTCGTGGGGGGAACCCTTTTTGAAAAAAAGGTTCCCCCCACACCCCCTTCCCAAAAACTTTTTGCCATATTCAAAGGACAGGTTTTCGGTTTTCAGGGCGCGGAGTGCAGCAGGAGCGGGAAAGCGTTGATACCTGCAAAGAAGTTCCGGCCTGTGAACTTTTGAGGAAAACCTGTCGTGCTTCGCACCCCACCCACATTTCCGGGGCTGCCAGTGGCACCCGGGGCAAAAGTCCCAAGGCCCAATTCGAATTGGTCTTCGGAGATAGCCCTTGACTCCATGTTCACAGGGTTTCGGGCATCTGCCTGCTGAGCCTGAATCCCCCTTGATTCCGGCCTCCTCGCCTTAAGTCAACGGCATTGGGTGGCACCCGGGCGTCCCAACAAACATTATGAAGACCTTGTATGTTGAGGCTCAAGGAAGAACTTTTGATTCGGAGCCCGGAAAAATGCTTCAACAGTCCCCGAAGGTAAGCGTCATACTCTGCACCTACAATCGCCCGTACTATCTCGGGGAGGCCATTGACAGCGTAATAGCCCAGGAACTTACCGAATGGGAACTGCTGGTCATCAACGACGGCGGACGGGATGTGGGCGAAATCGTATCAAGGTACCGGGATCCCCGGATCCGCTATATCAATAATTCCGAAAACAAGGGCAAGGCCGCCTGCTGCAACCAGGGGCTGCGCCAGGCCCAGGGGCGGTATGTAGCCTATATCGATGATGACGACGCATGGTATCCGAACCACCTGAAGGTGCTGGCCGCGGAACTTGACAGGGACCCGGCGCTGGGGGCTGCATATTCAGACCTAGTCTCCGTGACCTATGTGATCAATCCAAAAACCAAGAGGCGCTATGCAGTGGAAAAACGCCTCAGGGTGTCCAGGGATTTCAATCCATGGACCATCTTCAGGTTCAACAATATCCTTCATGTCAGCCTGATGCACACCAAGGAGGCCGGTCTCCGCGTGGGGGGATACGACAGGGCGGCGACCGTCCATATTGACTGGAACATCACCCGCAAGCTGGCCTTCTGCTACGACATCCGCCACGTTGATGCAATTACGGGCCAGTACATGGACAGTAATGCCGACAGCTACAACTACAGGCTGAAAAGGCGGATCAACTCCCCGGATTCCGACTTTCCGGCGCCGAAAATATCCGAGGATGAGCGCCTGAATCACAAACGATACCAGAAAAAGTCGAGGATCATCCTTTCTGACGCCCCGCCCAGACCCTGGCCCAGACATGCAAGTGTGGATTTCATTTTCGTTTCCGGCCGCTGGGACAAAAACATTTTCAGTCAGCTGGCCAAGATGCTGGATCAGCTTCACTATCCCGCCTGCGTCACCGTTTATGACAACGGGGGAGGACTGGATGAAGCAACATTGAAAAAGGAGCTGGGCCCGTATGCCCAGCGAGATTACTTGAGAATCATGCGTTCCGAAAGGCAAAGGGACACGGGGGAGGCATTTTACGAGGCTGCCCGGACCAGCGGGGCGGATTTCGTTTTTCTGGCGACGGAAAAGCTGCGGATGGAGGCGGTGCCTTTCCGGCTTTTCAGCTGTCTGCGGCTGCTGGAAGAACGGCGAGCCGGCGCCGTTGTCTGCGCCGTTGCCAGGGAAGCCGCATCACCATTTGAAGTGCTGATCAAAAGGGAAAAATTTATCGGGGAAGGCTGGGCGAAATCAACCTCCGCCCATTTGGTCCTGCGGGAGAACCGCTGGCGGAAGATGTCTTTTCTGGAGACCGAGCGACAGTTGGTGCTGCTAAACGAATTGCTCCGCCATGGTATTTACGGCCGGGCGGCGGACCTGGCCGCCGGCATGATGAAAAACCCGGCAATAGGCGCGGTGCGGCCCCAGATCGTCCTGTACGCGTATGTCAAGGCCTGCCGGAGCATGGGAAAGCATGAGGACGCGATTGAAGCTGTTTCGGGATTGATCAGCAAGGGATTCGGGTACGGCAACGGGGCCCTGCTGGGAACACTGTATGAGGACATTGGCAGGCATGAGGAGGCAGCCCGGGCGTACAGCCAATGCCTGCGGCAGATCGGTTTCAGCCCTGAGGATCTTAGGGACCCGATGTTTCCTTCAAAAATGTCCTTTGAACCCGATGCCTTTACCTGTCTGATGGGTATAGGCCGGTATCACCGGAAAAAATGCCGGCATGAGGAGGCAAAGCGGATGTTTGAAATGGCGGGCGGGATGCTGGTTGGTTGCGCGGTTTTGTCCGGTTTGCCGGGCCGCGCTTCTTTTGGCGTATCAAACCCGGCGAAGGCTGGGTGCTGAAGGCGGGTTTTTCTTCAAATCCGAAAGCTTTCCTGCATACCGCTCCTCCGGCCTGGGTTTTCCGATCCTGCCCGTGGGGCTCCGGGACATGCCGCCGAAGTCCGGTAGACGGTTGGTGCGGGGTTCCTATTTCTTCCCTTTTCCCACCTTGCTCTTCTCCACTTTGGCGATGATCCCCTCTGCCACCTCGATGCACACCTGGGCCTTGGCCCGGTCCCGGAAGTTCTCCTCGTTCTCCTTAGCTTCCTTGAGGTAGGTTTCCAGGTTGTCGATGAGGATCTTCAACTCCAGGAGGGCTTCACTGGTGGGCAGGGCCATGAGGTGGTCCGTGAGTTCCACCGCCACCTGGCCGTCGTCCTGGATGTCGATGTGAAACAGCTGGTTCTCCATGAAACCTCCGGGAAAAGGTGGAAAGAGGGTGTGAAGGATCGGCTGGAATATCTTTTGATTCATTATACTTAGGTGCATGGCCCAAGTCAACAAGACCCTGTAATCGGGTCCAACTGCCTGAAACGAAAAAAAATCCCCCCTGTCCCCCTTTTTCAAAGGGGGGGGAACCTTGTCCTGCCGCCTTGGTGGGCGAGCTGTTTTACCCCCGGTCCTCCTGGCCATCAGGTGGGGCGGCCCAGGAGGCCGGGACGCGAACCATTTGCCGGGCCTTGTTGGTGAAGAGCAGATGGCCTCGGGACAGGCCGTGGAGATAGAGGTCCCGGGTGATGGCCACGTCCCGGGCGCAGTACTCGGTGATGAGGTCCATGCGGCCCTCCTTCCACCACTTCAGGGCCTGGAGGCCGGAGGCGGATTTCCCGGTCCCCAGGGTGGCGGCGGCCAGGTGGTCCAGGGACAGGCGGTAGCCCAGGCAGGCCTTGATTTCGTCCAGGAGGTCCAGGGTGGGCAGGCTGGAGAAATCGAATTCCGTTGCGCCCGACAGGACCTGGTAGTCGAACCGGAGGATGTTGAACCCCACCACCAGATCCATTTTTTGCAAATGCCGGATGAGGGCCCCGATCTCGGGCTGGTGGTATTCGTAGAAGTCGTCCGTGGCCGAGTCGTAGAGCACGGCCACGGAAATCCCCATGCACCGTGCGTTGTGCCAGCCCCCCACCTCCTGGGCGGAAAGCCGGGTCTCGATGTCCAGGACCCCGTAGCGGAAGGCCCCGGCAGGGTTTGAAACGCCCAAAAAAATCCCCCCTGGCCCCCCTTTTTCAAAGGGGGGAATCCCAGCGGCTTCATCCTGGGCAGCCGTCTTATCTGCTTCCTTTTTCTCTGCGGAATCTGCGGTTTTTGTTTTCCCCTCTTCATCCCCTGACGCCCGGCTCCGGCCCGGCGGCCCGTCTTTCCTCTCCTTTGGGTACTCCTTGGATTCCTTACGCTTTTCATCCCCATCGGGTTCTCCGTAGAGGATGACCTCCCGGGGGGCCGGGGCGGCCCGGCCCGGGTCCAGGAGGGCGGACAGGACGAACAGGGCCGCCTCCTTGTGGATGGGCCGGTTGCCGGAGCCGCACTTGGGGGAGTGGACGCATCCCGGGCAGCCGAAGTCGCAGGGGCAGGAGGCCACCGTGTCCCGGGTCTTTTCCAGAAGATCCAAAGCCCGGGCAAAGGCCATGGCCGACAGCCCCGCGCCCCCGGGCATGGCGTCGTAAACGAACACGGCCGCCCCCTGGATCTGGGGGTGAAGGGGCGTGGAGATGCCCCCCAGGTCGTTCCGGTCCGTCATGACGAGGAGCGGCAGGATGCCGATGGCCGCGTGCTCCACGGCGTGGATGCCCCCCATGAAGTGGAGGCGCTTTTCCTCGCATTCGGCGAGCACCCTGTCCGGGATGACGATCCACAGGCCCTCGGTCTCGAACACCGAGGGCGGCAGGTCCAGGCCGAAGGTGCCCAGGCGGCGGCTGGTGCGGACCTGGCGCTTTTCGTAGCCCGTGACCTGGTCCGTGACCCGCAACCTCCCCCGGCCCACTCGGCAGGCGGCCACGGCCTTTTCGGCGTAAACCTCCAGGATTTCCGTGCTTTTCGACGCCAGGGCCTTGGTGTAGTGGTCCACGTCCGCCCGTTCCACCATGGCCGTGCGAGTCTCCGGGGAAAGGTCGGCCACCAGGAAGGTATCCCCGTGGTGCAGGTAGATGGCTCCGGGGTGGACCTCCCGGAAGACCCGCACTCCATCCACCTGGCCCACGGTGCGTCCCGGGGCGTCCCGGTCCGGGCCGGACCCGGCCAGGCTGATGCGATAGGACCGGCCCGCACCCCTCAGATCCACATCCCGGTGGGGCCGCTGGTGGGCGGCAAACATCCGGTCCCCGGCTGCGTTCAGCAGGAGTTCCCCTTTTTGCACCAGGCGTTCCACGGCCCGGGCGGTTTTTTCGCTTTTCAGGAAGGGTTCGCCGCTTTTCAGGGGCAGGTCCGAGGCTGCACACACCAGGTGCCGGTCCCGGATCACCGGGTTGTCCGGGTTGATGACCGCCCGCTCCATGGGCCGGGAGAAGAACTGGTCCGGGTGGCGCATGAAGTACTGGTCCAGGGCGTCCTCCCCGGCCACCAGGATCATGGCCGAGCCGGACCCGCCCCGGCCCACGCGCCCGCCCCGCTGCCAGGCGGCCGTGAGGGTGCCGGGATAGCCCACCAGGATGCACACGTCCAGGTTGCCGATGTCGATGCCCAACTCCAGGGCGCTGGTGGACACCACGGCCAGCAGCTCGCCGCTGGAGAGTTTCGCCTCGATGTCCCGGCGCTCCTCGGCCAGGTAGCCCGCCCGGTAGGCGGAGATGCGCGGCGCGAAGTCCCCGGCCTTTTCCGAGGCCCACAGGGCGATGAGTTCCGTGAGCCTGCGGCTCTGGGTGTACACGATGGTGCGCAGCTCCCGGGCCAGGGCGGCTTTCAACAGCTCGATGGCCACCCGGGCCGGGCCGGCGTCCGGGTTCACGAACACCACCTGCTTTTCGCTGGCCGGGGCTCCGGATTCCTCGATGACGGCAAACTCCCGGCCCGTGAGCATGGAGCAGAGTTCGCCGGGGTTGGCGATGGTGGCTGATGAGCAGATGAAGGAGGGGGAGGCTCCGTACCGGGCGCAGATGCGCATGAGCCGGGCGAACACCCAGGCCATGTGGGAGCCCATGATGCCCCGGTAGGTGTGCACCTCGTCCACCACCACAAAGGCCAGGTTGGCGAAGAATTCCGCCCAGGCGTCGTGGAAGGGGAGCAGAGCCAGGTGGAGCATCTCCGGGTTGGTGATGAGGACGTCGGGCGGGTTGTCCCGGATTTTTTTGCGGAAGTGGGCCGTGGTGTCCCCATCGTACACGGCCGCCCTGGGGCGTGGCTCCGGGCAGTTTTCGGCCAGGGCGTTGAAGGCCTTCAACTGGTCCTGGGCCAGGGCTTTCAAGGGAAAGAGGTACAGCGCCCGGGACCCGGGGCGCGCCAGGGATCGCTCGATCACGGGCAGGTTGTAGATGAAGGTCTTGCCCGAAGCCGTGGGCGTGGCTGTCACCACGTCGCGTCCGGCCCGGGCGAGATCCATGGCCTCGGCCTGGTGGGAATACAGGGGGCCGATGCCCGCGGCGGAAAGGAAGGCCTCCATGGCCGGGCGCCAGGGCGTTTTCACCCCGGCGAACCGGGCCTGGCGGGCCGGGAGGTCCTGGCGGTGGACCACCAGGGGACCCAGGGACCGGCTCTCGACGAGCGCCCGGACGTATTCGGAGGCTGAGGGGCTTTCCTGGGACAAGGGCATGGGGCCGCGCTTCTTCATGAAACTCCGGAAGGGCCGGGAAAAGGGCTGGTTCCTGATTTTGTAGGCCAGATCGCCCTGGGATGCAATCCCGCCGGATTCCAAGGGTTTTCCCCTGGAGGCAAGGAGGCCCCGGGCCCCGGGTCCCGGGGCGCATCGCCCTGCCCGGGGCCGGGAAAAGGGTTGACGCAACCCGGATTTTGAACAATAAGTCAAGGTTCTTTCGGGGAGTTATCGTCCATTTTACCGCACGCCCGGATCGGCGGCCCCAGGATGGGGCCAGGTCTTTGCCGGGGGAAACTTGAAAGGAGAACAGCATGTCCGCGAAATTGATTCTGGGTACGGAGATCCGGGAGCAGATCCTGGAGGAGATCACCAAGGAAGTGGCCGAGATCAAGGCCAAGCACGGCAAGGTGCCGGGGCTCGTCACCATCCTGGTGGGGGAGAGCCCCGCCTCGATTTCCTATGTGACCCTGAAGATCCAGACCGCCCACCGGGTGGGTTTTCACGAGGTCCAGGACAACCAGCCGCCCGATATCGCCGAGGCGGCTCTCCTGGCCCTGATCGACAAGTACAACAAGGACGAAAGCATCAACGGCATCCTGGTGCAGCTGCCCCTGCCCAAGCACATCGACGAGAAGAAGGTTCTGAACGCCATTGACCCGGACAAGGACGTGGACGGTTTCCACCCCGTGAACGTGGGCCGGCTCATGATCGGCGGCAACGAAGTGAAGTTCGCCCCCTGCACCCCGGCGGGCATCCAGGAGATGATCGTCCGCGCGGGCGTGGAAACCTCCGGCGCCGAGGTCGTGGTGGTGGGCCGTTCCAACATCGTGGGCAAGCCCATCGCGGTGATGATGGTGCAGAAGGGCCGGGGCGCCAACTCCACGGTGACCGTGGTCCACACCCGGACCAAGGACATCGCCGCCCACTGCCGGCGGGCCGACATCCTCATCGTGGCCGCGGGCGTTCCGGGCCTGGTGAAGCCCGAGTACATCAAGCCCGGCGCGTGCGTCATCGACGTGGGTGTTAACCGGGTGGGGGAGAAGATCTCCGAGAAGACGGGCAAGAAAATCGCCATCCTGCGCGGCGACGTGGACTTTGACGCGGCCAAGGAGATCGCCGGCTACATCACCCCGGTGCCGGGCGGCGTGGGCCCCATGACCATCACCATGCTCATGAAGAACACCCTCATGAGCCTGAAGTATTCCCTGGGCATCGCCTAACAGGCTGCCCAAAAACGCGATCCGCGGCGTTGCGCTTCGCCGGGAAAGGGCAGAACATACAATAGTACGCCTCGCCCCTTCCCGCCTCGCGCGCCTTGCGGCTCATCGTTTTTGAACAGCCTGGTGACCAGGTAAAAGGGATGCGGGGGGGATTGGGTGGAGCCGCCGGGAAGTTCCGGGAAATCCAGCCTGTCCCCCCCCTTTTTCCCGGGAGGGATTGAGGAAGAACCATGGCAAGGCATCGCGTGCTGGTCACCGGAGGGGCGGGGTTCATCGGGAGCCACCTTTGCGACCGCCTGGTGAAGGCGGGCTGCGACGTCCTGTGCCTGGACAATTTTCTTTCGGGTCAAAAGCGGAACGTGGAGCACCTCCTGGGGGAAAAGAGCTTCGAACTCGTCCGCCACGACGTGGTGGAACCCATCCTCCTGGAGGCGGACCGGATCTACAACCTGGCCTGCCCGTCCGCGCCCATGCACTACGGCAAAAACGCGGTGAAAACCGTGAAGACCTCGGTCATGGGGGCCATTCATATGCTGGGCATGGCCAAGAGGGTCAAGGCCCGTATCCTCCATGCCTCGGCCTCGGAGGTCTACGGCGTGCCCGCGGAGCACCCCCAGAAGGAGACCTACCGGGGCAACGTGAACACCATCGGGACGCGCTCGTGCTACGACGAGGGCAAACGCGTGGCGGAAACCCTCGTGATGGATTACCACCATCAGAACGGGGTGGATGTGCGCCTCGCCCGGATCTTCAACACCTACGGCCCGCGTATGGCGGCCGGGGACGGCCGGGTGGTGTCCGGTTTCATCGTGGCGGCCCTGAAAAACGAACCCCTGATCATCCGGGGGGACGGCTCCCAGACCCGGAGCTTCTGCTTTGTGTCGGACATGGTGGAGGGGCTTTTGCGCCTCATGGACGCCCCGGACCTTTCCTGCCCCGTGAACCTGGGCAACCCCCGGGAGATCACCATCCGGGAGCTGGCGGAGATGATCATCCGCCTG
>Ga0180009_10001426_pt1 | contig 29352 bp, 19 predicted proteins | sample OS_PC_MetaG_FD_123537 | JGI IMG/M metagenome (GOLD analysis project Ga0180009, IMG submission 123537) | Groundwater microbial communities from the Aspo Hard Rock Laboratory (HRL) deep subsurface site, Sweden - OS_PC_MetaG | ecosystem: Environmental > Aquatic > Deep subsurface > Groundwater... | reverse complement strand
CGGTGAAAGGCCCCCGCCTTGAGCAGTGCCTGTCGCTGTTCTCAGCCGCCTTGTCCGCACCCGTGATCGCGTCGCTTGAAGCAGCAGGGGAAGCAACCCGCCTGCTCGAAGAGGCCAGGCTGATGGTACCAATTTTTTTCAAGCCGGCACTGGAACACCTTCTCCGTGAAGACGAGATCCACCAGATTGGCGAAGTTGCGCACGCACTTCTGGTGGGCCGGCATACCCGACAGGTTGCGATCCTGCTCAATCCATCGCTTATCGAAGAGGAAAGAAGTCGGACACAGACTCAGATCGGTACCCTCTCCAAACGCAACGAGACTATCGGTAAGCTGCTCGCTGACCTCTCCGAGGAAAGTGACGCCGTAACTACGGCGGTAACCGCCAAGGAGGCGATCCGCCGCGATTCTGAGCGCAAATACGCCGAAGCCATGGACAGACGTGACGGCCTCCAGCAGAAAACCGCTGAGTTCGTGCGCCGCGCCTCGACTGAAGCACTGGAGGCAATCTCCTACATGAAGCGCTTCCTGAAGGCCGGTGGTGACGACGAGTTGAGGAAGTTGGCCGAGGAGACCATCCCGGAACTTGAAGGTGAGAAAGTCCAGATCCAGGGCAGGATCTACAAACTGAATCGCCAGACTTCCGAACCGGCTATACGCGCGCTACATGCCGCCAAGGATTACCTACTGGAAGGCGGTGAAACGGCGCTTGCCACTGCCAAAGCCGATGTCGAGGCCTTGAGGCATGTCGTCGAGATACTGAAGGCGGCCGTGAACAATCTACAGAGCCAGGTGGATGGGGAACTCAATCAGGCCGCAACCAATGCAACCGACGCATTGAACCAACTTAACGAGACATTTCAGACGGATAAGCGTGACCTCGAAACGGCCATCCGTTTTGAGATGGATGGTCACGTTAGGTTCATGGAGCAATCACCTGCTCGGGAGCAGGAGCTTGATGCCGCCGTCAAGGCAGCACAGGCGCGGCTGCAAGGAATCGAGTTCGATCGTGCCGATCGCTACATCCAGTCCACTCGCGCAGAAGAGCGAAGTCTTGCCGAACGCATCGCAGAGGCACAAGGAAAACGGGATAACGCCAAGTTTGACGAAGAGAAGGCCGGAAAAGAAATCACCCAAATAGAAGGCAAGATTGGCTCCTTAACCCCATTCATGGAAGCCATGCATGAAATGGTCATCGCCGTCCGTGAACAGCATGCCAAGATTGCAGTGTTTTCCGAAGACATACTACGCCTGATGCAGTCGTCGTCCATTACGGACCCGGAGATACTAGGTTACGCCGAAACCATCCGTATTGCCTGTCTTGGGGACACACCCGGCATTGATACGGAAATCCGTTCCGCAATGATCAACCTGGCGCAATGCGTCAGGGAGCTCGATATCAATACCGCCGATCTTCAAAAGATCGACGAGAACAGGAAGCGGCTTTTCCGTGACTACGTCGACCGCCGTGATGGATTTTGTGACAGAGCCCGGAAAGGCGAAATCAAGGGGCTAAATCAGCTGGAGATCTCGACCATCGCGGAAGCGACGACAATCGAGCAGCTTCAACTTATCCAGAAAACACGGGACAAAATCGAGGTTCAGATCGGCGAGATTGAATCCAACCTCGACAAGATCCGTGAGGCCATGGAAACCAACAAGCATGCCTCGATCAACAGCTTGGCGAGTTTTGCCCGTCAGGCAAAACTAAGCCTCGACATTCTCGATCGCGTCATGAAACAGAACCCTAAGGCCCGCTTCCATGTTGAAACACCCGTGGCGGACGAGCAAGAGATTGAACGGATTATCGGCGAGTTGCTCGCGCAGATCGAGGACAAGGAACGTGCGCTCCGAGAGCGGTCGGCCTTTATGCTCAACGATGAAATCGATCGTAGGGCTGCCGACTACAAGCAGTTGATCCATGACACGATCTACAGGCGGATCTTCTCTGCGCGGGACAAAAATAACAACCCAATCCAGCCCAAAGTGTATTTTACTCATGCCTCGATCCGCGGCATGGAAAAAGTGCCCTTCACGGATCGTGGACTCTCCACGGGACAACGAACCGCGTTGGCCATGATGTGGCTGATCAAGCAGGCCGAATTCGCCATCGCTCGGGCAGCATCCTTCTATAGCACCAGGAAAGAACAGAAAGCAGCCTTGAAGGGGGCCCAGCGAATCATGTTCTTCGATGGGCTGTTCTCCAACCTGTCCAACGAGGATTACATCAACGACGCGTTTCAGGGCTTGCGCGGCGTCGGTGACAATTTCCAACTGATCGGCTTGATCCACAACCCCTATTACGTGAACAACAAGGACATTTTCCCTGTGCACCTGGTCGGCAAAAAGAAAGTCGCCAACAAGGGTGACCCCGGGCGGGAGCGCGTGTTTGTCTCTGTCGAGCCATGGCAGGATAGCAACGGGGTGATCTTGTACACCAGCGCCTACAAGCACAAAGCCAAAATGGCAAGCGAGGAGGCCTTGAATGCCTGAATTCGAGGAAAGAATTCAGCAATGGTTTTTTAAACGAACCAAGGGCAATTCCACTGGCAAAGTCCTTACGAAGGGCGTCATGGGCAAGTTGCGTGCCGAGGTGATCAATGACCCTGTCGCCATTAGAAAAGCACTCATGCTACTGCGAGAGGATGGTCATCTGGAGTTCAGCTCGGATGATCGGGGAGAGCCCGTCAGTAGCTATATCACGGTGACGAAACCGGTTCAGGATGTCCAAGAATATGTCCTGCGCTGGTCTTTTGCCCTTGAGGATAAGGGCGGGATCAGCCAAGCAGATATCGATGCGCTATTGCCTATGGCAGACACCATTCAAGACCTTTCGAGGGACGACATGGGGCTGCTGCTAGACGGTCTCGTGAGGCTCCGCCAGGACCAAGCCAAATTGCTCGGCCAACCCGCTTATCTTGTGAGTGCCAGATACTTGCTCGGCTCATCGAAGATGCTTAATAGCCTCCCCAAACGCTACCTCAAGATCTTCGGTATTGATCCTCAGAAATTCCCTTCACACCCGTTATACGTCGTCGTTGCTGGATGCGCCTCACCCAAAACGGTTGTTCTTGTGGAAAACCCCGCCGCATTCGAAATGGCGATATCCACGCAGGCAGTGAACCGATGTGCCTTCATCGCTACGTTCGGATTCGGGCTCAGCACGGCCGAGGATGACTACGGCAAACAGCTCGCGAATATGGTTGAAGAGCGGTTTTCTGGTGCGATTACCCTGACACGTGAGGGATCGACGTGTCCGAGCGCGAAAGCTCTTTTGAATCACCCCAGCATCACCTTCTGGGGTGATCTTGATATAGCGGGGATCGAAATATATTTGAGGCTCAGGAAGGCCATCCCCAACCTTCAACTCAGTGCACTCTACAAGCCAATGGCTGCCTCAGTGGGGGATCCACCACAATCGCATCCATACGTTAAGGCCGTGAGTAAAGAACGCCAGCCAACTATGCCAAGATCCGTTTTAAAAGACGATCCTGTGGCCACTGGGCTTCTCAATATCTGCATATCACGAGGCGTCGACCAGGAACAGGTATCACCCTTGGATATTGAGTTACTTGCGCCGTTTGCACTTGAGATAGACAGTAAAGTTCCTGGCTTCCTAAACAGATGATGTCGATTTCTGAAACTATTGAATCGCTCCGGGTCGCATTAAGTACATGCACAGATGAGCACAAGCTCCTCGCGTTGATCAGCGAGCAACTTTCCCTGCTTCGATCCAGTCACAGGCAATCCAAGTCAGATTTCACGAATGAATCTATTCAATTCTTGAAATCGCTCAATGTCGTTGAAAGCGCTTTACGCGAATTCATTGAGGCTCTTGATGAGAAAGACTGGATTCACACCCATGATGACGCCCAAGAACTCGCCTGCAGATTTGGCGAGCTTGGAGAGCAGCTCGCTCCGTACCTCGTAGAAAAACGCGCAGAAAAGGAAATGCGCGAACTCATTTCAAAGGCAAAGACTCTTCCCTTCTCAGCCGTCAGGGCAGGCGAGATTGATTTCCACCATTGCCTTTCCCACCTTGAGAACTCCGGAAAGAAATGTCGCAAGTGCGGCGCCAAAATGGTGTTGCGGGAAAGCCAGCATGGTTACTTTTGGGGCTGTAGTACCTTCCCGAAGTGCTTTGGTAAGCGCTGGCTTTCCAGCGAAGAAGCCATGCTACTTGACTTGTGAGTATCGCAATACCATGTGCAAATTGAACTTTGCTATCGAAAGACAATAAACCAGATAGCCCTGACCGGCTGGTCATCGGCCTTATGTGGAGCTCCACATAAGGCCGATTATGTAGACACCTCGATTATGTGGACTTGATGCCCTGCGCTTACCCTGAGACCTTAGCTGGCACGGGTGACGACAAGACCACGGTCAACATAATCCACAAGTCACCAAGCATATGGAGATGTAGTCGAGGTGACATTCGGAGGCCAATCATCGTGGCACTACCAGTCTTTGTGCGGCCCCACGGGATACCAACGACCGATCTTGCCTCTTCCGGTAGCCGTCAAACTTCAGAAATTATGATGACTTCGTACAGCCAATTACTTTGGAAAAGCCGCACGGTACATAGCTCCCGAGATAATTCACTGTGGCAACTCCACATAATCAGATGGTCTACATAATCGGCCGAAGCAGCCGGTCCCCACTTTCCACACCCGGTCATTCAGGAACATCTGCTTCTGAAGATGCCGAATCGTCATTTTCGACTCATTGCAGACGGGTTGATGGAGAACGCCAGCCTTAAACGGACAATCACCGATTGCAGCATCGCATGTGCCCACACAAAATCGAAGGGCTGCGCGTCGTTATCTGGGCACAGCCTTTATCATTGCCAACCACCGCCGAGCACCTTGTACAACGCCACCCGATTAGTGGCGTCGGCCAGCCGCACGAAGATCAGCTCCTGTTCGGCAAGGTAGAGCGAACGCTGGGCATCAAGCAGGCCAAGGAAGCTGTCCACCCCGCCCTTGTAGCGCGCTTCCGCGAGGCGGAAAGCTGCCTGCGTGGCCTCGACCTGCTGGCGCCGGGCGTCGAGCCGCTCGGCGAGCGTGGCGCGGTCGGCGAGCGCGTCGGCCACCTCGCGGAACGCGGTCTGGATGGTCTTCTCATAAAAGGCCACGTTGATGTCGCGCTGCACTTCTGCCACATCGAGACTCGCCTGCAGGCGGCCGGCCTCGAAGATCGGGATGCGGATCAGCGGAATGAAGTTCCAGGTGCCGGAGCCGCCTCCGAAAAGTCCGTCCAGCGTGCTGCTGGCAGTGCCGGCGGCGGCGGTCAGGCTGATGCTCGGAAAGAAGGCCGCGCGCGCGGCGCCGATGCTCGCATTGGCCGCGCGCAGGCTGCGCTCCGCCTGCAGGACGTCGGGGCGGCGGGTGAGCACCTCGGAAGGCACGCCCGCAGGCAATTCGGCGACTGCGCTGACCGTGTCGGTGAGCGTGTCGGGCAGCAGGTCGGCGGGCACCGGTGCGCCAACGACGAGCGCCAGCGCATTCTCGTCCTGCGCGACGAAGCTGCTGAAACGCGCAACGTCGGCACGCGCGCTTTGCAGCAGCTGCTGCGATTGGTGCACGTCGAGTGCCGAGACCGCACCGGCTTCGGAACTGCGGCGGATCAGATCGTGGGACTTCAGCCGCGATTCGTAGGTGTTGCGCGCCAGCGCCAGGCGTTCCCTGTCGTACGCGAGTGTCATCCAGATGCTGGCGACTTCGGCCACCAGGCTGATCTGGGCGCTGCGGCGCGCTTCTTCGGTGCCAAAGTAGAGTTCGAGCGCCTGCGCATTGAGGCTGCGGATGCGGCCGAAGAAATCCAGTTCGTAGGCAGAAAAGCCCACGGTGGCGCTGTACTGGCGGAATACATCGGCGTCGCCGCTGCCGCTGAGATCGCCCGGCAGGCGCTGCGCGGTCTGCTCGCCGGTGGCGCCGATCGTGGGGAACAGATCGGCGCGCTGGATGCGGTACTGCGCGCGCGCCTGCTCGATGTTGAGTGCGGCTACACGCAGGTCGCGGTTGTTGGCGAGCGCCAGCGCAATCACGTCGCGCAGTTGTGCATTGGCGAAATAGTCGCGCCAGATGATGGCGTCGGCCGGCGTTGCCTCAGCTGCCTGGGGCGCATTCGGAAAATTCGCCGGTACTGGCGCCACGGGCCGCTGGTATTCCGGGATCATCGTGCATGCGCTCGCGAGGCTGGCGGCAATTGCGACGGTCAGGGTGCGTAACGGGCTCATCACTTGGCCTCCTGCGGGGCGACTGCGGGGGCTGTTTCTGCCGCCTGTGACTTGCGCTTGAACAGGCGCATGATCACCACGTAGAACAGCGGGATGAAAAAGAGACCGAGCACGGTTCCGGCGACGGTGCCGCCTAGCACCCCGGTGCCGACCGCGTTCTGGCTACCGGAGCCGGCGCCGCTGGCGATCGCCAGCGGCAGCACGCCAAGACCGAAGGCGAGCGAGGTCATCAGGATCGGGCGCAAGCGCATGCGCACCGCGGTCAGCGTGGCGGTGATGAGGTCCTTTCCCTCCTCCTCCATCTGCGCCTTGGCGAATTCCACGATCAGGATCGCGTTCTTCGACGACAGGCCGATGGTGGCGAGCAAGGCGACCTGAAAATAGACGTCGTTCGACAGCCCGCGGCTGGTCGCCGCCAGCAGGGCGCCGACCACCCCGAGCGGCACCACCAGCATGACGGCGAACGGCACCGACCAGCTTTCGTACAGCGCCGCCAGGCACAGGAACACCACCAGCAGCGACAGTGCGTAGAGCGCCGGCGCCTGTGAGCCGCTGCGGCGCTCCTCGAACGAAGTGCCGGTCCATTCGTAGCCGATGCCGACCGGCAGCTTGGCGATGATTTCCTCCACTGCAATCATCGCGTCGCCCGACGACAGGCCGGGCGCCGCCTGACCCTGCAGCTCGACCGAGGGCTGGCCGTTGAAGCGCTCCAGCCGTGGTGAACCATAGGCCCAGTGCGCGGTGGCGAACGCCGACAGTGGCACCATCTCCCCCTGCTGGTTGCGCACGTACCACTTGGACAGATCCTCGGGCTTCATGCGCGCATCGGCGTCGGCCTGCAGATACACTTTCTTGATGCGGCCGCGGTCGATGAAGTCGTTGACGTAGGTGCCGCCCCAGGCGGTGGCGAGCGTGTCGTTGATGTCCGCGACCGACACGCCGAGCGCGCCGGCCTTGGCATGGTCGATGTCGAGCTGGTACTCGGCGACGTCATCCTGGCCGTTGGGGCGCACCGCGACCAGGCGCTTGTCCTGCGACGCCATGCCGAGGAACTGGTTGCGCGCCGCGATCAGCGCGTCGTGGCCGAGACCGGCACGGTCCTGCAACTGCACGTTGAAACCGCTGGCGGTGCCGAGCTCAAGCACCGCCGGCGGCACGAAAGCGAACACCATCGCCTCGCGGATCTGCGAGAACGCCGCCATCGCACGGCCGGCGACCGATTTCACGTCCTGCCCCGGCTCGGGGCGTTCGTCCCAGTGCTTCATGCTGACGAAGCCCAGGCCCATGTTCTGGCCCGTGCCCCCGAAGCTGAAGCCGGCTATGGTGAAAATCGAGTTCACGTTGTCCTTCTCGCCCTCAAGGAAGTGGTGCTCGACCTTCTTCAGCACCTCGACGGTGCGCTCCTGGGTCGCGCCGGCCGGCAGCATGACCTGGGTGAACATCAGACCTTGGTCTTCCTCCGGCAGGAAGGACGTCTGCAGGCGGAAGAACAGCAGCACCAGCACGCCGATGATGGCGACGTAGATCGCCAGGAAGCGCAGGCTGCGCGTGAGGATCTTGCCCACCGCCGATTCGTAGCGCTCGGTATTGCGGGCGAACATGCGGTTGAACCAGTGGAAGAATTTCCCGAAGGCCCCGCCCTCGCCGTGTTCGTGACCTTTTTCGACCGGCTTCAGCATGGTTGCGCACAGCGCCGGCGTGAACACGATCGCCACCAGTACCGATAGCGCCATCGCCGCGACGATGGTGATCGAGAACTGGCGATAGATGACGCCGGTGGAACCGCCGAAGAAGGCCATCGGCACGAATACCGCTGACAGCACCAGGCCGATGCCGACCAGCGCGCCGGTGATCTGGCGCATCGATTTCTTGGTCGCCTCCTTCGGCGACAGGCCTTCCTCGCTCATGATGCGCTCGACGTTTTCGACCACCACGATGGCGTCGTCGACCAGCAGGCCGATCGCCAGCACCAGGCCGAACATGGTCAGCGTGTTGATCGAGAAGCCGAACGCCGCCATCACGCCGAAGGTGCCAAGCAGTACCACCGGCACGGCGATGGTCGGAATGATCGTGGCGCGGAAATTCTGCAGGAACAGATACATCACCAGGAACACCAGGATGACCGCCTCGATCAGCGTCTGCACCACGTTCATGATGGAAATCTTGACGAAAGGCGTGGTGTCGTAGGGCACCACCACATCCATGCCCGCCGGGAAATACGGCTTCATCTGCTCGATCTTGGCGAGCACCGCATCCGCGGTATCGAGCGCGTTGGCGCCGGCGGCGAGCTTGATGCCGATACCTGCTGCGGGTTGGCCGTTGTAGCGGCTGAGGAAACCGTAGCTCTCGGAACCGATCTCGACTTTTGCGACGTCCTTCAGGCGCACCTCGCCGCCCTGTGCCGAACTGCGCAGCAGGATCTGCTCGAACTGCTCGACGGTCTGCAGCCGGCTCTGTGCCGTGACCGATGCGGTAAAGCCCTGGCCCTTGACCGCCGGCGTGCCACCGAGCTGACCGGCCGAGACCTGGGCGTTTTGCGCACGGATCGCGGCCTGCACGTCACCTGGCGTGAGCCTGAGGCTGTTCAGCCTGGCCGGATCAAGCCACACGCGCATGGCGTACGGCGCGCCGAACACCTGCACCTCGCCGACTCCGGTGACGCGCGACAGCGGATCCTGCACCGTGGCGCTGAGGAAGTCAGCGAGGTCCTCCCGACTATGGCTGCCGTCCTTGGAAACGAAGCCGAGCACCATGAGGAAGTTGCGCGCCGATTTCGCCACCTGCACCCCCTGCTGCTGCACTGCCACCGGCAGCAGCGGCAAACCGGTCTGCATCTTGTTCTGCACCTGCACCTGGGCAATGTCGGGGTCGGTGCCGGCGTCGAAGGTTAGACTCAGCGTGGCGCGGCCATAGGAATCGGACTGCGAGCTCATGTAGAGCAGATTGTCGAGGCCGGTCATCTTCTGCTCGATGATCTGGGTGACGGAGTCTTCCACCGTCTTCGCCGACGCGCCGGGATAGGTGGCGTTGATGGCGATGGTGGGTGGCGCGATGGCCGGATACTGCGACACCGGCAGCGACAGGATCGACAATCCACCCGCGAGCATGATGACGATGGCGATGACCCACGCGAAGATGGGGCGGTCGATGAAGAAGCTGGCCATGGTCCGTTACCTCACTTTGCCACGGTCGCGGCGGCAGGCGCTGAACCGGCCTCCTGCGCCTGCACTGGCGCACCCGGTTTCACCTTCTGCAGGCCTTCGACGATGACACGGTCACCCGCGGCGAGGCCCTCGGTCACCACCCATTTGTCGACGATCGATTGCTCTGCCTTGACGGCGCGCGGCTCGACCTTGTTCTCGGCGTTCACCACCATCACCTGCGCTTCGCCGCGTGGCGTGCGGCTGACGGCCGCGTGCGGCACCAGCATGGCAGCGCGATTCACGCCCTGCGTCAGGCGTGCGCGAACATACATGCCGGGCAACAAATCACCCTTCGGATTGGGAAACACCGCGCGCAGCGTCACGCTGCCGGTGCCTTCGTCGACAGATACTTCCGAGAACGCTAGCCGTCCTTCGGCACCGTAGACGCTACCGTCTTCCAGCACCAGTTGCACCGGTACAGTATTGCCCGTCGCTCGCTGCAGCTTACCGGATTCGAGATCGCGTTTCAGGCCCAGCAGCTTCGCACTGGACTGCGTCACGTCGACATAGATCGGGTCGAGTTGCTGCACCGTGGCGAGCGCTGCTTGCTGGTTCGCGGTAACCAGTGCCCCCGCCGTCACAGTCGAACGGCCAATGCGTCCGGCAATCGGCGACGTGACACGGGTGAAGTCGAGATCGACGCGCGCCTTGTCGAGTGCCGCCTTCGCCGTGCCGACATCAGCCTGGGCCTGCTTCTGTGCGGCCTGTGCTTCTTCGTTGGCCTGAGCGCTCACCGCCTCGATTTTCACCAGATCGGCGTAACGCACAGCCTTCTGCCGCGCGACTTCCAGGTTGGCATCCGCCCGTGCCAGACTCGCGCGTGCACTGTCATAGGCCGCCTGGTAGGTCGCCGGGTCGATCCGATACAGCACCTGACCTGCCTTGACATCGCTGCCCTCCTTGAACAGGCGCTGCTTGACGATGCCGCCCACCTGCGGCCGCAATTCGGCCACCAGATAAGGCGAAGTGCGCCCGGGTAGTTCGGCTGTTACCGGCACGGATTCTGCCCGTACCGTCAGCACCGTGACCGCAGGCGCCCCTTGCATGCCGCCGGCAGGCGCGTTCTGTTGCTCGCCGCTGCAAGCGTTGAGCAACAGACTGCTTGCCAGTGCCAAACCTACGGGTAGGAGTTGCAGGATGCGTGCGATCTGCATGGATAGCCTTTCGTGAATGTGTGCCGCCTGCATTGGCAGGCGTCCTGATGATGGGTTAACTCATTCTGGATTGATCGTTCAATCTGGAATGGGTGTTCAATCTATATTACTATTCAAGGAAACGCAAGATTCGAAGTACCCTCAAGCACGTCTACTCCTCCCTGATTTTGGAGACCTAACATGACCGCCACCTCCAACCAGCCATCCGATACTTCGCGAGCCGATGTGCGACGCTCACAAATCCGCACAGCCGCAGCTGAGTGCTTCCGCCAACACGGCTTTCATGGCACCAGCATTGCGCAGATATCAAAAACGGCCGGCATGAGCACCGGCCACATCTATCATTATTTCGAGAACAAGGAGGCGATCATTGCCGACATCGTCGCCCAGGACCTGGAGCGGCTACTGACGCTGACCACCGAACTGCGCGCAGCAAGCGACGTCAAGGTAGCCATGATCGAGCGCGCTATCGAAGGGGTACGGGACAATCTCGACCCGGGCACGGCTGGACTACAACTGGAAATCGTCGCCGAAGCCGCGCGCAATCCGCATATCGCCGGGATCGTGCGTGCTGCCGACAAACAGTGCCGGGACAGCCTCGCCGAAACTATCCGCGCTACGAGGCAGGCTGCCGGCCATGAGGACAACGCGGCCACGCTAGCCGGTTTGGTGGAAGCCATTTCGGCCATGTTCGAGGGGTTGCGTATTCGCGCCATCCGCAATCCCGACATTGACCGGGATGGCGTGGTGAGGGTGTTCCGGCGCATGGTCAGCGACCTCCTCACGCAAACGTGAGCGTGGACGAGCGAAGGCAACGACCACTCGCCACGGTGGCCATATGCAATTAACCGGCCCAGAATTTATCGAACAACACCACGCAAGGTAAAAACAACGATGACCCCACAGCAAAAGAGATGGTTAATCCGAACGGTGGCCGTGCTGGTCGCCGGTGTGGTGATATTTTTCGCCTGGCAGCACTATGGACTTAAGGAAACCGAAACCGGACTGGTCAGCGGCAACGGCCGCATCGAGGCTGTCGAGATCGACGTCGCCGCGAAATCGGCCGGCCGCCTCAAGGATATCCGCGTGCGCGAAGGCGAATTCGTCACCGCCGGACAGGTGGTGGCGCTGATGGATACCGAGGTGCTCGACGCCCAACGCCGGCAGGCCGAGGCGCAACTGCAGCAGGCGATCAGCGCGGTGGCCACCGCAAACAGCCAGATTGCGCAGCGCCACAGCGACCGCGCCGCGGCCCAGGCGGTGGTGGCGCAGCGCGAGGTGGAACTCAAGGCCGCCAGTTCGCATCTGGCGCGTTCGACGGCGCTCGCCGACAAGGGCTTTCTCTCGCCCCAGGCGGTAGAGGACGAGCGGGCACGGGTCGAAAGCGCCCGCGCCGCCCTTGCTGCGGCGCGGGCACAGGTCGCCGCCATGGAGTCGGCGATCGCCAGCGCCCGTTCCCAGGTGGCGGGCGCCCAGTCTTCCGCCGCCGCCGCGCAGGCCAGCATCGAGCGCATCCAGGTCGACATCGACGACACGGCACTGAAGGCGCCGCGCGACGGCCGGGTGCAGTACATCGTCGCCCGGCCGGGGGAAGTGGTCGGCGCCGGTGGACGCATCCTGAACCTGGTCGATCTCGCCGACGTCTACATGACCTTCTTCCTGCCGACCGCCGTGGCGGGGCGCGTGGCGCTCGGCACCGAGGTGCGCATCGTGCTCGACGCCGCGCCACAGTATGTGATTCCGGCGAGCGTGTCCTTCGTCGCCGACGTCGCGCAGTTCACGCCGAAAACGGTGGAGACGGCAAGCGAGCGCGAAAAGCTGATGTTCCGCGTACGCGCCCAGCTTCCGCTCGATCTGCTCAAGAAACACATTCTCCAGGTGAAAACGGGCCTGCCCGGCGTCGCCTACGTGCGAAGTGATCCCAATGCCGCCTGGCCCGATCGTCTCCAATTGAAGCTACCGCAATGAGCGAACGCGACGGCGTCGCCCCCTCGCCGGACGTTGCGGCCGTGGTTCGCATCAGTGGACTCGGTCTGCGCTATGGCAAGGAACGCGTGCTGGACGCCATTAGCCTCGAGTTGCCGGAAGGTTGCATGATCGGTGTCATCGGGCCGGATGGCGTCGGCAAATCGAGCCTGTTCTCGCTCATCACCGGCGCGCGGGCGATCCAGACGGGACGGGTCGAGGTGCTGGGCGGCGACATGGCCGATGCGCAACACCGCCGCACGGTGTGCCCGCGCATCGCCTACATGCCGCAAGGCCTTGGCAAGAACCTGTATCCGACCCTGTCGGTGTTCGAGAACGTCGACTTCTTCGGACGGCTTTTCGGCCACGCCCGCCATGAGCGCGAACGGCGCATCGCCGATCTGTTGCAGGCCACCGGATTGTCGCCGTTCGCCGAGCGCCCCGCCGGCAAGCTGTCCGGCGGCATGAAGCAGAAGCTCGGCCTCTGTTGCGCCCTGATCCACGACCCTGACCTGCTGATCCTCGACGAGCCCACCACCGGCATCGATCCGCTGTCGCGGCGGCAGTTCTGGGAGTTGATCGAGCGTATCCGCGCAGAGCGGCCCGGCATGAGTGTGCTGGTCGCCACTGCCTACATGGAAGAAGCTGCGCGCTTCGACTGGCTGGTCGCCATGAACGACGGGCGGGTGCTCGCCACCGGCACGCCGCAGGACCTGCTGGCGCGCACCGAAACCCGTACGCTCGAAGAGGCCTTCATCGCGCTGCTGCCGGAGGCGCAGCGCGAAGGCTACCAGCCCGTGGCAATCCTCCCCCTGGAGGCAGGTGAGGAAACGGAGGTGGCCATCGAGGCGCGCGATCTCACCATGCGCTTCGGCAGCTTCACGGCGGTCGATCATGTCAGCTTCCGGATCAGGAAGGGGGAAATCTTCGGCTTCCTCGGCTCCAACGGCTGCGGCAAGACCACCACCATGAAGATGCTCACCGGGCTGCTGCCCGCGAGCGAAGGACAGGCGTGGCTGTTCGGCCACCCGCTGAATCCCCATGACATCGACACGCGCCGCCGCGTTGGCTACATGACCCAGTCCTTCTCGCTCTATGGCGAACTCACCGTGCGTCAGAACCTGGTGCTGCACGCGCGGCTGTTCGGCATACCGTCGGCACGCATCGAGCCAAGGGTGCAGGAGATGGCCGAGCACTTCGGGCTCACCGAAATGATGGATGATTTGCCGGCCGCGTTACCCTTGGGCGACCGCCAGCGCTTGTCGCTTGCGGTCGCCATGATCCACGGGCCGGAGATGCTGATCCTCGACGAACCGACCTCCGGCGTCGACCCGGTGGCGCGCGATGCTTTCTGGCGCATCCTGATCGACTTGGCACGCCGCGACAACGTCACCATTTTCATCTCGACCCATTTTATGAACGAGGCCGAGCGCTGCGACCGCATTTCGCTGATGCACGCCGGCCAGGTGCTGGTGAGCGATACGCCGGCAGCGATCATCGAGAAACGCGGCGTGCGCAACCTCGAAGAGGCGTTCATCAGCCATCTCGAGGAAGCGGTGGCGAAGAACCCGCCGGCACCTCCGGCTGCCGGAGACACCCAGCAACCGCAGGAGCAGGCAGCTCCTGCGGCAGCAAACCTGGCCCCACGCCGCCAGGGTTTTAGTTGGCGTCGTTTGTTCAGCTACACCCGGCGCGAATCGCTCGAACTGCGCCGCGACCCCATTCGTCTCACGCTGGCTTCACTGGGCAGCGTGATGCTCATGCTGGTGCTGGGCTACGGCATCAGCATGGACGTGGAAGACCTCGCCTTTGCCGTGCTCGACCAGGACCGGAGCAACCTGAGCCGCGACTACGCCCTCAATCTCGCCGGCTCGCGCTACTTCATCGAGCATCCGCCAATCCGCGACCACGCCGAGTTGGACCAGCGCATGCGCGCCGGCGAGATCAGCCTGGCCATCGAGATTCCGCCCGGCTTCGCACGCGACATCGCACGCGGCACGCCAGTGCAGATCGGCGCCTGGATCGATGGCGCCATGCCGATGCGCGCCGAGACGGTGCGCGGCTATGTCCAGGGCATGCACCAGCACTGGCTCACCGCCAAGGCGCGCGAGGCTTACGGTTCAGAGGCGACAGCCGGGCTGTTCAGCATCGAAACACGCTTTCGCTACAACCCGGAGGTGACCAGCCTGCCGGCCATGGTGCCGGCGGTGATCCCGCTATTGCTGATGCTTATCCCGGCGATCCTGAGCGCGCTGTCGGTGGTGCGTGAGAAAGAGCTGGGCTCCATCGTCAATCTTTACGTCACCCCGGTCACCCGGCTGGAGTTTCTGCTCGGCAAGCAGATCCCCTACATCGCGCTTGCCATGATCAATTTCCTGCTGCTCACCGCGCTGGCCGTCTCCCTGTTCGGCGTGCCGTTGAAGGGGAGCTTCCTCGCCCTGGCAGCCGCGGCATTGCTCTATGTGATCGCAGCCACCGCCCTCGGGCTGCTGATGTCGGCCTTCGTGCGCAGCCAGGTTGCCGCCCTGTTCGGCACCGCCCTGCTGACCCTTCTGCCGGCCGTGCAGCTCTCAGGGCTGATCGATCCCGTCTCCTCCCTGGAAGGCATGGGCGCCTTGATCGGGCAGATCTATCCGACCACCCACTTCGTGACGATTGCGCGCGGCACGTTCTCGAAAGGGCTCGGGTTCATGGATCTCCAGAATTCCTTTATTCCCCTGCTGATCGCCGTTCCCGTCCTCATCGGGCTCGGCGCAGCCCTGCTCAGGAAGCAGGAGCGATAGGCATGCACAACATCCTCTACCTTGGCATCAAGGAACTGCGCAGCCTCGTGCGCGACCCCATCATGCTTGTTTTGAACGTTTACGCGTTCACGTTTTCGATCTACACCGCCGCCACGGCAATGCCGGAAACGCTGCACAAGGCGCCCATCGCCATCGTCGACGAGGACCGCTCTGCGCTTTCCAACCGTATCATCGACGACTTCTATCCGCCCTATTTCCTGCCGCCAGCCCTGATCACGACAGCCGAGATGGACGCCCGGATGGATGCAGGACTCGACACCTTCGCCCTGCACATCCCGTCCGGTTTCCAGCGCGATCTCCTCGCGGGGCATAGTCCCGTGCTGCAGCTTAATGTCGATGCCACCCGGATGAGCCAGGGCTTTACCGGCAGCAGCTATATCCAGGCGATCGTCTCGGGCGAGGTGAATGATTTCATGCGGGGGTATCGTGCCGAAACGGCTCCAGCGGTCGATCTGGTTTTACGGGCACGCTTCAACCCCGAGCTGGACAAGTCCTGGTTTGGCGCCGTCATGGAGGTCATCAGCGCCATCACCATGCTTTCCATCGTCCTCACTGGTGCCGCACTCATCCGCGAGCGCGAGCACGGGACGGTGGAACACCTGCTGGTAATGCCGGTGACGCCTTTCGAGATTATGAGCAGCAAGGTATTAGCCATGGCCCTGGTCGTGCTCGCGGCCTCGTGGTTCTCGTTGACGTTCATTGTCCGCGGCCTGCTTGCAGTCCCCATCGAAGGCTCAGTCGCGCTGTTTTTCGCGGGTGCGACCCTGCACCTGTTCGCGACCACGTCCATGGGCATCTTCCTCGCCACCCTCGCCCGCACGATGCCGCAGTTCGGGCTGCTGCTGTTGATGTTCCTGCTGCCGCTGCAGGTCCTGTCGGGTGGCATGACGCCGCGCGAAAGCATGCCTGACGCCGTCCAGTTCATCATGCAGGCCGCGCCCAACACCCACTTCGTCATGCTCTCCCAGGCCATTCTCTATCGTGGCGCCGGCCTCGATGTGGTCTGGCCGCAGTTCCTCAGCCTGGCGGCAATCGGTGCGGTCCTGTTCACGCTGGCCCTGGCGCGCTTCCGTAAAACGCTGGCAACGATGGCATGAGTTCGCGCACCGAACAAACTTCGCCTCGTTCGCGCGTCCCGGGCAAATGGCGCGCACTGCCGACCGGCATCTGGGCACTCGGATTCGGCTCGCTGTTCATGGACATATCCTCCGAGATGATCCATAGCCTCCTGCCGGTCTTCATGGTCACCGTACTGGGCGCCTCCATGGTGACCGTCGGCGTTATCGAAGGGATTGCAGAGGCTACGGCAGCCATCTTGAAAGTGTTCTCGGGTGCGCTGAGCGACTATCTTGGCAAGCGCAAATTCCTGATGATCCTTGGCTACGGACTCGCGGCATTCACCAAGCCCATTTTTCCGCTGGCCTCGTCGATCGGCTGGGTGTTCACGGCGCGTTTCGTCGATCGCATCGGCAAAGGCATTCGCGGGGCGCCGCGCGACGCCCTGATTGCCGACATTTCGCCAGCACCATTGCGCGGCGCGGCCTATGGTTTGCGGCAGGCGCTTGATTCGGTGGGCGCCCTGCTCGGTCCGCTGCTGGCGGTGGCCTTCATGATATGGCTTGCCGATGACATCCGTGCGGTGATGTGGATAGCCGTGGTGCCAGCCTTCATTGCGGTGGCGCTGCTCATGATTTACGTACGCGACCCTGAGCGCACGCATGCAACCGGCGACGTAAAATCCCCACTCGCACGGGCCAACATCAAGCGCCTGCCGCTGCGCTACTGGCTGGTTGTGCTGTTGGGGGCGGTCTTTACGCTCGCCCGCTTCAGCGACGCCTTTCTGGTGCTGCGGGCACAGGACATTGGCCTCGCGCTCGGCTATGTGCCGGTGGTCATGGTCGTGATGAACGTTTTCTATGCCGGCGCCGCCTATCCGGCCGGGGCCGCCGCTGACCGCTTCCACCCGCGCACCTTGTTGCTGATCGGACTCGCGCTGCTCATCGCAGCGGACATGGTGCTGGCCGCAGCCCGAGGCGCACTGGGCGTCTTTGCCGGTGTCGCGCTGTGGGGCCTGCACATGGCCTTTACCCAGGGCCTGTTGTCGAAACTCGTCGCTGACACGGTGCCGACGCAATTGCGCGGCACCGGGTTCGGCATCTTCAATCTCGTCAGCGGCGGTGCGCTACTGCTCGCCAGCGTGCTGGCTGGCGTTCTGTGGAGCGCCATTGGACCTGCTGCGACGTTCCTGGCCGGTGCCGGTTTCGCTGCCCTCGCCGCAATCGGGCTCCTTACTGTGGACGCCGGGCATCGTAATCGAGACAAGGAATGACATGGGCAGACCTGTTCCCCCTGCACCCGGCGCGATCCCTCATAACACTGGCAACGATGGCATGAAAAGAATAGTCGGACTCATAGCGTGGCTTGTTATCGAGGGCGCCAGCCCGGCTGTGGCCTGGTCGGTGGAACCGGAAAAGACCGGGACGCTGAGCTTCGTACTCGAAAACGACATGTTCCAGGGGAGCGACAGCCACTACACGAACGGCGTGCGGGTGGTCTGGGTACCGGGACCGGATGCCTCCACACAGGAATGGGCCATCAAACTGGCCCGCCTCGTGCCGTGGTTCCCCGAGCAAGGCGAGGTTCGCCATGGCTATGCCTTCGGCCAAAGCATGTTCGTGCCGAGTGATATCACCATCGCAGATCCGCCCCCGGGGGAACGCCCCTATGCAGGCTGGCTGTATGGGACGGTGGGCCTGGGCGTGGAGTCGGGCAAGCAGCTCGACCAGTTCGGCATCACCCTCGGCGTGGTCGGCCCGGCCTCTCTGGCCGAGCAGAGCCAGAAATTCATCCACAATGTTGTCGGGTCTAATGAACCACGCGGCTGGGACACCCAGCTCCGCAATGAGCCGGGTGTCATCCTGACCTACCAGCGCAGCTGGCGGGAATTCGCGACCACGACCTTCCTGGGGAACCAGTTGGACTTCACGCCCCACGCAGGGGCCGCACTCGGCAACGTGTTCACCTATGCCAATGCAGGCGTCACGCTGCGTTACGGTAAACGACTGCCCAGCGACTACGGGCCGCCGCGCATCCAGCCCGGCTTGCCGGGCTCGGCAGCCTTCGCCCCGGTGTCCGATTTCGGCTGGTACCTGTTTGCCGGTGTCGAAGGACGCGCGATTGCCCACAACATCTTTCTCGACGGCAACACCTTCCGCGACAGCCGCAGCGTGGACAAAAAACCCCTGGTCGGCGACCTGCAGTTCGGCCTGGTACTGGACTGGTCCGATATTCGTTTCAGTTACACCCACATACTGCGCACGCGCGAGTTCCGAACCCAGGAGAAATTCGACGGCTTTGGCGCGCTCAGCGTATCGATAAAGTTTTAAGCCATCCTGCACCATGGAGCGTAAATTGCCCCACAAACCATACGGACTTGCAGATGGCCGATGCGGCTAGAATGACCTTTTTGCGCAGGAGCCCCATGTCCGAACCGTTGTATACGACCGCAATCTCGCCGAACTCGAACCCGGCGAATACTGGTGGTGCTCGTGCGGCCGCTCGATGACGCAACCGTTCTGCGACGGCTCGCACGAAGGCACCGACATGGAGCCGATGTCGATCGTCATCGAAGAAAAAACCACGGTATGGCTGTGCAGATGGCTCTCGGCTGAGAGCCCCCAAAAAAGGGCCGATGTCAAGCACTCCATAAACGGCAGCGCATCGGCTGAAGTCTAAGTGTGACAAGGGCTTGGGCGTTTGTGCCAGCTCCCTGGCCAGTCCGGCTCTTGTAGGCCAGGAGCCACATAGGAGCAACGCGGTTGCGGGCCTGAGCGTACCCAAGCGGGCCTCTGATGAGGCTTGCTTGAATGATATGACAAGGCGCCCGCAAACCATAGCCCTCCCCCAAGACGCGAAAGCGCAGGCCACCGACCTGCGCTTTCGCGGATGCGGCGCAGCGTAACGGTCAAGGCCCGCTTATCCCACCCCACCAATCCGTCACCAGATCAGTGGGACCATGCTGCTTTCAAGATGTCAGAAACTGATGTATCATTTCTCACCTTAAGAGGTGTCCTATGAACACGCTGCCCGAGACCATCCTGCAACAAGCGCGATCCCTCCCCGAGGGAGGCGTCCTGTCGCCCAAGGAGTTCCTGCACTTGGGAAGCCGATCGGCGGTAGATCAGGCGTTCTCTCGATTGGCCAAGGCCGGCAAGCTGCTGCGCGTAGCGCGCGGCGCCTACGCTGCCCCGATTTCCGGTCGCTTCGGTTCTCGCGCTCCCACTCCCGAGAAGGTCGTCAGGGCGCTGGCCGAGCAGAGCGGCGAGATCGTCGTGCCGCACGGCGCCAGTGCCGCCAATGTCCTGGGCCTGACGCAGCAGGTTCCCATCCGTGAGGTCTACCTGACCTCCGGCCGGACCCGGAAGTTGAAGCTCGGGCGCTCGGAAGTGCTGGTGAAGCACGCGCCGCGCTGGATGTTGGCGCTAGGCACGCGGCCGGCAGGCTCGGCCGTGCGCGCACTGGCCTGGATCGGGCCGACGCACGCCGATGAGTCGCTGGCGTCGCTTCGTCGCACCTTGCCTCGTTCCGAATGGAAGGCACTGACCTTGGCGCGCGCGACGCTACCCGGCTGGATGGCGCAAGCCATCGGCAAGGAAGCCGCTCGTGGCTGAATCTTTCTTTGCTCTGAGCAAGAAGGATCAACACGAAGCGCTGGAACACGGGCGCGCTGAAACCGGCCGTCCGGCCCATCTGCTCGAAAAGGACGTGTGGGTGGTGTGGACGTTGCGCGCCCTGTTCGAGTCGCCGCTGTCAGCCGACCTGACCTTCAAGGGTGGCACGTCACTGTCGAAGGTCTACAAGGTCATCGACCGCTTCTCCGAAGACATCGACCTGACCTACGACATCCGCAAGCTGATCCCGGACCTGATCGGCCACGACGGAGAGTTGCCGGCCAGTCGCAGCCAAGCCGGCAAATGGACGCAGGCCGTGCGGCGTCGGCTACCTGAGTGGATCACGCAGAACGTGCAGCCGGTGATTCAGGCGGCCCTGACGCGCGAGCGTCTGGACGCCCGACTCGAACTCGGCGGCCAAGAGAACGACAAGCTGTTCCTACACTACCCAGCCCTAGCGCAAGGTACCGGGTATGTGGCACCCGTTGTCACGCTGGAATTCGGTGGCCGCGCCACCGGCGAACCGCACGAGGTATTTCAGGTGGCCTGTGATATAGCCGAGCATTTTCCTGGAGTGTCCTTTCCCACTGCCTCGCCTCTGGTCATGAGCGTCGCGCGCACCTTCTGGGAGAAGGCTACCGCAGCGCATGTGTTCTGCGCGCAGGGCCGCGTCCGCAATGAACGTTACGCGCGGCACTGGCATGACCTGGTCGCGATCGCACGAAGCGCCCACTTCGCTGCTGTCATGACCGATCGCATGGTGGCAACGGCCGTCGCCCATCACAAGTCGCACTTCTTCATTGAGAAGGACACCAACGGCCAAGTCATCGACTATGCAGCAGCGACTACGGGACATCTGAAAATCGTTCCCGAAGGCGAAGCCAAGGCCGCACTCGCAAAGGACTATGCGGCCATGCTGGCCGACGAAGTGATGGTTGGCAATGCCTTACCTTTTGACGAGTTGCTGAAGATATGCGCCGAACTCGAAGCGAAGATCAACAACTCTGTCGTAGACATCGACAATGATGACCAGAACCTAGGTCGTCAACCTTCTCCGCGATAGTACGTATGAGCAACATCCGATCTATCGACATGATGTTTCTTGACGATGTGTTCGAGATGGGGGGCGGCTATGTCCTCAATTTCTCGGATCGCACCTTCGCGCAGTTCTTCGCCGAAGAACTCAATATCGACATCGACGACCCGATCTATGCGCGCAATGGTGGGTCAAAAGCCAAGCGCCTACGCTGCTTCCTTCAAACAGTCGATAAGGCAACTGTCGCCCGAACGCTAAACGCCCTATGGGTATACCGGGAAGCATTGCGACAACGCTCTGAGCAAGCCGACAAGATTCCGAACGCCCACGGCCGTCTCCTGTCCTTGCTCAATCGGCTTGAAGGCCGGCCGGAAAATTCCCAAGCGCCCAGTCAAGATCCCGTCCCGGCATTTGATCGCCAGAAGTTGGCCCAGATCAAGAGCAATCTCCTCGCGATGACGTCGCTGGAGGCTCATGCGCGTGGTTATGCCTTCGAGAAATTCTTGTGTGATTTGTTTGACACCTACGGGTTGGCGGCGCAAGAACCATTTCGTCTGAAGGGTGAGCAGATCGACGGCAGCTTTCAGTTTGGCAACGAGACCTATCTCGTCGAAGCCAAGTGGCACGGCAAGCCCATCGGTGTCGCCGAGCTTCACACTTTTCACGGCAAGATCGAACAGAAGGCCGCCTGGACTAGGGGTCTATTCGTCAGCAACAGCGGTTTCACCGAAGACGGCCTCGCCGCATTCGGTCGTGGCAAGCGCGTCACCTGCATGGACGGCTATGATCTCTACGAGACCCTGAATCGGGAAATCCCCCTCAACCACGTCCTCGAACGCAAGGTGCGTCGGGCGGCCGAAACCGGCTCACCCTTTGTACGTGTTCGCGACCTCTTTCCACATTGATCCGCAAGGGGGGCGAAGATGGCGCAGTTCAATACTTGGTGTAGCTTGACCAATTCGGCCGTTGGCAACCATGGTCTTTGCGTCCTGACCAGTAATCCAGCAAATCTGGCGAGTGGAATTCAGGCGACGGCGGCGGTCATACCAAACCACTATGCTGCTGAGGAACAGGTTGCGCGGGCTCTCGCCCGCCTCGGTAAACCGGCCGCAGCCGCGCTGATCCAGGGCAAGTTGCCAACCACCAAGACGATCCGCTCCGGCGATCTTGGTGAGATCTATGCGACCGAATGGATCGACACGCATAGCGGTGGCTACCGCGCGCCCATCAAACGTCTGCGCTGGAAGGATCATCGCAACATGGCGATGCGCGGCGACGATGTAATTGGACTTCTCCAAGACCCACAGACCCAACGCCTGTACTTTCTAAAGACTGAGGCTAAGAGCCGTGTCACGCTGACGGCGCAAGTCCTCGCCGCTGCTCGGGCTGGGCTGGACAAGGATGGCGGGCTCCCCTCCGCTCATGCGCTCTCCTTCATTTCCGCCCGGCTTCTCGAACTGGACAACGCTCCACTAGCCGATGCCATCGACGCTGCCCTTCTGAAACATGGCATTCCCGTCGAAAGTGTCCGCCATCTGCTGTTCACCTTTTCTGGCAACACCCCGGACGCTCTTCTCACCGCATCGTTGCAATCCTATCCGGGAACGATCACACAATGGGGCGTCGGACTGCGCGTCGAGGGACACGCAGCGTTCGTCGGCGCCGTCTATGATCAGGTGATCGCCAATGCCAACAACGCCTGAGACCATCGTTGCGGGTATCAACGAGGCGGCAGCGGCAGGTTTTCGCGGCCGCCTCATCGCCCGCGGCCAAGCACGCGCCATGATCTGGCGCGATGGCGCCCTACCACCGGATGCACCTGCCTTCTCTCCTCAGCTCAGCTACGACCTGCATTCCTATGGTTATGCCATGCTTGGGCTCGGTCTGCGTCTCCGTGAGCTAGGTGGTGACGCTGCGCAGGCCCGTGTCGCTTTCGAGCAAGCCGCAACTGCTCTGGAGGCAGTTATGGCCAGAGGAAACCCTGGGGAAGCTGATCGAGACTTCCACTTCATCATGACCGCAGCGAGCTATCACCTGGCTCGGCTGTCTGCACGGGCCTACTCGCTCCTCACTATCGTTGAAACCGAGGAAAATTTCTCGCCGATAGAGCGGGCCTTGGCCCTCCTGATGCTCCGCAATATCGACGGCCTCCGAACCATGTCGCTGGACTACAGGGTTTTGGGGACCGGAAGTGACGAGCAGATCACTGCCACAATCCAGGGGCATCTGGATCAGATCGAAGCAGCCGTAGGCCAGGCAGGCGACGAAAACGCCTTTCTTTTCGACAGCCTGGATACGGCGCTTACCGACTCTTTTCTCGCCGCCATGTCTCTGTTCTTGCTGGCGCTGGAGCGTGGCGAACGGCAGATTCTCGACCAAGCTTTAGCCCGCCTCCAAGAAAGCCTGAGCGTCTGCAGCGAAATGAACTTGCTGCCCCAATGGTGGGCGCATCGCGTGGCGATCCATATCTTGCCCGATCTCTGGTCCAATACCTTCCACGAAAAGGTGCCGATGCTGCCGATTGGTGGAGCCGCCGCCGATTGGCCTCGCCTCCGTGATTTATTCATTGCCTCTCTGCTGAATCGGCCAAGAGCTGAAGTTGATCTATGGCCCTCGCAGATCGAAGCCGCAACGCGCGCTGTCGATCAGTCCGACGACCTAGTGGTTTCGCTGCCCACCAGCGCCGGCAAAACCAGAATTGCCGAGCTGTGCATCTTGCGCTGCCTCGCCGCAGGCAAGCGCGTCGTCTTCGTAACACCGCTCAGGGCGCTGTCCGCCCAGACTGAAGTGACGCTACAGCGAACCTTCGGGCCACTCGGTAAAACCATCTCCGCCCTCTACGGCAGCATTGGAGTGAGTGGCTTCGATGAGGATTCGATTCGCGAGCGCGATATCGTCGTCGCTACCCCTGAAAAGCTCGATTTCGCGCTGCGTAACGATCCTTCACTGCTCGATGATGTCGGCCTTCTTGTCTTCGACGAAGGCCACATGATTGGCATGAACGAGCGCGAGATCCGCTACGAGGTGCAAATCCAGCGACTCCTTCGGCGTGCCGATGCACACGATCGCCGTATCGTCTGCCTGTCGGCGATCCTTCCCGATGGGGATCAACTGGATGATTTCGCGGCGTGGCTCCGCCGCGACCATCCCGGCGGCCTAATCAAGAACGATTGGAGGCCGACGCGACTGCGGTTCGGCGAGGTCGTCTGGAACTCGCCCTTTGCTCGACTCAACCTTCGCGTCGGCGACGAGCGTCCATGGGTACAGCGATTCCTCACCGGATTTGCCCCTCCGGACTTCGTACCACCAAAGCGACGTCGCACGCGCCTCTTCCCGAAAGATCAGCGCGAGCTTAGCCTGGCGACAGCCTGGCGACTCGTTGATGATGGCCAGACGGCCCTTATCTTCTGCCCAGAACGCCGGAGCGTTGAGCCCTTCGCCGACGTTATTGTCGATCTCCACGAGCGCGGCGCACTTCGCTCGCTTCTTGAAGTCGATCCGAATGTGCTGAACGCAGCGGTCACGCTCGGAGAGGAATGGCTTGGGCCAAACAGTGCGCTCCTAAAGTGCCTGAGGTTGGGCGTTGCCCTACATCATGGCGCCCTACCGACGGCTTATCGCAAGGAGATCGAGCGCCTTCTTCGGGAAGGTATTCTGAAAGTCACGATTTCCTCACCGACCCTTGCCCAAGGGCTGAATCTCTCGGCCACGGCTGTTGTCATGCACTCGCTTCACCGCAACGGCGCGCTCATCGAGGTTTCCGAATTCAAGAACGTCATCGGCCGAGCGGGTCGAGCCTACGTTGATGTGGAAGGCATCGTACTCTTTCCGATGTTCGATGAGGTCGCGAGAAAGCGGCTCAATTGGGAGAGCCTCATCAGCAACGTGGGCGCTCGGGAGATGGAGAGCGGACTTGTTCGGCTCGTCGCAGCGCTACTGAGTCGGATGCACGTCAGCATCGGTGACGACCTCGCCCAGCTTGTCGAATACGTGGCGAACAATGCTCAAGCGTGGACGTTCCCTGAGATAGCCAATGAGTCTCCCGAAGATCGCGAACGCGCGCTTGCCGAGTGGGAACGGCGCGTCGCTACGCTTGATACCGCCATCCTGAGCCTGATCGGCGAGAACGACATCCCAGATGACGGCATTGAAACTGCGCTTGATGACATTCTCCAGTCTTCCCTGTGGCAACGCCGCCTACTGCGCCAGAATGAACAGGTGCAGCAGACTCTAAAGGCGGGGCTACTCGCGCGCAGCCGATTGATCTGGGCGCAGTCCACGGCTCCCCAGCGGAGAGGGTACTTCCTCGCCGGCGTTGGATTGGCAACTGGCCACGCTCTTGACGCGATTGCAGAGGGGGCCAACCTACTGCTGGTTCAGGCCAATGCAGCGCTTCTTACCAACAACGCAGAAGAAGCGATCGCGGCGATCACCAACCTCGCTGAGCAGGTGTTCGCCTTCTATCCGTTCATGCCAGACTCCTTGCCTGACAACTGGCACGACATCCTGCGCTGCTGGTTGCTCGGCCAGCCGCTAGCGGGCATTGTCGCTGGCCAGGAGTCGGAGACCCTTCAGTTTATCGAAGGCGGTCTCGTCTATCGTCTGCCGTGGGCCATGGAGGCCATACGAGTGCGGGCCGCCGCCAACGGCGATACTGTCGCTGACCTGGAACTTGAGGATTTTGAACTTGGCTTAGCTGTCCCCGCTGTCGAAACAGGCACGATGAATCGTTCAGCCTCGATTCTGATCCAAGCCGGCTTCAGTTCCAGACTCGCCGCTATAAAGGCCGTCGCCGATACGGCGGCAACTTTCACTACCAGCCAGGCATTGAAGCTCTGGCTCAATTCCGAAGCTATCGCCATGTGGAGTGCACTGCCGGATTGGCCCACTGCAGAGACCAAGGCGATGTGGATCGAATTCGCGCAAAGCTTCACGCCAGCCGACAGGCGAACTTGGACTGAACGCCGCTATTGGGCCGGCGTCGCTTGGTATGGCGTCCCGGTCCCACCTGGTGCGCCTGTCAGGCTCCATCACTGGAACGGTCAGCCGATCGTCCTATCAGGAGAGGGGCTTCCCATGGGCACCCTTCAGGCTGCGCTCAACCCAGTTCGGAGCGGCCTAATGCGGGCCACAGTGTCTCAAGAGCCCGGCAGAATCGACCTGAGTTATTTAGGCCCCGACGATTTGTGGCAGGTGTAACTCCCAATCTCCAAACTATGGATGAAGAAAGCAGGTAGCGTCGTATCGTCGGGAGACCTTCATGCGCCGACTTTGGAGGCAATCACCTTCCTGAATCCCCGATCCCGCGCAATGAACGCCTCCAGCATGTGCGGGATCAGCGTCACCGCATCGACCGCTTCGCCGTAGGTCTGCCCATGCAACGTGGCGTAACGGTCGAGGTCGGCCTTCAGGCTGGCCGGACATGCAAAGGTCAGCTTGACGGTTTCGCTCTTGGGCAGCGGGCCGAGCCGCAGCTTGTTCGTGTTCATTGCGAGGCTCCCCTGTTGAAGAACAGCGGTTGGTACGGACGCAGCACCAGGTCGCGGTTGACGATGATGCGCACCGGCAGGCCGGGGCGAGCCGTCAGCGTGGGCTGGATGTTCATGTTGCGCCGGGTCATCTCCTGGCCGATCTGGTTCACGCTGTCCTGCACGCTGTCGCGGCCGGCAATGACGACGCGATCCCCGCCCTGGCGATTCTCCGGGGCGGCCAGTTCGGCGCCGACGCCCAGCAGCGTGGTCAGCACCGCGCCGGCGAAGATGCGATCCCAATGCCAATCGACACCATCCTCCAGGCCCGCGTAACCGGCCGGGTCCGTGCCCACGAGGTTGTCGAGCTGGCTTGATGAGGTGTCCGGCAGGATCAGCCGGTGCCACACCATCTGGAGTCGGGTCTGCCCGTAGCTGACCTGGCTGTTGTAGCGGCCCAGGATGCGCGAGCCCTGCGGGATCAGCAGATGGCGGCCGGTGGCCGTGTCGTAGATCGGCTCCGTCACCGTGGCGATCACGTCGCCCGGTAGGTCGGACTTGATGCCCGTCACCAGTGCGCCCGCGATCACCGTGCCGGCCATCACCTGATACGGCGAGGCAGGTAGTTGCAGGTTGCCAGAATTGCGGGTTTGCACAGGACCGGCATTGCTCAGAAACGCTTCCTTCTGGTCCTGCCGGTTCTGCACGGCGGTGGGATCGCCCGGCTGCGCGGCCGTCGAAGCCGGTCCGGCGGCCAGCGGATCGAAACCCGCCAGTCCGGTCAGCGGTGGGGTTCCTGCCATGCTCTGAGTGGGAGGGGCTACGGCGGCGCGCTGTCCGCCCGTGCTGAAGAACACGGACGAAGCCGCCGCTTCCTCGGCCTCCTTGAGCCGCGCTAGGCGCTCGGCTTCGGCCGGGTCATAGCCCGGTTGCGAGTAACCCTGCGCTCGCTGTTCGGCGCGCAGGATCGGTGCTCCGAGGTCGCCGGGTAGCGGTTCGCCCAGCTCCGGCGGCAGCGGTGGCAAGGTCGGCGGTAGTTGCGAATAGTCGATGGGCAACTGCGCCAGCCCTTCGGAGCGCGACACGCGATCGACGTTGTACAACTCGGTCGGCTCGCCTGCGCCACGGCGCTGCGGTGCTTGCAGCGACCAGAGCGTTGCGCCCAATACGGCGGCGGCCACGCTGCCGACCAGAACTGCCAGCATGCGCCGGTTCAACCGCGTGACGGGACGCGGCTGCGCCCGCAGGGCGACTTGTTCCGGCGCCAGCTTCGGGGCGGCGCCAAGCATGTCCGGAGAATCGTCCTGGCTCATGGTCAGTTCCTCCGCGCGCCCGTCGTGCCGTCCGTGCGCTCGATGCGCACCACGTCGCCCTTGTCGCCACCCAGGCGCAATTCGGCCGCGCCGAACAGCCGGTCCACGATGTAGTACGGCGACCGGAAGCGGTAGTTCACGAGTTGGCCATCGCCCTGTGCGCCGATCACGAACAGTGGCGGCAACTCGCCCTGTGCGATGCCGCCGGGAAACTGGATGTAGACTTTCTCGCCGTCGTCGAAGGCGCGCAGCGGCTTCCACGGTGTATTGCTACCGCTGATCGCGTAGCGGAAGCGGATGTTCTCCAGCGACAGGCCCGTATCGAGCGGCGCCGCCGTCTGCGCCGCCCGCGCCTGGCGCTGCAAGGCCAGCATGCGGTCGCGCGGATAGTCCCAGGACACCGACGCCATCCACGCCTTTTCGGTCGAAGTCAGTTCGATCAGATAGGTGCGGCGGCTGGTGGTGATGACCAGATTGGTCTTGAGGCCGGTGCGGATCGGCTTGACCAGCACGTTGACGCGCAGTTCGCCGCCGGCGCCGCTCGACGTATCGCCGACGATCCAGCGCACCGTGTCGCCGGCGGCGACCGTCACCAGTTCCTCGCCGGGCTGGAGTGTAATCACCGTGACCCGCTCGGGACTCGTATAGACCTGGTACAGCGCGCCGTCGGTAAACGGCCAGACCTGAATCGCATTGATGTAGCCTTCGCGCGTGGGCGCCATGCGCGCTTCCTCGTTGGCGCGGGATACGCGCACGCGCTCGTCCTCCGGCTCGGGTGTCACCTCCGTTTCCGCGAGTTCGGGCAGCGGCATCAACTGCCCCGGTAGCGGCAAAGGCTCCGGCACCGCAACCACTTCCATCGGCAGAGGTGGTTCGGGCAAGGGCTGCGCCTGCACCGGCTCGTCGAGCGTGATGCTCGGTGGCTTGCGTGGCGTGGCGCAGCCCGCCAGCGTGACGGCAATCAATGCAACAGCATAAAAGCGCAAAGACGGTTTCATGGCCTGCCTCCTTCGGTTGAGTCGAGTTCACGGCTCCATGACAGGCCGTTGACGTAGATGCCCAATGGATTGCGGCGCAACCGTTCCTCGGTGCGCGGCGTTTGCAGCACGATGGAGACCACCGCCGTCCAGCGTTCCAGCCCTGCCGCCGCGCCGTTGACGTAGCGGCGCTCCGTCCAGCGCACGTTGAACGACGTGTCGCTGGCGCGTACAACGCTGTTGATCTCCACCGTCACCGTTTCCCGGCCGATCCGCGCAAAGGGATCGTTGGTGCGCGCGTAGTCGTTGAGCACGGCCGCGCCGCGGTCGGTGGTGTAGTCGTAGGCTTCGAGCCAGTTGTCCCGCACCACGATCGGGTCGATGGACAACGAGCGAACTATCGTGACGAAACGTGCCAAGTGATAGCCGATCTGCACGTCTGTTGGCCGGTACGGCGTGGCTGCCTCACCGACGGCGCGCACCTGCCCGCCGTGGTCCACCTCCACCACGTAGGGCGTGACGATG
>Ga0180009_10001425_pt1 | contig 29366 bp, 30 predicted proteins | sample OS_PC_MetaG_FD_123537 | JGI IMG/M metagenome (GOLD analysis project Ga0180009, IMG submission 123537) | Groundwater microbial communities from the Aspo Hard Rock Laboratory (HRL) deep subsurface site, Sweden - OS_PC_MetaG | ecosystem: Environmental > Aquatic > Deep subsurface > Groundwater... | reverse complement strand
GTTCGCCTTGTGAGCGGAATATAGCGCGAATAGATGAATTGGCTGATTTTATTTAGTTGTATTAATGCTTAGGAGGTTTTTATGTGATTCTGCTTGACAGGTGTTTTCATAGATGCCTTGTTATAAGTTAATCATTATTCCAATATTTCACAAGTGCCATAATATTGTTGCGGTATTGGAGTTGCCCCAAAAAGACCATATATATGTCTTGATTGCACGAATAAGAATTTTTCTGTATTTTTTTCTTGTGCAGGGAATATTGTTGTAAAGCTTAGATTCCCACTAGCAGTTTCTTCAATAAAAGAAAGACCGGATGCCGTTGCGAGTACAGTTACATCTGCAGAGCCCACATTGGCAATCAATTTCGCTTTACCATTTTTTATATCGATTGAGCCAAAAGTGATATAGGATGATTCTTCCGATTTTGAATATTTAGTTATTTCAATATTTAATTTGCCTTTTTCCCAATCTGCCGCTGCTCCTTTATCTAAGTAGCATTTTATTGTTTTAGTGTTTAATAATTTTTTAAATGGCGATTGTTCTTCAGCGAATGCTATGGGAACGATTAATAAGGTAAGTAAACAAACTAAAAGAAATCTTATCCTTTTCATAAACACCACCTTTTTTTAACTCTTACAATTAAAAACTTTATATATAGCATATAACCCCAAACCCATCAGCGGAACGATTATGCCCCAAAAGCGTAACCAAATTTTAGCACTGTCATATTCGGCAAGACATTTTTTGAATTCTTTTTTTTGTTTTTCAGGAATGTTTGTACGTAAATCCTTTTTTATATGATATATAGCGGTATAAAGAGACATAAAACCTCGTTCGGCATCACCATAATATGGTCGTACAGCTATTAAAATGTTTTCCTTTGCATCTTGCCATTTTATTCTAAGCTGATATTGAATGGAACCCAAGACAAACCCGATAACCGCCATAGAAATACTTACTTCATTCATTTTTTAGCCTCATCATTTTATTATTTTATTTATTTTTACTTATAACAATTAATATCCGACCGTCTTAATTTGTGGGTTTGTTGAATGCTGTTTACAATTAATATACTCTAAAAAGCTCATAAATTCAAGGTTTTTGGACTTTTTTAAAAATAATGAAAGGATTTCGGCTTCTTGAGCGCCGATTATATTGGGATAGCCATAAAAAAGGATGATCCGGATATCCTAAGGAAAGATAACATGTTTGATATAACTGAATAAAATCAAAGCAGATTTAAATGGGATGTGTCCCGATTAATACAGGCTGAGAACTCCCTTTACGGCTAAGCTTACGATTATTCCGGCTAAAGCCACTCCTAGAAAAATTGCCAGGAAACCCTTTCTTATTTTCAACTCACACATAGTCGCGGCCACTGTCCCAGTCCAGGCTCCGGTTACCGGCAAAGGTATAGCTACAAAAATAATCAAGCCCCAAAAACCCCAACGTTGGACGATTTTTGATTTACCTTCAACCCTTCTAAACCACCAAGAGAAAAATTTTCCGATGAACCTTACTTTTTCCAACTTGTGAAAAAAATATTTAAAAAAAATCAGTAACGGCAGTACCGGAAGTAAATTACCCAATAAAGACAAAAAATAAACTTTACCTAAAGAAAATCCAAAAGAAATCCCTAAAGGAATTGCCCCTCTTAGTTCAAAAATAGGCAAAGCCGCCGTAAAAACTACCAAAAGCTCTTTGGGCAAACTTTGAATCCATTCAAGCATCCTTGCCTACTCCTTATCGCTGACCAAAGGGACAAAAATGCAGCCGCAGATTTTTTCTTCTTTGGTATTTTTTTCAGAAAGTTTATCCACAATTGTAAGCTCCTGATGAAGCCAACTGCCGACAGGCATAACCAATCTGCCTCCAATTTTGAGCTGTTCAATCAAGGCTTTAGGAATGCGCTCGGCTGCTGCGGTAACTACGATTCGGTCATAAGGCGCCATTTTCGGCCAACCTAAAGTTCCGTCAGCCATCTCTATTATCGCAGGGTAACCTAAAAAATCGAGCAGTTTTTTAGCTTTATCAGCCAATTCGCCAAGCCGCTCAAGGCTGTAGACTCTAAGGCCCAGAAATGAAAGAATTGCCGTCTGGTAGCCGCTTCCGGTTCCTATTTCTAAAACTCTCATCCCGGCTTGGGCCTTTAACTTATCAGTCATCAAAGCCACAATATAAGGTTGAGAGATAGTCTGTTGGCAACCGATAGAAAGCGGATGATCATTGTAAGCGCTGGTTTCCTGTTCCTTGAGGACAAAACAATGACGGGGTACGCTTCGAAAAGCCTCAAGGATCGTTTCCTTGGTAAGGCCACGGGCAAAAATCTGTTGGGAAACCATCCGCTCCCTTAATTTCTCAAAATTATCTTGTTTCACTTCTCTATCTTGGATATGAATTTTACAAAACGCAAAGTATCCCTAAGGGGGCTAATTTTACTTTGAGGATTATCAAAGTAAATACTCCTGATCGGTATGCTGTTTATAATAAACTTTAGCCGGGCGGCTTTGATCAGAATCTCTGATTCTATCTCAAACTTCTTGGTCTTAATGTCGATTTTTTCTAAAACTTCACGTTTGATCATCCGAAAACCACACTGAGTATCAGGGATGTATTGGCCGGTCAGCTTAGAAATAAACCAGGACATGAGTTTATTGGTAATAACCCTGATCAACGGCATGCCGCGGGGGTCCTCCATGCGGTTACCGACTACGAAATCTGCTCCGGCCTCAGCTTGTTTGAGAAACCGGCCTAAATCCTCAGGGGCATGCTGGCCGTCAGCATCCATGACAATAATATAATCAAATTGTTCGTTAGCTAAAAGATGAGAGATCCCCTTATTCAAGGAAAGGCCTTTACCGAGATTCTTTGAATGGCTGATGGCCAGAGTAGCCTTTTTTTTAGCTACCTCATAAGTTGCGTCTTGGGAACCGTCGTCGACCACCAGCACCGGTAGATTCTTTGCCTTAAGCTGGTCGAGAAGCTTATCCAATCCTTGAGCCTCATTGTATGCGGGAATGATCAGCCAAACTTTCATTTTGAACACCTCAAGCACCTTAATTTAACTATCCAGCGAGATCCCGGCTACTGCCGGGATAATTCTATTCATCTAGTGAAATCCCGATTACTATCGGGATATTTCCTCAAGCCAGTATTTGCCGAATACATACCATTGCCCGGGGTATTGCTTAATATATTTCTCTAAAATAGCAATATACTTACGGATCAACTGCTGCTCGTCAGGCTGGCTTCCTTCTTCCAGAGAGATAGGTTCACCAAAGATCAAATGATAAAAATATTTATCCACCCGGACAAAAAATGCCGGAACAATCGGAGCCTGGGTTTTTAAAGCAAAGAAAGCCGCTCCCCGGGGAATACTGGCCCAATGTGAAAACATCTTAGTCTTTAAGCCGCTGCCGGAAAAATCCTTGTCACCAAGAAGTGCCAATACCCTTCCGGTCTTTAAGGCTGAAAAGCAACTACGCACCGCGCTGCCGGTAGAAATCACCTCGATACCTACCAGGGAACGCCGCCGGTTAAAAAAATCATTTATCCGGCGGTCGTGATGCGGAAGGGCAACCGCAGAAACCGGATAGCCTAAAAGAGAAGTAACTGCCCCGGCTAACTCATAATTACCCAGGTGAGCAGTAAGAGCAATGGCCCCCTTATGCCGGGCTAGTGAAGAATCCAAATTTTCTAAACCGCTTACCTTCACATACTTTTTTAAAAAAGCTTCGGTCATTTTAGGATAACGAAAAAAATCAGCCAGATAATAAGAAAAATTTATCACTACATTTCTGGCCTGTTTTTCCCGCTCTTTGGGGTCAGGAATAATCGCCGAAAGGTTCTCAATGATCTGTTTTCTGTCTTTGGTAAAAAAGTGGAATTGGATCAAGGCAAAAAACTTAGCGATTGCATAGCAGGCGTTACGGGGAAAAATCCAAGCAATAAGGCTGCCCAGAAGAAAAAGATAATACATCAGCTGATCAACTCCAAGATTACATCAACTATCCGCAAAGACGAATCAATGAATGAATTATCTTTTGCCCGTTCTTTAAACCGGTACATATCTTTAGGGTTATTTAAAATATTGCCGACTACTTCAGCGACTTCTTGAGCCTGGTCAGTCCTGACTATGGCACCTACCTTATTAAGATAATTCACGTTCCGTTCTTCCTGGCCGGGAATAGGATTGGTAACTACAATACATAAACCTTTGGCCAAACTCTCGGAAATGGTTATCCCGCCGCCTTTAGTAATAATAATATCGGAAAAATCCATTATTTTATATATGTTATCGGTATAACCAAAAATAAAAATCGGTTTTTTGAAAATAGCCTTTTGTTTTAAAAACCACTGGTAGAGCTTTTCATTTTTACCGCAAACTACGATCACCTGAAAATCCTGGTCTAAATCATCTAAATGCTGGGCAATTAATTTTATCGGCCCCAGGCCTAAGCCTCCACCCATGATCAACACTGATAACAGTTTATCGGTAAAACCTAATTCTTTACCGACTGCTTCTTTGGGATAACTAGTTAAAAATTTTACCGAGATCGGTATCCCCAGTATACGCACCTTGTGCGAATCAACTCCCTGGGCGATCAAAACATCCCGGGCTTCTTGACAGGCGACCACATACCGGTCTACGCAAGGATGTACCCAAAACCTATTAGGATGATAATCAGTCACAATAGCGATCAGGGGTATTTTTAAATTTTTACTTTCTTTAAAATCGGCGATTAAGCCGCAGGGAAAAGCTTGGGTAGCCACAAAACAATCGGGTTTAGAATCGGCTATCAGCCGGCGAAGTTTGCGAAAAGTGATCCGATGCACTATCCTACGGTAAGGGCTTAAAGCTTTTATGACTTTCTTGCGGTCATAGGCCTTTCCCCAAAGATGAGGAAAATATTTTATGGTCAGCATATAGGCTAAATCAACCACCTTCTCGCCCCGGGGGTAAAAATAGCCTAAACCATTGAGGGTGTTTACTTGGATACGCGGGTCTTTAAATAAAAGGGCTTCCTTGATATTTTGGGCAGCTTTGCTATGGCCCCCAAACTCAGAAATATGCAGAACAGTTACTCTTTTCATTAAAGGTTGGCTCCTGGCAGTTTCCCAAAAAAACTAATAAAGCTAATAATACCACAATTATTGAGCCGGGTAAACCGGCTTAATTGATCTGATCAAGATATGGTTTGCCTTCATTTAAGGGATTGAGCGATTTTTCAATCTCCAGCGGGGGGCTTTTGCCTAAATCAATCATTTCCCTGGGGCCTCCCGAAACAACTTCAACCTTGGGATGATAAATATCGTTCTCATTAATCTCTTTAACTACTCCTATCCGGGAATCATTAAGCCTGACTAAAGTTCCTTTGGGCCAAATCCCGATTGTTTTAAAAAACATCTCTAAAAGCGCGAAATTAAATTTTACCCCTTTTTGCCGGTTCATTATTCCATAGACCACTTCCGGAGGGTAATCTCTTTTATAAGAACGCCTCTGAGTAAGAGCGTCATATTCATCGCAGATGTTGACAATTAAAGAAGCCAGGTGGGGCTTACGCTCAGGAGATATTTTTGGATAACCTTTACAATCCCAGCCCAAATGATGTTCAAAAGCAACCACTGCCGGTAAAATACCCAGGGTATCCACATGGCGAAGAAGAATTTCAGCGCCTAAAAGAGCATGGCTCTTAACCGCTGCGAATTCATCCTCTTTGAGTTTGCCGGTTTTACGGATTATTTTCCGGGAAATAAAAAGTTTTCCAATATCGTGGAGCAGGGCGGCCGCTCCGATGCTAAGGCAGTCATCCCGGGCTAAGCCTAATTTATGAGAAAAGTATATCGAAAGTATACTCACGTTTAAAAGATGCCGGAAAGTTACTGCGTCGTAGGTTTTTATCTGAGAAACCCTCATAAACATCTGATAATTACCCAAAAGGTTATCCATGACTGTATTGGTGACAAACTTTACTTTTAAGAAATCAACAGCATCCTCATTAATCAAAGAATCCAAAGACCGGGAAACTTTATCTAAACAATCGTCATACTGGGTAATTTTATCCGAAGGCTTATTCGGCTTAAGTTCAGCATCTAAATCGCCGATCTTACCCACCCTTATATTCTTAATACCGATTATCGGTAAATAGTCCTTAAGTTCCTTTCTTATCTCTGCCTGCTGGGACACAAGAAGAGTTATAAATTGAGCCATCTCTTCTTTGTTTATGCCCTCCTGAAAAATAATCCTTTCGATGCCTCTTTCTTTCAGCTGGGAGATTGCCGGGCCTAACTTTTTGCTAAGTTCAAAAAATATATCATCACCGCAGGCAAATTCCGAACCTACCACTCCGATAATTATCTCTTTGCGTTCCTTGATGGCCGCCCGAAGACTCTCTGTGGCCACAGCCACCGAATCGAGAAACAAGGGATGTTCGACCTCGTAGATCTTAGCAATCTGCCAAGCCGATATAAAATCACGCAAAAATATTGCTACTTTATTGTCAACCATAGCGTTTTAGAATATTGGCCGATTTTATCCTGATCTGGCGATTCCAAAAAAATCTATAACCAGTAAGATTGTTTAAATATCGCCTGGCTTCCTCAAAAAAATTAGCCGAAACAAATTCAAGATTTTCTCTCAAAATCCTGCTATTCAGGCCAAAAGGATTCTTTAACAACAAAAGTTCCTCAGCCAGCTTTTGGCGAACCTGGGGATATTTAACCAAGCAATCAAAAGCCTGCCGACGAAGCAAAATTCGCTTGTCTTTAAGGACTTCGAATAAAAAAGTTTCAGCCGGCTCAAGGAAAGCCCCGACAGCTTTAAGAATTTCAAGCTTGATAAAATCATTGACTATAACAAAAACAGTCTCGAACACCTTGAGAGCCTGGGGAGACTTCAAGCTCTTTAGCGACTCGATAATAGCCTTAACTAGATTTAGCTGCCGGCTGGCTAATTGGATCTGATGGCAAAACTTATCGGTTTCTTCGGGAAAAAACTTAAAAAATAACTGCAAAATATATTTATTTACTAAACGCTGTTTAAAAATTTTATCAAAATAATACTGAGGATCGCGAGTGGTCTGTCGGGAAATTTCAATAAACCGGCTAAAATCAAAACTTATATCTTTAGAAAAAACTGCTTCTTCTAAAAATCCGCCGATTTGATTATCATAATCTTGAAAAAAAGATTCAACAGCCTCGCCTTGGCTGCGCTTAGCCTGTAAGACTTCAATAAATCGATCGGGATAATCTTTTTTGCCGCTGACAACGCATTCTTTGACCTCGGCTAAAACCTTATCAGCGATCAGATTTAAACGTTTCAGATCTGACTCGGAATTAAACAGGTCCAAAAGCATAGCCCGATAGTTATCTTTAAGTTGTTGGCGGTCAAAAGAAAAACCCTCACCCAAGGAGATACCGGAAAGGATCGAAGAAAGATTTTTGCGATAAACATCCGATACCCCCGGGTCTTGGGAAAGAGAAAAAATGTTTTTTATTTTTTCAACTATCCGGGGGTTATTTTTTATCCATTTTGCCCGTTCTAATTTCTCAGCCAGCGACAAAGAAACCTTCTCATGATCCTGGCGGCTCAAAAGCTGAGAAAACAAACCAAAATTTAACCCGTCCAATCCTTTTAAATCTTTAAGGCGCTCAAAAAGTATACCGGCAAGATCGCCTGACTCTAAATCGCGAAAAATACTTTTAAGCCGGTCGATATTTAAAGCGCCTGAACCTTCGGGAAGGTTTAAAGTCAACTTAGCGAATGAGTTTAAACATTTTAGATAGCGTTCTTTATCTTTATCACGCAAATAAGCAAAAAATTTAGTGACAATAAACTCCAACTCTCCCAAGTCGAAAGAATCGTGGATATCCAACTTGCCCAGCACCTTCTCAAAACTATCAGCCAAAGCTTGTAATTTAACCCAATCGTTAGTCTCTAAACTGTTCTTTAATACATAAAACCAGCTATACTTATACTCTACCTCATCATCACGCAAAAGATTTGAATAATCCAAATCTTCGACCTTGATTTTTGACACTTTACGGACCTCTAACATATTATGCAGGCCTCCGGAAAGCAATATATCCCGGGGAGGCTGCCCGACTTGTTGCAAAAAAATAGTCAGGTCGTTTAAAGAAGCTCCTTTTTCGATTTTAACCGTCTTTACTTTACGCCGATGGAAAAAATTCCTGATATCGTCGATGAGGTTTGAAGAAGCAAGATCCTCTCCATTGCAAGACAACTTATCGTAAGCCACCTCTAAGGTTAAAAGGCCGGTCAACTGACAAAGCTGATCGATTTTTGCCTTTAAATCCTGAACTGACTTCATAAAAATCGGGTGTTCCCGGAAATAAACTGAGACATTGGTAAGTGCTACCCGCAGGCTTTTTAAAAAAAGATCGTATCGGCCTTGGTTATCCATTTAAAAATATTCCCGGTAAACGTCACACATATATTGTAAGGGAGACCGGCTCTTTTTGTAGCCAATCTCAAAAAAAGGAGATAAGCCATAACGCAAACAACCAGCAGATGTCGAAATCACCGACTGCTCCAGGGGAAATAAAAACTCTCCTCCGTAGCATTCTCTTAAAAAATTATAAAAACCCTCTTTTTTACCCAACCTTCCGATAACCGAAAAAATGAAATCACTGTTATCAGTCTGCTTTTGTATTAACTGCAAAATACTCAAAATCTCGCTGCGCAGGTAATCTTTGACAAACAGATTTATAGTCTGGATGCTTAAATTTACATATCCAGAATCTTTCTTGAGAGTTATTTCCTTAAAATAGGGCGTTTCCTTAAAAGATACGTAGCGTTCAAACACTTCTTGGGCTAAAGAATAATCCAAGATGAACCTTTTAGATATTTTTTCGATCAAGGTTTTCAAGCTAAAATCAAGGTTTTTTGAAAAAGTCAAATCGTCTTTTGTGTAAATCAGAAGATCGCTGCTTGAATAATTCAATCGCAGGACTGCACCCAGCCCAGAAGGTTTAGTAAAAACCGAGGCGTAAGTGCTCAAAGCTTCTGAAACAAAACCGCAGAACTGCCGGTTAAAATTATCGAAAATATCCTCTATTTCTTTATAAACCTGGTCTTTTACGCTGGCTAACAAAAACTTACCCCCTAATTTTTTGGCCCAGATGCCATAAGGAGGCTCTGGGTAACTTGAGTCTAAAACGGTATAGTTAAAAGCAATATTATGGATACAGAGATCACCCCAATCGAGGTATTTATCTTCAAGGTATTTCTTGATAAAGGCAAGATCGAAAGAAGAAACTTTTTTTTCCCCTTTAAGCGGTACGATATCGACAGTTTTCTTGATGCTAAGGTTATCTTCGGGTAGTTCTAAGAAAACCTTCTCCACCTTTAAACAGTGACGCTTCTCGGCATCCTCTATGGCCTGATTGAGCAAGAAAGAGTTCTCTTTAATACAGCTAAACAAATCAGCCGACTTTTTCGGAAAAACTAGTGAGAATTCCTCAAGAAATATAAAGGAAGGTTTTTTTAAACTGCCGAGAGAGATAAATGCCCGGTCATCATCGATAACGATTGCAGATGCGCCTTTCATGCTCAAAAAATAATGAATTTGTCTTTAACGGTCAAATCCTACGTAGACTTCCTTATACCGCAGGTCAATATATTGGATCAAATCTAACTTGTCTTTAAATTTTACGTTGACCACATCCTTAAACAGGGTAAGCTTACGGATAAAATCATGGCTGCCGATAATCACTCTTAGTTTTTTATCCGGGCCGCGGATTTGCCCAAAGGGTTTTTTAAAGTTAGCCATAAAATAAAGCCCTTCCGGCACAACAGCGTTTATTGAGCTCACTTCAAGAATTTTGGAAAGATCGACCTTCTTCAAGCTCGACACCAAATCAAAAAGATAAGCAAATTCTTCATTTTTCAGCTGGTAGCCTTTTCGATAAACCCGGCTGTCGGAAGGTATCTCGGCAACGATCAAACCATTGATTTCAGTCAAAGAACCGTCGGAAATAATCACCCCTTCCGGATCTACGGGATAAAACTTCTTGGCTTTTATTTGCAGGCAAGGTATTCTTTGTTCAACTTTTACCTCAAAGCCCCGGGGGAATCTCTTCAATATTTCGACTGACTTGTACTCGGGGTTATCCTTGGAGATCTCTGCGGCTATCTGTTTTAAATCTAGACTAAACAAAGATTTCCCTGATGCTTTATCTTTAATTTTCTGGCTCAAAACAACATTGGCTTTGATCTCTTCTGACTGCACCCGAAAAGTAGCTGAATTAAAAACTAAATAACCCAGGCTTCCCAAAAGCAGTAGGCTCACTGCCAGAAAAAAACCGGTCCAGATTAAAGGCGGGTCTATTTTCAGTTTAATTTTCTTAAATCGTTTATTTCTCCTGCGCCTCATGACAATTCTCCTTGATTTTAGCTAAAATCTTACGGCCGGTAATAACTAGACTAATAACTCTGCCGGCTTCAAAGCCAGCTCAGTCATTTTTAAAATCAGTTCATCAAACTCTATCCCGCAAACTTTTGCCGAAAGCGGCAGTAAACTATGAGAGGTGAGCCCGGGTATCGAATTAACCTCCAAGACATAAGCTGTACCATTTTGGTCAAGACGTAAATCGACCCGGGAAAAATGCCGGCAGCCCAAAGACTTATGGGCAGCTTGAGCTTGAATCTGAATCCGCTGGTAAAGATCTTCGGGGATTTTAGCCGGAGCAATAAAATCAGTCAGTCCGTCGCTGTATTTTGCCTGGAAATCGTAATAACCTTTTTTAGGTATTATCTCAACCACCCCTAAAGGCTGCTGATTAAGAATCCCTACGGTTAATTCCCGGCCCTCGATATAATCTTCAAGTAAAACAATATCCTGATGGCTAAAAGCCTTATCTAAAGCCGCCGGCAATTGCCCGACTTCTTGGACAATCGATATTCCCAGGCTGGAACCGGAACTGCACGGCTTGATCACCAAAGGATAGTTTAACCCAGAAGGAATTCTCCGGCAGTCACAACAAACGCTGAATTCAGGAGTACGAATACCGACGGTTTTAAAAATCTGTTTGGACAAAGCCTTATTCATGGCCAAAAAACTTCCCCGGGGGCTTGAACCGGTATAAGGTAAGCCCAGGCCTTGGAGTATTTCCTGGATACCGCCGTCCTCGCCGAATTTTCCATGCAAAGCTATAAAAGCTATCTCTATACCTTGAGAACGGATAAGGGCCTCGATATCTTCTTTCTGAGAACTGTTGATATCAATAAAAACTACGTTGAGACCGTGCCGGCTTAAAGCTTTACAGGCTTCATCGGCTGAGACAAGCGAAATCTCTCGTTCCGGAGATACTCCGCCTCCTAAAACACCGATTTTAACTTTCCTTAAATCCATTTTTATACCCAACGTATGATTTCCTCTTCTAAAATTATACTATGTTTTTTATAAACCACATCTTTAATTTTCTTGATTAAATAATCCACCTCGCTATATTTAGCCGCGCCGATATTGACTATGAAGTTTGCATGCTTGCTGGAAACCCGGGCCCCACCTTTAGATAAGCCTTTAAGGCTGCAAGAATCGATAAGAAAACCAGCTGAATTTTTCTCGGGGTTTTTAAAAATGCACCCACAGCTGGGATAACTGAAATCCTGGGACTGAAGCCTCTTAGCTAAAAATCCTCTTAAAGATTCTTTCATTTCCGAAGACTCAGGTAAAATCAGGCTCGCCCAAAGGACAATCCGTTCGCCAATCGAAGAAGACCGATATCCGAAAACCAGATCTTTACGCTTTAGCACCTGGATATTTCCCCAACGGTCGCTAAGGCCGATTTCTCCGATCAAAGAGGAGATTTGCCGGCCATAAGAAGAAGCATTGATAGCAACCAGCCCTCCAACCGTAGCCGGTATCCCGGCCAAGTTCTCTAAACCACCTAAATTATATTTTACACAATACTTGATCAACGAGGATAAAGTCGTTGCTGCCCCCACTACCAACCGGCCATCTTTATTTTGCACATAGTCAAAACCCTGGCCCAGTTTTATCACTGGTTTTTCGATCACTGAATCACTAACCAGCAGATTTGACCCCCGGCCAAGGATATAGCCTGCCGATCCGAATTCCGATAAAACCTCTGATAATTCTTCGGGATTGTTGACCAGGAAAAAAAACTTAGCCTTGCCCCCTATTTTGATAGTAGTGCAGGCCTTCAGCTCAATGTTAGTTTCCAGCTCTATTTTTTTTAAACTCATAAATCACCTTATCAATACGGGAATTAATATCGCCGGCACCCAAGGCTAAAACTAAATCGCCCGGTTTTAATTTTCCGGGAATTAATTCAGAAAGTTTTTCAACGCCAACATGCTCGACATCAACCGAAGAATGCTGTTTTATGGCCAGGCTGAGGCTTTCAGCGCTTATACCCTCGATTCGCGGCTCCTGGGCGCTGTAAATATCAGTTACGATAACTTTATCCGCCTCGGAAAAGCAGGTAAAAAACTGCGAAAAAAGAAGGTTTACCCGGGAATAACGGTGCGGTTGCAAAATAACAAAAATCCTCTTAGGCCCGAGCAAGCGGGCTGCCTGGATAACCGCTTTTATTTCTGTGGGATGATGAGCATAATCATCAACAAAAGTTACTCCGGCTACTACCTCTTTGACTTGGAATCGCCGTTTAGTGCCCCGAAAACCCTCAATGATCTTAGCAACCCGCTTTAGATCCTCGCCGAGATACCAGCAGACTGCTAAAGCCGCTAAGCTGTTACGGCAATTATGTTCACCGACTAAGGGAACCTTTACCGAAGTAATAAAATCTCCCTTAACTAATAGATCAAAACAGCTGAACTGCTGCTGGAACTTGAAATTACGTCCCTGGACCTGGTTTGAGTCTCCCCAGCCAAATTTTATCCCTTCAACCTTGTCGATAATCTCGGCTACTGAACTCTGATCTCCCCAACCAAAAACTTTACTTTTGGTTTTTCGGGCAAAAGTTAAAAAACTACTGTTGATCTCATCGATTGTCCGGTAATAATCTAGATGTTCGCAGTCAATATTGGTAATCACCGAAACCCAGGGGTCGTAACAGAGAAAACTTCCATCACTCTCATCGGTTTCGATAACGCAATACTGGCTTCCCCACCAGGCATCCCGGCTATAGTTAAGCGGCGAGCCTCCTAAAAATACGGTCGGTTTAAACTCTAAAGAAGTAAGCAGATAACCGATTAAAGCTGTGGTGGTAGTCTTACCGTGGCTTCCGGCTACGGCTATGGTTTTATTATCCCGGCAAAGCTCAGCCAGAAGCCGGCCTCTCTTTATAATCTGTATGCCCCGGCGTTTGGCCTCTTCTATTTCCGGATTATCTTCGGGCACTGCCGAAGAATACCCCAACATATGGACACCATCGGGCACCTGGTCTTTATGATGGCCGATAAATACCGGGATCCCTTCATCTTTTAACTTTTTGATCTGGTAGCCTTCCTGGGAATCCGAACCGCTTACTAAAAAACCTTTATCTTTAAGGAGCAAAGCCAGGCCGCTCATACCTATCCCGCCGATCCCGACAAGATGAATAGTTTTTACTTTAGATAAAATTTCACCCATCGATCCTCCAACTCTTCAATACTATCCAAACCGCTAAAAGATTTAGCTATCGCCTCAAGCGGCGTTTCGCCATGCTTAAGATAAGAAAGAAAACGGGAAAAACTATACTTTCCGTATTGCTTAACGAAAAAGTTAATCAATGAAAATGATTCCAGGTAAAACAAACTGGCGTAATCAGCCGGCTTAGCCTGCAGATTGCTCGAACCGGCTAAAAGTTCTTTTAACGGTATATACTGCTTAGCTTTGATTGCTTGCTTAAGCCCTGAAATCCTGCCTTGATACATCGCCCGGCCATACTTATTCTCAATATAACAGGCAACTCCTTCGTCCAGCCAATTATCCAAATTAATCTTTTTGATATATTCATGAAGAATAATATGGGTCAACTCATGTATAAAAATAGAGTTAAAGCTTCCCTGGTCAGGATAAGTATAGATTATTTTAGCTCGATAGTCAACACAGGCTCCCGACCAGGAAGAACATTTAAATTGTTTAAGGTAACTTTCTTTGTCGCCGGCTATAAACACTTTAGCCCGGTTATTCCACAACCAAAGTTCGTCACGAATAAGGTTAAACTCCTGAGTGATTATCCGGTAGAATTTCTCGGCCGTATTCTTAACCTTGAAAAGATAATCCTGAGAGACTGCTTCCTGATAATTAATCAAAAAATGGTCGGAACGTAAGGTTTTAAACTCAGCCTCCGCTGCCAAGGAAACCGCCGGTGAAAAAACCAAAGTAAAAAAAATAATCAGTTTAGTAGAAGGGAGTGATATCCAAATCCTCAAAACCGACTCCTAAGTTTATCTTTCCGGCTTGATCAGCCAGGTTCTTTCTAAAGTCGCAGTCAGAAACTAATCTTTCCAAAGAGCTGCTGAAATCCGAATAAGAAAAATCCTTCTCCGGGCAAACCAGGGCCGCGCCTTTTTCCTGAAAATAAAGGGCATTTTTCATCTGGTGGCCGAACCCTGCCGGATGCGGTATTAGCAAAGCCGCTAAACCATAATAAGAAATCTCCGACAAGGTCAAGGCCCCGGCCCTTGAAACAACTATGTCTGCGGCACTGTATAAAATCTCGACATTATAATAAAAATCCTTCACAAAGCTTTTATGAGTTATTTTATTATAGTTTTGGTAAATTTCAAAGTACTTATCTTGGCCGGTTAAATGTATCACCTGGCACTGCCGGTTAAACTTCTCGATGAACCTGAGGAAAACCTGATTGAGAAATCTTGCCCCCTGGCTTCCGCCGCAGCAAAAAATAACTGGCGTCTGGTCAAAATTAAGGATTTTGCGGGCCGCTGGCTTATCCAGCTTGGTTAAACTTTTCCTTAACGGCACCCCCACCACCAGGCTTTTGGCGCAAAATTGCTTACCCGGAAAACCCTGCAGGACTTTCGGCACAAATCTGATAAGCAGTTTATTGGCCCGGCCCAAAGCAACGTTCGGCTCATAAAGGACTGTCTTGATAAAAAATAGTTTACTTAATAAGATCAGGAAAAAACTATCTCTTCCGCCAAAACCAATAACTTTTTCTGGCCTTAGCCTGAGCAAAATCCAAACTGCCTCAAAAAAACGTAAAATCCCCTCAACGATCAAACAACGACAAGGCAAGTGCTTTCCTAAAGTAAGATAACCTTCCTTTTTGACATACTGCTTTAAATTTTTAGAGGTGACGAAAAAATAAATCGCAAAGTTGTCCTGAGAATCTGTTCCTTGGGCAACCGAGCTTATCTTCTGGGCAACAGCTAGAGCCGGAAAAGTATGGCCGGCCGATCTTTCACAGGCAAATAAAATTCTCATTGATCCTGGATTACCCTTTCCCGGGAAGCATTAAAAAATAATCCCAAAAGTATATAGTGAACAACCAAGTTGCTTCCGCCATAGCTCATAAACGGCAAAGGCAACCCCTTGGTAGGCAAAAGTCCGCAGCTAACCCCGAGGTTAATGGTTATTTCCAGAAAAAATATCAAAACCACACCCCATAACACCCCGGAGCGAAAACTCTCGCTGGCTCTGGCGGCGATCTTAAACATTTTATGAAAAAGAAAAAAGAAAATAAGGACAAACCCTAGGGACCCCAAAAGGCCAAACTCCTCAGCGATGATCGAGAAAACAAAATCAGTATGCGAAGCCGGAAGAAAAAATAACTTCTGGCGGCCCTGGCCCAAACCTACCCCCCAAAGGCCGCCTTCACCGTAGGCGATCTGGGACTGGATCAATTGGAATCCCGAACCCTTGGGATCCGAAAAAGGATCAAGGTAAGCAGTGACTCTCTTTAAACGGTAAGGATAAAACTTAACCAAAAAAAAAGCAAGCACCAAACCAAAAAGGATCACGAAAACCAGATGACGGCGGCGGGCGTTAAATAAAAAAAGAAACAAAACAGTCCAAATTACCCAGAACCCGGCAGTGCCCAGATCCGGTTGGAGCAGCAGCAAAACGCAGATCGAACCAAGAATAACTCCCAAGGGGACCAACCCCCTGCCAATACTTTTTATTAAGTTTCTTTTCCTCCGGCAGTAGTCAGCGCAGTAAAGCAAAAAGGAAATTTTAAGTATTTCCGAAGGCTGGATATTGAAGCCGGCCAGATACAACCAGCGCTTTGCCCCGCCGGCTTCGCGGCCTAAAAAAACCACCACTACCAGGCAAAGAATAGTTAAAAGTAAAAATTCCTTATTCCAGCGCCGTAACAGCTCCAAATCCACGAAAAGAGTAAACGAAAAAAGAAGCATGCCTACTCCAAAAGAAATCAGCTGTTTTTTAAAAAAATAAGTAGCATCGGCAGCAGTTTTAAAAGCATAAACACTTGAAGATTCATAGACCATTAAAAGGCCGAATAAAGTAATAATAAAAACCGCCAAAAAAATCAAACTGCGTTCTTTTTTTGAATTTACTCCGGTAATCATGATTTAAGGTTGTTTACCATTTCGATAAACTTATCGCCGCGTTCCTGGTAATTACTAAACATATCAAAGCTGGCGCACATCGGCGATAGGATCACCGTATCACCCTCTTGAGCCTTAAAAAAGGAAGCCTCTACCGCTTCTTTTAAAGATAAAAAAACCTCCAGAGGTACGCCATTTTTTAAACAATCAGCAATAAGCCTTGCCGCCTGCCCAAAAAGATTTATTTTTTTGACCCGCTTCAGATAAGGCAAAATAACCGAATAATCTAAACCCTTATCTTTTCCGCCGGCCAGAAGAATAACCGGGCCTCGGGTATTTTTAAGAGCCCAGATAGTCGAAGAAGGATTAGTGGCTTTTGAATCATTGATAAAAGTTATGCCGTTAATCTCTCTTACTAATTGCTGCCGGTGCGGCAGGCCACGAAATTTCGAAAAAACAACCTGACAGTCAGTTTTACTCAAACCGTAAATACGGGCTATCCGGTAAACGCAGGAAAAGTTCTCATTGGGAAATTCGTCTGAAAAATACAGGATTTGTGACCGGATTGAAACAAATTTTTCGAAATTAATGTCCTCGGCCTTATTCAAAACCGCATAATCATCCTTAATTTGATTACGAAATATATTCATCTTGGCCTGAAGGTAGCCGGAAAAATTCTGATAACGGTCAAGATGGTCTGGAGCAATATTAAGCAAAGCCGCAACCTGAGGCCTAAATTTTATAATCGTTTCCAGTTGAAAAGAACTTATTTCCAAAACTACGGTATCGTTTTTTTTAGTCTCCAAAACAAAAGAAGCAAAAGGAGTGCCGATGTTGCCGCCTAAAAAAACTCTCTTTCTTTTACTGCGCAAAACCTGGTAAGTCAGATGGGCAGTGGTAGTCTTTCCATTAGTTCCGGTAATGGCTACACAATTAGCTTTAGTCAACCAGAAGGAAAACTCAATTTCCCCAACTATTGGTATCTCCAAGCCCTGGATAACCTTGAAAGCCTGGGATTTAAATGTGTCTACGCCCGGAGAAACTACTGCCAGTTGGCAATCCTTGATAAACTTTTTGCTGTGCGAGCCGAATTCAAATTCCACGCCCTGCTTGATAAAAGAATCTATCGGGCCAGGGGCAAAATCCTTACGCTCTTTCTGTTCACTTACCTTTGCCTTCTTGCCTAAAGCAAGAAGTAAACCAACAAGGGCACTGCCGCTTTTTCCCCACCCGACGACGCAGACTGTTTTGAGACTTTCTAAATTCATGGATTTTTAACGTATCTTAAGGGTCAGCAGGGCTGCGATTGCGCAGATAATCGAGACTATCCAAAGACGAATGATGATCTTGGGCTCCTTCCAGCCTAAAAGCTGAAGATGATGATGAAGCGGAGCCGCTAAAAATATCTTTTTTCCTCTCAACCGCACAGACAATATCTGTAAAATCACGCTCAAAGCCTCAAGCACGAATAATCCGCCGCTGATAAAAAGAAGGAATTCCTGTTTTATCAAAAGGGCGATCGTCCCCAGGGCTCCACCCAAAGCTAAAGCACCGACATCACCCATGAAAACTTCGGCCGGATAAGAATTAAACCAAAGAAAGGCTAAACCGGCACCCATAAGCGACAAGCAGAAAACGGTTAATTCTCCGGCTCCTTCAATATAGGGAATAAAAAGGTAGTTTGCAAAACCAATATGGCCTACAACATAACTTAAGATTCCGAAAATCAAAGAATTGATGATTACTGCCCCGATAGCTAACCCGTCAAGTCCATCGGTAAAGTTAACGGCATTGGAAGTGGCAATCACCATGAGGATCGACCAAAAGATATAAAAATAGCCTAAATCAACAACAAAATTTTTTAAAAAAGGCAGATTCCAGGAATTGGGAAAATCCTTGTTTAAAAGCAATACTATCCCTAACAATACCCCTACCAAGCTTTGGGCTATTAGTTTTTGCCGGCGGCTTAAACCCTGCCCACGCTTTATTTTTAAAAAATCGTCACGTAAACCCACCAGCCCTAAGCTGAGTAAAACCAGCAATACCGCCAAAACAAGGTAACTATCCCACCGGGCCCAAAGAATAGTGGAAATAGACATTGAAAATATAATTAAAATTCCACCCATAGTCGGAGTCCCCTTCTTAGAATTATGAAGAGACTCCAAGTGAATATGCCCATACATATCCACTCTTTCAATTATTTTAAGATTTTTTAGCCGTTTTAAGGTGAATTTCCAAAACAACATTACCAGAATAAAGGAAGTTATAAATGCACAGCCGCCTCGAAAAGTTATATATTTGGTAATATTAAAAACCGAAAGGTATTTAGCCAAAGGATAAAAAATATGATAGATCATTTTTGCGTCTCCCTTATCTAGAGCCGACCCGCCGGGTCGCCCCTGCTGTTATTTCAAATAGGGAATTATCTTCTCCAATTCCATTTTACGCGAACCTTTCAGAAATATCAAATACTGCTTAGCCTGGTTTTTTAACGGGACGATCTTCTGATTGATGAACCGAGCTAAATCTCGGTGGGAAGAAAAATGATAAGCCCGCTTATAGCCTATTTGAGACAGGCGCCGGTTAAGCTGCCGGGTATAATCACCAAGGGTAAGACAATAATCAAATTTATTTTTAACCAGGTAAGGAGCCAGACAGCGATGATAATAAGCGGTTTTTTTTCCCAGTTCCAGCATGTCGCCGATAACCGCGATCTTCTTTAAAGGGTGATTTTTCAGGCTGTTTAAAGCCTGTTTTACTGAATAAGGGTTAGCATTATAAGCATCATTCAGAATAGAAAACCTGGCGGTTTTTTGAATTTGCATGCGCATTAAGGGATATTTTTTAAACCCTTTGATCTTTGAGACTAACTTTTCGATAGGTATGCCGTAAAGATGGCCGGACAAAACCGCTGCCAAAACATTGGTAATAAAACCTTCTAAATGATTAGGGATGGCCAACTCATAGGCATTCTGAATACGAAACCAACAATTCTGGCTGTCTTTAGCTATCCGGCGGGCAAAAAGATGATTATTGCTTTTAGTACCAAACCAATAAACATTTTTTTTATCCTTAACCCTTCGCAGATAAGCATCATCTCGGTTGAGCACCAGTTTCATGGCCGGATTACTCAAACCCAGGGAAATTTTTTCTCGAAAAATACCCTCTAAGCTGCTTAGACCTTCTAGATGAACCGGTTTTACAAAAGTGATCACTCCCACGTCCGGCTTAAGAATGCCGGATAAAACACCTATTTCACCCGGCTGGTTTGTACCCAGTTCCGCGATCACCACCTCCTGGTGGTTTAAAGAAAAAATAGTCTTAACTACCCCTAGGAGGTTATTTTCGGTTTTTTTATTCTTTAAAACCCGGCAGTGGCCTTCAAGAAGAAAATAAAGCATTTCTTTGGTGGTGGTCTTGCCTAAAGACCCGGTTATGGCATAGACAAAAGGCTTCTTTTTTTCTCTGATATAACTGGCAATGGAAATCAGCGCCTGATAACTATCCTCTACCACTAAAAATGGCACTTTTAGGGCGGGTTTAAAACCCGCCCCTACAGATCTTTGGCAAATAATACAGGCTGCACCCCGGCTTTGGGCTTCTGGAATAAAATCATGGCCGTCAAAAAGTTTGCCTTTGACGGCAACGAATCCTTGCCCCTTTTTAATAGTCCGCGAATCAATAGAAAAACCCTCTAACGGCTTAAATTTTTCAGGCCGATAAACCCCTTTAGGCTTAATCATCCTTTTCAAAGTCTTAAAATCCTTGATCAACACTCTTTTTTCTTTAGTTAGCGGTTCTTAAAATTTTCCTGATTACTTCGCTGTCTTTAAAAGCAACCCTTCTCGGGCCGATGATCTGATAATCCTCATGGCCTTTACCGGCCACCAAAAGGCAGTTTTTTTCTTGTTTAGCTCCGGAAATTACTTTATTTTCGATAAGCAGCCTGACCGCCTCTTCGATTGCTTTCTTGCGGTCAATAATAACTTTGTAATTTTTAGTCTTGAAACCCTTCTCGATCTGTGAGCAGATCTCTTTAGGTTCTTCGCTGCGCGGGTTATCGGAAGTAACAATATTGCTATCAGCTAATTGCCCGGCTATCTGGCCCATCATTTTGCGTTTACCTTTATCCCGGTCACCGCCACAGCCAAAAACACAGATAATCTGATGATAACCCATATCCCGCAGAGCTAAAAGAACAGTTTCCAAGGCATCCGGGGTGTGGGCATAATCAACAAAGATATTGTCTCCGACACGCTCCAGCCTTCCCTCAACGCTGTTAAAAGATTCGACCTGTTCTGCCACCTCCTGCGGCTCAAAACCCAAAGAAACTATAAGAGCGAAGGCTGCCGCTGTATTAAAAACATTATGCCGGCCGCAAAGCCTTGTTTTTAGAGTGTAGAGGCGTTTATTGTATTCCAGGTCAAAACTCGAACCGAATGGATTTAGGGAAATATTGGTAATCTTAAAATCGCTGATCTCTTTAGTCCCATAAGCCAAAGCCTGGTTTAAGCGGCGCAGCAGCCTCATCCCGTAAGGATCATCAACGTTGATCACTGAAGGGCTTTTGCGGTTATCCCAAAATAACTTTTCTTTTGCCTTGAAGTAGTTCTTTAGGGTTTTATGATAATCCAGATGGTCGCGGCCAAGATTGGTAAACAAGCAACGATAGAAATCAATGCCTTTTATTCTTTCTTGCTCGATAGCGTGCGAGGAAACTTCAGTAACCAAAAAGCGGCTTCCCGAATCTTTAGCCTCTTTAAGTAACTTTCGCAGAGCCAGAAATCCGGGAGTGGTATTATCAGCCGGATAGATCTTCTGGCCGATATGATAATCGACCGTGCTGACCAAAGAAGTTTTAGCCCCTAGTTTATTTAAAAGATAATAGATGAGGGTGCTGGTGGTAGTCTTGCCATTAGTACCGGTAACCCCAATCACCTTAAGGTCATTATTTTTAAATTCATAAAACAGGTCTACGGCCCGAACAAACTCTTTCTGAATATTTTTTACGTAGACCACCGGTTTAGTTTTGATTATTTTTTTTAACTTGCTGCTGGCTGAACTTTCAGCTACAAAAACCGCAACTTTAGGTTCAATCTTAGGCAAAACCGAAAAGATATCAAAGTTTTTTCTGGGAATAATGAAAAAAAGTTCATTTTTCAGAATTTTACGCGAATCGTCGCTGATCCCGGAGATAGTTAAGTTTTCGGCCAAATTTAATCCTGAAGCTGGAAAAATATTTCTTATCTTCATTCTATCCCGTTTTGACCCTCAAGATAAGCGATTGTTTTTTCGGAAATTTCTTTAAAGGCCGGAGCAGCCACTACTCCTCCAAAATGCGAGGCCCGGGGTTCATCTACGCTAACCGCGATAACCAAAGGGTGATCTAAATCGGCTATGAAACCGACAAAGGTAGCCCGGTAGTCGTTGGGGGAATATCTTCCTATGTCTGGATCATACTTCTGGGCTGTACCGGTTTTTCCTCCGATAAGGCGGCCGCTAACTCCTGCTGATTTGCCGGTACCTTCCTGGACAACTTTTATCAAGATGCGCTTAGCTTCTTCGGTAACTTCCGGAGAAAATACCTGTTTTTTTGAATAGTCACTATCTTTACAGTAACCATAGGAGCAGATCTTTTTAACCAGATGCGGCTTGACTAAATACCCGCCGTTAGCTACAACTGCAAAAGTACGCGCCAGTTGCAGCAAGTTAACGCCGATCTCCTGGCCGATTGGGATGATGAACCCCGAAGTCTTTGACCATTGATCTTGATTCTTAACCCAGCCGCTGACTTCACCGGGAAAATCTATGCCCGTAGGCCTACCGAATTCCAACCGCTGGATGTACTGGTAAAGAGTTTGAGCCCCTAAGCTAGAGGCGATCTTGGCCACGCCGATATTACTTGATTTCATAAACACTTCTTCAAAAGTCAACTTACCGTAAGCATGCCAATCATGAAGAATGCTGCCGGGAATCTTAAACTCGCCATTTTCGCAAAAAATAATCTCATCGGGAGAAAAAATCTTTTCATTAAGTGCCGCCAAAAGAGTGACTACTTTAAACACCGAACCTGGTTCAAACATATCCACCACTACCCGGTTCTTTAAATATTTCAGATCTTCCTGATTTAAAGCGTTAGCGTTAAACGAAGGGTAATTAGCTAAAGCCAGGATCTCCCCGTTAGAAGCATCCATGATCACAGCGCTGGCATCTTGAGCCCTGAACTTTTTAACGGTTTTTTCTAAAATCTCCTCTACCCAGTACTGTATTTGGGCATCAACAGTTAAAACCAGGTCAGCCCCAGCTTGAGGAATTGCTGACCCGGAAGAAAAAATAATCTTGCGCAAAGAAGAATCCTGTAAAATTTTTACCTTGCCGTCTTTACCACTCAAATATTGGTGGTAAAAAAACTCCAAGCCTTCCAGCCCTTTGTTGTCAATATCAACCAGGCCCAGCAAGGCTGCACCGACAGTATTATGAGGGTAGAATCTTTTTTGCTCCCGGATAAAACCAATCCCTTCTAAATTGAGCGCCGCCAACTCTTGGCGTTCCCGGAGGGAGATCTTACGCTTGATCCAGATAAACCTCTTTCCTTTCTTCAAACGAGACAAAAGGGTTTCCTGGGATAAACCGGTATATTGAGAAATTATCTTAGCGCTAGCCTCTAAGTCGCTGATCAACGAGGGGTCGGCGAATACTGAATAGCAGTATAGCCCGGCAGCCAGAGTTCTATCCTTGCGGTCAAAAATAGTCCCCCGGCGGCCTTGAATTTTAAGCAACCGGTAATGCTGGCCTTGAGCAAGCTTGCGGTAAAAACTGCTTCTGAATACCTGTAAATTAACAATCCGTGCGGTAATAACAAGAAAGCATAAAACAAAAAAAGAATAGACAACAACACTGCGCTTTTTAGGAATAACTCTTGCCACTGTTTTTGTAAGGCTTAAGAAATTTACGGAATTTACCTACTATCCTCTGCTAAAACCGTTAAAGTAGGTGCTGAGGTTTTCAGAAAACGACTCAAGCTTTTAGCTATCCAGCTACTCTGGGCCTTATTTCTAGGGGAAAAACCTAAAGCAATGACTCTTTCCTTGCCCACCGGTGCAAAAAATTCGTTTTCAGCCCATTGGTTGACCTTGGACAGCGAAACTTCCTTGGCAAAATTATACATCAAGTAGTCCCGCTTATCAACAAGTTCATTGTAGCGTTCATGATTCGAATTTAGACGGTAGGCTTGAACGTAAATCTGGACTTTCTGGTGAAGGTAGATCAGGCTGGCGATAAAAATAAAAAGGGGTATCGTTAACAGTAGTATTTTTTTCATAGTTTTTAAATTTTCTCGGCTACCCGTAATTTAGCTGAACGGGAAGCCATGTTTTCTTCCTTTTCGGAATCTCCAGGCACGAGCGGTTTTTTAGTGATCAAAGCCAACACCCCTTGTGACCGGTAATCGCGAAAAGTATGTTTGACTATCCTGTCTTCCAGAGAATGAAAACTGATAACCCCGATCCGGCCGCCCGGGCTAAGGTATCCGACGGCCGTTTTAATCCCCTCTCTCAAAGATTCCAGTTCCCGGTTAACTGCTATCCGCAAAGATTGGAACACCCGGGTTGCCGGATGAATCCGGCCATGCTGGAATTTTACTGAAAGCGCGCTGATAATGACCCGGGTCAGCTGGGTAGTGGTAACTATCGGTTCGTTTCTACGGGCTGCGACTAAACGCTGGGCTATCTTGCGGGCATAGCGCTCTTCGCCGAATTTTCTAAAAATAACGGTTAACTCTTCCTCGCTGAGATTGTTTACCAAATCATATGCTGAAACGAAAGCATCCTGGTCCATACGCATATCCAAAGGGCCTTCTTTTAAAAAACTAAAACCCCTCTGGGGGTCATTCAACTGATAGGTAGAAATACCCAAATCAAATAAAAAAACATCGACTTGCTTTAAACCCAGTTGGTCTAAAATCCTGCTGACCTGGGCGAAATCTCCCTTGACCAGCGTGAAACGGCCGTTAAAATCTTTTAAATTGTTTCTGGCTCTTTCCAAAGACTCCTGGTCGCGGTCAATGCCGATTAAATGGCTATCCTGGCCCATGAGCTCTAAGCACTTACCAGCGTGGCCGCCCATCCCCAAAGTGCAGTCAACCACCACCTTTCTCTTTGCCGGCTCAAGAAGCTTGATTATCTCTCGATACATAACCGGATAGTGATAAGTTTTAGTCATTGTTTCTAAAGTACAGTTAGGCATAGTTAATATTTTATAGGCTTTTTTTAACGCGAAAATTTACGCCTGAGTAAAGCTGCTTGGGCCAATTGGGTATTCGACATCTGGCAAATCCGGAATCCGGACAAAGTCAGCATTGATACTCCTACCGGAAGAGTTTGTTCTTTCGGGCTGGGTTTAAGTGAATTTTTTTTGGCTTTCTCTACTACTGTCGTCATTGTCACCTCCTTATTTTAAAGATCTGGATCTCTACTCTACAAAAAGGTCTTCAGCCATCTCTTCGTAGCGTTTTTTGTTATGATGATAAAAACTGGTCCAAAGATTCTTATCCCAGACCTCGATGCGATTGACTACACCAATAATTACTATTTCCCTTTTAATCTGAGCGAACTCCTTAAGGTTATCGGGGACGGTCATCCTTCCTTGTTTATCAGCCATAGTTTCTGAGGCTCCGCTGAAAAAAATCCGGTTAAAATGCCGTGATTGCTGTTTAGTAAAAGAAAGCGAGCCCAGCTTTTCCTTAAGCTGTTCCCAGGCATCTTCAGCGTACAAGGAAAGACAACCGTCCAAGCCACGGGTTATATAAAACTTTTTTTTCTTAAGGGTTTTTAAAATCTGACGGAACTTGGCCGGAAGGATAAACCGGTCTTTTTCGTCAAGCGTATGAATGTATTCTCCGTACCACATTCCACTTTACTCCACTTTATGCCACATTATAAATATAAAATAATTAGCCTTATTTGTCAAGGTATTTTGACAAATAAATTGTTAAGGCACAACAAGTTGTGGAAGGTTTAAGCGGGAATACTATATTTTGAGGTTATTCGCCGGATATCTTTAGCGATAGCAAACTGTAAACTGGATCGGTCGAAGAATTTGCGTTCATCTCTGATCTTGTCTAAAAAAATAATTTCTACTGTTTTTCCTAAAATATTTTTATTAAAATTTATCAGATGAGCTTCAAGCGTGCATTGGCGAGAAAGTTTTAAAGTCGGAGTTTTTCCAATATTGACCGCAGTTAAGTATTTGCGTTTTCCTAAGATCAGGTAAGCCGCGTAAACTCCTCTGGGGGGCAGGAGATAATCTCCGGAAGAAATATTCGCAGTAGGAAAACTTAATGACTTGCCTATACCTTTTCCTCTGACCACTTTTCCTTTTAAGGAAAAATCTCTTCCCAAAAATAATTTAGCTTCTTTAAAATTTGCCGTCAATATTTTCTGACGAATAAGTGAGCTGCTGAGGACCTGCCGTTTAAGTTTAACCTTAGGTATTACCGAAAGTTTAAACCCAAAATGGGTTGCCGCCTGGTTTAAATAAAACGGGTCTCCTCTGCCGGCGTAGCCAAAACGAAAGTCTTCGCCGACAATGAGCTCTTTGATTTTGAAATAACGAAAAACATAACTTAGAAATGCCGCCGGTTTAAGCTCCAGCAACCGGCGGCTGGTTTTTAAAAACCAAAGGCAATCGATACCCTCTAATTTAACCAGGTCGACCTTTTGGGTAAAATCACAAAGGGCTCCCGAAAAAGCCTTAGTCCGGCGCCAGCTATTCTGCAGCCCTTGCCTAAGCAAAAACTGCTGGGGGGCAATATCAAAAGTAATCAGCAAAGCGCGAGCCTTAGCTTTTCGGGCAAGTTTTTTGGTTTTACGAAGAATATATTGATGGCCCCGGTGGATCCCGTCAAAAACACCAATGGTAGCTACGCAGGCAGACTTTTTAGAAGGTAATTTTTTGTAGATGACTTTCATCAATTAAATCAGGGCTAACCGCATTCTCAAGCTTAAAGGGGCCTATTTTTAAACGGACTATCTTGACCATATGTGCCCCACAGGAAAGTTCGCTGCCTATATCTTCAGCAAGTTTTCTGATGTAAGTACCCTTGGAACAATGAGTGCGAAATTCAATATAAGGAAAATCGATTTTTATAATCTCCAAAGAATGTATGGCTATTGGCCGCGGAGGCCGGTCAACAGTGATCCCCCGGCGGGCTAAATTATAAAGCCGGCGCCCCTTGATCCGCAAAGCGCTCACCATCGGAGGGATTTGCTGGATGTTACCGATAAATTTAGCGAAAGTTTTTCTTATCTTGTTTTCGTCTATTCCTTGAAGATCAGCCTTTTTGATCAGCCGGCCCTGAGAATCTCCGGTAGTGGTGACCTCTCCTAATTTCATTATTCCGATATATTCTTTATCAAAAGAAACAAATTTTGGAAAATATTTAGTAAACCGGCCGACTAAAACGATCAGTAAGCCTTCAGCTAAAGGATCAAGGGTCCCAGCGTGGCCGACTTTACGCATTTTAAGCCGGCGGCGGACGATATCCACCACATCATGGGAAGTTATTCCCCTGGGCTTATCGACCAAAATGATGCCTTCTTTTGAATTGGGATCAACCATAGGTAATAATGTTTTCTAAGCCGGCCGGCGCAGAGAACTGTTGGTATGTTTTTTAATAAAGGAAACCACTTTTTTTTCTGCCGCTTCCAGTGAACTGTCGATAGTGGTTCCGCTGGCTCTTTTGTGGCCGCCGCCGCCAAAAAATCTGGCGATTTTGTTCACATCTACGCAGGAACGCGAGCGGAAATTAACCCGGGTCCTCTTATTGTCTATCTTTTTAAACAAAATAGAGACCTCAACGCCTTTAAGCAGGCGCATAATCGAAAAAACGACTTCAGTAAGGTCATAACCCTTATCCTGCCAATGCACAATATTAGCCCAGCAGATTTTTTTAGCCGGGTCAAACTTTAAAGTCGAGATGACTTTACCGATAAAATTCAGGTCCAAAGGCGTGCAAACGCTATGTAAACGGTCATAAAGAATATGGGGATGCAGGTTATATTTCATAAGTTCTGAAGCTATCCGGTGAGTCTGGTCGTCAGTACTGGCATAGGTAAAGTTTCCGGTATCGGTAAAAATTCCGGTATACAGACAAAGAGCGATATTTTTATCGATGACTCCAAACTTTTTACAGAGCCGGTACAGTATCTGAGCACAAGAGCCTACCCGAGGTTCTACCCAGTTAATATCGCCGAAATAAGTATTGCTTACATGATGGTCAATATTAATAATACAATTAGCCTTGACTAAGCTGTCCTTGACTTTTCCGGTGCGCGATGAATCCGAACAATCCAAAGCAATAGCTACGTCAAAATCTTCTTTGGCTAAATTATTTTTTATAACCCGGCTGAAGGGTAAAAAATTATAGATCTCCGGCGTAGGATCATTATTATAGATCACTGCCTGTTTTTTTAGTTTTTTAAGTAAAATATAGGTAGCCAGCTCTGAGCCTAAAGCATCCCCTTCTAAATTCATATGGGCGGTAATCAAAAACTTCCGGCCCCGGGTGATTTTATCGACTATTGCCTTAAAAGGATCAGTTTTCATCGGTTCCTTCAAGTTTTTTCAGGTCTTCGAGTTTTTTATAGACATCCACGCTGTATTTTATTGTCTCGTCGGGTATAAACCGCAGCTGAGGGATAATTTTTAAATGTATACGCTTACCGAGAGAACTGCGGATAAAGCCTCTCATCTTGTCTAAGAGGATTTGAGCTTTTTCATACTGGCTGTCATCTAGGAGGCTGTAGTAAACTTTGCTTTCCTGTAGGTCAGTGGTAGTCTTAACCCTGGTGACTGAAAGAAAATCCATAGCCGGATCATCGATCTCCTGCTGGATTACTTCGGTGATCCGTTTACGCAGCTCCTGGTCAACTTTATTCATACGATATGACATCGGTGTTGTCCTATTATATCCTCTACTTTTCTCTAGTCAACCGCCTTAGGATAGAACGTGCCTCTTTGACTTCTTCGCTTTTAGTCTTTAACCCCTTAGTGATCTTGGCATAGATAAGGCTCTTAAATATCCGGCCATAAAGCCGGGAAGGCTCTAATCCTAATGCTTTGAGGTCGTGGCCGTTTAATTCTGTACGCTTGTGGATAAGCTCAGCCAGAAAATATTCGATATTTCTACGCAGGCGGATTTGAGGATAAAAAGCATAAAAAAATAATATAGCCTCCAGGCTGTATGGGTTAAGAAAACAATAAACCGCTTTCGGCGAAGCTAACAGTTTAAGTTTTTTTGCCTTAAGTAAGCCTTTTCGTATTGAAATGACTATCATCCTTTCACCCTTTTTGAAAGCAAAATCATCTAAAACTTTTTCAATAGCCTTAAAAGACAGGCCTTTCAGGATAGCCGCCAGATAAATCAACCAGCCTTGAGGCTGACGGGGCAGCCGATTATCCTGCTGATAATACTGGAGCACTTGGCTTATCCGCTTACAAAGTTTAAAGTCGCTGTCAGTTAACTTCAATCTCGGAGAAAGAAAATGAAATCTAGTAAGCTGGTCGATTTTACGAATATAGCCACAAGGTTTTGGCTCTTTCAAGATAAGGATCAACTCGTCTCTCAAGCGATGTGGGTTTACCCAGGTCAAAGCTTTCTTTTTAAGAGCCTGCTTCAACAATAAAAATGTCTGGGTTTGAAGTTTAAAACCGAAACGCTGCTGAAAACGTATTGCCCGTAAGATCCGGGTCGGATCTTCTAAAAAACTGTTCTGGTGAAGAACCCGGATCAGGCCTTTTTTTAAATCAGACATACCCCCGTATAGGTCAACCAAGCGCCCGTAATCTTCTTGGTTCAGGCTTATAGCCATAGCATTAATTGTGAAATCGCGCCGCAGCAGGTCTT